>Ga0187893_10010712_pt1 | contig 13546 bp, 9 predicted proteins | sample MA1701074metaG_FD_139574 | JGI IMG/M metagenome (GOLD analysis project Ga0187893, IMG submission 139574) | White microbial mat communities from a basaltic lava cave in the Kipuka Kanohina Cave System on the Island of Hawaii, USA - MA170107-4 metaG ...
GACCGCGGCGTCATCGCTGCTATGGGCAATGTCCACGATGGCGTACACCGCCGGCACCCGAATATGGTCCAGACTGCTCTTGACCGGCTCCCGGAGCAAGCTCAAAGCCGCGAATTTGACCTCGGAATCCTCCGAGGCGACCGCGATCGACTTGATCGTGTACAGCGCGGGAATCCGCTTTTCCGATTCCGGGTCCTTGATGGCATCGAGCTGCCTTCGGATCGCGGCGACGTCTTGGGCCTCATCCTCGAGGCCATGTCGCAGCGGAACAGCTCCTGCTCGAGAACCGGCAGGCGGGAGATGGAGCGGACGGCGCGCCGCCGTCCCGCGCGCTTCCGGTGCCAATCGATGGAAAGATTCCGGACCACGGCGCGAAGCCAGGTGGAGAAGCTCGCCGGGCCGTCCGTACGGAAGCGCCGCAGACGTCGAAATCTGTTCTGGCTCAGCTTCTCGCAGACGAACAGGAAGCAATCCGACGCGTCATCCGGATCGCGCGCGCCCGTCCGAATGACGTGAAGGATGAGCGCCGCGTACGCGTCGAGGAATTCGCGCCAGGCGTCCGCCGCGTCCCGAGTCGAAAGACGGCCCAGAACCCGAGCGACGTCCGGGCTCGTCACGAACCCTCGCATCAGACCCCTTTGTCGTCAGACGAGACGGAGACTTTCACCCTGGGGTGCGCTGCCCCAAGCGGGGCGAGAATAGAACACTTTCGCCAAAGGGGCAAGTCGAAGGAGGAGGCGCTGGAACTCTAGAGATTCCCTTTCCTAGCCGTCGACACCGGCCGTGATCAGCATCTGGCGACCTGTCACTTCGACCGCGGCGCGTCGCGCGATTCGCATATCGCCCGCCAGACTGCTCGTTGTGGCCGGCTGGAGTTGCGAAGGAGAGGAACTCGGGCAACGGACGGCTGGAAGCAGGTACCTCCGGAGCGTCGAGCCCGTGGTCTTCACGTTTCCCGCCACCCCGATGATCGTGAACGAGAGAGCGTCCCTGGGCTGCGCCGGCCGGATCCTCCGGCCCACAGGGTCCTCTCCAGGAAAGAACCGGCGCGCGAAGAGAGGGGCTCGCGCGGGCGCTCACCGGGGATGCCGCCGGCGCTATTGAGGACTTCCGTTTCTTCGTCGAGAAGGCGGGAGAGGAGCCCGCCGGGGCCAAGGAATCGAGACGGCGATGGATCGAATCCCTCGAGAAAGGTGAGAACCCTTTTGACGAACGGACGCTCCGAGCTCTTCGATCGGCTCGCCCGGAGAGCCGGGAGAGAGGACAAGGGAGAACGAAATGATCGGAAAAGACCTCGGAACCGTCGCTGTCCTCGTCTTCATGTCGGGGGTGAGCTCTTCTCGGGCGCGAGCCCAGGCCGTCGTTGAGTGGGAGCTGGGCTTCGAGAAGGGCCTCGAGATCGCTCACGCCAGCGACAAATCCGTGCTCCTCGACTTCTCCGCCGATTGGTGCTCGCCCTGCCGCCTGATGGAGAAGACGATCTGGATGGATCCCGAGCTCGTCGCGGTCCTCCGGGAGAGCATGGTGCCGGTTCGGATCGATTTCGACTCCGAGAAAAAGCTGGCTCGCCGCTTCCGCGTCTCGGCCATCCCCACCATGATCTGGGCCGATCCTTGGGGCAATGAACTCGGAAGGAACCTGGGGTTCACCGACGTGCCCACGTTGCTCTCGGTCATCGAATCCCTTCCCGAAGACTTCCAGCCAGTCGCCTCGTTTCAAGAGCTCGTTTCCCGAAACCCCGAGCACGCTCGTGCGCTCTTGAACATCGCCTCGATCTACCGAGAAGAGGGGTACCTGGTGGCGGCCGATTCGTTTTATGAAAGGGCCCTCGAGGCTTCCAAGAAAGGCAAGACAGAACCCCAGGTGGCCGAGCAGGCGTACGTCGGGCTTGGGTTGAACATGCTGGCCCGGAGACACGCGGTTGAGGCACGGAAGCTCTTCGAGAAGGCCACGAAGCTTCCGGCCGGACCGCATCGAGCCGTCGCGCTTTACGATCTGGTCGCTGCCCACGCGCAACTCGGGGAGGAGAGGAAGGCCGGCGAGCGGCTCGAGGAGCTCCGGTTGGCCTACCCGGATGATGAGAAGCTCGCCGCCGCCGAGGCTCTGGTGTCGAAGCTCAAGAAGCCTTGAGAAGCGCAGCGCACGGTTCCTCATCGCCTTCCCCTCGCCTCATCGGGGAGAAGTTGCACCTCGATCTGATCTCTGGAGGGCCGGGAGGCAAAGCCCTAGCGTCGATCCGAATGGTCGGGGTTGCTATGGTCATGACGGGCGGACTTGTCTATCGGGAACGATCTCGGGCAAGAGAGAAGGGCTAAAGCCGGCGACTTTTCCTGCGTCGCTTTCCCGGGACCGCTTCGATTCGAATTTCCTAGCCGTTCTACGCGCCGGTCCGGCGGGGCACGCCGTGGGACCGCCGGTCGGCCTTCGAGTCCGCGGGTTTTCTCCGCGTGCTCGCCGACGAGCCCCGGTTCACGATCTACACCGCGACGTGACCCTGGTCCGTTCCCTGGCCTCGAGCACCGCGCCGCGCCTCGAAACCGACAAATCGTGCCTTGTCGTGTCGACTGCGTTGAGCACCTGATTCTGTTAGACTTTCGGCTTGCGTATGGCGACGAGATCGGCGCAATCGAGCCGCTGAGGGCAGGGGCGGTGCTGTGAGTCCGGAAACCAGTTGGGGTGCGCATCTCAGTCCCGACGGAGGAACCTTGCTCACTGGACGGCAACTCGGTGTCTACCGGATACAGACACTTCTCGGTCGCGGCGGCATGGGTGAGGTTTATCGCGCTCATGACACGAGACTGGGGCGGGACGTCGCAATCAAGGTTCTATCTAATGCCTTCACGGCGGACCCTGATCGCCTAGCGCGCTTCGAGCGCGAGGCGCGCATCGTGGCCGCGCTCAATCACCCGCACATCGCGTCGATATACGGCATCGAGGAGAGCGAAGGTATCAAGGGACTGGTCCTGGAGCTCGTCGAGGGAGAAACACTGGCCGAGCGCCTGGCGCGATCATCGTCGTCAGCGCCGGGCCTGCCGGTGGCCGAAGCGCTCGAAGGGGCACGCCAGATCGCAGGAGCGCTCGAGGCGGCTCACGAAAAAGGGATCACGCACCGCGACCTCAAACCCGCCAACATCAAGCTCACCGCGAACGGCGTGGTCAAACTGCTCGACTTTGGCATCGCCAAGGTGATCGCGAGCGAGACTCCCACCGCAGATTTCACGCGGCCATCCGCGGGCCGCTTCGACGCCACCAGCGAGGGAACGCTCCTGGGTACGCCGTCGTACATGAGTCCCCAACAGGCGCGAGGGGAGGTCGTCGACGAGCGCACGGACATCTGGGCGTTCGGGTGCGTTCTCTACGAGATGCTCACGGGTCGCGGGCCCTTCACCCGCGCCACGATCGGTGAGACGGTGTCCGCGGTGTGCGAGGACGAGCCGGACTGGGGTGCGCTTCCCCGATCGACGCCGGCGAGCATTCGACAGATTTTGCGCGGCTGTCTTCAAAAGGATCCAAGTCGGCGTCTGCGGGACATCGCGCAGGTACGCATCGCTATCGACAACACCCTGACGCACCGGGCGCGCGGGCCCGTCCGGCGCTGGGCGATCGGGACGCTGACTGCCGCGGTGCTGGTTGCGGCTGCCGCTATCGTGCTCCGCTGGCAGCAAGCCAAGAGTCGAGTCATGACCGCGGATCGATCCAACTGGGTGCAGCTCACGAACCTGCCGGACTCCGTCAGTCAGCCGGCGCTGTCTCCCGACAGTCGCATGCTCGCGTTCGTGCGAGGGACCAGCACGTTCCAGACGGAGGGTCAGGTCTACGTCAAGATGCTCCCTGACGGCGAGCCAAAGCAGTTGACTCGTGACGCCTTTCGCAAGATGAGCCCGGTGTTCTCACCGGACGGGTCCCAAGTGGCGTATACCTCGATCGGCAGCGAGTTCGAGTGGGACACGTGGGTGGTGCCGGTTCTGGGAGGTGAGCCCAGTCGATGGCTTCCCAACGCTTCTGGACTCGTGTGGATCGATCCGCAACGACTGCTGTTCTCCGAGATCAAGACCGGGAAGCACATGGCGATCGTGGCCGCCGGACACACGAGGGTGGAGTCGCGCGACGTGTACGTACCCGAGCACGAACGCGGCATGGCGCATCGATCGTATCCGTCGCCGGATCGGACAACCGCCCTTGTCTCCGAGATGGATGGATCGGGCACCTGGACACAGTGCCGGTTGGTGCCGTTGGATGGCAGTTCCGACGGCCGCCTGGTCGGCCCACCGGGTGGCTGCACGTTTGGTGCGTGGTCGCCTGACGGCCGTTGGATCTACCTGAGCTCGAACGCTGGTGGCGCTTACCATCTGTGGCGACAACGCCTCCCCGACGGGGAACCGGAACAACTCACGCTCGGCCCCACCGAGGAGGAAGGGATCGCCCTCGGCTCCGACGGACGGTCGATCGTGACGGCCGTCGGCCTCACGCAGAGGCCCATCCTCCTTCGAAGCGAACAGAGCGAGCGGGAGATTTCACTCGAAGGCTACGCTTTCAACCCGAAGTTCACTCCGGACGGAAAGAAGCTTCTATATCAAGTCTTGCAGACTCCGGGAGCGCTCGATGCGGCCAGCGATCTGTGGATTGCGGATGTCGACTCCGGACGTCGCGAGCTGTTCTTTCCGGCCATCCTCAGCGGCGGCGTCAGCAACGCTGTCGGCGGGCGGCACGTACGACGTGTCGCGAGATGGCCGTCGAGTTGCGCTCGCGTCGAATGATTCCGAAGGAAGGCCGCGCGTATGGCTGATCCCGATCGATCACGGCTCGCCACCCCGCCCGATTCCCGGGGTCGAGGGTCATCAGCCTGTGTTCGGCGCTCCCGGTGAGATTCTCTTTCGCACCAACGAGAACGTGTTCATTCATCGCGTGCGTGAGGACGGCACCGGGGTGCGACGAGAGATCGACCAACCAGCCGAGTTTCTCGGCCTTTCGCCGGACGCTCGGTTGCTCGTCGCCAACGTTCACGGTCGTGGCTCCATCGCCTACCCCGTGGACGGGGGAACTCCGGTCCACATCTGGGGGCGTGACATGCGTGTGCGGTGGTCATCCGATAGCCGATCCGTGTTCATGTCGTTCTCGAATAGCGGGCAGACTCTCTATGGCGGCGGCAGGACCTACGTGATACCGCTCGCGCCCGGCCGGCTCCTGCCGGACATTCCTCCAGGAGGCTTCCGGTCCGAGGCCGAGATCGCGAAACTGCCAGGCGTCCGCGTGATCGAAGCGGCCGACGTCGCGCCAGGTCCGACCGGCGACATCTACGCATTCTCTCGCATCACCACCCAGCGGAATCTGTATCGCATACCGATTCCGTGAGAGCTGCACGACCTCGATCAAACGCGGCGGACGGCGGTCACCCGCCGAGGAGCCGCGCCGCCGTCACCGCGAGCCGGACTCCTAGCCGAGCTCGGTTAGAACCTGGGCTACGGCGGCTCCTGCGAGAAACGCTTCGGCAGCGGCAGGATCGTGACCTTCCAACTTCCTGGATCGATGCCGGTCACGGCCAGGTTACCCGCCATATCGTCGCCTCCCCGTTCGACGTGTGACTATTCCCGAAGTTCGCGCCTTGTACGCCTTGCGCGCCTCGCGCGAAAGAGCGCGGCGAAGAGCTCCTGGAGCAGCGACGGCCGCTGACCGAGGAGATCGAAGAGGTCTTCGCCGTCGATTCTAAGGGCACGGCCGCGCGTGAGGACGACCCCGCGTCGACCCAGGGGCGTTCCCGAAAGCGTCTCGCGGACGCCGACGGAGTCGCCTCGTTCGGCGACGAGCGAAGAATCGAGCGACAGTCGGCCCTCGATCACGATCCAGAGCGATGGGAGGCCCGTCTCCTCGATCGGTTGCCCTTCCTCGTCGAGGGAGATCTCCTGAGCGATCGAGGCCAGGTTCAGAATCTCCGCCTCTGCAATTCCCTGGAAGAGGGGAACGCGCTCCAGGAGCAGGGCGCGTTCGATCGGAGCGAGCTTCGAAGAGGAAAGGGGAATCGCATCGACGCCCAGTCCGCGGACGACGCTCGCAGTCGGGACTCCGTCCTCGCTCACCAGCATCCGTAAGAGGCCGCGAAGGAGCTCGGAGTCGTCGGAGACGAGGGAGCGGAGCTCGTCGGCCGAAAGGGCGAGGCAGACGGAATTCCGGAGCGCGCGAACGGTGTCGGGCAGAGCGCTTCCTTCGAGAACGGATTCGAGCCCGAGGGGAGCGGGAGGCCCGATCTCCCGGCTCGCGCCGTCCCTGGAAGAGCTGGCGCTCGCTGCGCCGTCGAGAAGGAACTGGGCTTCGACAGCAAGCGCACCCTCGCGGTACAGAACGTGACCCGCCTCATAGCGAACCTGACGGCCGAGGGCGGCGATGCGGAAGAGCTCGTCCACCGAGACCGAGGAGAAAAGAGGGATCCGCTGCAGCACCGCGGCGAGCTCCATCACCGGAAGAGGCTCGAGCCACAGGCTTCGCCGCCGGCTGTCGGACAATCGGTGGCGCGCGAGGGTCCAGGACGCAGCTTCGAAAACGCAGCGATCGGCGACGCTCCTGTGCTCGAACAAGTACTCGATGTCGGGAGTAAGGACCCATAGCTCGCGCTCCTCCACGAGAGCGATGGCGGCGGCAGCGACGACCTGATCTTCGTCGTTGATGAGGGAAAGAAGCGTCTCTTCGACGTCGCGCACCCGGGTTTTCACGATCACGTTCGCCCGGCGTACCTTCTCCTCTGGGGGCACGTCATCGATCATCAGCATGACCCGTTTCCGGATTGGTCCGGAGAGAGTGTTGTCCAGGTACTCGAGGGCGCTGGCACGGGTCCGGGCGTCCCCTCGCTCGATGGCTCGGCGCGCGGTTGCAACGTCCTCCTGGGAGTAAAGGAGCCCGAGAAGCCGGTAGCACCGGTCGAGGGTGCGTGCGAGCTTTTCCTGGAGTGCTCGGTCGAGGAGCGCTTTCGTGGGAACGCCGCCGCGCACGAAAAGGTTGTAGCGGAGCGAGAGATAGCTGAGATAGCGCAAGCTCTCTCCGAGCAGAAGCGCCTCGATCGGCTCCTTCTTCGGCCCGAGCGCGGGCGCATCGCGACGGAGCTTCTCGATCGCGGCCACCGTCTTGTACTGGAGGAACCCATCGCGATCCTCGAGGGTAGCGAGGAGGATCTCCATGGACTTCTGCGTCGGGATGCGAGCGAGAGTCGCGGGAATGTGGCGCCGGACCCACAGGTCCTCCTCCGGATCGCGAAGGAAATGCTCGAGGGCATCGAGGACGTCGTCGCCGTAGCCGATCAGGACCTCGCGCGCCGAGCTCTTGAGCCTCCGGTGGCGCAGGAGAGATATCAGCGTTGGCATCAGGAGAGCCTCGCAGGACCCCAGAGCGCGAACCGCGGACATCGCCTCATCGGCGACCTCGGTCCGAGAGTCTTGGAGAAGCGGAATCAAGAGAGGTAGGAATCGTCGGTCAGGAATCTGGCGGAGCGCGCGAGCCACCTCGCGTCGCGCCGGAGCCCCCGACGCGCTGGTGTCGGCAACGAAGCCGCCTAGCACCGCTTCCGCGCTCCTCGTGTCTTCGTCGGTTCCCGAGCGTGCCATCACCACGGCCGCGGTGGTTGCGATCCGTGCGTCCCGATCCTGGAGATAAGGCCGGAGCAGCTCCGTCACCCGCTGCCCTCGAATCGTCGCGAGCGCGGTCACGGCGGCGGCTCGGACCTCGGGACTCTCGTCACCGAGAGCCTTCTCGATCGAAGGGAGCCACCGCTCCGCGAGCTCGGGCCTTCCGGCTCCAAGCGCCTCGAGAACGCGCACCCGCACCGCGGGGGATTCATGGAAGAGGAGAAGCGGGGTCACCAGATTGCGCTTGTCGAGCGACTCCAGGATCCCGATGGCGTAGAGCACGCGCCGCTCGTCGGGGCTCGCGAGCTCTTCCATCAGGGTCTCGATAGTGGAAAGATCCGCAACGTCGACCCGGAGCTCGGCCGGCTCGACGTTTCGCTCCTGGATGCTCTTCCGGAAGCTCTCGAGGTACTCGCGCTTGGCGCGGACGGCGAGCACGAACCACGCCCCGGCGAGGAGCAGGCTCACGAGGCTGAGCTGGTACCACTCGAGCGCAAGCCCCCACGGTTGGATCAGGACGAGCATGAGAAGGGAGCCGAGCCCCCGTGACAGGCGATCGACGGTCACGTCGACGAAAGGCTTGACTTCCTGGCGGAGGTGGGAGGGGAGGGGGAGGAAAAGGACCTCCCGGGTCGTCTTGTCGACGGTGTAGCGGATCGATCGATCGAGAACGCTCGCCACCGCTGGCGCCCATAGAGCGGCCGCGATCAGAATCGTCGTCGCCGTGCCCGAAAGACCCAGGGGTAGGAGCAGCAGGGCGACGCCGATCCCGAGGTAGCGGTGGATCCACGGCGTCACCCAAACCTGGAGGAAGAAGGCGGCGAGGGAAAGATAGACGCGCACTTCGGCGAGAAAGGCGCCGATGGCGTCTTGCTCTCCCCGTCCCTTGAACACTTCCGCCGCCATGTTGAGCTGCTGGTCGATGAGGGCGGCACCGATGGAGCCGAACGCGATGACGAGCGCGATGAGCTGGATCTGGCGGGAGCTCTTGAGAAGCTCACCGGCGCGGCGGAGGCTCACCCCTTTCTCGACCTCGCTTGCGTCTGCCGGAGGGGTCGCTTCCCGCTCGCGTCCGAGAACAAGGACCACCACCACCATGCACGCGATGAGGACCGCAGCACTCCAGAGAAGCAGCGCGTTGGTTCCGATCCTCTCCACCATGAACCGGGTGATGGCGGCGCCGGTGGCGCCGCCGAGCGTTACCCCGCCTCCGATGAACGCGAAGAGGCGTTTTGCCTGGCGCGGGTCGTAGATCGCATTCGCGAGGGTCCAGAACTGGCTCACGAGGAGCAGGCCGAGGATGAGTCCCCACAGGTAGAACGCGACCGAGGCCCATTGCTCTTCCCGTTGAAACCAGACCCAGAAGCCGACCATCACGGAAGCCATCGCGACCTGAACGATGGCAAGGGCCCACCGGCGGGGGAGTCGGCTCACGACCCGGGTGTAGAGCAGCATCAGGACGCCGATGACGAGGCTGGCGCCGAAGATGACGTACGGGATGTTCACCGCACCCAGGCTCGAGATGAGCTTCGACCGGGTCAGCGGCTGGACGATGTTGTAGGAGGTCATCGCCAGGAATGCGTACAGGAAAAGGAGTAGCGAAGTGGGAGCTTCCCCCGGGCGAAGCTCTACGAGGGGGGACAGTAGGCGTCGAAGGAACGAGCCCTGCATCGCGCGCGCCGATCGACCAGGCGCGCATGCTAAGAGAGGTTTTGACTCGGTGCAAGCGACATCGACGACGCATCTGAAATGAGGGAGAGCAAAGCGGGAGCGCTCATCGAGACGAGCGCCAGTCATCCACCGTCAGACCTTCGACACGTTCGTAGTGCCGGACGTTTGCCGTTACCAGGATCAATGCATTGATCCGTGCGATGGCGGCGATCTGCCCCTCCACGAAGGACGGAGGGCCCCCCTCTCGTTCGAGTCGAGCCCGTTCCGACGCGTGCCAGTCTGCTGCGGCATCGTCGTAGCCGGGCACGCGGACGTGAGGAACGGATGGGTATTTTTTCCCCGCATCCACGACAGGTCAGAGGGTGGACCTCGTAGATACGGTAGACAAGCTCGGCCATCGTTTGCTCAGAGCAGGTCTTGGTGGGGGCTCACCTTCGTCCTTGACTCCGTAGTACGGTACGGGGTGCATACTGCCTTCGGAGGATGGAGGCACTCATGGAAGCCTTGACCATCGGGCAGCTCGCCAAGCGGGCAGGCGTCGGCGTCGAGACGATCCGCTTCTACGAGCGCGAGGGGCTCCTCGCGGAGCCGGAGCGGCGGCGTTCAGGCTACCGGCAGTACACGCCCGAGGTGGTGCGCCGCGTCCGATTCATCCGCCATGCGAAGGAGCTCGGCTTCGCCCTCAAGGAGATCCAGGAGCTCCTCGAGCTACGCGTCGATCCGGTCTCGACCTGCGCCGACGTGCGCCAGCACGCTCGGGCGAAGATCGCCGATATCGAGGGACGCATCGTGGCGCTGGAGCGCATGAAGGCCGCGCTGGAGCGACTGGCGCGCAGCTGCCGTGGCCGGGGGCCGACGAGCGAGTGCCCGATCCTCGAGGTGCTCGACCGAGAGGAGGACGCGGATGCCCGCCGTCGAGCTCGTCTATGATGCCGACTGTCCCAGCGTGGGCCGGGCACGGGAGCAGCTCCTCCGCGCCTTCGCCAGAGCCGGACTCGAGGCCCGGTGGCGCGAATGGCGCGCCGACGACCCGGACGCCCCCGCGCACGTCCTTGGATTCGGATCGCCGACCATCCTGGTGGACGGGAGAGACGTGGCCGGCGCCGAGCAGGTCGAGGGCGCGCGGAGCTGCCGACTGTACGGGCGCGTGGGCGACGAGCTCCGGGGAGCGCCCTCTGTCGATCTCATCATCGCCGCCCTGCTTCGGAGCGGGCGCGCCGTCGAATCGGCCGGGAACGGGGTGGACGGTGGCATCTGGAACGCGACCATCACCATGCTGCCCGCGCTCGGCGCAGCGCTTCTGCCGAAAGCGGCCTGCCCGGCGTGCTGGCCAGCCTACGCCGGCTTCCTGTCGAGCATCGGCCTGGGCTTCTTCCTCGACAGCGTGGTCCTCTTGCCGCTGACCGGCACTTTCCTCGCCGTCTCCGTCTTCGCCCTTGCATTCCGTGCGCGCCGGCGACGCGGACACGGACCCTTCGGAGCAGGGCTGGTCGCGGCGACGATCGTGCTCGTCGGCAAGTTCGTCCTTGAAAGCGATGCGGCGCTTTACGGCGGCCTTGCCGTGCTCGTCGCGGCTTCGGTGTGGAACAACAGGCCCGTGCCGCGGGTCGCCGACGCCTGTCCCGCCTGCCTACGCGGGGAGTCCGCCGTATTGCCCTGAAGTAAAAGGAGAGACCCAATGGCAAAGAAGAGAACGATCGAGGTGTTTACCGCGGGGTGCCCCGCCTGCCAGGAGACCATCGACCTCGTCAATAAGGTCGCTTGCGCGTCTTGTGACGTCTCGATCCTGGACATGAACGATGCCGCTGTCGCGAGCCGGGCCAGGAGCCGCGGCATCCGGTCTGTGCCGGCCGTGGTCATCGACGGCAGGCTCGCGGACTGCTGCGCGGGTCGAGGGCCCGACGCGGGGACGCTGCGGGCCGCCGGCCTGGGGCAGCTGTAGCCGGGGAACGGCTCGCTGCCGGACGGTGAGCGTTCACGCCGTCCAGGGCTTCTGCCCACGGCGGTGAACTAAAGAGGGGGCGGGTGGTGCCAGAAGTCGGGCAACCACCGCCACACGGCCCACCACGGTGAGTCGAGAAGCTCGAGTCTTGACCTCTCCTCGGGCAGCAAGCGGTGCGGTGTCGCAGCTCTCTTCATGGCAAGGAAGAATCTTTCGCGCTCGGTCAGCTGTTGCCAACGGCGATGAGAGGAAACGAGAAGCACAATTATGCCGCCCAGTATTGCGAGCAAGAGGAGGGCGCGCATTGGACCGATGCGGGCTGTAAGGCGTGCGCGTACGCGGCACTCGGCTTGAGACTGACCTTCACGAGCGACAGTCGCTACACCGGGAGAACCAGCCTCAGGCGCAGACGCGGCGAAAACGAGATCCAAAGCTCAGACGGTGGTGGGATTGCTTAACCTATCTAAGCGTCAGACCCTCACGGTGTCGTCGGGCTTGCGCCAATTCGCGCGTGTTCGGTGGACGGGCTCGTCCGCGCGCTTTGAACGTCATGGCCCTCGGTGTCGTTCTCGAGCGCAAGCTCTTGCGGGACATCCCACAGGGCTGCTCACGAGCTCTGCCTCGAGGTGACGCACGATATCGCGAATCTGCACGTAAGCCATCCACGCCCCCCAGCCCAGCACTGACAATGACTGTATCAGATGAGCTTGAGGGGCGTCCGATCTAACGCGAATCGAGGAGAGCAGGATCCAAATCCCTCGCCGACGCGACGCTGGACGGGGAGCGAGACATCGAGGACGGGTTACGCGGTGGTGTTGGTGCAGGAATTTCCCCTCGCCTGTCGTGGGCTTCGCCCCGCCCACGTACCGCCCGGAGTGCGCCAATCCACGCAATTTCAATGACTCACGGGCCGGGACCCCGGTGTCCTGCCAGGAACGAGTCTTGCAGTCGCATTCGTGGCCCTTGGTTGCGCTTCGACGACTGGACTCTATCCCGCTCCTGACGGAATGCCGCCGGATTGGGAATCGGTCAAGGGCTCCAGAGGATTAGAGCCGGAGGCCCCTGTCCCGTGACGCTTGTTCAGAGCAGGAACATCCGCTTTGCCGTCGTCTCGTTCTTGGCCACGTTCTTTTTGTCGCTTTCCCCGACCGTCGGTAACGTCTCGCAGCTGGAGCCGGCGTCCATACTAGAAGTGCGGTCTGAGGCAGCCGCGCCCTTTCTACCTTCGCCTGCGGATCTGCCTACGCTTATCGACGACGATTTCTACGAGAACAGGGGAAAGCTCGAGCCTGCCGACACGACGCTAAGATTTATCAACGGGGCCTACTGGATGACGCGGGCTCGATACCAGGCGACCCTTCGGTCGAAGCTGGGCGAGGCTTCTTCCATCGAGTACCGGTCCCAATACCACCGCCTGGCTTTCACCCCCACCGGCCTCCTCTGGTCTCGCCCGTCCGGTGAGTCGACGACGATCCGGGAAGGAGTGGAGCAAGTCTCAGGCCGCCTGGTCGAAAACGGACGTGAGGTCGACGGCTCGGATGCTCCCGATCTCGCGGGCGACGGCATTCTCTACGAAAACGCCTATGGAGAAGGGCTCCACCTCGGCTGCCTGGCCGAAGAACGCCGCTTCCGGAAGATCGTGCGCTTCGACGAGCTTTCCCGACTGGGACCCATCCCGGAGGCGGCCGAGGTCCTGGAAGTTGAATTCGAGATGGAGACCGGCGAGGAGACGTACTTCCGAGCCACTTTCGGCGGAGAGGCGCCGCGGCTCTGGGACCGGAGACAAACCGTCGTTTCTCGGGGAGAGCCGGTCGAGTTCGGTGAAGGAAACCAGAGAAGCTTCATCCAGCCGGCCCATGCGTGGGACAGCAACGGAGAGCGGATCGCGCTGATCCTCGAGTTCAAGGCGGTGGGCGATCGGCGATTCTTGACCAAGCGCATTCCGGTGGCCTGGTTGAAGAAGGCGACCTTTCCGGTTTACGCAGATGTGGATATCACGTTCGGGACCGAGCAGAACTTCAATTCGGCGACGTCCTCGTATGTTTCCACGACGACCCTCGATGCCACCCACGTGGTCATCGCCTATCGAGATGAAGCCGACCTCAATAAGGGCAAGGCGATCGTGGGTCTGGTCTCGGGGAGCGGCATCTCCTTCCCGAGCCCCGCCGTCGTCTTCAACACCCCCGACACCACCTTCATTTCCGCAACCGCGCTCGATAGCACGCGGGTGCTCATCGCTTATACCGATGCCGTTGCCGGTCACGGCCAGGCGATCGTGGGATCGGTCGCGGGCACGGTCATCACCTTCCCCAGCGCGGAAGCC
>Ga0187893_10010713_pt1 | contig 13545 bp, 11 predicted proteins | sample MA1701074metaG_FD_139574 | JGI IMG/M metagenome (GOLD analysis project Ga0187893, IMG submission 139574) | White microbial mat communities from a basaltic lava cave in the Kipuka Kanohina Cave System on the Island of Hawaii, USA - MA170107-4 metaG ...
AAACAACCCCAGTTCCAGCAATACACGAAAGGTCTCGTTCTCAGCGCCCGGGGGCAGCTCGGGCGCATCAGGCAAATCCAGGCGTCTTCTCAGCGCCGCGCCGCCAGGATGGGTCGCGCCTGCACCATAACCGGCTACCTCGGTCTCTACGTCGAGCAAATACTCAAACGGTTCGACAAAGCCGCTCGTCACGCGCGCCCTTGAGTCATCTGCGTTCGTAGCGCGCGCCCAGAACATATCCATCGCTTCGTCAAACCAATACATGCTGACCACCACGCACGCGGCGCCCGCTAATACCAGCGGAACAACCACAGACCGCTCGTGCCGCTTCTTTGCCATTTGGCTGAGGAACAGAAAGCAAGCGACAAAGATCACGCCCATCAACACCGGCCCTCGGGAACCGGACATAAACATGTTCCCTGCCAGCAGCGCCAGTTCCGCCATTGCGAAAACGAGCCAGGTTTTGCGAAGCCCCGATGCCAGAAGTGGGGCTATCAATGACAGGCACACGAAAAGATAAGTGGTATGGCCAGTGATGTAAGAGAATGTCCCGGTTATGCGCGCCCGGTTTTCCCTGCCTTCCACCGCAAAAGTCGCGATGTCCGCCGCATTGCTCGCTCCCGCGTAAGTGTTGATGGGGCTGTCATAGGATGAAAAGAACTGGAGCACACCGAGACTACAAACGGGAATGGCCAGTAATAAATACCATTTGAGAAACGTTTGCAGCTCATCGGCGGAACGGAACAAATCCCGCGCCATAAAACAGAGCGGGACATACCACAGATAAGCCTTGAGACCGAACGCGCCGACAGCAACGGAGCCAAGCCTCAAATTGAATACCTGTAGAATGACGATTACAGTCGCAATCCATAGAAGAATATTCACTCCTGAGAACTTCTCTGTCATGCTGCGCGTCTGATCTAAAACAAAGTAACGCAGGTATGCGCCAAGCAACACCACGTCCTTCACGAAATAGACCAAGTCGCTTGCTTCCGGAAAGACCCACTTCCGGATTGCGCCCTCAATGACGGCCAGTATCAGCGCGATTTTGACTGATCGTCTCCAATTCCAGGTTGAGAGGATAACAATGATCGCGGCTCCAAACAGCGCCGTATTGATGTTCATTACAAGGCCCGTTGCAAAACCTCGATAAAGCGCCTGGCTATAAACGCTGGCTGGTGTTTGGCAAGATGCGATTCCGCTCCCGCTAGAAGTTTGGACGCAATATCTTGGTTTACCAAAACCTGTTCCAGTTTTTCGGCAAGCGCCATTACATCGCCATTAGGGAAGGTTAGGCCACAGGGGCCGATAGCCTCCGGTAATCCGCCTTTGTCAGACACGACAACGACGCAACCAGAAGCCAGCCCTTCCAAAGCAACTACGCCAAATGGCTCAGCCCACAATGAAGGCACAACGAGAATACGATGACGCCGGAGCAATACACTGACCTCAGGTTGCGGCTTTGCGCCAAGAAATCGAACCTGGTCACTCATATTCAATTCATCGCACAATCTTTCAAGCCGGGGACGTTCTGGGCCATCGCCAATAATTGAAAGTTTGGGAACTAAATCCCGCGCTTTCAACCTGGCCATCGCCTGAAGAAGCTGATCTGCGCCTTTGTCAGATACAAGTCGGCCGACAAACGCTAGCTCTGTGTCGCGCGTCGCAGCCTTATCTGGACGAAATAGAGCATCATCGTAAGGATCCTGTATCACCACTCCTTGTAGACCCACCTCTTTTGCAATTGCGGAACTCGCGAAAATATTGGATGAGGCGGATGCTATATGAAGCTTGAGTCTCTCTTTCCAATCACGTTCGCCGTCGCGTGAGAGCCAGTAATAGCTATGATGGCTGACAACCAACGGGCGCCTGATTAGCAGCAATGGCCAAGTGGCTTTCAAGCTGACGTTGAATTGCAAATAGACATCGCACCATCGCAGCAATGCGATCCATTTCCGCAGACTTGGCCGGTAGAATACTGGAAACGAAAAGCTCTGGGCCTGCTCTTTCATGCAGGAGACGTCCGAGGCGACAATCACTTCCATACCGGCCTCATGCCATTCGTGGACCAAAAGCAACGCAACAGTTTCAATCCCGCCAATACTTGGATAGAATCTAGTATGAGTGAGAATTCGCATTGGCTACAACCGCTTTTTCAACTTCAAACAATCCCAGCCTTTTTTAAGCAGTCGTGCCTTTGCCCGGTCTGGGTCAAGAGTGGCAAGGTAATTAACCGCTTCCCAGGGTAATGATTTGTTAGCCCCTTGTGGCATTGTCGGATCCCATATCATGGGACCTAGAATAGCTTTAGTAAGACGGAAAACTGTAAAGCCGTGGTATCTCAACAGTGACGCTGAATTAGAGGGAAACGGTTGGAAGTCTTCGTACACAATATCCCTAACTCTTCCGCTGGCAAGCATTTTTGTCGCGCCGCGAAGAACATCATGCTCTTTTCCCTCGACATCAATCTTTATGACACCAAACGTACTTTTTTTGCTCAACAGAGAATCTAGACACCTAACTTGCACACGATGCCCAGCCATTTTATTCTGGCCATCGGCGTCTAAGTTCGATAAAAACGCAATCCCTTCGTTTTCTCTAAAGCCATCTGGTTCCAGCAAAAGCATCTCCCCGTCTTCTGCGCCAATTGCATACCGTTCAATAGAAATAGGCGCTCGTTGCTGACTTTTTGAGTTCAAAACCCAATCTTGAAGATTCGCTTTCAGATGTGAAAATATGTTCGGATGCGGCTCAAAACTAAATACCTTACCTTTCTCGCCAGCCCTGGTGGCGAGCAGGCTAGTCATATAGCCAATGTTTGCGCCTATATCGAGGCAATAATCACCAGGGTCCGTCAAACGCCAAAGAGCCTCTGATACTGCCAACTCAAACACGCCGTGTCTGAGCAAGCTTTTCCCCAATACCTCATTTGGCTTAACTTTAAGCTCTGTGCCCCAGGGCAGACGCACCACAGCGTCACACTTATATTGATCAGGCTTGAGAGCGAGACTTAGCTTCCGAGACAACTGCCGAGGCTGAAACCAATATTCCGGCTTATTCAATTTACGCCAAATGCCATAAGCTAATCTTTTCAAGCTATTGCTCCGACTTTAATACTGAAATAGCAAGACATAAGACTACAACTGGAATTACGCAAGACTTTAATTGCCGTTAGTTTGAACACAGCCGCCTCAAGATTGCTGCATACTTTTGCGTCTGAGCCACCAAATCATGCTCGGCATACCACCTGTGAACGGCTTTTCTCGTCACATTAATAGCAGCCAAATCGCGCGCAAGTGTGCCGTACGTCAAGAAATGCTCGGCGTCCTGCAGCAAATCCTCGTTATGCTTGTTATTTCCATCAAAAGTGATTGACGCCAGGCCGTGGGCGGCATAGGCAGCAAATATGCCTGATTTACCGAGAAACGGAACCGGGTATGTAAAAAAACCAGCGAGCGAAGTCTGCATAATCTCACCGATTTCAGGCGCGGACAAAAGTCCGTGCCACGTAACCTCAACAGGTAGTTGATGACGAACAGCGAGAGGCGGGCCTATATCGTGAAGCCTAGTTACGTTCAATTTCCGGCATGCATCAATCAAATCTTGTCTGCACCTTGTATAAGCCAACTCACGCCAGCCAGCCCCGCCAAAGATGACCATTTCCATTCGGCGCTGGCTGTCTTGAGTCTCAGGCTCTCCGACATTCGAAAACACCGGCATCACATCGATGTGCCGTGACCGATGAGGAAGCCGCGATTCCAAATAACGTGCATAACGCCGCATGTTGGTAACACACGAATCGGAGATCGACGCTAGTTCCGCCGCCAACCAACGTTGCAAAGGGGAAGCCCAAAATGAACTGCGCCAGGGTGGTCCGAACGCATAAAGTTCGTGAAACATAGTCACCAGACGGCGCTGCGCCGAAGCGCGACGCCAGTCCTGTAACCCTTTCACCAGCCAAACGGGACAACCTCGCTTCTCATAACCATAGCCCACGTATTGCAGCAAAACCGGAAGCTCCGAGCCTGCTTGTTCGTTCAGCAAACACTTGAGATGGCTGGCCGTGCGCTCGGCGATCTTTGTCACAGAAACGCCGTTGAATTCCGCCGGGCCTTCCCATTCAGTTCTACCCACAATGAATCTCGTATGGATGTTGTGCGAACGGCGCAGTTCCTCGGCCAGCAGCAGCGCGTAATCACCGACTCCGCTGATTGACGGAGGCAAGCAAGGAACGATTTGGACAATCTCTTTCATGCGGATGGCTGCTCCAGGAATCTTCGGTACAACCTTCTGATCTGCTCCCGGTATCGCCCAGGCGTAAACTGTCGCGCAAATTGATAGGCAACCTGCCCATCTCGCTCCAATGCTTCTTGGTCCGCTGCGTAATGTTCGAGCCGTTCCGCAATTGCCACACTGTCCATAACCGGCACGCGCCAAGTCGGATCAGGAACCGGTACACCGCAATTTTCTGAAACGATTACTGGCAGGCCGCAAGCCATCGCCTCCATCGCTACGAAACCAAACGAATCCACAAGCGATGGAAGGACAAGCACATCGGCGTCCCAATATAATCGCCGCAACTCAGGCTTGGTCACGGGTGGAACTATCGTGTAATAGCTTTGGAAGCTTCCTAGAGTCTTTGCCATTTCATCCGCCGGATAACCAACCAGCTTCAGCTTGATGAGGTCGCCACACCGGCGGCTGGCCTCCAGCAAGTAAGGTATCCCCTTGCGCAGACAGATTCCCCCAACAAACATGACCTGCAAAGAGTCTGCGCTGCGTCTCACGGAATTTTGCGGTGGATACCAAATTGCGGGATCGGCCCACAATGGAATCTCCACAATCCGTTCAGGCGAAACGCCGTTGCTCGTGAAACTGCGTGTATGCACTTCCGAAAGCGTCAACAGGCAATCCGCCAACTCGAATTCTCTTTGCTTGCGCAGCAGCATCTCCTCCGAATCGGGCGATCCGCGCCACGGCAACCCCAGATCGTCAGTCGCCGCCGCTAATACCTTATGCAGGAAGCCAGGGTGAACCTGTGGGCAATCGAGTATTCGGATCATCCGTCTCTCGCAGGCCACAGCGAACGATTCAGCGGCGCAAGTTTCTACGCCTACGAACACCGCGCTCTCACTTCGTCGCAACTGCCGCGCCACCCAGCGGTCGAACCGGCCGTTGGCTTCTACCCAATCGTTCGCCTTCGCGGGCCAGAGCCGCGAGCGGAGCCTGTGCGCGAGGAGAGGCCAAGGGTTTTCGCGCACCCTCTGCGGCGACAGCCCGTCCACTCGCCGGTTGAGCAATAGGTCGGAGCCAAGCAACCGCGCAATCGCCCCACCCCATTTGCCTGCGGCCGCGAAGACTGAGCAGAAGAAATTGTCGAGCTGCCCCAACTCTTCCGCTGCCAGCGCCAGTTGATAGGCCTGATGAACGCCGCTGTAAGCGACTGCGATTCCGCCGCTCATACCGCAGCCGCCTCCCATTCAAGTGTTCGTTTGCGACAAACCGCCGACAACGCTTCCATCAGCCCGCGCCGGTCAGCCTCGAAATCCCAGGAGGCGATCCGCTTCAGACTTCGTTCGCCCATCTTCGCGCGCAGGCTCGGCGATTCGATAAGCTGGCGCAGCCGTGAAGCGAGCGCCGCCACATCGCCGCTCGGATAAACGAAGCCGTTGCCGCCGTCTTCGACTAAGTCTGGCGCTGCGCCCACACGGTCAGAAACTATGACTGGCCGCCCCGCATTCATGACTTCGTTCACCACCAGACCCCACGGCTCGAATCGTGAAGGCAGTGCGAAGACATCGCACAGGTCGTAGAGAGCCGGGAGTTCCGATTGATTGCGGAAGCCAAGAAAGCGCACCGCGTCACCCAACGGTCGCGCCTGCTCTTCAAGCTCGCCGCGCAACGGCCCATCACCAACGAACATGAGGTATGGCGCCGCATCATCGCTCCATCCACGATGAAGCAGAGTGAACGCGGCCAACAACTCTTCAGGCGCTTTCATCTTTGTAAATTTCGCCGCGAACAGGATCACGGGCCGGCTAGGCTGCAAGCCGAGCGATTGACGAAGCGTTTCGCGTTGCGGTCGAGCCTCAGCGCAACGAGCCTGGAAGAACCCGTTGTCAACTGCGTAGGGCATCGAAAAGAGAATGTCTTCCGGCGCGCCGAACTGGCGATAGAACTCGCGGTTGCGCGCGCCGATACACAGGAAGCCAGCAACCTGCCGGAACAATCGCCGGCAGAATGCGTCACGCAATCGCCGCCGCAATGTGCGCTGCGGTTGGGGGTCGGGCGTGGATTCGCCGCGCAGAAGCACCGGCAGTCCGAGCGACGTAGCCTCGCGCACGGCCTGGCACAAGCCCACGTGTCCCCAGCCATGCACCCAGACCGCGTCGAAGCAACCCTCGTGCAACCGCCGCCTCAACCAGCCCACAGGCCACCAGGTTCGCAACGGCGTGGAAGGCCCAATGAGAACTCGCGGCAAAATTTCCCACTTATAACCGTCGGTGAGCGCCACATCCCACTTGAAAGTCCGGTTGAAAGCCTGCTCGTAATGCTCGTGGAGCGAGAAATCGCTGAGAAAAAACACCCGCAGATCAATATCGTCTTCCCGCGAGAGATAACGCAACAAAGGCGCTTGATATTGAATTGGATGAGTCACAATGTAGGCTAGGCGTAACATTTTCGCGTGGGTGGAAAACACAATAGCTCGCTGGTCGTTTCCACAGGTTCGTTAGTAAGACTCTCCAAGTTATAACTGGCAGAATACAACAGCTCACAACAAGCTGCATGAGCTTTGAAACCGTGAGTGGCAAGAAAAATGAGTGGTGGAGATGATTCGAGCAATCGGCGAGCGCCACAAAGAAGATCAAACTCGGCGCCCTCAATATCAACTTTCATCAGATTGGGTACTGGATTGCCTGACACGTAAATAAATTCATCCAGGGAAATAGAATTCACTTCCAGTTCCCCCTGCTGATCTATATGGCTGGAGTAGCGATTATGGCTACGGGCAAACCGCAATCTCCCCGCGCTTACAGATACCGCAACCGGGTGAATCGAAATGTTTGATCGCTGGTTCAGCCGAACGTGCCGCTCAAGAAACTCGATATTTTCCGGCAACGGCTCAAAAGCGTGGACGTGGCCAGATGGACCGACGCATTCCGACGCCAGGAGTGTGTAAAACCCAACGTTCGCGCCAATGTCGTAAACGACGTTTCCCACGCTAATGGCAGTAACGAGCCGGCGCTGTTTCGGCAATTCGTAGCTTCCCAGCCAAAATCCATGCTGGCCAGAGCCAACCACCCAACGGTACCCGCGTAGACGCCCTTGAAGAACCCTCACAACTGCTGAATGTGGCAGACAATTCAACGGAAAACGGAGGTAACGTCCAAACAAACTCGTATTGGATATCGAAGACAGGTCGAGCGTTTTCTTCATGCCAATCATCACTTCTCAGCAAGTATCTGAAGTTGATCGCTAGCTTTGCTCAAGGTTTTCTGCGAAACATCTCTTGAGAGCGCAGCGGTAGCTTACTCATCTACCTACTAAAAGCGCGCAGAAATCTGACCCAGTGACCTCAATCCGAAGGATCCTAAATCCAAATCCAGAAAGCTTGGTCTTCAGTTCGTGGACGAGAGGAAGATTACGAGTCAGCACGCGTCGCCCAGAGTTCGTTGCCCGTGCTCGCCCCTAAGCTACTAACTCGATACCCACAATCGGAAAGAAACCTTTCTGCTTCACCCGGCTTGATACCTAGCTGGGCCATTCGGGATTCGTTCCTCTCAAAAAACACGTGCTTGATCTGCTTAGCCCGGAGTAGCCGTTCAGCGCCAAACAATACCCAAGTGTCAGCTCCTTCGGTATCAATCTTCAACACATCCACCGTAACGTCCGCCGATAGCATTTCGTCCAATCGGCGAACATTGACGAGAAAAGCATTCGGACTTGTCTTTGTCATGAGCCCTCCCCATCCTGACTCCTGTTCCGAGCACGGATCGAACATGGCGGTTCCAGACTCATGCCCTAACGCGAACTCGAATGCCTTTACTCTATCCTGTAGGGCGTTCACCTCAATATTCCGACGCAGCATAGAGCAGACATCGGGAGATGGCTCAAAGGCATACACCAGATTGTTGGTCCCCAAACCTGTCCAGAGGCAAGTGAAATAGCCGATATTCGCGCCGACGTCTACCAATATTCCCCCTGTCCGGGCAAGGCTGACAATCTTCCTGGATAGGTTCAGCTCATAGAATCCCAGCCACGCGATTTGACGATGCATTGAATCGCTTTGCCGAAGCGCTTCCATAACCACTGGGGCGAATTCGAGCTGACACCGCACGCAACCTTTTGGCCAAGAGAAATGGCTTGAAAGCAATCTAAAGTAGAGCGATTGGCGCAACGCCAGAGGATACACCGATCCAATAAGTATCCGAACAAGCGTAGAAGACAGTTGATCTATCATTTCCATATGCAGTCAACGAACAATCTTGTAGATCACATTATTGCAACAAGAAGATTTCCACACTAATTTCACTCTATTCAAATTTTCAGGAACGGCCAACCACTCACTCAGCGGATCAAGGCTTTCAGATCTAATTTGCCCGTCAATCGTAATCGTATCGTATGCAAACAAGTACAATGAGCTACTAGTTGTGTTCGCCTTCGCGATTGCCTCAGCGACTTGCTTGACTGTCGCTCTTGCTTGTATTGTTTTGCGCTCAGTTAATAAATAAGTCCCTGCTGCAAGTGTTGTAACGATCACAGAATCAGCCGTGGTGTTATCTTTTATCCATTGTAAGCTTTCCTTAAACTCTCCCCATCTCTTTGCTTGTTTTTCTCCGCCCGCGTCACCATAAAGGTAAACATTGCGTATCCTCGAGTAATTCACCATCGCGCTGCCAGAAAAGCAAACTGTTAGAACTATAGCTAAAATGCTATCCGTTTGAACTCTGCTGGCAAATCTCACAATAAAATCAGATATACCTCGAATAAATGAAACTACAATCAATGCATTTACCGGTAACATAAACCGATCCGGCTCCCAAGGATAGAATGTCACCATAGCAATGTAGCAAAGCAGCACATAGGCAATTGCATCTTTGCCTTGAATTAGCTTAAACAACCCAATACAAAAAACCATCCCCAGCAAAACTGCTAACATTGTCGCCGCTGCTGATAAATGATATCTTTCCAAAATAAGTTGACCGCTAGATGTGGACATTGGAGCAAATAATAGCTTTGAGAAATACTGTAACAACCGGCCTACATTTCTAAAAGGAACTTGCCAAGCGTAATGCGCCCATACCCATCGTAAATATCCTTCTTGCGCTACATTCATAGCCTTCCACAACATAAACGGCGACACAACTGCGCCTGTCACCACCAGAAAAAGCATCGCCATTTTCCAATCTCTCACAAGAAAGAAAATCAGTATTCCAGCAATGAGCGCCACGCCGGCGACTCTTGTCAGCATTGAAAACCCAGCACACACGGAGACGCACACAATAACAAAACGATATAACTTTCTTGACTGTTTGACGCTCGAATCTCCGGTTAATTTTATCAACAACACTGCACCGATGACCCACATAGTAAACAAGCACTCTGACCATATGCTGCCTGCAAATGTAACTAACTCAGGCGATGTACCAAGTAATAGCGTGAGTATGACACTCAATGTGTAACTTACATAATGTTGAAATAGCCGAAACGATAAATACAGAGCGATCAAGCAAGCAACACAAGAAAGGTAACAAAGCGCCCGAAGCATATATTCGCTCAATGGCTCGAATGGCATAAAACGCAAAATAACAGATAAAACCGCTGGATAACCTACAGGGTAAAATATGGAAAACGGCGCATCAGGCTCGTTTATCATTCTAAGCCCCTGTCCTGTGGCTAGCGACTTGGCAAGCACTACGTATTCTGAGTTATCCCATCCGAATGCACAGCTATCTGTAGGTGTCCCTATTCTCAACAAATAAAGAACACCTAGCATAAAAAACATCAGGACAAGGCGGTGTTCCTTTAAAAGCCTCATATTACGGCACCTAAGCATCCTCAGCCGGAAGCGCAAAAATGTTCTCTGGCAACGACAAATCTAAAGTCCAATCCTGAACCAGCGGTTTTAAGACCTGACCAGAGAGGGTGAAAAGTTTGTAGTTGTGCTGTTTGAAGAAGTTATCTACAAAGCAGCGGGAGGGCGGTTTAACTTCTATCAGAATGACCGGCTTCCAGTGAGTGATTGTCTTACGGCCGCCAGTCAGCACTTCGCATTCGTGCCCTTCAACGTCAATTTTGATCACGGCAATCTGCTCAAGTTCGAGACTGTCAAGAGTTGCGAGCGCAACTGTGTCCACGCGAACATCATCCGCCCAAGACAAGCCATCCCTATCCATTGTGCCCCATCCGGCGTACTCTACGCCGCGCGATGATATTGGAATGTTCAGTGGGGCAACCCCTGGGCACCCTGACAATGCCACCTCGTGAATCCGAATCTTTGAGCAACAATACCGCCTCAGACATGCCGCCATCCGCGGGTTCGGCTCGAAAGCCTCCACCTGTCTAAACCAACGGGCTAACTGATAACTATAGAGACCGCTATTGGCTCCGATATCAACAGCTACAGCCATCCGGTCAGCCCATCGACGTAGATGGAACAATTCTGGCTCGATTCCTCCCTTCAGGTAAGCTCTCCAAAACTCCAAAGGCGTCCGCCAGCGATCCGGGAGGCTTCGTTCAAGCAAAGACCGCGCCATTTTTTTTGCGAAGGAATTCTTTTTATTCACGAGAGGATTCTTTCCAATGTGTTCCCCGCCATCCCCGAGCGATCAAAATTTCGAAAGCCTTTTACAGCCATAACAGCACTCACGAGTAGGTTGGGCATTTGCGATAGCAGGCCAAATTGTATGATCCCATGCACAGAAGTGAGATCTAGCCAACGAAGCAACAACGCTTGCACCGCTAGTGTGAATGGAACCATGATCCATGTTGAACCTAGCCATCCCCTGGCAGTGTTGAGCGCCCACAGCACAGCCAAAATGACACCAAGGGCAATGGATACCATTACCCAAACCAACTCACGCTCCAAGTGGGAATAACTGGCGCCAAAAACCCAGAGAATCTGCTTCCCGAAAAATATAGCCAGCGTAATACTGCTCAGTCCCCAAAGAATGGTTCCGGTCATAATCTCCGCAACCACACGTCGCAAATGGCGCCGTTCCCGAATCCGAGCAAACGCTGGCGACACCACGTGATTTATGATCGCTCCTATAACAGTAGTAAGGATCGCCAAGCGACTCAACGCACCCAGATCTGCAACCTGCGTAGCTCCACCAAATACCCCCATCAAAAGTATGCCTACCTGCCCCTGGAAGGCGTAAAAGAAAAAGTAGAAAGCCTGCCGGTGTACTACGCTAAGGAGATCCGTCCGGAAACCTGAATCTATCTGTTGGTGCATGGGTATTAACGTTCGTACCTGCCGACGCACCAGAATCGCCTGTAGCAGTTGTGCGATTCCATTACAGACAGCCGCAACAATGGCATTTGCAAAGATCAGGGCAGTCATCGCGCCCAAACCCAATCGGAAGCCTGCTCCTGTCAATTCAACCTGCTGAATCTCCCTATAGCGCGAATGCAGGCGTGTGACTACTCCTAATACCGCCGCGGTCGAGATGAAATGGGCAGTAGCAATTACCACGGCAGTAAGCAATATGGCCTGCAATATAGTCGCGCCATTTCGAATCAGTAGCCAGACTTCCAGCGGAGTCACGAGTACGATTGCCACTGCAATCAATTGAAGTCTAAGGCGCATTGCCGTAGCCACCAGCATCCCAAGCGCCCCTCGATCCTGCCAAAGCCTCCCCCCAGCAGAGAGGATACCCGCATTGATACCGCAATCGCTTATAAGGTTGAAGGTAGTTTGGATCGAACTAGCAATGGTGAAGAGCGCATAATCCTGTTTGTCAAGAGCTCTGATATACAAAAGCCCCGTCAAGGCGTTCAACGACTGAACCAACACCTGAACTGTAGCAAAACGCCCTAGAATTAGACCCCAGCGTGACCAACGATGTAGCAACCAAAGAGAAGCCGCAGAAACCATCCTGAAATTTAAAGAATCCATACAAGATGTTAGCCGTTCCGCTACAGCATCCAACTTGCGATCGGCAGACAGACGCCGAGCGAACAGATCGCGAATTTGCGCCGCAATCTCAGCGCGGTGTTCATCAATTGGCCGAAGCGGAACGGATCGTCCCAGACCTTTCCGCCGATTGATCGCACGCCGATCCCGATTCCCAGGTCAGCCAGCAGGTTGCAGGTGGTTTGCATCGAATTGGCGATCGCGAAGAGAGCATATTCCGGTTTGGACATCGAGCGGATGATCAGGATGCCGGCCAGCGCGGTCAGAGCTTGCACGGCGATTTGCGCCACGCCGAATTCGGCCAAAGTCAGGCTCCAGCGCCGCACCTGCTCCCATCGCAATATTTCAACCGCCTGAGGTGAAGGAGTCATTTTGGTTTAGAGTTTAAGCAAGCTGGAGCGGAAGCTTTGGAGTGCGGCGGGTTCTGACGCCGCTTTCCCATCTTTTCCGTGCGCCGAATTCAAACTGAAAAACTGGGAAAGCGGCGTGCGGACCCGCCGCACTCCAAAGCTTCGCCGACTTTGATTGATCCGGTTGATTTCAAGCAGTTCTTATTTGCGCAGTCTTCGTTTAACTGCCATTGCCGTTGCCCTTCGCGTGATCAACGTAATCCGAGTAGTAACGCGAGTAGTTATAGTAATCGTAACCTTCATGCCGCACGTTCAGATCGTTCAGCACGACTCCCAGTATCTTGGCTCCCACTCCGGAAAGGTCTTGACAGGCGCGGCGCGCGATCTCGCTCTTGCTCTTGCCGCTCTTGACCACGAGGATGACGCCGTCCACGAGGGTCGAAAGGATAAGCGGGTCGGTGACTGTGACCAGCGGCGGCGAGTCTATGAAGATGTAATCGTAGTGTTCCGAAAGGAAGCTCAGCATCTCTTTCATTTTATCCGAGCTGATCAGCTCGGACGGATTGGGCGGGATGTGGCCGCACGGGAGGATCGAGAGGTAAGGCATCGGCGTCTGCTTGATCAACCCCGCCAGTTCGCCCCCGCTCGACAGGTAGGTTGACAGTCCCTGCTCTCTTTTCATTCGCGCCATGGAATGGATTCTCGGCTTGCGCATGTCGCAGTCAATGACCAGGACGTGGGCTTTCAACTGGGTGAAAGCGATGGCGGTGTTGTAGACAGTGGTGGTTTTGCCATCGCCCGGTTGCCCGCTGGTGACCAGGATGGTTTTGGGCGGGTGTTCCGCGGTCGAGAGCAAGACCGATGTCCTGAGCATCCGATACGATTCGGTGGCCGCTGAGAAATCCGTGGTTGTATCCGCAAGGATCGCTTTGGCGGAAGGATCCAAGACCTGAGCGATTTCGTCGCTCGCGTCTTTCAGTTCGCCGCCCACCTTTCGCTTGGCCGGAAGAGATTTGTCTTCCAAAGACGGGATGACGGCCAGGGTCGGCAATTGGG
>Ga0187893_10010715_pt1 | contig 13543 bp, 9 predicted proteins | sample MA1701074metaG_FD_139574 | JGI IMG/M metagenome (GOLD analysis project Ga0187893, IMG submission 139574) | White microbial mat communities from a basaltic lava cave in the Kipuka Kanohina Cave System on the Island of Hawaii, USA - MA170107-4 metaG ...
CACCGCTGCGGCGCGGAGGCGACCCTCGCTCCCCACCCCGGCCCCGACCCCCTCCTCGCCTTCCTGGCCTCCGGCCGCCAGCTCTACAAGCACCGCGCCTTTCACCAGAAGCTCCGGCTCCTGCTCATCGTCGTGGGCGCGAGTCTCTGGCTCGCCCTCGGTTCGTTCTGGCCCATGGTCGCGGCGGCGGCCATCGATCTCCTGCTCTTCCTCGCGCTCCCCGACGTGGCGATCTGCTACCGCTGCAAGGCGCACCATCGCGAGTTCCACGGCATCGACAAGCTCGCCGCCTTTGACCTGGAGCGGCATGAGCACTTCCGCTTCCTGAAGGCGCGCGAGGAGGGGCGCATCCCGCCGAGGAGCGACGCGTGAGGTGGCGCGGCACCCGCTATCGGAACCGCACACGCACGTAGGCCAGCGAGTCCTCGAGGGTGCAGTCGATCTGGAGATGGCCGCCGGACTCGTGCAGCCCCGCCTTGCGTAGCAGTTCCCAGGGCTGGTCCTGCAGTGCCGTGAGGATCACCATCGTCTTGCGGGAGGCGAGGCCTTGCACCAGCGATTGCAGCGCGACGAGCCCCGTCATGTCCATCACCGGAACGCCGCTCAGGTTCAGGACGACGGCACGGCACTCCGCGGCGACGCGGCCGAGCGCGCTCACCAGCTTCTGCGCGGCGCCGAAGAAGAAGGGACCCGCCACCTCGTAGAGGATCACCCCCGGGGGGAGCTCGTTGCCGTGGGGCGAGCGGGCGGGCTCGACGAAACGGGCGCTGGCGAGATCGACCATGCGGCGCATGAAGAGGAGCGCCGCCAAGGCGACGCCCACCACCACCGCGATCACCCTGTCGAAGGCGACGGTGAGCAGGAGGCAGGCGATCGGGATGGCGATGAGGGGGGCGGGGACGCGACGCGTCACGCGGGGACAGAAGAGGAGCAGCGCCAGCGTGAGGCCGCCCACGGCCGCGTCCCCCCATCGCGTCGAGGGGAGCGCACGCGCCAGGAGGAGCGCGCGCTCCCAGGAGTGCTCGGGATTGCCGGGCACCGTGAGCCCGAGGAAGTCTTTCACTTGGAGGGTGGCGATCACGACGGCGATTCCGGCGGTGAAGCCGGTGGTGACCGGATGCGGGATGGATTGGATGAGCCGGCCCATCCGGGCGAATCCCATGACTAGGAGGATCCCGCCGGCCATGAGGGTTGCGGTCGCGAGTCCTCCCACTCCGTGGCGGGCCGCGACCGGGGCCAGGATCGCCACGAAGGCCGCCGTGGGGCCGCTCATGTTGAAGCGCGAGCCTCCCGCGAACGCGCAGACCGCCCCGGCCACCATCGCGGTGTAGAGCCCGTGTTGCGGGGGGACGCCTGAGGCGATGGCGAGCGCCATCGCCAGAGGCTACGCGAGGATGCCGACGACGAGCCCCGCCATGACGTCTGCCCTCAGGTCGCGAGCGGCGTAGCCGGCTTGGAGGCGTTCGCGGAGCGCGTGGGCGAGCATGGTGGGAGTGGCCGCGTGAGGGAGAGGGGAATCGCGCGTACGGGGACGCCCCTCAGGATGAGATCGGCCGGAGCACGGCATCGGACGCAAGGAACGGGGGGGTGGCCCTTTGTGCCAACCTAGCGGAAACACCGACCCCCTTCGAGTCACGTGCAGAGGGCGGGGGGGATTGTTGGATGACTGCTCTGGATTGTTCGGGCTCTGCCTCGATGATCGCCGCGGAGGGAGCGGAAGGAGCCCGTAGGGAGACTGGAGTTTCCTCCGCCGCGGCGCGCCCCGCTTCTCCCCACCCGGCCGTGCCGAAGAAGACCAAGCGGAGCAGGTTCACCGCGGACTACAGGGTTCGCGTCCTCCGCGAGGTAGTCCGCTGCAAGGCCCCGGGGGCCATCGGCGCGCTCCTGCGGCGCGAGGGCATCGACTCTCCTCGGACCTGCCCGAGGGGAGCCGCCCGCGCCACGCTAGTGCCCGCTGGGGGGCTGGCGCTGGCGAAGCGGGGTCCGAAGACGCGCGCCGCCGATTTCCGCATCGAGCAGCTCGAGCGGGAGAACGCCAAGCTCCCCGGTCGCCTCCAATGGGCGGAAGCCATGCTCGCTATCCAATAACACTGCTCCGAGATCCTGGGGATCCCCTCGAGCCCCCTCGACGATGACGGGAACAACGGATGGCCGCCGCCAGGGAGCTCGAGTACGCCGCTCGTTCTGCAATACGTTCTTCACGTACGACACCATCGAGCACGGGCACCCCGGGCTCCTGGATGCCCCAGGATCGACGATCGTCGCCTCGTTGGACCCCCTGGGTACACCCGGTTTCCGTCTCGGACTTCCCGTCGTCGCATGTGCCGCGGCGGGCGCAATGCGAGGGCTCCGCCCTCGCAGAGGACCTTCCGCGAATGCAAACGGTCGGCGGTTCACACTCGTTGACACGTTCCGCCGAGCGGCACGGACTCGCCGCGCACGTGACCGAGAATGCGATGGACCCACGCTCCGCGGCGGAGCAGGTTGAACGCGGCGACGACGAACACCAGGAAGCGCACGCCGAGGGCGAGCGTCTCGTCCCGGCAGCGAGCGACGAAGTCCCACAGGAGTTGCTGGGAACGATCCGGCACCTCCAGTGCCTCGAATATCGCTCGATACCTCTGGTGCATGGCGAGGGTCTGGTACCCGTACCCGAGTAGGCCGGGGGGGGCGAGAGAGGTTTGGAGCGTGACGTAGAGCCCCAGCACCCGGACGACGACCCAGAGCCACTCCGATTCGTTCATCCCGCCCTCCCCGGCGCGAGGCGCTGCGCCACCTATAGCGCACTCGGCCGACCTAACCCATGTTCTCGCAACATCTTGCGCGTGTGCGAGCGTTGCAATGCAAATGCGAGAGCCCGGAGTCGAACCGGGATGGGTTGCCCCACGGGATCCTAAGTCCCGCGCGTCTGCCAGTTCCGCCACTCTCGCGTCATGGCACGGGGAAGGATACCAACCCGGGGAAAGAAGGCGGCCCCGGGGGTTGCCCGGGGCCGCGTGGTTCGATCGGCGTCTCCGCGCTATTCGTCGAGGTGGCGGAAGACGCGGTTCTGGTTGACGTATTCGATCGCCAAGGACTGCAGGATCGGCGAACTCTTCCAGCCGACGCGGGAGGGATCGTTCCAGACGAAGGCGCCGGTCTCGTAGATCACGAAGACACGCAACTCCACCTTGTCCGCCTGCAGATTGACGAGGTTGTCCCCCGTCGGGTCTTCCATGACACGCAGGAAGCGCAGCTTGCTGCGGGGATCCTGTTCCTGCCTCCGGAGCCCCTCGAGGTCGCTCGGCCGGCCGGAGCTGTCGCCGTCGCGGCTGAGCCAGATCTGGCGTTGCGAGGTCGCGTTCCAGTCGATGCCCTCGTTGAGGCGGCAATAGACGCGCAGATTGAGGTTCTCGGCGGTGATGATCTCCTTCCAGTAGATGCGCTTCAGGAAGGCGTCCGTCAGCTCCGTTGAGATCGAGAAGAAGCTCAGTTCGGGGTCGTCGCTGAACTCGGCGAACCGGTCCCAGTTGCGCACCGCGTGCCAGAAGACCGGGGTTCCCGAATCGAAGGAGCGGGCTGTGGTGCCGTAGCGCCCCACGAAGATGCCCCCGCCCCCGTCGTTGACGGGCATGCGCAGGATGGATCCCGCGTTCTCCGTGTAAAGGCGAATCTCCGCCTGGTCGGCGTTGGAGTCCTCGAGCCGCACCGCGCCCGTGCGCGGGAAGCGGTCGAAGCCCAGGCCGGCGATCTGGTTGCTCGACTCCTGGACGCTTTCCGTCAGGATGCCGACGTAGATGCCGAAGAGCGGCTCCACCCGCGTGCCCTGCGGGTAGGAGCGCGCCGTCGTGCGCAGGACGCCTCGCCGGCAGCCGGAGAAGACCATGCCGTTGCCGCGCAGGTCGGCCTCCGTGAAGACGACGAGTTCGTCGCCGATCTTGAGCACGCCCGGCGCCGTCGGGACGTCGCTTCGGTCCGGCACCCCCTCGGAGGAGATGACGGTGATGGTCGCCTGGGACTCGCCCAAGAGCTCATCCACGACACAGAGCGGGAACTTGGGCACGCGGTTGGCCCCGAGGATCTCGTCGACGACTGCCGAACTCGACTCGCCGCTGAATCTGCGTCCGACGTTGCTGCTGCTCAGCCGGCTGCGGGCATCGAGCATCTCCCCCGAGGGGAAGCAGAGAAGACGGGTGTAGTTGCGGAAGTCGCTCGACTGGGGATCGAGCCCCCCGGAGGGATTGAAGCGGCTCGTCACGTCGCGATCGAGGGCGACGAGATGGGAGAAATGTGCAAGCGTGAAGGCATCGCGGTCGCCACTCTGGTTGTGGTCGGCGTCGTCCTTGAAACGCTCCGAAGTGTGGTTCATGGCGAAAAAGGCCTCGGCGCCGCCGATACGCACGGTGTCGTCGCCGGTGACCAGGTCGACCCGGTCGTTCGCGCCCGGCCGCGGCCAGACGCAGAAGGCGTCGCCGGGGGTGGCCGTCGCCGGATTGGGGCCGCCGTAGACCCCGAAGATCGGCAGGATGGCGGCACCCGAGAGATGGTTGCCCGCCTTGTACCAGTCGTCCACGAGGCTATCGCCGTCATTGAGCGCAGGCGCGTCCTGGGGGCCCCGGTGCCGGATTTCGTTGCCCCAGTTCTCCACCGAGGGCGTTCCCAGGGGTGCCTGGGCGCCGGCCGTGCCGCCGCCCCCGCCGCCCTCATCCGTGGGAGGAACCCCGGAGTTGGGGCCCGAGCCCCCGCCGCCGCCGCCATCCGAAGGCGGAGGCTCACTGGGACCTCCACCGCCGCCCCCATCGGAGGGGGGGCCGCCGTCGCTGGGCGGAACGGTCGGATCGCCGGGAGGAGTCGCCTCGCCGCCCGAACCGTCCTCCTCGCTGGGAGGAACAGGGTCGCTCGGAGGAGCTCCGCCATCCCCGCCCGCGCCGTCCTCCTCGCCGCCCGGACCGGGATCGGGAGCAGGATCACCGCCGCCGTCCCCGCCCGCGCCGTCCTCCTCGCTGGGGGGAACCGGATCGCTCGGCGGACCGCCGCTGTCGCCGCCGCCGCCATCGCCTTCGCCTTCCGGCACCGGGCCCGGATCGGGAGGGGGCGCGGGACCACCTTCGCCGCCGCCGCCATCCCCGGAGCGAGGCGCCGAGGGAGGGCTGCCACCCGGATCGCCGCCCGGATCACCACCCGGGTCGCCGCCCGGATCGCCGCCGGGTGTGCCGCCGCCCGACGAGGTGGGTGCGGCACCCGAGAGCACCGTGATGAGCCCGTCCTCATTGAAGCCCGCCGCATCGAGCATGGCGTCCTCGCCATTCATGCGGGCCTGGACGAAGTAGCTGGCGTTACCGTCATGGAGGATTTCGCTATAGCGCACCCACTCCCAGGCGCGCGGGGTCCCGTCCCCCGCGTCGGCGCCGAGGATCTGCATGAGCCAGTGGCGCAGTTCGCCACCGGTATCCGGCGGGTTGAGGTAGTTGTCGTTGCTCGTGGAGCTCGTGCGCACGGAGACGGGAGCGATGAAGATCGTCGCGCCGGTGAGCGGCAGCGTCTCCCCACCCGTCTTCATGTAGCCCACGAGCATTTCGTAGTTGTTGTCCTGGACCGGCGCCGTCACCGACCCGAACGCGTCGGTGGATCGGCTGAGCGTCATCGTGGTTGGCGCGGTCTTGACGTACTTCATGAACTCCACGACCCCGCGCACGTTGTCCTTGCCGGTGGTCATGAAGTTGGTCCAGTCGTCCGTCGTCCCTCCCAGGTAGCAGACGAGGCAGTACCCTTCGTCCTGGAACGCAGTCATCTGCTTCGTAACGTCCACGCTCGGATCGTCGACGTTGGGGTAGACGCCCACGGTGAAGCCGCTGATCGCCGTGTCGGTGCTGAACGGGACCGTGAACGCGGCGACATAGGTATCCGGGGGCGGGGCGCCGCCGCCTCCCCCACCGGTGCCGGGAATCGTCCAGCCGTGAGGCGTGAGAGTCGGCTGGTAGTTGGGGAAGGGGGTCCCTCCTCCCGCACCCGCGGCGGCGTCCGCCTGGGTGTCGATGGTCACGGGAGACCAGGGCCCGAGCTCCCCATTGAGCGTCGCGCCTCCGGTCGTGAGGGGTACCGTGACCGGCCGGCTGTATCCGAACAGCGTGACCGGCGATCCCTCCGGGTGGTCATCCGCCGGCGTGCCGCGCACGCCGCGGCCCACCACAGCCCCGTCCGCGCCGGTCTGCACGACGAACTGGTTGCCGCTGCGCGATTCGTACTCGATCACCTCCATGCCGACGAGGAGGGCTCCGCGGTCCGGGAAGCCGCTCGCGTCCTCCACCCCCACGGTGCCGCTGTCGGCGGAAAGGGAGCTGGTCATGGGGGACTGCACGTTGGCGCGACCCTGGGCGCGGCCGTCCACGAGCATGGCCATCTGCGTGGGATGGCAGCCCGAGGCGACGAGCTGGATGTGGTACCAGACGTCCGAGACGATGCCGCCCTGGCGGGTCAGGTCGTAGCGGAGTTCGCAGGAGCGCTGTACCGACGTGTTGTCCGCCACGGCGAACACCAGCTGATTGGCGCTCGAATCGACGTAGCAGGTGTAGCGATTGCGGAACTCGGACTCCGCGACGTCGAAGATCGTGCGGTTGCCGCTCACGCTGCCCTGCGGCCTCCACCAAAGCTGGATGGCGAAGGGGCGCACGAGATTGCGGCGCACCGCCTTCAGGATCTCGCCGTCGAGGGGGACGGGATAGCCGCTCTCCGCGAAATGCCCTTCCACGTAGCGGTCGTTGTCGAAGTGGTGCACGACCACCGAGCCCACCCGGGCGGAGTCATGCTCCATCCGCGCCGGCGCGAGACGCGCGTCGCCGTTGGTGGCTTGCTGGGTCGCGCTGGCGTCGGTGGTCGTGAAGGAACGCTCCGTGCGCTGCTGCGCCTCGAAGGGATCGTAGGCGAAGATCTTGGCGTCGAGATTCTTGGGCCAGCGGGGCCACGGCTCGACATTGGGACCCTTGAACTGGCCGGTGTTCTGGAACCCCGTGGTCCAGAAGCGCGGGTCGTTGCTGGCGACGAGCTGCTCGTCCCAGTCGCGCTGGCTCTCCCAGCGCCGCTCCGCGACCACCTGCGAGCCGGTCCCCACCGTGCGGGTGGCGGCGTGGCGCGCGAGGAGGCGGCCCCCGCGGTCGTTCACGGTGGCGCTGACGCGCATCGTGTAGACGTCGAAGGTGCGGAAGCAGATCGGGGCGGTGCCGAACAGGATGCCCAGATCGTTGCTGTTGAGCGCGTTGCGGTAGATGGCGCGGTGGTCGTCCGCGCTGATCGCGCGGCTCTTGTTCTCGAGGTCGCCGAGCATCGCGTCGAACTCGCGGAAGCTGCGGATCGGCGTGCCGGCGCGCACGCGGCGGACGATTTCGTCCGCCACGGCCCCCGCTTCGGCGCGGGTCACCCGCTCATCGGCGTTGCCGGTGAGAGTGAGGCGCAAATTGGCGAAGAGCGCGACGAGCACCTCGCGCGGCGCGGTGTTGACGTTGACGGGGTGCCGCGTGCGGTACTCGACCCGCATGCGATTGCCGTCGAAGACGCGATGCGCCTTGCCGAAGAACTCCAGCTCCCCCGAGAAGGTCCCGGTGGGACGCGCGTCGAAGATCATCTCGTAGTCGAGGCGCCGGGGCCGCGAGCTTTCGCGATTCTCGAGGCTGGGCTGCGCGTCATCGACGTTGGTGTTGGCCTTCTCGGCGAGGCGCACCACCGTCCCCGTGTTGAAGTAGGAGGCGTTGGGGATGCGCACCTTGTCGGCGTCCCGCTCCTGGCCGGGCAGGGAGGTCCCCTCGTCCACGGCCTGGACGTTCGCCCAGCCCTCGGCCAATTCGCCGCGGCTCCAGCAGGTGAAGAAGAGCGCAACACGCTCCCAGTCGGCGCGGGTGAGCGCCGGGATCGTCGCATCGAGGGCCTCGAGGGCGTTGATGTCGCTCACGTCGAGGCCGGTCCAGGGCTTGAACTCGCCCGGCCGACGGCCCACGGGGTAGTAGGCGATGGCCCAGGCGGCGTAGTTCACCACCCACTGGCCCTTGTTGTAATTCGAAGGCTTGCCGTGGCGCGCCTCCGAGGCAAGCAGCCCGCGCTCGCAACCCTCGAGGCGGTTCCCGCTGCGGGAGGTGTACTTGATGAGCTCACGGCCGACCTTCACGTAGCCGCGGGGCGGGAAGGCGCTGGCATCCTCCACGGTGATCGAGCGGTCGCCCTCGCGGAGATCCTCGGTGGTGACGCTCAGCCCGAGCAGGTTGCCCAGGGCGAAGAAGGAGGCGCTGTTGATGTTCAGCTTGCCGTTCTCGTCCTCGACCTCGTAGCCAAGGATGGTTCCGTAGGGATCCTCGAGGCTCTCCCGGGTCACGTTGAGCGCATCCGCCATCTCCTGGAGCGTGGGGAAGTACTCCCCCGGCGTGTCGCACTCGGGATCGTTGTTGTTGCCCTTGGCCTGGGCGGCCCGGTTCTCGATCTCCACGCGCTCGACCGTGCGTCCCACATAGGACTCCAGGAAACGCAGGGTCGAATCCGCGAGACGCTTGGCGCGCGCGCGGGAGAGATTCGCCTCGCTGCGCTGGTAGCTCTGGCGCATGGCGATGGCGAAGGGGACGGCGATGACGATCAAGGCGACCAGCGCCGTGATCACCGTCAGGAGGGCGATGCCCCGCTCGTTCTGCTTCATGGTTCTCACCGGACTTCCTCCGAACTCTCCGTGGGCGGACGCGCCGCCCAGAGGGAAGATTGCAAATCAAGGGATGCCCCATCGGCGCCCGCGGCCAACTCCAGCCGGGCGAGGGACGAGGCGTTGCTGCCGACGACGCGCTGCGACCGCTCCGCGCCTTCGGCACGGAACGCTTCGAGGGGGAGCGCGACCACGGTCCACGCGCTCCCCACCACCGGCGTCAGGATCGTCGAGGCCTCCGCACGCCCATCCTCCCCGGGGAGGACGAGGGTCGCCCGCACGGGCGCGGCGGCGCCGCGCGTCCGCACCCTCAGGACGAGGTAGGAGGCCGCGCTCGCGCTCTCCGGATCGGAGATCACGAGCACGAGCTTGCCGCCGTCGTTCTGCCAGCGCGTGTTCGCAATCGCCGCGACCCCGGCCTCGGCATCGAAATAGCCGGGCATGATCTCTCGTGCGATGCGACCGAAGGTGATGCGCAGCAGGTCGAGGTACATCCCGTCCTGCCAGGCGGGCGACCGTTCCACGCTCGCGCCACGCTTGACGCAAACGCGCTCCCCGGCCCGCACCGACCCGCGATCGCCGTTCCGCGTGAAGTCGAGGCTCCCGCGCGTGACCGCCACGGTGACCGGGGACGTCTGCCCGGCGCCCGCGCCGGCCGCGCGCACCGGAGCCCCCTCCACCCGCGCGCCGAAGACGGCGTCCTGCACGAAGAGGCGCACGCCCCCGGCCACGATCTCCCGCGCCTGGTCGGCCAGGCGGAAGGTGCAGAGCAGCGTGCCGGTCTCGAGGCTGAAAAGCTCCTCGGACGGGTCGCCCAGCCGGATGGCCCCCTGGGCAAGGAGGACCAGTTCCGAGCCATCGGCGAGACGGAGGGAGAGCCGTTCCCTGGGCCCGGCGGTCAAGAGGTCACCCGCCTTGAGGGATACGTTCTCGCGCGCGACGAGGTGCGTCACCTGGCGCCCGTCCTCCGAGAGGGTGGCGCGCGCCAGGCTCTTCAGCCGCACCTCTGGCCGATGAACGGCCTGCAGCAAGCCGAGGGTCGCCACGAGGGTCGCGGCGAGCCCGGCGACCCAGGGCCTCCAGGCGAGCCTCCGCACTGGGGCCTGGCTGACCGGTTCGAACCGGGTGAGGGTGGGGATAGGCCGAAGCGCCTGGAGCCGAGCCAGAAGGGCCGCGGAAACCGGCTCCGCCTCCACCCGGCCGAAAAGCGCGTCCACGGACTTCAAATCTTCCAGGGTGGCCTGAAGGACGGGATCGTCCCGCAGCGCGGCCTCCACGGCCGCAGCGTCGCCAGGGGAAATCTCCCCGTCGACATAAGACGATAGAATTTCAGGAGTCACGTCGTTCATACCCTGGTTCCGGGGCCACAGCCCGGGTGTCTACGTCTTTATTGCCGATGTGACCTGGAATCAGGACGCAGGATCAGAAGAGGAGGCCCAGGAGGCCCTTGAGCTTCTCCAGGAGGCGCTGCTTGGCCCGGTAGAGCGTTTGGCCAACCGAGGCCTCAGGGATGCGGAGGTGCCCGGCGATCTCTCTGTAGTCGAGCTCTCGGTAGTAACGCAGCCGCAAGACCTCGGCGTCGCGCGGCGCCAGGGCAGCGAGGGCGCGCTCTACGACCTCCGCCTCCTCACTCTCCCCCGCCCCCTCGGACGGCCCCGCCCCCGGAGCCGCCCTGGCGTCCAGCTGTTCGAGATCCCCCAGAACCGGCGTGCGCCTGCGCAACACGCGATGGACCTGGGTCCGGGTCAACACCCCGAGGTAGGTCTTGAAGGCATACGCGGGATCGTAGTTCCGCAGGAGACGGAAGTCCCGACGGGTGAGAGAGAGGAAAACCTCCTGGAGGATGTCTTCGACCTCGGCGTCGTCGGGGAAGTGGCCGTTGAGCTGGAGGTAGCGGCGCGCGAGCGCCTTGACGGTGGGCGCGAAACGCGAGACGAAGAGGGACCACGCGCCCGGTTCGGCCGACAGGCAGCGGGCGACCAAGAGGCGGTCGTCATCCGCGGTCACTTGAGCGAGTCTATCAGATACCTCTCCCCGAGGAGGCCGACGATGGCGGGCGGGGCACCGTCGTAGGCGGCTCGCACGTCGCCCAGATCGAAGACCGGATCGTCGAGGGTGAAGACCGTGCCGAGACGGCTGTAAGCCGGCGCCAGTCGCAGGAAGGCCGGGGCGGCCCATACGCGCCGGAGGCAAACGCGGCGTTCTGCACGCCTGCAGACGCGGACCGCATGGCATTCGCGGACGACGTGTCGGGGGCGCGTACCGCAGCCTCGGTGATCCGCTGGCGCAGGCAGCGCGAGGGTAGCGAGGAGGAAGGTGGAAAGTAAAAGGCGATGCATGCAAGGCCCTCCGCGATCTTGGACGACCGCCCAGCGATTCTCCTTCGGGACTCCGGCAGTCTCTCATTCGCCGTCGGGGGTCACCACCGGGGCGGGGATCTTCAGTTCGGGGGTCGTGCGCAGGAGGAAGAGGATCGCGAAGGCTGTGTCGACCTGATCGCTCCACCAGCGCACATTGGCGTCCTTGGGCGGGCGCATCCGCTGCTTGCGCGGCCACGATCCGTCCTCTCGCTGGTCCGCCATGAGCCGGCCGGCGCCCTCGAGATACCAGTCGCGCGGCCCTACGTTCTCGAGGGCGGCGAGGCGCGCGGCGCGCTCCAGTCCGTAGAGCCAATAGAAGGGCCAGTTGCCCGGCTGGCCCGGGTTGTCCTCGATGTCCCAGTTCTTGTCGATCCAGGCGAACCCGTCGTAGAGGCCTTGCCGCAGCTCGCGGTCGCGCTCGGGGGTGAGCCAGAAATCCTTGCCCAAGATCTCGCGGCCGATGGCCATCACGGCGATCCCCGCGGTGGTCATCGAGCCGGAGTAGGGATAGGTGACCCGCTCCACGGCGCCGCCGTCGATCTGCTTCTCGAAATCGGGCATGTAGCGCCAGCCGCGGGCACGGTCCTTGATCCCGGTCCGCATCCAGCGGCCATAGCGAGGGTCGCTGCTCTTCACGACGCGCTCCACCTCGGGGCCCGTGGCCTGCTGGCGGGCCAAGGTGCCCTCCACGCAGCGGCGCACCACCCCCTTGTCCACCGCGACGCCGATCCGATGCGCGGCCCAGAGCCCCAGAATGGCGTACTGCGTGTTCGAGAGATCGACGCCGTCCTCGGGATAGCGCCAGAGTCCGCCCGCCTGCTGCTTGGTTTGGAGCCAGCTCGCGAGGCGCCGCGCCACCTCGAGATCCTGGCCGTCTGGGCGCGGCTTGGGCGGCTTGCCCTTCTTGTCCCGCTCCTTGGCGGGCTGGAAGGTGGCCTTCGCCTCCAGCACCATGAGTGCCAGCCCGACCTCGTAGGTCTTGAGCGTGTACTGCTGCTCCTCCACCAGCTTGAAGAGGGCGGCCAGGGCCGTCCGCATTTCCCTCGAGTCGATGTCGTGCCCCCCCTTGAGGAGGGCGAGAGTGGCCAGGGCATGCATCCCCAGGGGGTAGATGTCCCCCCGGGCGTCCTCGAAGGCGGGAAACCTCCCGATGGCATTCTGGCGTGCCAGCAGCCAGGCGAGCCCCTTCTCGATGGCCGCGTTGACCCGCGCCTTGAACTCCGGCTCCTCCTTCGGGTCCATCTCCGCCCCCCGGGCCGCGACTCCCAGGATGAGAAGGAGGAGGAAGACTCGGCCTGCCATGGGTGGCCATGCTAGCGTACTCTGGAGTGGACGCTCGCGGAGCTGGGCTCCTGCCTCCCCGAGCGCCTTGGTCCCATGTCCAAAGCCTTCCCTCTCCCGTTTCGCCTGCTTGCCCAGGGCCAGGGCGGCGCCCTGCCGGCGAGGAGCGGCGAAGAGCAAGCCCTCCTGCGCCGTGCCCAGCGGGGCGACGACGAGGCGTTCGGGGAGATCGTCAAGAGCCACTGGAAGCGCGCCTTCTGGACCGCCTACGATGTCTTGTACGATCACGATCGTGCCCAAGATGTCGCGCAGGAGGCGTTCGTCAAGGTGCACCGCGCCATCCAGTCCTACGACTTGGGCCGGGACTTCGCCTCCTGGCTCCACCGGATCGTCTTGAACGTCGCCATCGACCACAAGCGGCGCCGGGACCGCGACAAGTCCACGCCCACCGACAAGATCGAGGCGATGGTCGACGCGCGGAAGGCGGTCCAGGAAGACAAGGCGAAGGCGGAGACCATCGAACGGGTCGAGACCGTCCTGGCCACCCTCGCCGAGAAGTACCGCATCCCGTTGACGATGAAAGACGTGGACGACCTCTCCGTGGAGGAGATCGCCCGCGTCCTCGATGTTTCCTATTCCACGGTCCGGTGGCGGCTCCACAAGGCGCGGACCCTGTTCCGCGAACGGTGGCGCCGCCTCCTGCGCAAGGAGCAGCACGAGTCCCAGCAATGAGTTTCTTCCGACGCTCCCCCCTCGAATCCCGGTTGCAGGATCACGCCGCCGGCGACCTCGATCCCGCCGAAGCGGCCTCTCTCGAGCGCCGGCTCGCCGAAGATCCCGAAGCGCGCGCGCTCCAGGAGGAGGTCCGTGCGGCGCGCGAGGCTCTGCGAAGCCTCCGCGATCGCCCCGAGCCGCCGGCGCGGGCGGACGACGCCCTGGCGCGCATCCGTGCGGCGATCGCGTCCGACCGGCTCGCGCCGCGCCCCTACCTGCCCCTCGAGGGGCAAGGGGCGCGCTTCTATCGCCGTCTCGCCCTCGCCGCCACCCTCCTCTTCGCGGTCACGGCGGGCTTCCTCGCGGCCTCCCCGGGCGGCGAGACCCAGGCGCAGCAGCCCCCGCTCCTCGCGGCCCCGGCCCCCCCGACCCCCCCCCCCCCCCCGGGAGCGCGTGGCCACCATCTCTTGGGGGGTGCCGGGCGGGATGGCGGCCTCTCCCCGCGCGAGGACCCGGGGATGCTCCGCCGGCTCGG
>Ga0187893_10010716_pt1 | contig 13543 bp, 23 predicted proteins | sample MA1701074metaG_FD_139574 | JGI IMG/M metagenome (GOLD analysis project Ga0187893, IMG submission 139574) | White microbial mat communities from a basaltic lava cave in the Kipuka Kanohina Cave System on the Island of Hawaii, USA - MA170107-4 metaG ...
TCGAGCTTGATGTCGTCGAAGCCGCACGGCTTGTTGTCGCGATCTCGAGTGCGCTTGATCTGCCACACGATGCCATATAAAGCCGCGCACCAGCCTTCCTCGAGGCTTTGTTTGCCCAAGTAGCTTTGCCTCAACCAGTCGCGTGCCCACGCCTGCGCATTCTCCGTGTCGCGCTTGAGCCCGTCCATGAACTCATCGGCGGTTCGGGAGACGGCAAAGGCGGCCGTGGTTTTCTTTTCACGCACGCGGCGCTCGGAGGCAAGGCTGTCCAGCGTTTGCTGGATATCGCCAATGGTGGGCATGGTGCGGTATTTGCGGCGCGTGATAATTGACTTCGCGGCCTGTTGCAGCTCGTCGCCGCTGTAGTTGGTGAACGCCTGCGTCATGGCCAAGCGCTGCGCTGCCTCGTCCCCTTCCCATCGGAAGAGTTCCGCGAGCGGATCAACCAAGTTGACCTCGACTTTGATGCCGGGCGGCAGCGCTTCGTGAGCTTCGGTCATTTGTACAACTCCGGATGTTTCGCCCTGAGCTCGTCCTTGATCCTTTGCGATTTTTCCTTTCGCGCCTGCTCCTCGCGTTCGGCTTTGGTCAGGTCGGGGCCGCGGTTTTTGGCCCGTCGCGCGCATCCGATCAGATACTTGTAGGGCGAGGCGATCATGCGCTCCGCCAGATCGGCGAGCGTCACGGAAAAGGCTTCCGCCATGGCGTCCGCACCGAAGCACTGGATGTTGTTTCTCAGCATGGAACGCGCCGTGGTTTCGTCGGCCGGCGCGTGCTTTTGGATGAACGCCAGAAGGTCGAAAGCTGCCCCATTCAAACTCGGAAATTCTTGATCGTAATGCCCCCAACCACCCCGCGCGGCGTCTTGCTCAACAGTGGTAGTAGGGGTAATAAGTAAGTTATTATAATTATTATATTTATTATCTAATCCGCGCGCACGAGCGCCAGGCGCATTTCGGGCTTTGGCGGCCTGAGCGGTCGGGTTTAAGCCGACGTGTTGCTCGGAAATTTCGACCGCTTTTACCGCACTTTTGTCACCACTTCCGCCGTCGGGTTTAAGCCGACTGGTTCGCTTTTCTTCGTAGGCTTCAATGACGGCCTCAATGACCCGAGGCGGCAAAACGTTGTATTTACCTGACTGGCCCTTGCCGTGCGCCTTGGCAATCAGTCCTGCGGCATCGAGTTTCTTGGTGGCCCTGAAAACGGTTTCCCTGTCATCGGCGCTGGCGAAACGCTGGAGCTCACGGGTTTTCACTTCCGCCGTCCATTCTCGATCCGCGTGCGCGATAATTCCGACGCCCACGCATTTCTGAGCCGATGTCAGATCCTCGCGGTCAAGGATGTTCTTGATGCACTCGAGCTTCGTCTTCGCCGTGAGCGGGATGCTGGGCGGTCCGCCATTGTCACCAGGGGACAATCTGTTGACATTTTCGTCTGGTTTGGTATGCATCGCGCGCCTTTGTTGTCGGTTACGTGCGTCCCTGACGTGAAGCTCTCGAGCCGCCAGACTCCCGAGCAAAGTTTCAAACCTCAAAACCCAAACCCAATTCAGAAGGGCTCTGCCGCCAGCGGAGCCCTTAATCGTTTAAGCTGGCTCCAATTTTCTCTCCTTTACGTCTTCGCAATCAGTGGCGCGGCCAGAACGCTCTGCGGCTAATTTACATTCTCGGATTGCTGCATTGAAGATCATGTCGAATTTTGACTGGGGCAGGAGGCGCTTCGCCTCATTCACGAAAAAGTCTTTCCAATAAAGCGGCTGCTCGCGCCTCTTCTGCTTCCGCAGTTCGCTCAGCTCCGTTTGCATTGCTTGCTTTTCCTTGCCGAGCCTTTTTCGCTCCTCACCGGGCGCGCAAGCTTGTATTCGTGCATCTAAGATGTTGATGCCGTCCTGCATCTGCCTTATCTTGTCGGCATCGTTCAAAAGCTTCGCGATCCGGCGCAATGACCTGCTCAAGCTCGCGTTCGTTTGGAACGGTGAGGGTCTTGGTGACGGGCCGAAGTCGGGCCTCGCTATCGGAGTCAAGAGTCTGAGCACGCGCGACGCCATACTCGCCGATCCCAAACGCCGCTCCAGGAAGGGCGCCGCCTCTTGACCATTCACCCAATCGGCTGGCCGGCCCCGATGGAGCGCCGCCTGACGACGATCAGAGGCTACTTTATACATTGCTAGGCCGCCTTTCCATTTCTTTGCCCTCCACAAGCCCCGTATTTCCTCACCAGCGCCTTGAAAACAAATTCTGCTGCCCTTCCCTACTGGTGAATTAGGAAGGGCCTGGAGAGCCTTCTCAGCCCGTTTACGCTTGGATTTGCGAATGATGGTCTTGAACATGGAGGCCATTCCGGTCTAAATTCTTCGTCACTGTCCGTCTTCTGACTCACTCATTGCCCCGCCCGCCCGGCGGGGTTTTTCTTTTTTGCCTTCCGTTTCCGGAAGAGTTGGTATTACACGTGAAACACTTTTCGATGTCCCACAGCCATCTCTTTCAGTTACCCTCGCTTTTTCAAAACGCGGGTAATGTCATGCGGCCTGATGCACCTCCATTGGGTTTGCATTGCCTAAGGCCCCGAGTTTCCCGGCTTTTATTCTACGGGTTGCGGTGTTGCCCAGCGTCCCTTGTGACAGGTAATGCCGAGGCCTTTTTCTTTCCGACGCATACGCAGCTTGGTCGCCGTTGGCGTTTCTCACGAGCTTGAGTGCGGGCGGCTGAGGCTCGCTTGGAATGCGGTAGAGATACGGTCTCGATCTTGAGCCGTTGACCCGCAGGTCGCCGCGTCGCCGCGTGCAGCCAGCCGCCTTGAGTTGATCCCAAAACTCGTCTTCTTCCACCTCGGGGCGACGCCTGCCGAGCTTGCACACTTCGGTGTATTGCTCGTACAGATCCTCGAAGGACCATTCCCACGGGAGAGGCGCCCTACAGCGGCCCTCTGAAGCGTGGATTTTGCTCCTCTCGATCACCAAGCGCATCCATGACACGAAGGTGGACACGCCCGCATTTTCAGGCACTTGCTGTGGACACGACTTGGACACGGCCTGGACATGAACGACCGGCGTGGCCAGGCGCTGAACAGCCTTATGTCCACCTTCGGACACGGGTGGACACGGCTTCTTGTTGCTGGCCATGAGCCAGGAAAAAATCATATACAACCTCCTTTCGTTACGCTTCGATGAGTTCGATCTCGACGCGCTCGTATGGGCCACCGTCCTTGGAGACGAAGACGCCATCCGCGGTCGCGCAGTACGAATACCCCTCTGGGGGCATGCTCAAAGTGAAGGAGAAGGTCTGCTCTTCCATTGTCGGGCCTTTCGGTTGTTGTTTCGAACGCTCACGCAACTTGATTGACCATCGCGAGGATGCGCTTCTCGGCTTGCAGCTCTCGCGTCCAAAGCCGCCATCGGATGTGCGCAAGACGCAGATACAAGTTTGCATCCTGTGCCGGGGCGCGGATCAGTTGCTTGAACCGGTTCTCCGTCATCGATCCCTTGGTCAGGTTGCAGGGCTGGCAGGCGGCCTTGATGTTCTCCGGCGCTGTCGGCCCGCCCTTGATCCTTGGATGCACGTGATCGGCCGTGGCCGTCGCGCACGTCAGCGGCTCGCGGCAGTAGATGCAGCGACTTCCCTGCTTGGTCAGGGCCGTGGTGCGGAATACCTTGAGCCACACGCGCTCCTTCGGCCCCAGCGGGGCAGGAAGCCCATTTGGATGCTGCTCTGGAATGGCGATGTTGCGCCGCGTGCCCATGGTCTATGCCGCCACCTTTGCCGCGTAGTCCTCGGGAGTATCAAGAGGCTTCCAATGGGTAGGTTCTGCCGTGGCGAGCGCGGCAATGTCGGTATAGCGCCACTCGCCGTCCCATCGGCCTTCCTCAGCCAAATACCAAGCCATGCTGTGGTCGTAGACTTGCTCCCCGTCCTCATCGACGAAGGGGATGAACACGAAAATCCCGTCGTCTTTTGGCGCGCTTTCGATGCCCGCAATCCATCCATTCTTGTCAGGTGTCATTTGAACATTTTCCCATTCTGCTTTGCGGCCCGCCTGTCCGGGTTGCCCGAAGCTCCGTCTTGACTGGTAGGACCGGGGAAGGCTCGGTCACTAAGCTCCGACCGCAAATTGTTTCAAAATCCCGTTGAATTCTCGGTGCTCGTTGGTGCGGTCAGGCTGGCGTTTCATTCCGCTGCCTCCATAAGGTCAAGGAGTGAGCCCGATTGTGCTTCGCTCTCGGCCGCGTGCAAATGACCGCAGGCTTGCTTGAAGTAGGACGGCTTAAGCTCTGCGCCGATGGCGCGCCGCCCCATCTGGAGCGCCACGTAAAGTTCAGATCCAATGCCTGCGAATGGGGAAAAGACTACATCCCCCGGATTGCTCCACAGGTCGACGCAGCGGCGAATGACCGTCAGTTGCAAAGGTGAGATATGCCGCTCATCGGCCTCGTCGCGTGCGTAACGGTGCGAGAGCACGTCGCTCTGATTGATATCCATCCAGACGGGTTCCGCGTACCTTTGCCAGACCGCGACCGAATACCAGCTATCGCCGGGGCGGTTCTCAGACCTGCGATCCCCCGTTTCGGTAATCAGCGGGCCATCGGGCGTTGTCTCGTTGCCATAGTAGGCGTCAAACCCGCCGTCGACCGGCTCAGCATTGTCCCCAGGCTTGCGCATGGAAACGACATAATCCGCTACCGCCATTCTGGAGAGGGTCGAATCCTTGCAGATTTGCTTGTGAAGAAGACCGAGCGCTTTGGTGCGCTGCATAGCCGAAACAGGGTCCTTTCGGATGCAGACCTCGGAGTGATAGATGAACCCGGCGTCCTGGAAGGCGCGAATGATCTCGCCGCGTAAATCGCGCAAGCCGATAAACCCATCGCGCAATTTTGAAGTTGGAAGCTGCATGCAATGGATTGAGCACAGCCGACCCGGGAGCGTGACCCGGTACAACTCCGCAATGAGGAACTTGAAGTGATCCCAGAATGTCGCGCTATCGGCGCAATTCGACATGTCCCTCGGATCATCGGAGAACGTGTAAAGGCTCTCGAAGGGAGGGGAGAAAATCGTATAGCGTACCGAATTGCTTGGGAGCCCGCGGGCAACCGTTACGCAATCGCCATTCCACATGTGCCAGCTTTTGCCGGCCGCTTGGTCAATCACATCCATTTCGGAACCTCCATACGAACGCCATGAACGGTTGGAACGGATTGCCCCTCGCCACGCACTTCGCTCATGACGAAGTCGCGAACATGAGCCGACATGGCCTTGCCCATGGCCTCGAAGGCAGTTTCTTTCTTCTCAAGATTGGCAACGACGGCGCCCTCAAGCTCGGAAGCCACCAAATAAACATTGACCGACTTCGTTTGCCCAAACCGCCAGCAACGGCGGATGGCCTGGTACAGTTGCTCGAAGCTGTCGTTGAGCCCGACGAAGACCATATCCGCGCAATGCTGATAGTTGAGACCGAAGCCGGCGATCGACGGCTTGGAGATGAGAACGCGCGGCACACGCTTGCAGAACCCGAGCAGCCGTTCCGCCTTGAGGTCGCGGTCATCCGACCCTTTGACCTCGAGCGAGCCTGGAATAGCGCGGGCGAGCGCTTCGGATTCGGCGTTGAGGTTGCACCAGACAAGCCACGGCTTGTCTGGCTCGGCGTTGACGATGGCCGCCGCCGCCGCCACGCGATCCTCGATGCTGTCACGGCGGGCCGCCAGCCGCTCGCTCATGGTGTGTGCTTCGACCGGAAACAGCGTATCGCCGCCGGGTTTGTAATCGACTGCGACCGTCACCTGATGGCGACCAAGCGGTGGCAGGTCATAGCCGGGCTCGTCATAGCCGAGATCGGCCGGCTTGCGCACGACGGCCGCCCATGAGGCGACCCAACGCCAGAACACGTCGGCGGCGTGACGCTTCAAGCGCCAGCCGTCTCCCGTTGCGACGTCGCCAGCACGCATTGATCCGTCATGGACGAAATACATTGAGAGCATTTCTTTCTCGGTCATGACGCCGAGAAATTCCGAATGATTGCCGAGCTCGATCCAATCGTTCGGCGCCGGCGTGGCCGTGCAACACAGCCGATAGGGAATGTCATGGCAGGCTTCGATCAGCATTTTGCGCGTTTTGCTGTCATGGGCTTTGATGATGCTGCTTTCATCGAGGACGATGGCGCCGAAGGTGGCGGGATTGAACTTCTCAAAGCGGTCGTAGTTGGTAACGACAAGGCGCGTTTTCTGTGCGCTTTTGTCCTGCGCGTAAGCCACGCCTTTAATGCCAAACTTGGCGGCTTCGGCGACGGTCTGTTGTGCGACTGCCAGTGGCGTCAGGATGAGGACAGGGGCGCCCGTATGCTTTTCGACGGCGTTGGCCCACGATAGCTGCATCAGCGTTTTGCCCAAGCCAGTGCCGGCAAAGATGGCGGCCCGACCGCGGCGTAGAGCCCATCGTGTCAGATCAGACTGGAACGGCTTCATCGCTTTGGGCATTCGGGGCGGGGCAGGAATGCCAAGCGGGGGCGCTAGTCGGGCCTTGGACAATAGGAAATCTTCATAGCGCACGACGCTCTCGCGCATGGTGTTGATCGCCACGCCATAGGAACCGTACGAGTTGGCCGCAGCGTCGTAGGGCATATCAACATCCTCAACGCTCAGGTGACCGCCCGACCTTTCAACTTCGCTGCCGTCAGCATGAACCATCACGCCATCTCCTCCACTTTCTCAGGGGAGGAGGACGCAAGAGCCCTCAGTCTCACTTCAACTCCTGGAAATGCCCGCCTCAGATGCACAAAACAGAACGGTGTCGTGGGAACCGTTTCCAATCCGCAGCACCGGTCATCTTCCTTGGGGTCATTGACGATCCAGGAACATTCATTTGCCCGTCTGTCCTTGAAGGGAATGCGGGGGATATCGAACTCGGAAGCCGAAGGAAGCGGCTTCAGCGGAGTATGGGGCATTTTCATGGTCGATGGTCGCAACCGTTCGCCGCGGTAGATGGGGCGCTTTCGGGATTTGAACTTTTGTCGAACCTGGGTCTTGCGACCCCCGAGGCCCATGCGATGAACCTTGCTGATCACAGCGTTGCGCGTCGTGCCGCCTAAGCTCATGGCGCACTGAGAGGCGGAAAGACCATCGCCCCAGAGCTTCTTCAACCGCTCGCTCCGCTCCTCACTCCATCCCGGCACGTGGACCCTCCGGCATCTTGTGAGATCCGATGAAAGCCCGTGCTTTTTTGCCGAGTGCGCAACCGCGCCTTTGGGTCCAGCGTTGCGCGAGAAAGATCCTGGCGCCATAGTTCGGGATTTGCTTAGGCATGGGCGGCCTCTTTCGGTTTCGTGAGACTGAGACGGTTCGCAAGCCCGATCACGGCGTTGCGCGTCATGCCGCGCGCCTGCGCAATCTGCCAAGCTGTGAGCTTTCCATAGTGCTCGCGTACGAACGCCTTGTCGGCTTCGCTGCGCGGGGGAGGCTTGGCCTCAGGCGTGTAGATGCCGGCTTTCACGAGCGTTCTAGTCACAGAGAACCGCGAACGGCCCTGAACTTTGATGCACATCTTCGGAACGCCGCTGAGATAGTCGACGACGATCGACGCCTTCTCGGACGGCGAAAGGGGATTATGACCGCGTCCGCGACGGACGCCTGCATCGCGCGCGATTTGCGAAACTCTCTGATGTGTGATGCCGAAGTGTCTTGCGATGGCGCGATACTTAGCGCCAGAGTGGATGGCCTCAAGAACGTCTGCTTTATTTGCCTTCGAATTCATTCCCCGCCCCCATTCTTGGGAGGGAGCCATCTGCGCATGACCCCCTCCCCGGACTGCCCTCAAGAAGGACGCACTAGAACTTCACGCGGGCCCCAGTCATCCAGGTATCGACGTCCTCATCGCCGCCAAGGTCGAGGTTGCGATAGTTGAGGTAGATGTCGGTCGCGGCATTGTTGATCGCCTGCACGGCGCCGAAGCCGTACATCTCGATCTCGCCACCACCGTCGATCTCCCAGCGCATCCATTCGCCGTAGAGCGTCGTCGGACCCAGGCCGAACCAGTTCTTCTCGATGCCGGGCGTGATGTGCAGACCCTTGATCTCCGTCCCGCCGAGATCAGCCTTGCCGGCCGCCGCGGTGACAAAGAGCCCCGTTCCCATGTGCATGAGAGAGGCCGAGCCCGAGACGGTGTCCTGATCGAAAGCGACGACGCCGATGGGAATGATCGGTGCTGCACCGGGGAACACCGCCCCGTCACGATAGGCAACGCCGGCAATGGCGCGGAAGCCCGAGAATTCTCCGGCCCACCTGACCGCCACGTCCCAGACATCCGACTGTCCGGTGCCAAGATCAGTCCCGTCCTGAGACCACGACGCCGAGACGATGAAGCCGGCTATGGCCGGGGAATCATAGCGCAGGACGTTCAAACGCTGGCCGTCGAACAGGTCGAGGTTTTCCGTGATGCCGTCGCCGCCGAGAAGCGGACGCAGGGAGAGCGAACGCACCACGGCTCCGGTGTTGGCAGTTGTAAGCTCGGCGATTCCGTCAGAGGCCTCGCTGGTCAGACCCAGCGAAACCTTGCCGGCGGGAGACGTGAGATAGACTGCACTCTGGCGCGTGTAGATTTCCGACGAATTGCTGACGGCGGCAATGTCCGTGAGGATATCCCAACGTCCGATACCGACCTCGATCACGAAACCGGCGGCCCAGCCCTTCTCGAACTTGGCTTCGCCGACGAAGGCAACACGGCTTTCGGAAGCGGTGTTTTCGATGATGCGCTGGTCGGATTCGCCGTCGAGGTCGTAGAACAACAGGGCCTTGTTGACGGTGCCGTAGATGGTCACGGCAACTTTCTTGTTACCCTTCCGTGCCGTGGTCGCCTCGAGCTCGGCAATGCGCTCCTCGAGATCAGAACAACAGTTGCCCCCGAGATCGGCGGCATCGGCTTTGACGACGAGCGTCCAGAGGGCAACCATGCCCGCCGCGACAATTCCGGCACCGATCCAGGTTTTCTGTGTTTGAGTGAGTGTCATGTAGCCTCATCCTGTTTGAGACGCGAAACATCGTTGGACAAACGAAACGCGCCTCTAGGGAAGAGGCAGGAACTCACACAAAGAGTTGGCCACGGCACCAACGCAGGCTTGGGAGCGCCGTCGAAGCCGCGGCCGCCAGTAACAGCGGGAGCTAGTCACTGGTGTTCTTCTTTGGGGGACGCATTACAAACGCAGGGATGTGACTCGACCCTAAAATGCCCCGACGCTTGAACCTGACGGGGCCAGGCTAGGGAGGAATCGCCCGCCTGGGGTCATGACCCAAGCGGTGGCACCGGGTAGTGCCGTGAAAGTGTCGGAGGCTTCGCGGGATACGTCCCGCTACTCTCGGCGGGGCCGCTTAGCGACGGTCTATTGGCCCAAGTCAGACAGGTCTCTCTCGCCGCGCCGCGCGGCTCACGACGTTCCATCTGCAAGGGCGCGCACCCGATGCGCCGCACGACCCGTCTCCAACACCTTCACGCCACCACCCGAACTCGACATCCCCACGGTCCTGTCAGCCGTCTCTCGCGCTATGCCCACCAGACGACGAGAGCTTTTCCCTTGGCGACAAAGGTCAGCAGAACGCCTGGGTTCAAAAGCAACGACTGACAGGACGCTGGGGACTTGAAAATTAACCTTGCAGGGCTACGGATTACTTCGACGCCGCATGTACGGACTACGCAACGCGTGATAGGGCTTCATGGCGCGTGACGCGCGTCTTAGGGCGCGGCTTACGTTTGGGCTCCTCCCGTTCGTCCTTGAGGCCGAATAAATCTGGGCTCACACGAAGGCCGCGCTGCTCGCACTCGAGATAGAGACGCAAATGCCAGCCGGGGGGGATGTAGCCTTGCTCTTTCCAGTTGCTGACCGTGCTTGGGACCACATCGGCCCAGCCCGCGAGCGCAGACGTTCCTCCGAACGCGGCGACGAGCTGAGCGACAGTTTCGATTCGCTTGGGCATCTTGTTTCGCATCCATGGATAGTATTCACGCAACATGAATTTTGTCAAGACCGCAAAGAACCCCGTTTAGGGGTCAGCAGCGTGGAAGGCTGGGGACATGTCTAAGGAGAGACGGACGGAGGGCCGCGACAAGGCGGCCATCGCCGCACGCCTAATCCTGACTCGGGAAGTGCTCGGGTTCGAGCAGAGCGAGTTCGCCGAAGGGGCAGGGTTGGCACGCAGCACCTACAACCAGTACGAAACCGCAAAGAACTTCCCGAGGCTGAAGGAAGCCCATAAAATCTGCGACCAGTACGGTTTGACGCTGGATTGGATTTATCGCGGGGACCAAAGCGGATTGAGCTACAAGCTGGCCGACGCAATTAAAAAAGTGCGGCAAGTCCGTACCCATTGATGCGCTCGTAGGCTTCCCCGCAGAGAGCGCAGCTTATCCACAGCGTTGCACATACAGTGCTCGCCTGCAACACCTAGCAAAAATCGCGCACAGATAACTTTTGTCCCGGGCATAGTTCATGCTCCGTGAACTTTTGTCCTTGACAGGTTCATGCGCCATGAATTACAAACGTGATCGTCCCCTCCCGCATAGGCGGCGATTTACCGCTGAAGGCCAAGGACGGGGATGGGAGATCGCAGCGGGCTCTTCATTGGCCCGTCTCCTACTCGCAGATGCGGATCGCGATCTCTCCACGGGAAGGCTCCGGGGGTTTCTGAGCCTTTCTGCTCACACGGCGGGGCGGCCCTTCGCACGTCCCGGAGGGTCGGCAAAGCGTGAGTGGAAGAGAACGAGGCTCCTCCCGGAGCCGACTTAACACGGAAGGCAAAGCTGAGTTCCAGCGTTTGAGGATTTTAACGTTAACAAGCGGGCAATCAGATGGCCGATCTCAAATCCAAAACTGAAGGCGTCAAGTTCGCGATCCAACCAGAGGGCGACTTGTTCGCTGGCATGTTCCTTCCCGTGACGCCGGCTCGAGCGAGGGACATCAGAACCCTTCTTCCATCCGATCTCATCGATCTCGCCCTGAATGATCTTGAGGCTGTCGAGCGCAACCCAAAATACCGCGTCGAGATGCGCGCGTGGCATGAGCCCGTCGGACGCGGAAAGAACCGCGTCTGTGAAGTGTGCCTCGCGGGTGCTGTCATGGCCAACACGCTTGGCTGCAAGCCAAGAGACGAGGTTGAGCCGTGGTACTTTGACGACTGCACGCTCACCAACACGCTCAATGCCTTGGATGCGTTCCGATTTGGCGAAGTGCATGCGGGGTTGGACTGGCTCGGCTCTTACGCGGGTTGTGACACCCCGGAAGCGGTTCTGGTCGCGGACTACGCAAAACACCCGATCGGATTCAAATCCGACTTGCGCGCCATGGCAGACATGCTGCGGGAAAAGGGGCTGTGATGAAGATCAAAACCGAACACGTGTTCCCGCCCATTCCCATGCGGCAATTCGATTGGCTGGCTGTCGACGACGACACCTATGACGGCCACGGGTGCCCCATCGGCTACGGGCCGACAGAGCAAGCAGCGATTGATGACCTCCTCGAGCAGATTGCAGACCGCTCATGACCTTCCTCCGCCCCATCACCCGAGACGAAAAGATGCGCTCATCCTTCGACCGGATGGACCACTACTTTGCGTCCGCCGAAGGCAAAGCGGCCAAAGCCAGGCATGCGAAATGGGTGGCTGAGTTTACCAAGCGCCCGAAGGCTTTCGATCCGGTCGGAAGCGCCGAAGACAGGGTTGAGCATTCGACACAGTGGGGCAAGCCATGACCCGCAACGTCACCATCACGGACGTCGATATATCGGTGGTTTCGTCTGCCATCCGAGCCGCCATCGAGAACATAGGCTGGCCGTTGACGGATGCGGACTTTCCGGTGATCGGGCGAGAGGTTTTGCGAGTGGCCGTCGATGTGCTGACCAAATCCGAGCGCGAGCGTCACGGATTGGTGCCGATGTTTAAGATTTTGGCGGCAAGCTCGAAGATCACGGGGTCTTCAGTGCCTTTGCTTTGCTGCAAGCGGCGAAGCCCTCATCTCGCGCTTGCCCGACAGGTCGTTTACTGGGTCGCGCACCGCCAGTTCGGGCACACGCTTCCCAATGTCGCCCACGCCATCGGCGGACGAGATCATACGACGGTCCTCCACGGTGTGCAGAAAATCGACAGGGCCTTTCATGACGACCTGTGTGTACGGTCGACCATCGACGGCATCATGCTTGAGCTTGGTTACAACTTGGAAATCGCGGCATGACCCCGGCTCTGGCTCATCTTCTGCTTCTGCTTCTCGCGTTGTCCGTTGTGCTGGTTGCGTTCGTGTTCCTCACACCGAAACAGGAGCGTAACGATGTGGGTCATCATCGGACTTCTTTTTGTTCTGTCTCTGATTGCGATCTCGGCGGCAATGCAGGCGGACATCGCCATGGATGAAGAAGCCCCCAAGGGACCGAAAGTCCCGATCAGCTCCAAATACATGATCCATGCGGCCGACTGCCATCAGGATCTGCTCGACTGCTTGGACGTCGCCATGGGGCATATCGACCTGCATCTGAAGGACGGAACGCCATTGCCTGAATTCAGCCATCACTGGTTTCGTCACGCCCGGAGAACGCTATCGCGGGCCAAGGCCGTCTATGAGCCGGGGGAGGCAAAGAAATGAACGAACGCCCGCCAATTCCGCAGAGCCGCGACGAACTCTTCATTGCAGCGATGCGACACGCCAATGATGTGGGCGGACTGCTCAATGAGTTGAACCGCGAACTAATGAAACTCACGGATGAGGACCCTGACGACCCGAAGTTTGATGGTCTGCACAACCTGCTACTGACGCGCTTCAACAAGCACTCGGCAGTCCATTTGTTCATCGCCGCGAGCAACCTTCACATTGAATTGCCGCCCGATCTAAACGGCGACAGTGAGGAGGAGGACGAGAAATGAACGAGCACATCACGACAGACGTTTTGGTGTCCCTTCTCCAAGAGCGCCTGCACGAATGCAAATACCGTCCTTCGCAAAGCGCAAGAGCAACGCATTTGTGGGCCGCCTGCAATCAGTTTCTCAGGGACGGGAAGGATGGCGGAACAGCGAGCGCCAGCGTTCCCATTACAGTTTCGCGGGAGAAGGCAACACTGGGATGAGCATCGTCGACATCAACGAAGCGCGAGCTCGGAGAGAGACCCAAAAAGTCTGCTCTGACATTCGCGAACTCATTCCGGCCGTGGTGGCGCAAATGCGCGCTGACTCCGAGTCCATGGCTGCTGATCTGGAAAAGGAAAAGCTCGACAAATATTACGACATGCGGGTTGAGCAGATCGTCCGTTCCATGATGGCCAACGGCTATGAGATGAGCGACGCCTTGAACCGCGTCACCATCAAGGTTCTGGACTTGTCGAAGGAGTGCATGTGATGTGCGATTGCCAGCGCTTCCTAGATGAAAAGATCGCGGAAATCTACGACGAACTAAACGAGCTTGCGATGTTGGGTGCAGTTCCGATGTGGAACTCACTCATCTCGCGTCTTGAGCAATTGTCTGAAGACTTGAAGGAACGGAGTAAGTCATGAGTGAGGCCGCCCAAATCATCGAGCCCGACACCAAGCGCA
>Ga0187893_10010719_pt1 | contig 13541 bp, 15 predicted proteins | sample MA1701074metaG_FD_139574 | JGI IMG/M metagenome (GOLD analysis project Ga0187893, IMG submission 139574) | White microbial mat communities from a basaltic lava cave in the Kipuka Kanohina Cave System on the Island of Hawaii, USA - MA170107-4 metaG ...
CAGGCCGAATCGAGTTCGTTATCCTACGGATGGATCGTTCACCTCCTGTTGCTCCCCACCCCGCCTCGCGGCGACGCAGTTACAGTTGGTTACAGGCCGGAGAGCGTATACCTGAAGAGGACTCTCACCTCTCCGATCAAACACGCTTTCAGGCGCACGTAGGGACGCGCTGCCACGCGTCCCGCGGCGGCAACCTCAATACGGACGCGGAGCACCGCGTCCCTACCGAATCACGTTCATATTTCGCAGGAACCGTGGGGGGTTAACGTGATGTGCACCGAACGGACAACCCCCAAGGCCTGCGGCCTTTGCCCCCTTTGTTAAGGCAATAATATAGTTGACTCATCAAGAGGGGGATGAGAAAATGCAATCTGAGCAGCAGCTTCCCATCTACTTGGAGTGGAGTTACTTCTCTATTGACGAGACTGAACAACAAATGGAATTTCACTTAGTGTATCAAGGTGAATTAACAAGTTCTGGGAATAGAAACAAGCATACGCCGCTCAAAGATTCGATCCGACTGTATCTGAGCAATCAATTGGAAAATGTCTGGAAAACAAAAAAGCCGCTCACATTCCTGACAAAACAAATACCAAAGCTGGCTGAAAGATTCCCGTTCAACGAGAAACATTATGTTCCAATGATTCAAAAAGAAGTTGGGCTTTCCTGTGCGTTGGATATTCTTCTTCTTCGTGGTGATTTAGGCGGACCTATCGTGTCTGGTGACCTCGACGGAAGAATAAAGACTCTAATTGATGCATTGAGGCTTCCCGTTCTTGGAGAAAGTGTTTCACATGGTGGAGCTCCTTTAGTTTACTGCTTGCTAGAAGACGATAAGTTAGTGTCTGAAATTAAAGTCACTGCGGATCATCTTTTTGCTACTCCTGAGCAGGTTATAGAATGCCCAAAAACAAATCTAAGTGGAGGATTGAAGGACATTCCGCGTCATGTCTTAGTTCTCATTCATGTCAAGATTAAGGGCGAATTTTCTGTTCCAGCGTCGCTCTTAGATAAGAGAAATTAGTGATTGTCCTCATCATTCTTAGGAGCACTGGAGCGCCACATTTTCACAGCTTCGCAACCCATGCCAAATGCGATCAGGAGAACTATCAGCCAGACCCAGAATGGGGAACCAGCCAAAAGGCCACCATTCGTTGTAGAAGCTCCAAGGAATGTTGCGACTAAGAAAAGGCTGCCTGCCTGAATGCGTTTGACTGACATGACGACCTCCGCAAAAGTTTTTCAAATGACACTAGCTCATTTAAGTTCTGTCCAGCTTGGTCATCCAAATGCCGGTATCTTGAAAGTTAGTTGATGGAACCAAGACAAATCGCTCCGATCTCGAACTAGCAAGATAATGATGCAGACAAAGAGTATAAGTGACCACAAACAAGCAAAACACACAGAATGCGATGTCTCGCTTCATATCTTTAACTCCTAAGATGGCTTTAAGTGATGATTAAGCTCACTGTACAGCAGTTTCTGAGTTTACAAGGTTTAGAAAGTCCAAGTTGGTGGCAATCTGAAGATTTGTCCACCCATACGGGGGTTCATTCCATCGGATTGTTAGCACGCTTTCGCCAGATAGGTTCAAGTGTCTTTCGCATTCAATCAAATCGTTGTCTGTGGGAAGGAAAAGCTGTAGGTATCCATCACATGAACCGGACGGCGATTGTGGTTGTAGGGGAATCTCAATCATTGTGTCATGTACCTGGGGTTGGAACGCAATGGCGTGCAGGTGGCCGAACTGCCATTGTACTTTTACGAAGAGAAATTTTCCGGCAGATCTTTGACTTAATCCGTTTACTTCTTCGACCCACTGTTCCAGTGAAATGTCGAAGAGATTGCTGGATTCCACCGGCGCCACTCACTTTTTCAGAACGAAAGAGCCAGAACAAATTTATAAGCATGCTTCCATTGTCTGAATGTTTGAAATCTTCGCTAGAATCTCACGCTAATGCTACTATCAAGACATGAAGCGGGAACAAAAGACGCAAACGTCTTCCGAATACGACGCTTTCACGCACCTCGTCGATCAAGTTCTTGCTGTGCCGCATTCCGAAATCAAGAAGCGCGTCGAGGCACACCGCAAAGAATCCCTCAAAAATCCAAACCGGCGTGGTCCGAAACCAAAGTCTATTCGGTCTTCCGGCGTCCGCGCTTCAAGCGGTTCACATTAAAACGCGGTCGTTTCTCCCTCCTTGCCGGTAAGTTTGTCGTAAGTCACACGCTTACCAGTGACACGCTTCACAATCTCATTGAATCGGTCGGCATCGTTCATTTCTTTCCGGTTGTTGTACCGGAAGGCTTGCTCATCAAGGTAGCGGAACAAATGAAACGGCTCAACGCTAACGTAGGTTCCTCGAAGGCCGCGCTTCAAGAGACTCCAGAAGTTCTCAAGGCCGTTGGTATGAACCTTGCCGCGTGCGTAGGTCTCAGCGTGATTCACGAACTCATGGAAGTATTCATCACTCAGGCCGTCATAGCCGCTGTGCGAGTCTGTGTAGACTTCGCTGCCAGCCTTCACGTTCTTGCGGATGATGGGTTGAACAGTAGCCAACCGAACCTTGTGCTTCCCTTTGCCGTGGCGTTGCAACAGTCCAAGAACAGCAACCTTACCAGCTGTTCCGCGCCCGTCAATCATTCGTTCTCTGCGATCTCTGTGCATGTTGCGAGCCTTGCCGCCGATGTAGGTTTCGTCCACTTCGACCGCACCGCCACTACCGCCCATCTTCATCAGGGAGCCACTCTGCATAGAAAGTCGAATCCTGTGAAGCATGAACCAGGCTGTTTTTTGGGTCACTTTAATCGCTCTGTGAATTTCCCAGGAACTGATGCCGTTTTTGCAGTTAGCAATCATCCACATAGCGCACAACCACTTATCAAGACTGACAGCAGAATCCTCAAAGATCGTGCCAACCTTGACACTGAACTGACATTTGACGTGGCGGGTTTTGCATTGCCATACCCGACGAGATGCGACAAAACTTACGTCGCTCGATCCGCAGGTTGGACAAACAACGCCACTCGGCCAGCGCCGAGATACAAGGTAGTTCAGGCAGTTGTCAGGGTCGTCGAAATAAACTATCGCTTCTTGAAGTGTTTTAGGTTCGTTTCCGTTTCTCATGAAGTGAATTTAGCATGGACCGCTTGATGAGTCAACTATATTATTGCCTTTGTTAAGGGGGAGTTGCGGCCCGATCTGCCGTGCGTCGACTGCAGTTCTCGCATTCATTCCTTATTGCAGATCAAACCCATAAAACTCCCTCGCCGGCATGCCGATATGAGGTTGAGGTGTTATGCAGATTCTGCCCATCGATCCATCGTTCCAACGAGTTATTCTCCAGGGCAACCGCGGTCCGGAAGGGTTGCAGTTGACGCTGGGCCAAAAGATCGCTGGGACGGTCTTGAAGATCAATGAAGAAGGCCAACTCTTGCTGGGTTTCGGAGCACAGAAAGTGTGGGCGCGATCGGAGTTGCCGCTGGCTGAGGGTCAGCAACTTCAGCTCCGGGTCAATCAGAACGGTGCCACGGTTGAACTGCAAATTCTGAACGTAGCTGAAGGCAGCGCTGTCGAGAACTATGAACTAGCGACTCTTCTTCAAGCCAGCCGTGGCGGAGATGCAGCTGCGCCCGGCGAGTCCGATCCGGCCCGGCTTCTGGTAGCGCTGCAGCAACTGTTGAAATCTGACCGTCAGCTTTTGACGGAACCTCAGAGCCGCCAGTTGAGAGCCCTGCTGGAACCGCTCGCCGTCGGCTCCGACGCCAAGACGTTGCTTCCGCAGATCAAGAACTTGATTGAAAACTCAGGAGTCTTTTTCGAAGCAAAACTGCGAACCGTCTTGGAAGCACTCACTGCCTCTCCGGAAATGGCGCTACAGAAGGTCGCTTCAGACCTGAAGCTGCTGTTGGGACAACTACAGCAATCTCCTTCGCCTTCGACCTCCCCAGCCAACCCCGCCCCAAGTCTGCCTGCCACAACCAAGACTGACCTGGAGCAACCACCCGCGCCTGGCATAGCGATGGATCTGCCTCAACCTGAGAATTCTTCCACTCTCGCCAGTCGACAACATGGCTTCCCCGACCGTCTTGCAGCCTTGCAGACGTTGCTCGAACTGATGAAAGCGTCGCGAGATGGAGCGCTGCAAAAGCTCTCGGCTGAGATAGCCCATCTACTCCAGACCGCCAAGCCGGAACAGATTGTGCTTCGGGCCACTACGAATCTGTCGCAAACCTTTTTGAGACAGGCTGGTTCGTTGGGCAGCACGAGCCAGGCGACAGCACCTGAACTTCTCGCCAATCAGATACAGACGTCATCTCAGTCGGGGGAAGTTGAGGCGCTCTCGAAGCCCGTTCAGCCTCCATATTCACCTGCAGACGGAGCTCAGGATCTGGATCATAAGCTACGGCAGTTACTGGAGGCCGTCCGGTCAACGTCGGAGCCAGAGAGCCAAAAGCTGCTGACAGATCTCGCAGCGTTGCTCGCTCAAACGAAGGAGCAGGCTCCATCAGCGTTGCCCGAGACGGCCCTAGCTCACAGCAAGTCAACCGTTCTGGAGCAAACGGCCGTACTCTCTGGCCAAGTTCTGTCTCGCCAAGCGGAAGCCGCCTTCGAGTGGCTGAAGAATGGCGCTTTGCAAGTAGAGTTACCCATGCAGTTCGGCACACACTCTACTCAGGCCAAGATTCGTTTTTTTCAGGAAACAGACAAGGATGCCAAAAAGCAGTCGGGTCGCCCGCTGAACATCAACATTTACCTGGATTTGCCAGACACCGGAAAACTCGAAGCCTGGGCACGGTGGGAAGGCTCTCGGATTCAAGCAACGCTCTATGTCCGGGACGCAGAAACGCGCGAGTTGTTTGAATCGCAATTACAGGAATTGTCGGCGAATCTCCGCGAGACAGGTTTTTCGACTGCCGTTTTGGACGTCAGAATCGACCCGGCCAGGCTATACAAGATTCAAGAGCGCGCGGAGCAAACGCTGCCGCGGGAAGGATCCCTGCTCAGTTTGAGAGTGTGACGGAAGATGCCTGAAGACCAACGACCCAAAGCCGCCGCTTTGCGCTATGAGAAGGGCAAAGACACTGCGCCTCGCCTCGTGGCCAAGGGCCAAGGCCACATTGCGGAGAAGATCTTACAGCTGGCGAAGGACAATCAGATTCCCGTGCATGAAGACCCAGCTCTGATTGAAATTCTCTCCAAGATGAATCTGGAGGAACGGATTCCCGGGGAGTGCTATCGCGTCGTGGCCGAGATTCTTGCTTGGATCTACAAAGCACAGCTGCAGGCAGGCGGGAAATGACTCGGGAGATCGGGCAGATAAACGCCGATGGAGTGCGTGGCGCGAGGAAAAGGTGTTTGTCATTCTCGCGCAAGCGTGAATCCGGTAGTGTGGAGAGGTACTTTGGACAACGGACCTATTTGCAGTCGGCTCTGGAGGAACCTTGTGTATGCAAGTTGGAATCTAGATTCCTGCTTTCGCGGGAATGAGGCAGAGGAAAACTGAATCTGCGTGACGTCATGCTCTTCGTCATTCGGATTTCTTTCGTCATTCGTGCTTAGTCATTCGTCATTCCTTCTGGTCTCTCGTCTCAATGACTCTTTGCCTAGTCCGTCTTTCGTGCCACAACCAGCTGATTCATCCCCATCAGGAACCGTTCGTAGAGTTCGCAGTTGAACCTCTCCTCGTTCAGCAAGCCGTTCAAACCTTCAAAGTCAAAGAATCCTTCGTGTTCGTCCGCTGCTTCGCGATACGTCAATCCCAGACGGCTTCCGCATGCGTGAAGCTTGCCGCCTAGCGGGGTAGGAGTCGTCAAAACTAGGCATCCTCCTGGCTTCAGGAGTCGCCGTGTCTCATGGAGGGCCGCACCTGGACGCTTAAGATGCTCGAGCAAAGCCGCCATCACCACCGTGTCAAACGAAGCGGGTGGCAGCGCGGTTTCACCAGAGGCGATGTCGCCCAGCAAGAACTTGGCTTCGACACTCTCACGAGAAAGCCGCGTCTGGAGCCTGGGAAGGCGTTCAGGGCTGCGGTCGAGCAGAGTGACCGAGTGAACGTGCGTTGGAAGGTAATCCAACAGCTCGCCGTAGCCACAACCAGCGTCGAGAACTTTGCCGCTCAGATGTTTCGCGACCCGGGAAAGTCTCGCGTGGGTCAGGAACCGGGAGAGAAGAGGCATGAGGGGGCCTTGATCTTCGATTTCCGACTGCCGAGTTCGCGCAAGACCCCGGGAGGGCGAGGCTCCTGCCGAGCCATTTGGATCAAGAGTGTGCGACTGAGTGGCTCGGCAGGAGCCTCGCCCTCTCGGACGACCACTCACTTGATGGCGCCGAAAGCCGCAAAACAGCTGTTTTTATGGAGAACTTCGATCTCTTGAAATCCAACTTCTCGTAGCAGGTCCAGTTGAAACAGCAGAGGCCTGGGTGAATCCTCCAGCTCAACGTAGGCATACACCTGCTCGCGATAGCTCTCGCCTTTGAGCTGCACCAGATAGTCTCCGTAGCGCTCCCACATCATGGCCTGCACCGCCGGATTTGAATGGTGAACCAGGTCGGACACCCAAAAGGAGCCGCCCGCCTTCAAACTGCGATGAATCTTGCCAAACACCGTGCGCCACTCTTCAGCGCTGCGCAGGTGGTGCAGCACCGCGGCAGCAACGACGACATCATACTGCCGCTCGCCACAGGCGAACTCACGGATATCCAGCTGGTGAAGATTGAGCCGAGCTGAGGTCACCGCGCTGATCCGCTGCCGTGCGCGTTCTAGCATTCGCCGGCTCAAGTCAATCAAGGTGACCTCTGAAAGCGGAAGAGACTGCAGAAGCTTCAGTGTGTAATTCCCTGCCCCACAGCCAATATCCAGCAGATGCTTTGCACCCGGATTGGCCGCAGTGGCGGCTTTGGCGATGAGATCGAGAACCAGTGGTGCATCAATTGTTGCCGACTGGCCAGTCTCCAGATTGGAAAAGCGCTCGACGTCTTTGTCGAAACGCTGACGGATTTGTTCAACCGTGGATTTCGTCATGAGATCGATCTTTTGGACGCAAAATGGACACCCTTTCGTGCGCATGACGGATAGCCTTTGTCTCTCAACATGCGTTCCATCTGCCTCATCTGCGCAATCAGCGCACCACATCTTAGAATAAGTATTTCAACCCAAACTGAATCTGTCGGGCCGGTTCCGCCGTCAGAATTTTCCCGAATGTCGCAGGGTTGTCTAGGTAGCTCTCCGGCAATTTGAAGTTGGGATGATTGAAGAAGTTGAAGACCTCCAGACGAAACTGCAGCGCCTGTTCGTGGTGTACCTTGACGTCTTTCATCAGCGCCAGATCCAGATTGCTGAGGCCGGGCCCAATCAGAATGTTTCTCCCGGCAGTGCCAAAACTGTAGCGCGGTGGAACAGCAAAGGCACTGGTGTTGAAGAATCGTTCCGGAGTGGGGTTGTCCAGTTTCGGATCGCCGCCGACATCGGGCCGGTCATGAGCGAAGAACCCTCCTACGTTTCCTGTGTTGCTATTGTCTGTCGTTAACCTTGGTGTGAACGGGCGTCCCGACTGAAGGGTCAGGATGCCGCTGACCTGCCAACTTCTGAGCAATGCAGTTACCCATCCGTGGCGCGCTGGCCATCTTCCACCGCGACTGAAGGGTAACTCATAGACAAAGCTGCCGGAGATCCGATGCCTCAAATCGAAGTTCGACAAGCCACGCTCGGCTGCGATGTTGGCACTGTTCTGGGGAGTGTTGTCATCGCCTTTGCTTTCGAGAAACGCTGAACTGTTGTCTAATGATTTCGAAAACGTGTAAGCCCCGAGGAGCGACAGTCCCTGCGAGTAGCGCTTCTCGATGCGTGCCTGTAACGCGTGATACGTCGAGGAAGCTTCTGAAGAAACCAGCAGGATGTCGCTAAAGCCAGAGATCGGCCGGCGCGCATTGAGGTCGCCTGGCCCCGGCGAAGGTTGATTGAGATTACGCTTCATCACCAAATGCGTGCCCTTGGACCCGACGTAGTTGAGTTCTGCCAACAAATTGGGTCGGATCTCCCGTTGCACTCCGAAGCTCCACTGCTGCGAATAGCCCGTGCGGTAGTGCCGATCGAGCGTCACGGGACTCGGCAGCGGCGAGAAACCGCGCCCCAGCGGGAACGGATCGCTCAGGGTGAGAAAGTTCGGCGGACGGGTAAAGAAGAGACTCAATTGAAAATAGGGTGGATTGAAATAGAGCGTCTCGTTTTCGATCAGGGTTCCGCTGTCGTAATAGATGCCATATCCGGAACGAAGCAGCAGCTTGCCCGATCCGGTGGGGTCCCAACTGAATCCGATGCGAGGGGCAAAGTTATTGAAATCGGGATCCACACCGGCGCGGGGCACGCCGTTCTGGCCCACTGGGGTGAGACGCCGCGCCACCACGTCAAAACTGATGAGGCGGTCTCGAGCATCCACAGGCGGCGAATTGAACTCATAGCGAACGCCCAGGTTCAGAGTCAGCCGCGGGTGAATCTTCCAGTCATCCTGAGAAAATCCATTGTAAGCCGTGGTCCGCAGGGCCTGCGGATTGTCATTGACAGCGCTGATGGAGAGAGCCGGAAGCCCAAGCAGCAGATCTCCCAAAGCGTCTCCGGTGAACGCCGGTTGAAAATTTAATTGACCGCGCGCGAACAGATCGTTGTAACCGTTCTCCTGATAGTAACGGATCTCACCCCCGAACTTCAGGGAGTGCCGGTCACGCTGATGGCTGACGCTGTCGGAGAAATGAAAGTTTCCGGTGCGGCGGACAATGGGAATATTCGCATCATCTCCCAACCGCTCATATCCGGCGAGGACAACGCTGGGATAGCCAAAATCCTTCGGGCTAAGCTTCAAGCCTGCGATACCCAAACTCTTGAAGACATCCTGGCCGACGTTCTCTTGAAACACCTCGCGCCGCAAGCGGTTGTAACCAAAACGAAAATCGTTCAGGGTGCGTCCGGAAAACACGTGGGTATCCCCCAGGGCCAGGTTCTGGCCGCGATCACCAACACGAATTCCAAACTTGGGCAGGTTCGGGCCCTTTTGGGCGTAGGGCAGAAAATCAAACTCATCGATGAAACTGTAACGGGCGAAGGCTTTGTTGTTCGATGAAAACTGATGATCGACCTTGCCGTTGACTTGGTTCATGCGCTCGCGAGCCACGGGTGACGCAGCGAAGTTCTGCCCCGGCAGATCGCGGTTCGGATCGGGGTAGAGGCCAGCCAACGCTGCTCCCACTGGATGTATCATTTCGGGCGGAATTCGGTTACCCAAAAAAGGCTGACCGGTGAATGGATTCCGAAGTGTGATTCCGGTTCCAGTGAAGTCGCCCCGCTTCTGTTGCGCTGTCGGAACATTGCTGGTTCGCGTCTCTGCCCGGCGTGTGGGGGCAGCTTCAAAGTTGGCAAAGTAAAACGTCTTTGAAGCAATGATGGGACCCCCCAGGCTGCCGCCAAACTGGTTTCGCTGGTACTGAGGAATCTTCCGGTCGGGGAGATCGAAGAAGTTCTTCGCATCCAGGCTGGAGTTGCGCAGAAACTCGAATAGGCCACCGTGAACGGCATTCGATCCGGATTTTAGGGCCACATTGACTTGGGCTCCGCCGCTCCGACCGTACTCCGCGTCGTAGGTACTGCCTTGAATCCTGAATTCCTGAATGGCATCAACCGACGGATTCACCACCAGCCGGTTCAGAAACAAATCGTTGTTGTCCACTCCATCAAGCAAAAAGTTGTTGGCCGCTTCGCGGGCTCCGTTTACGTTAACGCCACTGTTGGACTGAGTCGACAGCCGCGATTCAGGCGCCGGTGGCGCCGAGCCGGCCCCCAGCAAGGCAAGTTGCAAGAACTCACGCTGATTTAGCGGCAGCTGTGTCATGGTGCGGTTGTCGATGACTTGGCTGACGGCGCTGGTGTCGCTCTGCAGCAAACTAGCTTCACCTTCAACAACCAGCGACTGTTGCACCGAACCGACCTGTAGAATCAGGTTCAGCCGTGTCTTGCCACCCACGTTGAGTTGCACACCCGTCAGAGTGCTTTTCCTGAAACCCACGAGTGAAGCAGTAACCGTGTAGCGCCCCGGGGGGAGTGCGGAGACGACGAAAGCGCCATTACGCTCGGACATTGCGTTGCGCATGCTCCGGGTGTTCTCTTCGATGATCCGAATCTCTACGGCTTGCAGTACGGCGCCGCTTTCATCGCGCACATTGCCGAAAACAGTGCAGGTATGCGTCTGGGCAGACACGCTCAAACACCAGCTACAGAACAATAGTGGAATCGCCATGATGCCCTTGATCTTCATTTCAGCCTCTAGAAAGCCAGATGGAAGCCTAAGAGTGGCTGCGGCATCCTGCCGCTGCGCAAGCGGCTGGAAGCCGCTTCCACCTTCTACATCGAAAAGCTACTTGCTCCTCTCAACCGCGCAGATTGCAACATAGTGACTGTTCGTTCGGCAAGCCGCATTTTGGAAACTACAAACCTCACTTTCGGTTTCTGGCCAAGCCATGTAATCTATGCTCGGTGAAAGTGATGATGCGATGATCGCGATCGACGGGCCATCGACCCAGTCTTTCAGGCCATGACAGTTGGGCTTCGATCCCTGCTCTTTACTATATGCATTCCAGGTAGTGCCACGGTGTGGATTCCTTGGTTGATCCTGGCGCAACGAATGCCTGAGCCGACGTTACTCTTGTCTGTTCGCCTTCCGGGTGGACTTCTAATGGCTACTGGTGCAACGCTCTACTTTGCTTGTTTATGGGACTTCACCTTCACCGGACGTGGAACCCCAGCCGTCTGGGATCCACCGGTCGTTTTCGTTTCTAAGGGCCCTTATCGTTTCGTCAGAAATCCGATGTATTTGGCCATTGTCGGGGCCTTGGTTGGAGAGGCTCTTTTCTTTCAATCAGCGACCTTAGGTTGGATGGCGGCCACAATCGCCGCCGGATTCCATCTATTCGTTGTCTTTTGCGAAGAGCCGGGGCTGAAGCGAAAGTTCGGTTCTTCGTACGAGCGATACTGCTCGGAAGTCTCGCGCTGGTTGCCGCACTGGCCTGAACGATAGTCGAGAACAGGCAGGTACACGGGCGTCACAAAAAAGGACTGGAAGTTGGCGCTCGTTCTCATCGTCGTACTCGGCGATTGTTCGAGGATGAGCACGACGACGATTTTCAGGAGCGTTCTCTTATTGAAATCCGAATGAAGATCCTTTATCTCACTGCTGGCGCCGCCGGAATGTATTGTGGGAGTTGCCTTCTGGACAACGCGCTGGCCACCGAGCTGATGGCTCGCGGCCACGACGTGATTCTGCTCCCACTCTATACTCCAACGTTAACTGACGAGAAGAACGTCAGCCAGTCTCGCATCTTCTTTGGGGGCATCAGCGTCTACCTGGAACAGCACATTCCTTTTTTTCGCAAGACACCCTGGGTCTTCGATCGACTTTGGGATTCGGCAAGAGTGATTCAACTCTTCTCCGGACGCGGTATTTCGCCAAATCCGGAGGATCTCGGCGCGCTCACGGTCTCCATGCTCAAAGGCGAGCACGGGCATCAGCGTAAAGAGGTGGACAAGCTGCTGCATTGGCTGCAATCCGAGAGCCCGCCGGAGGTCGTGCATTTCCAGAATTCCCTCCTGATCGGGCTGGCCAGGCCTATTCAACAAATGCTGAACCGGCCGATCTGCGTCACCCTGCAAGGTGAGGACTATTTCTTGGAGCGTCTTGCCGACAAATATCGTCACGAAGCGCTCGAGTTGATGCGAGCTGGCGTCTCGTCGGTTGAGGCTTTTGTGGTCTACAGCGACTTTTATGCCAACTTGATGACAGACCTGTTGCGAATTCCTCCTCGAAAGGTGCACGTCGTGCCCATGGGAATGAATCTCGCGGGGTTCGAACCGCGCGTTGACCGAAGCTCAGGAGTACGTCGCATCGGCTACTTTGCCCGCGTAGCGCCAGAGAAAGGGCTACATCTGCTCTGTGAAGCCTATCGAATACTGCGGCGGGAGCAGCAGCTACCCCCTATGCGTCTCGAAGTGGCGGGGTATCTGGCGCGGGAACACCACAGCTATCTGGCGCAGATTGAAAAAAAGATGGAAACCTGGGGGCTAGCAGGTGAGTTTCAATATCACGGCGTGCTGGATCGCAGCAGAAAGATTCAGTTCCTGCAACAACTGGATGTTTTCTCTGTTCCAGTCGTGTTTGACGACGCGAAAGGATTACCCGTTCTGGAAGCCATGGCCTGTGGGGTTCCGGTGGTTCAGCCAACGCGTGGTGGTTTTCCGGAAATCCAGGCAAATACTTCGGGTGGTATTTTGTTTGAGCCAGGAGACGCCCAAGGTCTGGCAGACGGCATTCGCTCTGTGTTTCTGGACGAGGAGCTGGCACAAACTCTGAAACGTAATGCAGTGGAGGGCGTCCAGCGCCACTACAGTGTAGGACGAATGGCGGATCGGACGATGACTTTGTACGACAGCCTTCACAACAGCCGCGACGAGAAGTCAATCGAAACGGCCAAAGTCGAAACGAGGCGCTAATATCTGCCGAGTTTTTGTCGTTGTCGTCCTCGGACTTTCGTTGGGAACGACCAAGACAACCCCCTGAACGCTACGCGTTCTTTCCCCTTTTTTTGAGGTGGATTTTCAAGGAGTCCTAACTCTTGCTGGCGGTCAAACAGCTCCATAAGGAATATCCCACCCCCCAGGGCACCGTCTCCATTCTTTCTGGAATAAACCTGACACTTCAGAGAGGGGATGCTGCGTGTATCATGGGTCCATCCGGCAGCGGCAAAAGCACGTTGCTCTACATTCTGGGTGCTTTGGAACCGCCCACCTCAGGAACAGTAGAACTCGAAGGCCAGAATCCCTTCTCGCTCGACCCGAACGCTGTGGCCGCGTTTCGCAATCAGAAGGTGGGTTTTGTCTTTCAAGATCACTGTCTGCTGCCGCAGTGCTCGGTTCTGGAAAACGTTCTCATTCCAACCGTGGTAGCTACCTCTACCGATCGGTTTGTGGAACGCGCACGGCTGCTCCTAGACCAGGTTGGACTCAACCATCGCCTGGATCATCGTCCGGCCGAACTCTCGGGAGGGGAAAAGCAGCGCGTCGCTTTGGCCCGCGCGTTGATCCGGCAGCCGACCATGCTGCTGTGCGATGAACCGACTGGGAACCTAGACCGTCACTCAGCTGGTGCAGTGGCTTCCCTTCTGTTCGATCTGCATCGCGACCAGAAAACGATTCTTATTGTGGTCACCCACAGTGCAGAACTGGCTTCCCGATTCCCGAAGCGATTTGAGATGTGGGAACAGCAACTCAAACCGGCTGCGCCGCTTGGCATTTAGCGACAGACCCGCTTGACACGAGCGCCGGCAGAATCCTCTATTTAGAAGAGGAGAGTACACTTCAATTCTGGTCTCTCCAGGTTAGGAGGCGTTTCTTGCCCAATCTAAACGGGATCTTAGAAATTGCACTATACGTCGACGATGTTGGGCGCTCAATGCGTTTCTACCAGGATGTCATGCGGTTTGAAAAACTGGTTCGCGATGA
>Ga0187893_10010720_pt1 | contig 13541 bp, 9 predicted proteins | sample MA1701074metaG_FD_139574 | JGI IMG/M metagenome (GOLD analysis project Ga0187893, IMG submission 139574) | White microbial mat communities from a basaltic lava cave in the Kipuka Kanohina Cave System on the Island of Hawaii, USA - MA170107-4 metaG ...
AATCGATCGAACGCTTCACTTGTCGGCCTCCTTTAGCTTGTACTCCAGGTTCCACTCCGCGCCGCCTTGCCCCGGGAGGGCGCCGGCGACTCCCTGGACCCTGTACTGAGGCAGGTCGCGGATGTTGTCGGGCAGCTTGACCTTCTCGGCGACGGTGACGTTCCTTTGATTGAAAAACTTGACCCACCAGTCGAACGGCGCGCCATGGGCCTGGTGCTCCCGGGCCTTGATGGCCGCCCCGAGGTTCTCGAGGACGAACCAGATCGGCTGGCCCTGCGAGGCCGTGTCGGGTTCGATCCAGACGTTCACGGCGACGCCGTTGATATGCCGGACGCTTTTCCTGTTCCGGACGGTGCCCGTCGAGTCGTGGGCCTCGATCGCGGTGTAGGTGACGTTGGGATCCGCGTCGAACTTCATCGCCCGTCCGACGGCGCGGCCTTGTGCGTCGCGCGCGGTCGCCAGCTCCTGGGTCGGATGGTCGACGAACGACTTGCCGAATTGATCGTGACCGGCCAGCGCATACAGGGACCCGGCCGGTCCGTTGGCCGAGAGGTATGTGCCCTCCGACACCGTCGCGACCGTGTCGCCGGCCGGGGCGTTCAACGTCACGGAATTGGGAACGGCCGCCTGGACGGAGATCATGTTCACGAGGACGTTCGAGCCCGCGGGCTGGACTGCCGCGAGTTCGCCCTTTGCGGTCCCGCCGCCCCCCATGGCGAGCGCCGCCAGCATCATCACGGACCCTCCCGGATCCACATTTCGGGTGACGATGTTTCCTTGCACTCGATAGAGGGCCTTGCCTCCCAGAGGGACCTCGACGCTGCCGTCCTGCGGGACGTTGAGGACGACGATGGGCTGACCGATCCACGGCTGCACGTGGCGCAGGGGATTTGCACAGGTCCCGACGGCGCCGCGGAGCTGGATCGGCCCCTTTTGGGCGGGCTTCCAGCGGATCGGAGGGAGCGCCTGCGTATTTTTGTTCCAGTTCTCCTTGTCCCACTCCGGGTAGGACCAGTCGAGCTTTACGTACTCGACGTAGACTTTGGCGTCGTACGGCTCGAAGAGGATGTTGAACGTCAGCTGATTGTTCCCCTTGTAGAGGGTGGTGGACTGGATGGCGGCGCCGAAGCGAAACGCTGGACGGAATCCCGGCGGGGGGGCCTTGTTCGGATCGGGGACCGAGTAGACGGGGTGCGTCCAGATCTGGAACCACTCGGCGTTCTCCAGGACGACGTTCAGCTTGGCGGTCTGCCACTTTTGCGCGTAGGCCTGGCATTTGAGGTGGTCGCCGTCCTTGCAGGGAGGGCAAACGTTACTGTCGGTCTGCCAAGGGATGCTCTGGTAGCCGACCACTTTGTTATGGCAGGAGCATGTCTTTTCGTGCGAGACCTGCTTCAGGCAGAAGGGTTCGAACTCCAGGTGTTGGGGATCCACCTCGAACTTGGAAAGGTCGCCGGGATCCGAGGGGCCGCCGCCACCCCCGCCGCCGGCGGGAGGAGCGATCAGAACCGTTCGGCCGCCTCCCGAAGAGTTGGAGAAGAGCAGGTTCGGGCCGAACACGGCCGTGATCGCGGCGGGCAGATTCGTGAGCGAGCTCATGCCGCCGAGGTGCGCGAGGTTGCCGAACGAGACCGGCACCAGCGGCAGCCAGGGCCCAGGTCCCACGATGGCCTGCATCTCGGGGGAAACCGCGATGATGTGAAAGGGGGTGCCGGGCACGCGAGCGCCGGACGATTCGTAAACCTGCGCCGAGGCCTCGAACGAGACCGGCCGCCAGCGCGGCCGCGCGGCGCACCGCACCATCGTCCACGTGTCCGAGTCGACGCGGAGCTTCCACTCGCCCTTGGGAGCGTTGTCGACAGCTTTCGTCGCGGCGGCGTTGTTGGCGTCCGTCATCGGCGCGTGCAGGAGGACCGCGTCCGAACCGGGGGGCGCGTCGTAGGCGATCGAGACGGTCTCGCCCGCCTTGGCCTTGGCCGGCACGCTCGCCTGGATGGCCGGAGGGATCTCGATCTTTGTTGAGAGAGTGCCCAACCGGACGTTGAGGGTCTGCGTCTTGTCGCGGTGCTCCTCGCCGTACGGCAGGACCGCGATGAGGGCCACGCGCTCAATCCCGTGGGCCCAGGCCAGAAATCGCGGCTGGAGGGTCTCCCCCTCGCTCTCGAATCGGACGACCGGAAGAGTCCCGATCCCGTCGAGTGCCGAAAGGCTTTCGATCGATGGAACGATCTGCACGACGTACTCGCCGTCGGAGATCGGCGCCGCGGCGGCACGGTCCTTGGAGCCGGAGCCGGAGCCGGAGCTCGCGTCCCGCGTAAAGTGGATGGCCACGCCGTTGGGGGGAAGCGACCACTTTTTGCTCCCCTTGTCGACTCCTCCGTCGGGCCTGTACTCGAATCCCCTGGGATCCTCCAGAAGCAGGACCTGGGTCCCCTCGGACGCCGAGGTGTCGAACGAGATCAGCCCCGTTTTGGGATCGGGCACGGCGATGTGGGAGAGCGCCCCCCCGAAGTGCGCGTGCGATCTGTTGAAGGCCTGCACGCTGACCCGCATGTCGTCTTCGGGGAGCGGGGCGAGGATCCGCGCCTGGTTGTAGGCGTCGGGCAGCCGTCCCCCGGCGCACTGCTGGACCTTGTGCCCGTCGAAGGGGATGCGGGCTTCCTTGGCCGTGACGACGCCCTTTTCCTGGCCGTCGACGCCGGGCCTTTCGATCGTGATCTGCTTGCGGGCGGCGTCGATCCACTCGTACTTGTAGTCAGGATCCTGCGGCGCAAGGAGCATCGTTCCGGGAAGGGCGAAGGCGATGAGGGCTACCAAGCTACTACGCATATGCAATTCCCTCCAAGCATGAACAAGATCCCGACTGGCGCCGACTCTAGCGAATGATCCGGAGCGCATGCACACTCACCTTCGCCTTGAGGGCGCCAAAATAAATGTCGGTGGGCAATTCGATCCGCGTCTCGTCGAGGACGCACAGGACCCGCCGGTTGACATAGACCACCACCGCCCCGCCGGCGCGGATCGCGGCGGCGACGTACCGGCCCGCCTCCTCGGCCGGCGCCGCGGCGAACAACTTCGTGTCGGCCGCCCCGGAGCGTTCGACCAGGTCGACGCGGGAGGACCCGAATCGGAGAAAGGTCGTCCGTCCCTTGCCGCCCTCCGAGGTCTGCGGCGGCGGCTGCTGCTGCTGCTGCTTGAGCACGATGAACCCGATCCCCTGGTCGTCGGCCGGAGCGACGGTCAGGTCGATCTCGAATCCAAACCGCGCGAGCGGCTCTTTGGTCCTCAATCGGGCGTCGACGTCGGCGTGGCTCTCTAGCAGAATCTCCTCCTGCGTGATCCGAAACATCCACGCGTCGCGTTGAGGGATCGCCGGCTGTCTCCAATCGTTCTCATCGAAGGGGACCGGCTCCCAGCGCGCGCGGCTGTATACCTGCGACGCGGTCTTAATCAGCGGCACGGGCGCCTCTTCCAGCGGCTTTCCCACGTGGGCCTTGAGGACGGCCTCATAGTCGCCCGCGAGGTACTTCCCCATGAGATCGAGTTCGGCTTGTAGGCGGGCGAACCGCGCCTCCAGGAACCCTTCCGGCAGCACGTCCCTGATCGAGAGCAGTCCGGCGGCCGGCTTCGTGTCGTCGCCCTCGAACGCCTTGGCGGCCTGGGCCGTGAGTTCGGCCAGGTCGAGCGCCGGCGTCGTGAGCGACGCGCGGAACGACGAGGGGTCGATCGAGCTCGCGCGGGCGTGGAGCGTGCAGGCCTCCTCGACGGCCCCGAAGCGGCGCAACGCGATCGCCTTGTGGTGAAGCGCCACGGCTTGGAGGCGGTCGTCGGGGGGGGAAAGCTCCGCGAGCTCCGGCAGGAGCTTGTCGAGCCGGCGGACGGCCTGGGCCAGCCGGACGAGGTCCACCACTTTTTGGGCCCCCGCGAGTTCGTCGACCCGATAGCATGCGTCGGCGAGTTCGAAAAATGGGATTCCAGGCGCGACCTTGGCGTCATTGAGCGCCGCGAGGGAGGTCGTCAGTTCGTTCATCCGAAGGGCGACGACCGCGAGCAGCTGCGCGGCTTCGGCGGACTGGGTGCTGGATTTGAGCTTGGCAAGCGAGTCGCGCGCGGCGGGGAGATCATCGAGGAGGTACAGGCATCGGGCCCGAAGCAGGAGCACCGACTCGTCGGTCTCCCCGTGTCGCTGGATGATCTCGTCCACGCGCGCAAGGACGCTCGGCGCGTTCTTGAGCGGGTCTGCGTTCAAGTCGGTGCGGAGAGCGGCGAGTTGTTCCGAGTGTGTGGGGGTCTTGGGTGGAGGAAGCGGGTTGTCCTTCGGGAGGTCCGGGGAGGTCGGCCCGCCGGCCTCCGGTCGGCGCGGCTCGGCGAGGGGGGGCTCCTTGAAGGAGGGGGGTGATTTGACGGCGGGGTCCCCGGCAGCGGAACCGTCGGCGCCGCCGCCGCGCTGGAGAAGGAACGCGAGTACCGCCGCCGCGACCGCGAGGATCGCGAACGTTGCAGCGGCGAGGACCGACGACGAGGCGCGTCTCGGACCGGAGCTGCTTGCTAGCCCGCCGGTCGGCGATGCTTCCGAGTTCTCTCCGAGGAATCTCCGGAGGGCGATGGCCAGTTGAGCGCCGTCCGCGTAGCGTTCGGCCGGATCCTTTCGAATGCAGCGGGCGATGATCCCGCGCAGTTCTTGGGGGATTGCCGCGGCCTCATGGCCGTTCAGGCCAAGGCTTGCGCCGCGGATCCGCTCGATGACCGCCTCGGTCGTGTTGCGTTCGGCTTGCCCCTCTGGGGCCTCGAACGGAGTTCTTCCCGTCATCATCTCGTAGAGGGTCGCGCCGAGCGCAAAGACGTCGACGGCGGGAGAGCCGCGACCCGGGTCGAATCGTTCGGGGGCCATGTAGTAAAGCGTTCCCTGGACGGCGCCCTGGCGCGTGACGCGGCTTGTGCGGGCGCTGGCGAGATCCTTGGCGATCCCCAAGTCGAGGATGATCGCGCGATCGTCCTCGCGGGTGACGAGGATGTTCTCCGGCTTGACGTCCCGGTGCACGACGCCCTGAGCGTGGGCCGCGGCGAGACCCTCGGCGACCTGAAGCGCGAGCCGCCCTGCCCTGTCGGGGGGCAAGGGGCCGTCGCTGCGGAGCAGCCTGGCCAGGTCCCGCGCCCCCTCTTCGAAGGGCATCGTGTAGTAGGGCTCGCCTTGGGAGGTGAGCCCGGCCTCGATGACGGGCATGATCGAGGGGTGCTTGACCCGTTCGGCGGCGAGCTTGATCTCGTTGACAAAGGCGTCCGGGTCGGCGCCGGCCTTGAGGAGCTTCAAGACCTGCGGCTTTTGACGAAGCTTGTGGAAGACCAGCAGCACCACGCCCGAGGCCCCGCTCGTGTCCAGAACCTCCCGGAACTCGAACTGGTCGGGAAGGCTATAACGGTTGCGGGCCGCGACGACCGAGGCGGAGGAATAGATCTGCTCGGTGATCCCGTGGGCGCCGGTTTTGGATCGGCAGCGAAGCTCGTCTTTTTGCGCGAGCAGCATGAGCTCCTGCTTTGCCTCGGCCTCGTCGAGCTCCGGATGGTCGCGCAGGAGCTCTTCGGTCGTGAACTCTCCCCTCCGGCTGGCATAGTCCAGGATCATGCGCGTGGGTCTGCGACGGTCGTTCATCGTTGCAGTTTCCCGGCTGTGGCGCCGGCAAAGTACCGGGTGAGGGTCCGCGTGAGGGTGGGCAGGATCCGTTCACGCAGGGCGGGCAGGATGACGCGCTCCTTGGCGTTGGACAACACCATCTTGACCCACTGGATGTCCTTGCCGAGGCGCGCGGCGATGTCGCGGCGGTGGTGGCGGTCCAGGTAGTAGAGGCGGATGACTTGTTGCTCCTCCGCCGGGAGCTTGTCGGCGATCACCTCCTCGACGAGGTCGAGGATCCCCTGGCCCAACTGCTGCGCTGCGGCCCGCAGACCCTCCTCCCCGAACCTGGCCGACGGGTCCGTCACGGGGGCGGCAACCCCCGGAAGGAGGCTCTCGCCGGCCGGGGATCGAAGGCTGGCCTCGCGGGCAGCCTTTCGCCGGTCGCGAAGCCGCTGGACGTTCAAAAAGCCCTCCGCGAACCTCTTGAGGGAGCGCTCTCCGTCGTAGCGGCCGTCTCTGAGTGCGATCCAGAGCTGCGACCCGGCTTCGGAGATCAGATCGTCGTGGATCTTCAGGGCGAACCACTGCTCGGTGATGATCCGCAGGGCGGCTTCGATCGCGGCCTTGTCGCCCTTGGCGGCGCCCTTGCGATGGGGCAGCGTCTCCCCGGTCATATCCTTCCAGCTACCACTACTAGTACCACCACTACTACTGCTCGATGGATCGCCGCCGTGCCCGGTTCGATCCGGTCCGGCCGTATCGGACGAGCCCGGTCGATGTTCCAACAGACCCCGCGCCGGCGGCGAGTCGTTGTTCTTCTCGTAGTGACTCGGGTGTTTTACCGAACAACCGGAGGAAATGCGAGCTATGGGATCTGACCCGATCATTGTACCGGCGGGATGCGGGGCCTCAAGCTGCTGCTTCATGCGCGTGCGCCCCTCCCGTAACCAGAGCCCCCGGCCCCTCCCCCTCCCCCTCCCCCTCCGTTTCCTCTTCTCCCTCCCCCCTGGCCGCCGCCGCCGCGGCCGCGTCGGCCGGAAGCGGCGCTGGCGGCACGCGCGGCGGAGAGCCCGGCCTGGACCGACCGGCCGGCGAAGCTCGCGAAGCTCGCGATCCGGTTGAAGACCAGGGCCATCGCCGAGACCCCGGCCGCCGCCGCAGTCGCCGCGTGACGGCTCAACGTCCCGAGCGCCGAGGCGCCAAAGCCGGCCGAAAGCTCGACGACGCCGACCGAGATGGCGGGCACCAGCAGGTACATGGCGGCCGCGATGAAGAGGGAGTTGGCTCCCGAGTGTTCCGCCCCCGCGAGGACATCCTGGATTGCTCCCGAGTTGTGGAACCCCGCGATGATCGTCCAGAACACCGGCCAGAGCTTTACGCCGGCGAGGATCTTAAAGTACCGGACAAGGATCATCGCCTTGTAGGGGACGAGAGCCCAAACGGCAACAAGGGGAAAGAACCCCAGGACGATGAGGATCACCATCCCGTAAAAGGCCGGCGCGAACGCGACCACGTGAGTCGCAACGGAATACCCGAACACGTACCGGCCGAAATCCGCAATGACGTCGGTCAGTATCCTGGCCAGGCCGCGCAAGAGCCGGCTGATCCAGTTCGGCCGATTCTCCGGCTCGGATTCGCCGAGGGCGGGCTGCACGTCCAGATCCCGGAACGATGTCGTGGCCCAGCCGAGCTCCTGGCTGCGGGGCAAGGACGGCGGCGCGAGGGTGTTCTTGACCAGGCGCTTGACGTAAAGCGTCTCCAGATCATCTCCCTCCTGCGGCCGGCTGGTGCGGATTTCGCGCAGGCGCCGCAGCACGTGCTGGTGGTGCTTGCTGGGGGAGAGTTCGTTTCGGTCGAGGACGAGCAGCAGCTGGTGGCGAAGCGTCGCGCAGCTCGTGTCGGGTCCAAGCTGAATCTGGCCGTACAGATCCTCCAGGCCCGGATCGAACAACAGATCCTCCGGATCCTGGATCGGGACCCCGGCCCCGGCCGGCGCCCCCGGCCCCGGACGTTTCCCCTTCCCCGCCGCCGAGTTCTCCCTCGAGTTTTCACTCAACGCGAGGGCCTGCACATAGCAGGCGTGCACGAACTCCTTGAGGGCTTGCGCCGCCTCGGGGTCCTGAATCTGCGCGCGTTCGACCAGGGCGGCCAGCCGGGTAAAGTCCCTGACGTGGGATGGCAACGTCAGCTGAATCTTTCCAGTTACCTCGTCGACCACGGCGTCCATGATCGCGGCGACCCACCCCACGATCCGGGGGACGCGCACTTGCACGGTCCGGACCGCAAGGGTGTCGGGCTGGGCGCGGTCCCCCTCCTCCTCCGCGTAGACCGACAGGCCGTATTCGTACCGGACGGGCCAGATGAGCCAGACCATGACGAGGGCGTAGGCGAGATATAGAGGAAGGTGCTGATAGTCGCCGTCGCGCAACGACTTGAAGGCGGACCACATGAATCCCGCCAGAAGGATCGACGCCGGGATGGCGAGAAACAGTCCCGTCCACAGCGCGTCGTGAAACGCGGCGCCGAGCTGGTGGCCCGTCCACTCGAAGATATTGTCGACATGCGCGGGTTGCACCGAAGCACCTGCCTGCTACTTTTTGTACTCTTCGCTTTCGAGGTCCAAGCCGCGCGGCCACCGGCGCGCGGCCTCCAGCAGCGCCGCCCGGGCGGGGTCGGGTTCGCCGCCCCGGGCTTGCATCTCGGACTGGAGGCGAAGCAGCGCCTCGTTGTCCTGGGGGCTGGAGGTGAAGGTCCAGTACTCCAGGCTCGAGGGGGCGTACCGGACGACACCCCTCGTGCCGGGCGCCAGGATGAGCGCCTCGGAGTACTTGCCGTCCACCTTGTCGAGGCTCGCGAACGCGGACTCTTCGGCCTGCGTCATGTTGAGCTCCTCCGCGGTGCGCCGGATCGTGTCGGGAAGCTGCCGGCAGAAGATCCGGTTTTGCGCCTCCTCCTGGATGGCGCGGCCGAGCGGCCCGGCCAGGTCGACGATCTGCTGCGTGGCGAGCACGAGGGCCGTGCGGAGCTTTCGATAGGTCTTGGCAACCCCCACGAGGAACGCTGCGGTGTCGGCCCCCTGCAGCAGCGTCCAGGCCTCGTCGATCAAGAGGTACTTGTCGCGACCGCGCTCGCGGCTGGAGACCTTGGCGACGAGGTTCAGGATCGCCATGAGCACGACCGTGGCGACCTCCTGCCAACCCTCGTTGTCGGCGACCTCGAATACGACGAGCTGCGCGAGGGGCGACGATGCCTCGCCGTCGGCGGCGTCGTCGTTGTCGTTGTCCGCGAGGATGTCACAGGGCCGGTCGAAAAAGCGGGCGTACGGCCCGTCGCCGATCCACGACCCGAGGCCGCGCGCGAGCGACTGGGCCACGGGATCACTCTGGGCGCCGCCGCCGCCGCCGCCGCCGCGAGCCAGCAGGCAAGCGTGCAGATCCGATAAGAGCAGCGCCTTGCTGGAACGGCCGGTAAACGCAGCGCGGTACATCGCTTCGATCGCCTCGTCCAGGACGCCCCGTTCGTCGATCGTGAGTAGCCGCGTGCCGCGAGTGATCATTCGGCCCACGAGCTGGCCGAGGAAGAGCCTCCGGTTGTTGGGGAGGACCCGGGAAAAGTCGTCGAACCTTTGCACGGCCCCGAAGGGGTTGAGGCTCCGGACGTTGTCCGGGTCGAGCTTGACGTACCGTCCCCCCATGAACCGGCAGAGCTTCTCGTACGAGCCGTCGCGATCGGCGGCCCCCTTGTCGATGATGAAGACCCGCGCGCCGCGGCGCATCACCGAGGTGACGAGGTTATTCATGAGGAAACTCTTGCCGCCCCCGGAGGAGCCGAGCACGATGCCGTGCGCCGCCCCGTCCACGTCGAAGAACGAAAAGTTGATCGGTTCGCCCAGGCGATTCTGCAGCAGCATGTCGGGGGTTCGCGTTCCCCTCATGGGGGAATGGGCGGGGATCAGGTGCGCCAGGTTGAGGCTCGTGAGTGTGCGGGCCCGGAGCATCCCGTCGTCGGTTTCCGGTTCGAACGCAAGGGGAAGGCTCTGCAGGAAGAGCGTCTCGGCGTACGCGTCTTCGGGCTTGGCTTCGATCGACAGCGACCGGAGCTTTGACTCGAGCGCCGCCACGCGGGAGGCGAGGGCCTGGTCGGACGCGGCGGCGATTCGAAAAACGATCTGGGCCTTGGCGACGCGCCGACCCTCGCGGGCGATCTCGCGCTGGAGGTCCTCGATGTCCTCGTGCAGGACCGTCGCCTCGGCGTTGGTCCCGGATTGGGCGGAGTGCTTGTGGCGGAAGGAGAGCAGCTGCCTGAGCTTGAGGGAGCGGGCGACCTTGTCCTGGGAGGGTATCCAGATGTTGAACGTCGCCACGAACAACTCGTCGGCGACCGCCGCGGGGTGAGCGAGCACGCCGCGCCAGAGCTCGCCGGCCCGGCAGGAAAGCGGCAGCTCCAGCACTGAGAGGACCGCGTTGTGGCGACCGTCCAGTTCGATGACGCCCGTCCCGGGATCGAAGGTCATGGGGGATCGGGCGACGAGATCCGAGATCGGGAGCCGGCCGGTGTAGGTCGGGGCGATGTCCTCGCCGTTCGTCGAACCCGCCCGGGTGGGATTGAGCAGCGGGTACATCAGGGCGACGAGGTCGTTAGCGTCCAGTCGCCGAAACCCCACCTGCGCCGAGCGGAGGGAGCGCTCGATCGCGCCGGCGAGATTCTCGACCTTCCGGATGCGCCCCTCGTGCTCCCGCTCGATCGAGGCGAGGATTCCTTCGTCGCCGGCCGCGGCCGACAGCCTGTCGATCAGCGACCAGGTCCGCGGCGGCGTCAAGAGGCGCAGCGTGAGGTAGACCCGGATGGAACGGGCGAGGAAGACCCCGCCCGGCTCCTCCGAACGCCCGCGCCGCAGGGCGCTTGAGCGCGCGGACGCGAGCTCCCGCAGGATCGCGGGGGCGTGCGGATCGGTGCGGCTGTGCCATGCGCCGATCGTTTCATGCGCGCCCGGGCGGGAGACGAGGATGAACTGGGCGGCGGCCTCCAGTTCGGGCAGCGCCCGGAAGATCGTCTCCAGCGAGAGGCTCAGCTGTCCGAGCGCGTCTGGCTCCAGGACCTCCGCCTCGATGGGGGAGAGTTCCCAGACGGCGCCGATGCTCAAGTCGGCGTTGACGAAGACCCCCTGCCCTTCCCCGGTTCGCTCGTACGCGTACAGCGGAAGCAGCTCGGGAAGGCCCGCGGCGGGGGAAAGAGAACAAGGCGACGACTCGGCGCCGACGTGCCCGTCGGTGACGCTGTCACTTCCACTCGGCATCGTTTCCTTCCTCGCGCTTTTTTTGGGGGGGCGTCTCGGTTCGATAGGGGACGACCCACTGTGAGCGCTGGAACTGCGCGTTCAGGCTGGGCAGGACTGCGTCGGGCCTGCTCGGGTCGGTGACGGGCGGGTTCGGATCCGCATCGGTGTCGCGTTGTTGCCCCGGAACGACCCAGCGGGCTTCGGCGAGCCGAAAGTAGACCCAGTGACCGCCGATCTTGACGTCCAGGACCTGGTCGACATGCTCGGGGATCCAGACCGCGAAGACGCGCGCCTCCTGGATGACCGGCTGATGGAGCTTGGAATGCCCGGATGAGGTCTGTTCTTCGAACAGCACGATCGTCGAGGGATCCCGCGGGGCGGTGGCGCGAAGGCCGGCGGCCTGTTCGACGGGAATCCCCTTGTCGAGCACGGGCCCGCTCGTGGAACATCCGGCCACAAACGGGAGGCAGCAAAGGATCGCAGTGCTAGTAGCGATGCGCATCGATCCCCTCCCACGCGTAATTCGGTCGCCTTGCGTTTCCTGCGTCGATCCGCATTCCCGGCAGATCCGCGCCCTGGATGAAGACGACCGTCACTTGCCTGCCGTTGGGGGTGTAGACCGCAGGGGTGATCTCGTCGATCCGTTTGGCGACGATTTGGGCGAGCTTCTCCAGGGTCCCTCCCACCGCCTTGAGCCCCGCGAACTCGAGGGCGTCGCCCTCTAAAACCTGCTGGACGTTCCCGAGCGGCCCCACCGACGACCTGAGGTTGCGCATCGAAAGCGCGTCCGCCCCCGACGCGAGGCCGCTGGTCAGCGACGCCAGGGCGACGATCTCCCCCATCCGATAGACGTACTGGCCGGCGACGCCTTGAACTCCGTCGCCGTCGGTCACGTACGCGTTGACCGGAATCTCGATGGTGCTTCCGTCCTCCTGGACAAGCGACAGGGTCTGGATCTGAACGATCGCCCGGGCGGAGTTGGGATCCCCTTGGGCCTTGCCGATGAGAAGCGCCTCGCGGATCGGCAGCTTGGACCCGTTGGGCCCCCAGGCGTCGCCGCTGAGCTTCAGGAGGACAGGCATCGCCTGGGACCGGACCGGGGCGTAGACCCCGGTCAACAACGTCGCCTTGGCGAAGGTTCCCGCGGGGATCCGGACGTGCCGGGGAAGGTTGACCTCCTCTTCCCCCTTGCCCGTGGTTGCCGGCAGCGGGATCTTGCGGATTCGGGCGGGGCCGGTCGCGGCGGTGTCGCCCCCGCCGCTGCCGTTCTCGCCGGGCGAAATATCTCCCTGCTCCCGCTTTTCGGACGGCAGCTCCTTGTCGCGGGCCTTGTTCCCTGGTGTCGCGACGGTTTCTTGGCGGACGCGTTCGAGCTCTTCCTGGAGCGCGGCGAGGGCCTTGAGGGCAAGCGCCTGGCTCTCGCGCACCTTCTCCAGGGCCGTGTTGGTCCGTGCGAGCTCGTCCTGCAGCTCCCGTACGCGGGTGGATGAGGTTTCCAGCTCGCGCGAGCCACGGTTGCGGATCACCTTGGCGACGCCGGCGATCTGCTCCTCGCCCACCCCCGTCGCGCCCCATCCGTCCTTCGGTTGTTCGTTGGTGCGCAACGTTTTGGTGGGGGTCGAGGGGGGTGCGGTGCCTCCCAGGTTGACAAGCGCGAAGACGGCGCCCAGGCCCGTCAGGAGGAACGTCCCCCACCGGACCGACGCCTTGGCCTTGAAGTTCCTCCAGAACCACTGGATCATCGGGTCACCTCGTCGATCTGTTGCCGGGTGAGGGGAGAAAAGTAGAGCCCCGGCTGCGGCGCCGGGGCCATGAAGAAGAGTGCGGCGAGTTTGAAGAGGACCAGGAACGCGAGGATGAGAGCCAGTCCCTCAAGTCCCAAGCGCATTGGTGTCTCGGCCTCCAGCGCTTCGATCACGCGGCGCCGCCGATCGGTCGCGCCGTCGACGACGACATGGGGAGGAGGCGGAGGCGGAGGAGGCGGCGCTGCCGCCCCCTCTCCGGCGGAGGGCCCGACGATGCGCTGATGGCGCACGCCCTCCTCCGGCTGGAGTTGGCGAACCCTGGTTGTTCTTGCTTGAGCAGCCATCGTTCAAATCCCCTCTTGGTCCTGGGTGATCCAGCGGCGCCGGCCCATGAACGACCGCCGGAACGCCGAGGAGCCTTGAGGTTGATCAGTTTCGACGCGATGCGCGGAGACGAAGAGCTTCTGCTGCTTGGAGAGCGTCCACACCGGGGGCACCGTGTAAGGAGCTGCAAATACCTCCGGGAAGAGCCGCTGAAGGAGAAGGGTCAGCCCCGTCTTGTAGGCGAGGTACCGGAGGTAACCGGCCGGTTTTTTTCCACGGCGAAGTTTGACGAGTCCGGCCCAGAGCAAAAGCGGGATCGCCAGGAGGACTATCCAACCCGTCAGCGCGGCCGCGATGAGAAAGATCGCCATGGACGAGGTGACGAGGCCCCAGTCCGTCAGCTCGATCCCTAGGATGAGAAGCGGCGTGTCCAGGGCCCGGTAGCACTGGCTTTCGTAGGCGGGGGATTCGTGCATGGGGTCTCGGTCAGTCCTCTACCTCCTAATCCGCCTTCACCCGGAAATGACATCGGAGAACTCTGCGAGGACCTCAGCGATGCGATGCGATGCGATCCGATCCG
>Ga0187893_10010721_pt1 | contig 13539 bp, 7 predicted proteins | sample MA1701074metaG_FD_139574 | JGI IMG/M metagenome (GOLD analysis project Ga0187893, IMG submission 139574) | White microbial mat communities from a basaltic lava cave in the Kipuka Kanohina Cave System on the Island of Hawaii, USA - MA170107-4 metaG ...
GGAGGCGTTCGTTCTCGCGTTTCAGCCGCTCGTCGGAGTCCAGACGCTGTCGTCGCTTGGGCCGCGACACGCGTCACACGGTACGCCGATCCGATCAATTTGTACAGCCCCCTGAACTGTTACGAAATCTTTGAGTTAGAGGCAGTGAGTCTTCAATCCGGGCTCACGCTGCGCCCGGCCAAGCTCGCCTACAAGACCTACGGGCAGCTCAACGCCACACGCGACAACGTGATCGTGATGCCCACATTCTATGGGGGCCAACATGCCGAGAATGAGGCCTTGATGGCCGCCTGGCCCTCTCTCGACCCCAAGCAGTACTTCATCATCGTGCCCAACATGTTCGGCAACGGTCTGTCCTCCTCGCCGAGCAATACCCCGCCCCCGTTTGACCGCGCCGTCTTTCCCCACATCACTGTGTACGACAACGTCGTGTGCCAGCATCGCCTCGTGACGGAGCACTTGGGCATCCAGCGGGTCAAGCTCGTAGTCGGGTTCTCGATGGGGGCACAGCAAGCGTTTCAGTGGGCCGCCTTGTATCCGGACATGGTCCAGACCATCGCCCCGGTCTGTGGCTCGGCACGCACCTCGCCGCACAACTATTTGTTTCTGGAGGGTGTCAAGGCGGCTCTGGTCGCAGATGCCGCGTTTGCGGAGGGCTGGTACCATACCCCACCCATCAAAGGGCTGCGGGCCTTCAGTCGCGTCTACATGGGCTGGGCCTTCTCGCAAGACTTCTTTCGCGAAGGGGCGTATCGCAAACTGGGTTTCACGTCCTTGGAGGACAGCATCCGGTTTCTGGAAGGCTACTTCCGGCAGCGGGATGCCAACGATCTGCTGGCGATGTTGTGGACGTGGCAGCACGCCGACATCAGTGCCAACGAAATCTACAAAGGCGATTTCGCGGCGGCCCTGAGAGCGATCAAGGCTCGGGCAATCGTGATGCCGGGGGACACCGATCTGTATTTTCGGGTGCGAGACAACGAACTGGAGGTCGCGCAGATGCCGCATGCCGAACTGCGACCGATTCCGTCGATCTGGGGACACGGGGCAGGCTTTGGGGTCAACCCGCCGGATGACACCTTCATTGATTCGGCACTACAGGAGCTGCTTGTACAGGAGCTGCTTGCGACGTGACGCTGAGCCGGTCCGCAGGAAAGTCCGCTGCGGCTTCCGGGCGCGGCTGAGGCGCAGCGTCAGACGGAAGCGGCCCCCGACGCCCCGCGGGGATCCGGCGGCAGCCCCATTCGGGCCATCAGCGCGGCGAATCGTGGATGCGTTCGAAGCGTGTCGAACAGACTGTAGCGAAAGACCAGATGCGACGAGCGGTTATCCGCGGCGTGCTCCAAGTAATCGATCGCGCGTTCGGGTTGGTCGAGACCCGTACAGGCGAGGCCCATCCAGAATGGATCGATGTAGCGCCGCTCGGCGCGCTGCAGCAGATCGGTGAGGATCGTCTCCGCCTCGTCACGCCGGCCCGCCAGCGCGAGCGTATGGGTGAGCGCCCCGCGCCAGTCCGGTGCGGCTTCCCCAAAACATTGCACCGCCTCCTGAAGCTCGGCGACGGCCTCATCGTAGCGGCGTTCGAGATCGTACGCCATCCCGAGCCACACGTGGCCCAGGACGTAACTGGGATCGAGCTCCAATATCGTGCGGGCATGCTCGATTGCCTGTTTGGGGAGCTGCGCCTGGAGATAGACGATTGCCGCATGCGAGTGGACGGTGGGTGACAGCGGCTCGGCGTCGAGCGCGGCTCGGATCTCCACCGTCGCCTGCTCGAACCGGCCCGCTGGCGCCAGCACCATGAAAGCCAACCAGGTATGGGCCAGGAAGTAGCGGGGATTGAGCTCGATCGCCCGACGGAATTCGCGTTCCGCCTCGCTCCAGTTCCAATCGAGAAGCGCACGAACCATGCCCAGAGAGGTATGCGCTTCCGCCAGGCTGTCGTCGATCGCCACCGCTCGGCCGGCCGCTTTGCGGAACTTCGGAGAAGCGTCCGGCCAGCCGGTGGCGCCGATCCAGCCGAGCAGCGCATATGAGTCGCACAGTCCCGAGTACGCCAGGGCGTAGTCTGGATCCCGCTCGATGGCCTGCGCGAAGTAGCGCAATCCCTGCTGGAGGCTAGCGGGCGTCCGCCGGTAGAAGGCATGCCGGCCCCGCAGGTACAGCCGGTACGCCTCGCTGTCCTCGGTGGATCGACGCGCCAGGCGCTCCCTATCGTCGCGCGTCAAGGTGCCCCGGAGGCTCTCCGAAATCTTTCCGGCAATCTCCTCCTCGATCGAGAAGATGTCAGCCAGCTTCCGCGTGAACCTCTCGCCCCAGAGCTGGGACTGCCGGGCGACATCGATTAGCTCCGCGCCGACCACGAGCGTGTCGCCGCGCAGGAGGATGCGCCCCGTCAGCACGACGCGGGCGCCGATCTCCCGGCCAATCAACTGCGGATCGATCTCCTGCCCCTTGTAGCGGAAGACCGTGCTGCGCGGCGCGACGCGCAGACCCGGTAGGCGCGTGAGGCTATTGATGAGGGTCTCGGTCACGCCGTCGCTCAGATACTCGACCTCGGGATCACGTGTTACGTTCGCGAATGGCAGCACTGCGATCGAGTCGATGGAGTCGGTCGCGACCCGGCCGACTGCTCCGCCGTCCGCTACCGCCTTGAGTGCAAACGCCAGGTCGCGGGCTGACTGAAAACGCTCGCCGGCGTTCTTCTCGAGACAGTGCCAAACAATACGGACCAGCTCCGCCGGAATCGACTTGCCTGAGGTGGCGAAGTCTGGAGGATCGTCCCGCAGGATGGCCGTGAGGGTGTCCTGCGCAGTGCCGGCACCGAATGCGCGGCGGCCGGCCACCATCTCGTACAGCACGGCGCCGAGCGCAAAGGTGTCGCTCGCAGCCCGGGCTTGCTCGCCCCGCAGTTGCTCGGGTGACATGTAGCCAACCGTTCCCATCACCATGCCCGGCTGCGTCAGAGTGGCGGCCTCGTCCGGCTGCGCCGTCTGGATGTGGGCGAGTCCGAAATCGAGGATCTTTACGCGCCCGTCGCTGAGGAGAAAGATGTTCTCCGGCTTCAGATCGCGATGGATGATGCCCTTCGCATGAGCGACCGCCAGTCCCTCGGCCAGCGCAACGGCGATTTCGACCGCTTTGGGCCATGGGATCGAACACGCTGTGAGACGCTGTCGCAGTGTCTGCCCTTCGAGGAGCTCGGTGACCGTGTAGGCGATGCCGCGATCCGATCCGAAGTCGTGGATCGCCAGGATGTTCGGGTGCGACAGCGTGGCAATCGCCTTGGCTTCGCGCTCGAACCGCTGAAGGGCGTCGCGATCGTGTGCCAGTTCGGCGGGGAGCACCTTGACGGCGACCTGTCGCTCGAGCCGCGTGTCGCACGCACGATAGACTTCGCCCATTCCTCCGGCGCCAAGCGGCGCCGTGATTTCGTAGGGGCCAAGCCGGCTGCCGGCAGGGAGGGGCACGGCGGGCGTGATTATATCGGCGGATCAGGGATCAGATCGTCAATCGAGGGACACTGGCGAAACAAAAGCGTAAAAGAAATGCGTCGCCGCACCGATAGACGGTGGTAGTATCGCGCCCGGTTTCCCGAACAGACGAATCAACGCAGAGGACCCTACATGCTGGTCATCACCAACCAGCGAGGTTGATGGCTGATCGCTGCAGTGAGGGTAGAACCACGCTTCCACCGGCGAAATGAGAAATGAAGGGCGAACTGTATGAAGAGCCAAACCGTCGTCGACATCCGCCAGTTCATGCAGCAGTACTTCGACGCCTGGCAAGAAAGCGTCCCCGAGAAAATCCTCCCGTATTACTCGGACGACGTTGTCATCGACGTGCTGGGCGTGCCCGCGCTGCTCGAAGGCAAGCAGGCCGTCACCGAACACTTCGTGCGGCCGTTTACGAAGGCCTTCCCAGGCAACATCCATCAGATCCGCAACCTGATCCACCAGGGCAATCAGGTGGTGATCGAGTGGATGTTCGTGGCGGTCCACAAGGGCGAATTCGCCGGCATCCCGGGTACTGGCAGAACGGTAAACGTCCCGGGGTGTTCGGTCTACACCGTCGACGGCGATCAGATTAGGCGCGGCCACATTTATTTCAACGGCCCAACGCTGATGCAGCAGCTGGGTGGAGGCCGCTGAAGGTCGGTTCTGACAAGGGCGATAGCGTCTCACCGCTATCGAAACGATGACCTAACGCGCGACCTTCGAACGTCGTAGTCCGCAATTTCGGCGACCTACTCTGGTCTCACAAGGAGGAGGGCGTATGCCGATCGTCGCTTTCAACAGTGTCACGGACGGCCTCGAACCTCATCGAAGGCATCGTGAACACTTCATCACGAATACGAACCTCGAGGACGAGCGTCTGTGGGTTCCTTACGCGAAAGGCGTGTGGTTCCAGCCTTGCTGGTTCAACCTCACGTCCGGAGGATTCAGCGTCGTCTTGAAAGGTCTCCCCGGATCCATCGTGGGAACTCACTATCACGTCGGCACCGTGCACGGGTACACGATGCGTGGCTACTGGCGATACCTCGAACACGATTGGATTGCGAAGCCCGGCACGTATATCTACGAGCCGGCAGGCGAGGCGCACACGCTGGTGGTCACCGAGGACTCGCCGGAACCGATGGTGGCGCTGTTCGTGGTAGGCGGCGGCTTGGTTTATTTGGACAAGAGCGTGAATGGTGGCTTTGCGGCGTACGAGGACGGGTTCAGTCTCCTCGAGCTGACCCGTACGTATTTTCGAGAGGCCGGTCTGGATGAGGGCCAACTGGACTTGATGGTTCGCTAACTCAGACTACGTTCGTTCAAGTACCAGCAGAAAGGACGTCACTATGGCGCAGATGGTTAATCGTCAATGGCGCCTTGTTCGTCGACCCGACGGTCTGACAACGTCGTCGGATTTCGAATGGAAGGAGGTTCCAATTCCGCGCCCTGGCCCGGGCGAGGCATTGGTGCAGAACAGGCTTCTGTCGCTCGATCCGACCAATCGCATCTGGATGTGGCCGCGTGATTCCTATATGCCGGCGCAACAGCTGGGAGAGGTGATGCGCGGCATCTGCGTCGGCACAGTGGTCGAATCCAACAACCCGGCCCTGCGCGTCGGGACACCCGTGTATGGCTTCTTTGGCTGGCAGGACTACGCCATCGTCGGCTCGACCGATCTCGTCGTGCCGCTGCCGGACGATCCCAGCATCCCCTTGACGGTTCATTTGGGCCTGTTCGGGCACATTGGCATGACTGCCTATTTCGGTCTGCTCGATGTGGCGAAGCCGCGACCCGGAGAAACCCTCGTCGTCTCGGGCGCTGCGGGCGCCGTAGGTTCCCTTGTCGGTCAGATCGGAAAGATTGTGGGCTGCCGCGTGATCGGGGTGGCGGGTAGCGACGAGAAGTGTGAGTGGCTTACACAGGAGCTCGGGTTCGATGGCGCAATCAATTACCGCACAGACCGGCCTCTCGTCGATGCGCTGGCACAGCACTGTCCGCACGGCATCGACGTCTACTTCGAGAACGTCGGCGGTGAGGCTCTCGAGGCGGTGCTGGACCTCCTGAATGTGAGGGCGCGGATCGCCGTTTGCGGGATGATTTCGGGCTACAACAATGCCGATGAACGGGGCCACTTCAACGTGGTGGGCCCGCGTAACCTCGTCCAGCTGGTGATCAAACGTGTCCGCATGGAAGGGTTCCTCTGTCTGGACTATTTGGACCGAGCCGCGGAAGCGATACAGGTGCTGGCCAAGTGGCACCAGGAGGGCAGACTCAAGTACCGGGTGCACGAGATTGACGGTCTCAAAGGCGCCCCCGAGGCGATGAACATGCTCTTCGACGGCCGCAACCTGGGCAAGCTGATCGTCAGAATGTAGCGCGTGGATCACGCGAACCACGGCGCTGAAATGCCATGAAGGCACCGGCGCGCGTACTGACGGGTGCGCGCCGCAGCTCATCGCGAAGCGTTTCGCCTTTTGCACGCGCGTACTCGTTGCGCCGGCCGCCGTCCCGATGGAAAATCGCGCCTGCGGGGAGCATGGCCCCGACACACATCTCCCACTACCGCATCCTCGGGACGCTCGGTGCGGGCGGTATGGGCGAGGTATATCTGGCCGAGGACACGCGACTCCAGCGCAAAGTCGCCATCAAGCTGCTCCCGTCGCATTTCACGCAGAACGCCGATCGCGTGCGCCGATTCGAGCAGGAGGCACGTGCCGCCTCTGCGCTCAATCATCCGAACATCGTTACGATCTATGACATCGGCGAGAGCGACGCCGGACCGTTCATCGCCATGGAATACGTGGCGGGACGGACACTGCGAACGCTCGGGCGCACGCCGGTGCCGATCGAGACGCTGGTCGACTGGGGCCGTCAGATTGCCGGGGCGCTCGCCGTGGCACACGACGCCGGCATCGTCCATCGCGACATCAAGCCCGACAACATCATGGTGCGTGACGACGGGTACGTGAAGGTCCTCGATTTCGGCCTCGCGCGGCTGTCACCCAAGGACGAACTGATCTCAGAGGTCGCGACAGCGGCAGCGACACATCCCGGTGCGCTGGTGGGCACCCTGCGGTACATGGCGCCGGAGCAGGCGGCCGGCGGGAAGGTGAGCGCAGCGGTAGACATGTTCGCGCTCGGAGTCGTGCTCTACGAACTGGCGACAGATCGACATCCGCTCGCCGCCGATACGCTCCTCGGGTTCGTACAGGCGCTGGCCACCGCGGCGCCAACCCCCCCGTCGCGGATCGTCCCGGCGATTCCGGCCGCCTTCGATGTGCTCGTGCTACGCCTGATGGACAGGAACGAGCGTCGACGGCCATCGGCGCGTGAGACGGTGGCCGCGCTGTCTGCGGTGAACGACGAAGGGGTCGGGTACGTGGTGCCGCCGCTCGCCGCGTCGCGGCCGTCCATCGTCGGACGCGAGAAAGAGCGGGCCATCTTGGCGTCGGCCCTCGAAACGGCAGCCGTCGGTCATGGGTCGCTGCTGTGCGTGGCCGGCGAGCCGGGGATCGGCAAGACGACGCTGGTCGAGGATGTGCTCGCGGCGGTGGCGGCGAACGGCCAGCCGTGGCGCATTGCGCGGGGGCGCTGCTCCGAGCGTCTGGCGGGCGCGGAAGCCTACCTGCCGTGGCTCGAGGCGCTCGACGCGCTGTGCCGTGACGCCGGAGGCGAATCCACGATACAGGCCATGCGCCGGGTTGCGCCGACATGGCTGGCGCAGGTTGTCCGAGGAGACGACTCTGGCGACGCCATGCCGCTGGCGGAACTGAAGTCGGCCTCGCAGGAGCGGCTCAAGCGCGAGCTCGCCGTGCTGCTGGAGGAGTTGTCGCGCGAACGGCCGCTCGTCGTATTTTTCGACGACCTTCACTGGTCCGATATCTCCACGATCGACGCCTTGGCCTATCTGGCGGCCCGGTTCGGCACGCTGCGGCTGTTAATCGTCGCGACCTATCGGCCGTCGGATCTGGCGCTCGCGAGGCATCCCTTCGTGCAGCTCAAGCGGGATCTGCAGGCCCGCGGTGTCTGTCGGGAAATCGAGCTGGGCTTCCTCGATCGTTCCGACATCAACCGATACCTCGCTCTGCAATTTGTCCGGCACGCGTTTCCGCCGGACCTCGCATCGCTCATTCACGCAAAGACCGAAGGTAGCCCGCTGTTCATGGTCGACTTGGTGAGATTTCTGCGCGACCGCGCGATATTCGTCGAGCGCGACGGCGAATGGCGTCTGGCGCGCCCCGTGGCGGATATCGAACTTACGCTGCCCGAGTCGGTGCAGGGGATGATCCAACGAAAGATCGACCAGCTCGACGCCGACGAGCGGCGGCTGCTCGGAACCGCGTCCGTGCAGGGCTACGAGTTCGATTCGGCAATCACCAGCGAAATCCTGGGTCTGGCTGCCGCGGAGGGCGAGGAACGCCTGCAGCGGCTAGATCAGCAGCATGCGTTCGTGCGACTCGTCGACGAGCGCGAGTTTCCCGACCAGACGCTCACGGCCCGGTACAGGTTCGTGCACGTGCTGTATCAGAACGCCCTGTACGCCTCGCTGACCGCGAGCCGCCGTGTCGCCGAAAGCCGGTCCGTGGCGGAGGGACTGCTGCGACACCATGGCGACCAGAGCGACGCGATTGCGTCGCAGCTGGCGGCACTGTTCGAGGCGGCGCGCGACTTCGCCCGGGCGGCGGAATGGTCGTTCAAGGCCGTCGGGAATGCGTCGCGGGTGTCGGCCTATCACGAAGTCATCACGCTCGCCACGCGCGGACTGACGCTGGTGAGCCGGCTGCCCGATTCGACCGAACGGGCACGACGGGAGCTGGAGCTGCAGCTTGCGCTCGGCAGCGCATTGATCGCCGCAAAAGGCTACGCCGCCGACGAGGTGCGAAACACGTACGCACGCGCGCGCGAGTTGTGTGGGCAAACAGACGAGCCCACCCAGCTGTTTCGGGTGCTGAGGGGACTCTGGTTCTACCATGTCGTCCGAGGCGACCTGGACACGACACTCGAACTAAGCGAACAACAGATCGCCGTTGCGGAACGGGTGCGGGATCGTGGGCTGCTGCTGGAGGCCCACTTTGTGATGGGAGCCACGCTGTTCTATCTCGGCCGCCTGCCGGCGTCCCGGTCACACCTTGAGAGCGCGATTGAGCTCCACGACCCACGGCTGCACGCCGGTCATGCGTCGATTTACAACATCGAACCTGGCGCGAACTGTCGTCGCATGCTGGCGTCGGCCCTCTGGCCCGGAGGCTATCCCGATCAGGCCCTGGGGCGATCGCGCGAAGCCATCGAGCTGGCCGAAAAATGCGGCCATCATTTCACGATGGGGTATGCGCTGTTCACGGCCGTGACGGTTCATGGGCTCCGGGGCGAACCCGACGCCGCTGCACCGATCGCCGATCGCTTCTTGGCGTTGGCAGGCGAACAGGGATTCCCCGTGATGCTGGCCATGGCCACGTTTTACAAAGGCTGGTCCCTTGCCGAGCGTGGCCACGTCGTGGATGGATCGCTCGAGATGAATCGGGCTCTTGCGGATTTCGAACGGAGCGGAAGCCGATTATTCGGCGTGTTCTATCGCGTCCTACTTGCCGACTCGTACCTCAAGACCGGCCGCGTAGACGAAGGTCTCGCGACATTGGCAGAGGCATCAGATGTGATGGCCGCAACCAGGGAGCGGACCGCGGAAGCCGAGCTTCATCGGATCAGGGGAGAGCTACTCCTCCGGCAGGGAGCGCCGGCGCACGTGGTTCAAGGTTGCTTTGAGGAGGCGCTTGACGTCGCCCGGAGCCAGGGCGCGAAGTCGTGGGAGCTTCGTGCCGCCATGAGCCAGGCGCGCCTCTGGGCTATGCAGGGCAGGCGCCGTGAAGCGCACGAAGTCTTGCAGGAGATTTACGACTGGTTCACCGAAGGCCATGACACTCGGGATCTCCGCGAGGCGAAAGCGCTGCTCGACGAGCTGGCGCCGGCCGTTCCCGTGCCCGTGCGTCCTGCCGTCGTCGGTCGTGACAAGGAGCGGGCGGTCCTTCAAGCGGCCGTCAACGCCGCATCGGTAGGACATGGTTCGCTCGTCTGCGTGGCGGGCGAGCCCGGCATCGGCAAGACGACGCTGGTCGAAGAAGTGCTCACGGACCTGGCGGCGGGCATCTGGCCCTGCCGGATCGCGCGGGGCCGGTGCTCCGAGCGTCTGGCAGGCACCGAAGCGTACTTGCCGTGGCTCGAAGCCCTTGATGCGCTCCGCCGCGACGCCAATGGGGCTTCGACCACGCACACGATGCGCCGGGTTGCGCCGACCTGGTTCGCGCAAGTGGTACGGGGAGACGAATCCTTCGAGGCGGCCCTGATGGCCGAGCTGAAGACGGCCTCGCAGGAGCGGCTCAAACGCGAGCTCGCGTTGGTGCTGGAGGAGCTATCGCGCGATCGACTGCTGGTACTGTTCTTCGATGATCTCCACTGGGCCGATGTCTCTACGGTTGACCTCCTCGGGTTCGTCGGCAACCGAATAGCGGCGATGCGGCTGCTGATTCTGGCGACGTATCGCCCGACGGATCTGTTGCTCGCGAAGCATCCATTTCTCCAGCTCCGCCCCGACCTGCAGGCGCGCGGTCTTTGCCACGAGCTGCAGCTCGATTTCCTGTCCGAAGCCGACATAAGCACGTACCTTACGTTGGAATTTCCCGGCCATCGGTTGCCGGCGGAACTGCCGGCACTGATTCATGCGAAAACCGAAGGGAGTCCGCTCTTCATGTCGGATCTCGTCCGCTACCTGCGCGATCGCGGCGTCATCGCGCAGGCGGACGGATCGTGGAAGCTGGCGCACGCGCTCCCGGCGTTGGAACACGACCTGCCCGAATCAGTACGCGGCATGATCGAACGCAAGATGGCGCAGCTCAGCGAGGAGGATCGGCGGCTGCTCGTTGCGGCCAGCGTGCAGGGATACCAGTTCGATTCGGCGGTCGTTGCCCGGGCGCTCCACGTCGCTCAGGAAGATGTAGAAGAGCGGCTCGAGGCGCTCGAGGGCGTGCACGCATTCGTGCGGCTCGTGGGCGACGAGGAACTCCCCGATCGGACGCTGACGCTGCGCTATCGGTTCATGCACGTGCTGTATCACGGCGCGCTGTACGGGACGCTCAGAGCGACCCGCCGGGCCGCACTCAGCAAAGCGGTCGTGGATGCCTTGCTCGGATGCTACGGTGAGCAGCGGGGCCGGGTGGCGCCAGCTTTGGCCAACCTGTTCGAGGCATCGCGCGACTTCGAACGCGCGGCAGACTACTTTCTGGTCGCTGCGCAGCATGCGACTCGGGTCTTCGCCAATCATGAAGCCATCGCCTTGGCCCGGCGCGGCCTCGAGGCGCTGGGTTCCCTGCCGGATACCCCCGCACGAGCGCGACAGGAGATCGCGCTGCAGCTCACGCTCGGGTGGCCGTTGATCAACGTGAGAGGGTATGCCGCGGTGGAGGTGGAGCAGACCTGGGCGCGCGCCCGCGAGCTGTGCGAGCGCGAGGGCGGAGCCGACCAGATGTATCAAGCGGTCTGGGGACTTGCCATGTGTCACTTGAACCGTGGCGAGTATGCGAAGACGCGCGAGCTCGGGAGCGACATCCTGCGCCTCGCACAAGAGACGAGTAATCCGGCGGCGCTGGTCACGGCGCATTACATGCTCGGCACAGTGCTGGTGTACCTGGGCGAGATCGCCTTTGCCCGAGAGCATTACGCGCAGGGGATCAGGTTGAGCGATGCGCGCCGTGAGCTGACGCTGCCCGACGGTCGACATCCTGGCGCTGCGTGCCGCGCGCAGATGGCGCGCGTGCTGTGGCTGCTCGGTCATCCCGAGCAGGCGCTCGAGGTGAGCGTGGCTGCGCAAAGAGCGGCGCAGGCGCACCCTCATGATCTGGCGTTTGCATTCTTTCTGGACATGCTCGTGCGGCAGTGCCGTCGCGAGAGCGCGCTGACCGAGCAACGGGCGGAGCAGCTGAAGGCGCTCGCCGACGAGCACCGTCTGCCTCACTACCGCGGGTTCGCCGGCATCCTGCACGGTTGGGCCCACGCACCATCTGCGCCGACGGAAGGAATCGCGGAGATGCGTGAGAGCCTGGCGGCCTACGAGCGGTTGGGGAACGAGCTTTCGCGTCCGCATTTCCTCGCGTTGCTCGCAGAGGCGCTCGGTGCCGACGGCCGGAGCGACGAGGGACTGGCCGCAATCGCCGAAGCGTTTGCGGCGGTCGAGCGGACCGGCGAGCGGTACTACGAGGCCGAGCTGCATCGTCTCCAAGGCGAGCTGCTGCTGCGGTCGGGATCCGATGCGCGGCGGGTGGACGCGGAAGGCTGTTTTCATCGGGCGCTCGAGGTGGCGCGGAATCAGCGCTCGAAATCGCTCGAGCTGCGCGCCGCCACGAGTCTCGCGAGGTTATGCATCCGGCAGGAGAGAGGCACAGACGCCTACATGCTGCTCGCGCCCGTCTACGAACGATTCACCGAAGGATTTGAGCTATCGGATCTGCGCGATGCCAAAGCATTGCTCGATGAAGCAATACGGCCGACCTGAGTTCCTCTGCGGTCCCAGCCATTCATGGTGAGGATGAACGTGCCGGAGTAACGTGGCCGTCGCTCCGGTAATTGCTTTCTAGCCGGGAGCGCGCTGGGCGGGTCAAGGGCGCGACGAACCATTACGTGGAGCGGCGAAGCGGACCCTTGACGCGCCCACGCGATCCCGCAGAATGTCCGGGCCGGAGCGACGCGAATGATTTCGAGTGGCCCATCCGCCACGCCAGGGATCTGCTCGGGCTTCTGAACCCGCTATTCTCCGGCGCGCCTGAGAATCTCCGCCTCCAAGTCTCGTGAGACAAAGAAGCGCGCCCGCTCTCGGAGGGCGAGCAGCTCCTGCTTGATGTTCGCAATCTGATCGGTTTTCTTGGCGTGCAGCAGTACGCCGAGCACTCCAGTGATTCGCAGGCCTAATCGGCGAGCCATTGCGCGGCCTTCCTTCTCGTCGATGAGCAACCAATCGGCTTTCGTTTCCAGAGCGAGCGCGATCGCTTCGGCCTCACCCGAATGAAGGTCCACCATAAGCAACTTGACAAGGTCCGCCTCTGTGGTTGCCCGAGCGAGTAACCAGCCGGCGGCCTGTGCTTGCTCGACTGTCCGGCGGACCTCGACATCGGGGATGTCGGTCAGTTCGGCTTCGACGCTCGAGGGAATCCAGACCTCGCCGAATTGCTGGCGAAGGAGCTCCAGGCGACCAACGCAGGCGAGATTGAAAACTGGAGAGGCGTTACTGACGGCCGGCATAGCCGGTGTCTTCGTTCAATTCGTCTTCGCCGTAGTGTCGGGGAATCCCCCGCTCGGCGATCACGTCGCCGAACGCGAACCGATTGACACCGGCAAGTTCCGCGGCCTTACCGAAGGACAGCAATCCCCTCGCGTACAATGCCGCGGCAAGCTCCTCCCGCACACGCCGCTCGGCTTCCGCCTCCGGGACTCGAAGGCTCTGCGCGATTGAGTCGGGGATCTGAACGGTGATGTTCATACGCTTCGAGCCGTGTTGCACGGCCGGTCTACTCCATTATAGAAGCGCAACCCGAACTGCCGCATGCGGCGGCGCTCCACACGTGGATTGTACGGGAGCGTCAGCGCGCCTCAAGGCTGCCCTCCTTGCGTCGGCGCTGCGCGGCCTTGACGCGCGCCATCCGCTCCCGTTCGAGCCCTTATCCGAGCGCCACGGTACCTTGCAATTCACACTGGGGGCCCAGCCGCGCAGATCGCGACCGTACACCTGCCGGTGCGCGCGCACGGTGGCTGGCACCTCATGGTCCAATGCCTGCTCGCGAGTTCGGGCATTCAACTCGTCGATCTCAGCCCGCATGCGCACCGTTTCCGCACGCCGCTTCTGTGCCTTCACCTCCGCGGCTGCGGACTCCGAAACCGAGTAGCCGGCCGGCTGCTCGAGTCCCAGATCGCCTGGGTCAAGCTCCCACAGATAGAGCTCGGGAAGCGGGTACGAACACATCCGGAATTGACACGGGTGTGCTCGACCGAGTCCCTCGCGAGA
>Ga0187893_10010722_pt1 | contig 13539 bp, 11 predicted proteins | sample MA1701074metaG_FD_139574 | JGI IMG/M metagenome (GOLD analysis project Ga0187893, IMG submission 139574) | White microbial mat communities from a basaltic lava cave in the Kipuka Kanohina Cave System on the Island of Hawaii, USA - MA170107-4 metaG ...
CACGACCCTGGCGCTCAAGGATTGGGCGGCCCGGCGTCGCGGCGAAACGACGGACGGCGTGCCCTACGACGAGAAGCTCTATGCCGCGCGCGGCGTCGATCAGGTGTCGTTGACCACCTTGCGCGGGCGAATTCAGGTGCGGTGCTTCGTGGCGGGATACACGCCGGGCGGCCCGACATCGGCGCCGGCGCGGCTGGTTCGCACATCGCAGGGTTGGGAGTTGCGCATCGGCGTTGACGACAGCGTCCTCGGAACGCAAGCGAAGGAGACGGCAGTGGTGACGGAAGGCGTGGTTGCCCGTATCGGGCGCGTGATGGCCGGCATGGCGCACTCGGTGGTGGACATGGCCGAGCAGTCGAATCCGGAGGCGGTGCTGACGCAGGCGTTGCGCGAGATCGACGGTGCGATCGACGACGTGCGCACCGAGCTCGGCAAGGCGAAGGGCGAGCAGATGCGCGTCGAGGCGCGCATGAAGGAACTCGAGGAGCAGCGTGCTGCGCTCGAACAGCGTATCGAGACGGCGATCAAGAATGGCCGCGACGATCTGGCCGAGGCCGGTATCGCACGGCAGCTCGACGTCGAGGTGCAGGCGAATTTGCTCGCCGGCTTGCGGGCAGAATCTGCCGGCGAAATCCAAAAGCTGGAGTCATCGCTCGACGCGATCCGCGCCAGCCGGCGCGAGGCGGAAGAGCGGCTCGCCGACCTGAGGCGCACGACCGCGGTGGCGCCCGATGGTACGGTCATGGGCGGACGCGACGGTTCCGTCGATCGCGCCAACGCCAAGGTCGAACGGGCGTTGAACGTCACCAGCCGCATCACCGGCGTGCCGACGGGTCCGGTGGTGCAGGATGCGGCGGCGCTACAGGACCTCGAAGCGATGCATCGCGACAATCAGATCAAGGAGCGGCTGGCGCAGCTGAAAGCGGCGAAACGGGGGTGAGGCGGCCGGCATGCTCGAGCCAGCGGAGGGTGTGGGCATGTTTGAACAACTGACGACGCCGGGATACGTGCCGTTCACGATCGCCCTGGGGCTGCTGATCGGGATCGTGGCGATCGAGGGGTTGTCGACGATCGCGGGCAAATCGGCCTCGCACATGATCGAAGGCATGTTCGAGAGCGGCCACGATGTCGATGCGGACGGCGACCACGGTCTCGGCAACGCCTTCGACTGGCTCAATGCGGGTCGCGTGCCAATGCTCGTGCTGCTTGTGGCCGCACTCGTCTGCTTCTCGGCGACCGGGTTCGTGCTGCAGGAGCTGGCCCGATCGGTGATCGCGCCCCTGCCCGGATGGATGGCGGCGGTGGCGGCGCTGGGCGTAACGATACCCGGCACGCGCCTGGTCAGCCGCGTGGTGGCCCGGATCGTGCCGCGCGACGAGACCTATGGTGCCGACGAGACCGAATTCGTCGGCCGGACGGGCGTCGTCACGGTCGGACCGGTGCGGAAGGGTTTCGTTGCCCGCATGAAGCTTCAGGACCGCTACGGCAACTGGCATTTCCCCAAGGTCGAACCGTTCAACGACGAGGACGAGATCCCCGAGGGGACGTTCGTGCTCGTCGTCGAGCAGCTGGAAGGTCACTTGAGAGTGGCGAAGGCCGACGCGAGCCTGGCGGATCCGCAGTGATGCGCCAGGCTCGCCGTTCGCTCGCGTCACTCGCAGTCTGAGGAGGGAAGGAATGGACCTCACATCGATCGTGCTCGTCATCATCATCATACTGCTTGGGGTGATGGGCATCTTTTTCATCCTGGCGCGGCTCTATCGCCGCGCGGAGAAGGATCGTGCGTATGTGCGCACGGGTTCCGGCGGACAGAAGGTCGTCGTCGACGGGGGATCGATCATCATTCCCTTCTTGCACAACATCGCCTGGGTCAATCTGCAGACCCTGCGCCTCGACGTGCGGCGCGAGCATGCCGAGGCGATGATCACGAAGGACCGCATGCGCGTCGACATTGGCGTGGAGTTCTATGTGCGCGTGAAGCCGGACCACGCCTCGATCGCGCTCGCTGCGCAGACCCTGGGCGACCGCACCAACAACGCCGAGCAGTTGCGCGAGTTGGTCGAGGCGAAGTTTGTCGACGCGCTGCGCAGCGTGGCTGCCACGATGACCCTCACCGACCTGCAGGAAAAGCGCGCCAACTTCGTGCAGGCGGTGCAGACCGCGGTGGCGCGCGATCTGGAGCTCAACGGCCTCGAGCTGGAAAGCGCCTCGCTCACCAAGCTCGACCAGACCGACACCAAGTACTTCAATCCCAACAACGCGTTCGATGCCGAGGGTCTGACCGCGCTGACGCGCATCACCGAGGCCAAGCGGCAGGAACGCAACGAGACGGTGCGCGCGGCCGAGGTCAACATCGCGCAGCAGGACCTCGAGGCACGCCAGCGCACGCTCGAGATCGAGCGGCTGAAGAAGGAAGCGGAGCTGTCGCAGCAGCGCGACATCATCAACAAGACGGCGGCGACGCGTGCCGAAGCCGCACTGAAGGAGGCCGAGGCCCGGCGAGCGGAGGAGGAAGCGAAGATCGCCGCCGACCAGTCCATCGCCCAGCGCCGGGCGGCCGCGTTGCAGGCGCAGGAGACCGCGCGCATCACGGCGGAACTGGCGGTGCAGCAGCAGAAGATCGAAAGCGACCGCACCGCCGAGACGCTGGCCATCGCCAAGCAGCGCGACGTCCAGATCGCCGACCAGGAACGCGCCATCGCCATCGCCAACAAGAGCAAGGCGCAGTCCGAAGCCGACGCTCAGGCCCTCATGGCCAAGGCCGAGGCAACGAAAGCGGAGCAGGGCGTCGTCACCGCCGCGGAGGTGGCGCGCGCCGAACGCGAACGCCAGATCGTCGTCATCGCCGCCAAGCAGGACGCCGAGCGCGAGGCGACCAGGGTGACGGTCGCCGCGGAGGCCGAGCGGACGGCTGCCGAGGATCAGGCGGAGGCACTGCGCACGCAGGCGCAGGCCGAGGCCGATGCGACGCGCATCCGGGCCGAGGCGAAGGCGACGGAGTACAAGGTGGACGCCGAAGGCCAGCGCCTGATCAACGAAGCGCGCAACATGCTCTCGCAGGCGATCATCGAGCTGGAGATCATGAAGGAGCGGCTGCGTACCGTGCCGCTCGCCCTGGCCGAAGCGGTGAAGCCGCTGGAGAAGATCGGCGATGTCCGCATCGTCGATCTCGGCGGTCGTGGTCCGCTGGCCGCATCCCCGGCCAACGGTGCCGCCGGAAACGGCGGCGGCGGCCCGGCCGACAACCTGCTGGGCGCGCTGTTGCAGTACCGCGCCAACGCGCCGATCATCGATCAATTGCTGGCCCAGGCCGGCTTCACCGGCAGCAATCCGGTGGAGGCGGTGCTGAGCGCGGTCAAGGAGCCGCCAACGACGGCGATCATCGATCCTGCGGCGGCGAAGGCGACGAAAGCTGATAGCTGACGGCATTCAATGCGGCTCACCCGCGACCTCATTGCCCGCATCCCGAGCAACGATCATGACCCCGGGCCGACGCCCTCATATCTGACGGATGCGGAACGGGCGGCGTCCCTGGCGGCCACGTTGGCGCACCCCGCCGCCGGGGATCCGGTGTGGGTGTTCGCGTATGGCTCCCTGATCTGGAAACCCGACTTCCCGTTCGCGGAGCGGCGCATCGGCACGCTCCGCGGCTACCACCGGCAGTTCTGCCTCCTGGTCAAGCGCTTCCGCGGCTCGCCGGAGGTGCCGGGTCTGGTGCTGGGGCTGGAGCGCGGCGGCATCTGCCGGGGCGTCGTCTATCGTTTGACCGACGAGCAGCGAGACTGCGCATTGCTGAAGCTCTGGGCGCGTGAGCTCCTGACGGCGGCCTACATGCCGCGCTGGGTCGATATTCAGACCGACGGCGGACTTGTCCGCGCGATTGCCTTCGTCATCAATCGCACGCACGAGCGCTACACCGGCCGGCTCGGCGACGAAGCCGTCGCCGATGCGCTGGCGGCAGCCTGCGGCCATGTCGGGTCGTGCGCGGAATATCTTCTGGAGACGGTGACGCACCTGGAGGAGCTCGGCATCCGCGACCGGCGGCTGTGGCGCCTGCAGGCGATGGTTGCGGCGCGCCTTTCGGCGTAGGGCCCGGCGTGAATCGGATTCACGCCACGGCGTTGGGCCGACACGAACTTGCAACACAATTTTAGTATCCAGGAGACGTGATGAGTCGCGTCATGATCGCCATCGGAGTCGGGTGAAGGAATGTTGTTGCAGGAGCAGGCGCCGGCGCCATCCTTCAGCTACGCGTCGGATGAACTCCCGCCGGTCGGTCAGCGCATCATTCGCGCCATCGAAAAGATGACCGGCCAGCCGAGAATCAAGGACCTCTACGAAAGCTACACGAAGCTCGGCCGTCCGCCGCAGAAATTCTGGAACGATGCCGTCCGCGTTCTGCGTCTACGGTTGGCCCTGAACAAGGCTCCCACGGACGCATTGCCGGCGACGGGCCCGCACATCGTCATTGCCAACCATCCTTTCGGCGTCATCGACGGAATCGTATTGTGCTGGCTCGTCTCCCAGGTGCGGCCGGACTACCGGATCATGACTCACCGCATCCTGCATCAGGCGCCGGAGGTCCGGGACTATGTGCTGCCGGTCGATTTCACCGGTACGAAGGCGGCCCTCCTGAACAACGTCGAATCGCGGCGGAAGGCGCGGGAGATCCTGGCGGCCGGCGGTGTGCTGATCGTATTCCCAAGTGGCGGCGTGGCGTTCTCCCGCGGCTTCTTCGGCCCCGCGGTCGACCTCGAGTGGAAATCGCTGGCTGCGACGCTGGCGCTGGCGACGGGAGCGGATGTTCTCCCGGTTTACTTCAGAGGTCAGAACAGCCGCCTCTTCCAGATGGCGGCAAACGTCCATCTGACCCTGAAATACTCGCTCCTGTTTCATGAGGTGCGCAACAAGATCGGCTCGCGGATCACGGCGACCATTGGCGACGTCATCCCGAACGAAAAGCTGCGCGCGATCGGCGATTGCCGTGCGATAACGGAATTCCTGAAGGAGGCGACGCACGGGATGGGGTCCGGCCGCTGACCGCGACGATCAATCGCTTTCGACCTGCCAGCCCGCGGCGTGCACCCAGTCGGGCGTGAAGGCCAGGATACGAACGCCGGACGGCATGTTCGGGTTGAACATGCAGTTGTGCCAATAGGTCGCCTGATAGAGATCATCATCCCGTGCCAACTCGGCCGTCCTGCAAGGCAGGCGATAGGCTTGCGCATACTGTTCGAACGCGAGAACGCAGCGGCCGTGATTGAGCAGCCGCTGCGCGACCGTGGACTCCGGGCCGAACGACGCGGTCATCACGTCCGTGAAGCCGGCCGGCTGCTGGAAGTAACTGCCGGCCAGGATTTCCAGGATCTTGTCGTAGCGTTCGACCGGATCGTTCGTCTTGAGATACTGGTGGCGAAACAGAGCGGTGCTGTCGGCTGGGTCGCGCTCGACAATCAGCAAGACGATGCCGGGCGACAGGTCGGCGCCCTCGGCTGTGAGGACCCGCGGACGCATCCCCGGAGTCGGGCGACCGCCGCCCTGACGCATCGACAGCTGGCGGATACGGCATTGCCAGCCGAGGAAATCGTCCCGCAACGCCGCCGCGGCCTGCGCCGTCAGCACCAGATTGTGCGGGGGTTCGTTCGACATTGCCGCCAGGGGACATCCTCGCGAAGGGTAATCGCCGTGAATCTCTGATTTCGGCTATGCGAACGCAAGCGTGGCCTCAGCTCGTCGCCAACCGGTGGCGCTCCGGTTCTCCCGGGGGCGCCGACCAATTCGCACGTTTTTCAGGTCTTTGCGATGCTGCACTCCAGGAAATTTTCTTGCACGGTGTGAAACGGCTGGCTAGGGTCGCCCGCGGCGAATCCGCCGGGCGATCCAGCTTGGCAAGGCGTCGCCGCCATCGGCCGCGCGATGGCGATGTCAACCGATGCGAGACCCGCCGCACCATGCCCTTCGGACTCCTGAAATATGGCTTCAGCCGGCGCTATCCGGCCGAGCGAGATTTCCCGTGGCCGACCGAGCTCAAGCGAACCTACGACGTCGTCATCATCGGCGGCGGCGGCCATGGCGTCGCGGCCGCCTACTACCTGGCGCGCGACTATGGCATCACCAACGTCGCGGTGATCGAGAAGGGCTATCTCGCCGGCGGCAACACCGCCCGCAACACGGCGATCATCCGCTCGAACTACCTGACTCCGGAGGGCGTGCGCTTCTATGACGAGTCGCTGAGCCTCTACAAGGACCTCAGCAACGACTTCGGCTACAACATCCTCTATTCCGAGCGCGGCCACTTCACCCTGGCGCACACCGACGCCGCGATCCGCACCAGCCGCTGGCGCGCCGAGGTCAACAAGCATCTCGGCGTCGACTCCGAGCTGATCTTCACCGACGAGATCCGCCGGTTGTGCCCGTCGATGAACCTGTCGGAGGACGCGCGCTACCCCGTCCTCGGCGCGCTCTATCATCCGCCCGGCGCCATCGCCCGCCACGATGCCGTCGCCTGGGGCTATGCCAAGGGCGCGATGATGCGCCGCGTCGAGATCCACACGCAGACCGAGGTCACCGGCCTCATCATCGAGAACGGCCGGGTGAGGGGCGTGCAGACCAACCGCGGCACGATCCACTGCCACAAGGCGATGCAGGCCGTCGCCGGCTCCAGCTCGCTGGTGGCGAAGATGGCCGGTTTCCGCCTGCCGATCCGCACCATCCCGCTGCAGGCCTGCGTCTCCGTGCCGTTGAAGCCGTTCCTCGATCAGATCGTCGTCTCCGGCAGCCTGCACATCTACATCTCGCAGACGCCGCGCGGCGAGCTGGTGATGGGCGGCTCGACCGATCCCTATGCGCTTTATTCGACGCGTTCCACGCTCGACTTCAAGGAAGGGCTGCTCGGCCATATGCTCGAGCTGTTCCCCTTCCTCGACAACGTCACGGTGCTGCGGCAGTGGGCCGGCATGGCCGACATGACCCCGGACTTCAGTCCCGTCATGGGCCTGACGCCGGTCGAGAATTACTACATCGACGCCGGCTGGGGTACCTGGGGCTTCAAGGCGACGCCGGTGTGCGGCAAGCGCATGGCCGAGACCGTCGCCACCGGAAAGGCACCGGACATCCTGCAGCCTTTCCGCCTCGACCGCTTCGTCGATTTCGCGCAAGTCGGCGAAAAGGGTGCGGCGTCGGTGGGACACTGAGGGTCAATGTCAGGGTTCTGCGCTACACACCCTCACCCCAACCCTCTCCCGCTTCGCGGTAGAGGGGGCTCGATTGTGCCGCCGCACAGACGGTGTCCCCTCTGCCGCGAAGCGGGAGAGGGTTAGGGTGAGGGTCCGTAGTGAGGCGAAAGCTGTTGCAAACATGAAAATTCTCAACTGCCCTTTGAACGGGCCGCGCAATATCTCGGAGTTCGTGTGGGGCGGCGAAGTGAAGGCGATGCCGGAGCCCGGCGCCTCCGACCGCGAGTGGGGCGCCTATGTCTTCCTCGAGAACAACAGCGCCGGCGTCGTGCGCGAATGGTGGTGCCACGTGCCGACGTCGTTCTGGTTCATCGCCGAGCGCAACACCGTGACCGACGAGATCGTCCGCACCTATCCGGCCGGCGAGCTGTTCAAGGAGCGCGTGGAATTCAAGCCGAAGGTCGGGGAGGGGGGCCGATGACCGGCACAAACCGGTTGCCGGCACCGGCCGGCAGCCTGCTCGACCGCAGCAAGACGATCGGGTTCCGATTCGAGGGCCGCGCCCATGAAGGCTTTGCCGGCGATACGGTCGCCAGCGCGCTCGCCGCCAACGACGTCTGGACGCTGTCGCGTTCGTTCAAGTACCACCGGCCGCGCGGCATCCTCACCATGGCCGGCCTCGATGCCAACACGCTCGTGCAGATCGGCGACGAGCCGAACGTGCTGGCCGACCGCCGCGTCCTCAGCGACGGCATGGTGGTCGAGGGCCAGAACTACACCGGCACGCTCGAGCACGACCGTGAGACCTGGATCGAGATGTTCGGCCGCTTCCTGCCCCCAGGCTTCTACTACAAGGCGTTCTATCGGCCGAAGGGCGCGTGGAAATTCTGGGAGCCGTTCATTCGCAAGCGCGCCGGCCTTGGCAAGGTCAACACGGCTGCGCATCACGGCTACTATGACAAGGAGTACCTGTTCGCCGATGTCGCAGTGATCGGCGGCGGGCCGGCTGGCCTGGCCGCGGCGCTGCAGGCCGCCGAGACCGGCGCCGAGGTGATCCTGGTCGATGACGGTGCGCAGCTCGGCGGGTCGCTGACCTATGCGCGCTTCGATTCGGAGGGCCGGCGCGGCCCGGGTCTCGCCGCCGAGGCGACGGAAGCTGTCGCTGCGCGAGCGAACATCCGCGTACTGTCGGGTGCGATCTGCACGGGCGCCTTTGCCGACAACTGGTTCGCCGTGATCCGCGGCAACCGCCTGTACAAGCTTCGGGCCAAGGCCAGCATCATCGCCACTGGCGCGCTGGAGCAGGCGGCCGTGTTCCGCAACAACGACCTGCCAGGAGTCATGCTCGGCTCGGCGGCGCAGCGGCTGATCAGGCTCTACGGCGTGCGGCCGGGCCGCGAGGCCGTCGTCGTCACGGCAAACGCCGATGGCTACGCGGTTGCCGTCGATCTCGTCGAGTCCGGAGTCACTGTCAACGCCATCGTCGACCTGCGTCACGATGTGTGGCCATCGCCGCAGGTGACGATGGCGCAGCGGCTTGACCTCCGGATCATCAAAGGTAGTGCGGTCGTCGAAGCCATGCCGACCCTCGGAAAGCGCGGGATCATGGCGGCGCGGGTCGCGCCGCTCGACGCCGGCGGTGTCGCCGACCAGGCGAGCGAATCCATATCCTGCGATCTGCTGTGCATGTCCGTCGGGTACACGCCGATGGCGCATCTGCTGCACCATGCCGGCGCCGGCTTTGCCTACAACAGGAAGGCGCACGGCTACGAACCCGCGGCGTTGCCCGCCCATGTGTTCGCGGCCGGGTCCGTTGCCGGGACCCACAATCTCGATGCGGCGGTCGCCGAAGGACGGCGAGCCGGCTGGGCGGCGGCGCTGGATGCCGGCTTTACCGTAGGTCCCGAACCGACGGCGCCGATCGACCGCGGCATCCTCCATCACACTCATGCCTGGCCGATCTTCCCGCACAAGCGCGGCAAGGATTTCATCGATTTCGATGAGGACTTGCAGGTCAAGGACCTCATTCACGGCACGGCCGACGGTTACGACGACATTGAGCTGCTGAAGCGCTACACGACCGTGGGCATGGGCCCGTCGCAGGGCAAGCACTCCGCCGTCGCGGCCGTGCGCGTCCTGGCGAAGGAGACGGGGCGCGAACTCGATGGCATGAGCGTGACGACCCAGCGCCCGCCCTTCATCCCGGAAAGGTTCGGCCATATGGCCGGGCGCGTGTTCGAGCCGGAGCGGCGCACTGCCATGCATCATCGCCATGCCGAGCTCGGCGCCAGGTTCATGCCGGCCGGGCTGTGGTGGCGCCCCGCCTACTACGGCAAACCGGAGGCACGCGAGACAGCGATCCGCGAGGAGGCGCTCAACGTCCGCAACAATGTCGGATTGATCGACGTGTCGACCCTGGGCGGCCTGGACGTGCGTGGTCCCGATGCGGCGGAGTTCCTCAACCGCATGTACACCTTCACCTACACGAAGCTGCCGGTGGGCCGCTCGCGCTACGTGCTGATGACCGATCAATCCGGCGCCATCATCGACGACGGCGTCGCCTGCCGCTTCCACGACGAGCATCTCTACGTCACGGCGACGACCGGCGGTGTCGACGGTGTCTATCGCACCATGCTCTTCTGGAATGCGCAGTGGCGTCTCAACGTCGACGTCGCCAACGTCACCGCCGCCTTTGCCGGCGTCAACATCGCCGGCCCGCGCTCGCGCGAGGTGCTGCAGACGCTGTGCACCGACATCGATCTGTCGCCGGCCGCATTTCCTTATCTCGGTGTGCGCATGGCGACGGTCGCCGGCGTGCCCTGCCGTCTGCTCCGCGTCGGCTTCGTCGGCGAGCTCGGCTACGAGATCCACATGCCCGCCCACTATGGCGAGCATGTCTGGGACGCGATCATGGCGGCGGGCAAGCCGTTCGGCCTCCGCCCGTTCGGTGTCGAGGCCCAGCGCGTGCTGCGCCTGGAGAAGGGTCACATCATCATCGGCCAGGACACCGACGGCCTCACCCATCCCTACGAGGCCGACATGGCCTGGTCGATCGCCAAGAACAAGCCATTCTTCGTCGGCCAGCGCTCCATCGAGATCCAGAATGCGAAGGGCCTGACGCGCAAGCTCGTCGGCTTCACGCCCGAAGATCCATCGACGCCGCCGCCGGAGGAATGTCATCTGGTCGTGCGCGGCAGCGAGATCGTCGGCCGCGTGACGTCGGCCGTGCGTTCCCCCTCGCTCGACAAGGTCATCGGCCTCGCCTATGTCGCTCCGGATCAGGCCGAGCCCGGCAAGAGCTTCGACATCAAGGTCCAGGGCGGCCGGATCATCCGCGGTAAGGTGATCCCGATCCCCTTCTATGACCCCGAAAACAAGCGGCAGGAGATGTGACATGGCCGCTGCCGAAGCCGCCGCTTCGCGCCGCAGCTTCATCCATCGCGTCCTGCAGCAGGCGGGCGGCCGCTTCGCGCCGGTCAACGACGGCGCGATCGCTGTCGATTTCGGCAAGCCCGTCGAGGCCGAAATGGCGCAGGCGCACCGCATGGGTATCGCCGATCTCTCCGTCCTGCCGCGCACCGGCTTCAAGGGCGTCGGGACGGTGGAATGGTTGAGCGGGCAGGGGCTGTCGATCGGTCCCGACAGCAACCGCGCCTATCCGCAGTCCGGCGGCGAACTGGCGGCGCGCTTGGCGCCGACGGAGATCTTTCTGATCGACAGCCTCGCCGGCAGCGGCGACTTGATACGCCGCCTCAGTGCCGCCTGGAGTTGGGGCAGCGAAACGCCGCGCACCCTGATCGGCTATCCCATGCCTCGCTCCGAGAGCCACGCCTGGTTCCTCGTTTCCGGCGAGCATGCGCCGGCCATGTTCGCCAAGATCTGCGGCGTCGATCTGCGGCTGCATCGCTTCGCGGTCGGTTCGATCGCCCAAACCTCGCTGGCGAAGATGAGCGCCATCATCATCCGCGTCGATCTCGGCGGCACTCCGGCCTTTCACGTACTGGCGGACAGCGCCTCGGCCGAATATCTCTGGGGCTGCCTGCTCGACGCCATGGCGGAATTCGAGGGCGCCCCCGTCGGCTGGGCGGCGATGCGGCAATTGGCGGGGCTCCGTTGAAGAAGGGCGACGCCAAGTCCGCTCCGGCGGCGGCGCGCCGAGGCAGCGGCGTCCCGGTCAAGGCACGGCCGGTACCGCGGGGGCCAGAGTTACCGGAGTTCCAGGACCCGCATGCGCTCGTCGGCACGACGACCTCGCGGCTGGAGGTCGCCATCGGCCGCGAGGTGCGCGAGTTCCGCCGCAAGCTGGAGATGACCGTCGCCGACCTGGCGAAGCTCGCCGATCTTTCCGCCGGCATGCTGTCGAAGATCGAGAACGGCATGACCTCGCCGTCGCTCGATACCTTGCAGGCGCTGTCGCGGGCGCTGCACGTGCCGGTGACGGCTTTCTTCCGCAGATACGAGGAGGAGCGCGACGCCACCTTCGTGCCCGCGGGGCAGGGTCTCACCATCGAGCGGCGCGGCACGCGCGCCGGCCACCAGTATCAGCTGCTCGGCCACACGCTGCGCAAGAACATCGCCGTCGAGCCCTATCTGATCACGCTGACGGAAAAATCGGATGTCTTCCCGATCTTCCAGCACGCCGGCGTCGAGTTCCTGTACATGCTCGAGGGCGAGGTCGCCTATCGGCACGGCAACAAGACCTACCTCATGAAGCCCGGCGATTCCCTGTTCTTCGACGCCGATGCGCCGCACGGCCCGGACGAGCTGCGCAAGCTGCCGATCCGCTTCCTGTCGATCATCTGTTATTCGCGCGAGGGCGAGGCGTGACTCGCCAGAGTGCCGGGCAAGCCTGCGATCCGTCCCCGACGACGTCGTCGCAAGCCGGCTACGATTTGTACGCAATCTTCTTTTGCTCGGGGGCGTATCCCGATTCTGCCTGGCTGAGCTTCCAGGCGCAGTACTCCTCCGGATTGTAACCCACCGAGCCGAAGATGAGCCGTTTGTTTTGCCGGCTTGTGATGATAGCCGGCAGCACGGAGAGAACCATGCCCAGCTGATTTCCACCGGTCATGACATCGGCGTGCAGATTGTCCGGCGTACGGTAGCTGTCGCTCTTGGGTGGTGAGTTCGTAAAGCAGTCGCAAAGAAACGTGAACATGTTCTGCCCGTCCTTCACCTCGGTCTGCCCTTCCTGGATGTAGGCGTACTTCGGCAGCGCCGCGAAGAGCTTGCGCAAATCGGTTCTTATCCGGTAGACCGCCTTCGACTGCTCCTTCTCGCACATGATGATCCACCACTGCAGCCGATGCGTGAACTCGCCGTGACTGTAGCGCGCTCCCGGGTCCTTCCAGTGCCGCATCTGCTGCAGAAGCTCCGTGCCGAAATCACTCGGTTGGACGAATCCCGTCAGTGTAGGCGTTTTGCCCGGCTTGACGACCTGAGCCACGGGCAACTGCCGTTTCTCCTCTTCGCCGTCTTTCTGAAGGGTCGCATTGTTGAAGCCGTGCCGGTCCTCCTTCTGCTGCAGAACCTTCTGGAGGACGCCATTCCACTTCGTCAGAAACTCTTTGTTCGTCGCACGCCACTTCTCGAAGGCGTCGTGTGCGCTGGCGGCGTCGGGCGCATCTTGAAATCCGGGAATCCTCTTGGCGGTTGGCAGCGCCTGCGCGGCGCTCGCCAGGGACAGCGGACTGAAGACCGGCGCCGCTTTGATCCTGGACCATCCAAGTGCGGTCCTGAGCGCGTCGTCGAGTGACTTGAGATGCGTCTTGCATCGTGGCGCATCCGTCAGGAGGGCGCCGATCTGGCAGTAGTCGTGAAAGCGATCGGATCCGGTCCGGGTATCCTTGCCATCAGCAGCGGAGTCGATCTTGAGGCCAGTCTTCGCACTCCCGAATATCGGGTTGTCGTCCTTGAAACGATCGGACTGAAAATGCGGAAATCGGGCTCGGATCTCCTTGGCCACATCCTGCGGGCTGAGCTTCTTCATGGGCGTTCTCCAACCTGTCGCGGCCCCGGGCGCCTTGAGCGCACGAACGCACCGCACGAGGGAGTATGCCGATCTGCCAGCCCTCGAGAATAACGCCGTTCGGCAATCGTTTGCCAGAGATACTCGGTCGCCGGCCGTTTTGGGCGCCAGGATTCGAAGTTAGCGCAAACGGTCTGGCGCTGTCGAACGGGTCGACCACGCGATCAATCCAAAACGTCTTGCCGCTAAAGCAGGGTTTGTTTGATGATGACACATTTGAAGTGTCACCCCCGCGAAAGCGGGGGTCCAGGGCGAGCGACGTTGCGGTTGCCCTGGATTCCCGCTTTCGCGGGAATGACGACCGAGATGTGTCTGGAATTGAGAATGCCTGCTTAG
>Ga0187893_10010724_pt1 | contig 13537 bp, 15 predicted proteins | sample MA1701074metaG_FD_139574 | JGI IMG/M metagenome (GOLD analysis project Ga0187893, IMG submission 139574) | White microbial mat communities from a basaltic lava cave in the Kipuka Kanohina Cave System on the Island of Hawaii, USA - MA170107-4 metaG ...
ACCGCGGACCGTGGGCGCCCCCAGGCGCACCCGTGCGCGGAACCGCGGGCCCCCGTGGTCGCCGGCTCCCCCGCGCCCCCGGGTGCCACGGTGGCAGGCGGCGGAACCGTCAACCCCGGTAGGGGGGGCGGTTTGTGGGGAGTCGAGCCTCCTGTACCGGGCGCGCCATCTCGCGCGTGCGCCCGCGAAACAAGGGAGGGGGGGGTCCCCCCCTCGGACGGCGCCTGTCCGCACCCGCTGGACGCGAGGGCCCCGGACCCCTACGCGGCAGGGCGCGTCGAGTGCCTCGCCTGCGGCTCCTCCTGGGAGTCGCGCGCTTGAGCCAGGCCGCCACCCGGAAGGGGCGCAAGCGGAAGGCCGGTCCGGCGGCGCCGCCGCCGGGTCCCTGGCGCTCCCGCATCGTGGATCGCGGGGAGGCTTCGCCCGCAGCCCTCGTCGCCAACCCGAAGAACTGGCGCGGCCATCCTCCGGCGCAGCAGGCGGCGCTCGCGGGGCTCCTCGATCAGGTCGGCTGGGTCCAGGACGTTGTCGTGAACCGCCGGACCGGCCACCTCGTGGACGGGCACCTCCGCGTCGAGCTCGCCCGGGCGCGCGGCGAGGCCGCGATCCCCGTGGTCTACGTGGACCTCGACGAGTCCGAGGAGGCGCTGGTCCTCGCCTCTCTCGACCCGCTCGCCGGAATGGCGACCGCGGACCCGGGGAAGCTCGAAGCCCTTCTCCGCGAGGCCTCCGTCAACGACGCCTCGCTGCGCGCCATGCTGGACGACCTCGCCCAGCGCTCCGGCATCGGAGCCGACCCGAAGGATGGCCTCACCGATCCCGACGACGTGCCCGAGCCGCCCGAGACGCCGACCACGCAGCGCGGGGACCTCTGGATCCTGGGCGACCACCGCCTCCTCTGCGGGGACTCCGGGAGCGCCGTGGACCTCGACCGACTGCTCGATGGCGGGCCAGTCCACCTCGGGAATCTAGATCCGCCATACAACGTCAAGGTCGAGCCCCGCAGCAACAACGCCATCGCTGCCGGCCTCTCCAGCTTCCAGGGGACGATGCACCACCAGGCCGCGGACCTCAATCGCCACCCCGAGAAGTCCAAGCCCACGCACAGGAGGATGCGGGCGAAGGACCGGCCCCTAGCCAACGACTTCATGTCGGACCAGGACTTCGCCAAGTGCCTGCGCGCGTGGTTCGGGAACCTGGCCCGCGTTCTTCTGCCGGGCCGGGGCTTCTACATCTGGGGCGGCTACTCGAACCTCGGCAACTACCCCTCGGCACTGGCCGAGAGCGGCCTCTACTTCTCCCAGGCCATCATCTGGGTGAAGGAGCACCCCGTCCTCACGCGCAAGGACTTCATGGGGAACTTCGAGCTCGCGTTTTACGGATGGCGTGAGGGCGCCGCCCACTGGTTCGCCCCCGGCATCAACAACGCCACCGACGTCTGGAGCGTGAAGAAGGTCTCGCCGCAGAAGATGGTCCACCTGACGGAGAAGCCCGTCGAACTCGCGGCCCTGGCGATGAAGTACTCCTCCCGCCCGGGCGAGACGGTGCTCGACCTATTCGGCGGTTCGGGATCGACCCTCATCGGCGCGGAGCAGATGGGGCGCAAGGCTCGCCTCATCGAGATCGACCCTCTCTACACCGACGTCATCGTCGCGCGGTGGGAGCAGTTCACGGGGAAGAAGGCGAACAGGTTCCCCGCGAAGGGGGCCGCGTGATCCGCCCGTTCCTCTGCGCGGTGGGGCTCCATCGCTGGCAGTACCTCCTCGCTCCTCCGACATGGAAGCGCGGGGACGCGTACGACCCCGGGGTCTGGTGCATCTTCTGCGGCAAGCGCGGTCCCCGGGGGCCGGGAGACGGAGCGCTGGTCCCCCGGAGTCCCCGCGCCCCGTCCTCGAACGGCGCCCGCGCCCTCGCGGAGGTGTCCTGTGGGTAGGTCCCGCGCCCCCGGCGGCGGGCGGAAGCCCAAACCCACGGCCCTCAAGGTCCTCGCGGGGAACCCCGGACACCGGCCCCTCAACTCCGCGGAGCCCGAGCCCCGCCGAAGGATGCCCTTCTGCCCCCGAGTCCTCCAGGGAGAGGCCCGGCGCGAATGGCACCGGATGGGGAAGATCCTCTTCCAGGCTGGCCTCCTCACCGAGATCGACGGGCCGGGCCTCATGGGCTACTGCCTCGCCTACGCTCGGCTGCTGGACGCCGAGGAGAAGGTCCGGGAATTCGGGTCGGTGGTGAAGGCCCCTTCGGGTTACCTCGCCCACTCGCCGTACCTCGCCATCGCCAACAAGGCGCTGGAGCAGATGCGGGCGTTCCTCGTCGAGTTCGGGATGACGCCGTCAAGCCGGACGCGGGTCCAAGCGGCAGGCGGCGCGCGGCCGCAGGCGCCCGCGGACTCCGACCTCGACGAGCGGTTCTTCGGGACGGGGTAGCCGTGGGGGGCGCCGTCCCGCCCGCCCCCTGGAACGCAGCGGCCATCGGACGATGGCCCGGTGTCACGATCCCGATCCTCGACCACGGGGGCCGCTTCTTCTTCGACGAGGAGGAGGCCGCCCGGGCCGTGGACTTCTTCCCGACCTTCCTCCGCCACCTCACCGGGGAGTTCGCGGGGAAACCCTTCGAGCTCCTCGACTGGCAGCGGGACCTCTTGGTCCGCCCCCTCTTCGGGTGGAAGCGAGCCGCCGACGGCCTCCGGCGGTTCCGGAAAGTGTTCATCGTCATCGGGAAGAAGAATGGGAAGAGCGCGTGCATCTCCGGCCTCGGCCTCTACCTCCTCCACTGCGACCGCGAGCCCGGGGCGGAGATCGTCGCCGCGGCGGCCGACCGGGAGCAGGCGGGGATCGTCTTCAACGAGGCCCGCGACATGAACGCCGCGAGCCGGCGCCTGGCGTCGAGGTCCGAGACATACCGCCGGGCCATCGTGGTCCCGGAGACACGCTCCTCCTTCAAGGTCGTCTCCTCCGAGGTCAAGGGACGCCATGGGCCGAACATTCATGCGCTCCTCTTTGACGAGTTCCACACCCAGCCGAACCGCGACCTCTACGACACCCTCTCCAAGGGGATCGCCGCTCGCCGCCAGCCCATCGTGGTCCTCATCACCACCGCCGGGGACGACCAGGACTCGGTCTGTTACGAAGAGTACGACTACGCGAAGCGGGTCATGTCCGGGCTCATCGAGGACGAAACCTACCTCCCCATCATCTTCGAGGCGAAGGAGGGGGACGACTGGCGGGCACCCGCGACCTGGGAGAAGGCGAACCCCTCCCTCGGAGTGACAGTGAAGCGCGACTACCTCGAGGCCGAGTGCCGCGCGGCGCAAGCGGAGCCTCGGAAGCAGGGGGCCTTCAAGCGTCTGCACCTCAACATCTGGACCCGGACGACCGAGGTCTGGATCCCCATCGAGTGGTGGATGGACTGCCCGCCCCTGCCGGGGCCGGAGTCCCTCGTCGGGCGGCCCGTCGCCGGCGGCCTCGATCTCTCCTCGACGACGGACCTCACGGCATTCGTCTTGGTGTTCCGCCTCCCGGAGAGTCGCCTCGAGGGGGAGAAGGTGCCGACGGTCCAGGCGGTCGAGTTCGACGCGGCAGGCGCGCCCGTGAAGAGAGTCCTGTCCATCAACTACGACCTGGCCATCCTCCCCTTCCTCTGGATGCCGGAGGATCGGCTCCATGAGCGATCCAAGGAGGACGGGGTGGACTATGGGGTCTGGGTCCGGGAGGGGCACCTCCGGACGACCCCGGGATCTGTCGTCGACTACGACTTCATCTTCCGGACCATCGTGGACGAGCTGGCCCCGCGGTACCGCTTCAAGGAGGTCGGGTACGACCCCTGGAACGCGCTGCAGTTCGCCCTGCAGTTGGAGAAGGCGGGGCTCCAGCCCGTCGAGGTCCGCCAGGGTCCGAAGACCCTCTCCACCGCCTGCAAGGTACTCCACGCGCTGACCCGCGCTCGGCGAGTCCACCACGACGGGAACCGCGCCATGGCCTGGTGCGTCTCGAACGCCGCGGTGAAGGAGGACGAGAACGAGAACATCCGCCCGATGAAGGCGAACCCGAAGAAGCGCATCGACGGGGTGATGGCGGCGGTGACCGCGCTTTCACGGCTCATGGTCCTGCCGGACCGACCGTCGTCGCCCTACACGACTCGTGGCGTCCGGGTGGTGGGGTGATGGACCCCGGGGTGGACCTTCCGGGACGGAGTGTTGTACTGCGTGCAGTACGTTCCGTTTCGCTGAGTGTCCTGCGCACGAGAGATGACCCTCACACCCGCCTACGTTTCGGGCATCATCTCGCGAGGGTGAAGTAGGCCGTTTCGGCCTGCACGAATCAGGAGACGTCGGCGCCGGGGGCGTCCTACCGCCGCCGCTTCAGTGCCTCGCGCTCCCGCATGTTCTTGGCGGCGAGTTCCCACCCCTCACGTTCCTCCTCAGGCAGACCCAGCCAGGTCGTGGCACACGTCGGGAGGGGGCAAGTCAGCCGGACGAGGCCGTCCGGAAGCGATTCCTTCCTCGCGGCTGGAGTGCAGAATCTGATGTCCCTGCTGTCCTTGACCTTGTGGGCCCAACCGATTCCGCCCTCGATGCTGTTCGCGGTGTTGAGTTCGAATCCTGCCTCAGTTGGCAGTCGCGGGGAGGTGCCCATGGTAGTTCCTCCAGTGACTCCACCGGCGCGTCTCAGCGCCAGCCAGAGCCGGACTCTGGTTTCCTTCAGCACCTGCTCGACGTCTGGCAGCGGGGCGACGAATGGGCCGAGGGTTCGCTCCCAACCACCTCGAACCTCCTCCAGGAGTGCCGGCCCGAAGGCATCCGCAACTTCGCGGAAGGTCACCTTCCGGTGTGCGCACTTCCTGGGGAGGACCTCGGCGACGCGCGCCCAGTCGACGCGCCCCGATTCGAGCCGGACGAGGTGCCAGAGGTCGTAGAAGTCCCGCGCCCGAGGTCGCACCCATCCCCGTTCAGCAAGCCTCGCCTGGGTCTGGCGGGTCGCCCGGAGCTTCTCGGCTGCGATCTCCTCGAGTCCATAGGTCCTCACGGAGACGTCGAAGGGCTCCTCGTAGCCGTGAAGAACCGGCAGTGCCGGTGCCGGCAGGAGCACGGGCTCGTCGTGGGTCACCTCGAGCTTCACGGGCACCATCGGTTCTCGCTGCCAAGGGAACTGCACCCGGACGTTGAACGCCTCCTGGCCGCCGGGATGGGGGGCCCGCTCCCGAGCCCGTTGGACTGCCATCGTCACCGGGCCGTAGGCCTGCGCGGCGGCCTGACCTGCACTGACGGCGGCTCTCACCGCCTCCAGGAGAGCCTCTCCTCGGGGAGCGTCCACAGCGGAGAAGTCGAGATCCTCAGAGAACCGGTACCCGGGGAGGTGGACCTTGCGGAGGGCGGTGCCTCCCTTGAAGACCAGGGACTCCCGGAGTTCCGGGACACTTGCGATGCCCAGGAGCACGTAGGACTGGGCGTAGTCGCGCTCCACGGCTATCTGGCCGACACCCGAGTCCCGGGCCACCTTCCGGACACGGAGTTCGAGGGTCTTCACCGGGTCTTCCTCGGAGAGGATTGGTTCTCGATGAGGCCCCACCGGATGTTGTGCTTCCCGCGGCCCTGTCTCGTCGGGTCGAGCGGACGGAATCCCTTCCGCGGGAGGTCGCGAAGGGGCCTGAGAAGCCGGGAGGGAGTACCCACGCCCTCCAAGGCGAAGCCGACCCGGGCGGCGACGGTCCCCATCCCATACTGGCGGGCATGGGCCACGAGGCGCTGGACGTCGATCTCGCTCTGGTGTTCCTCGAGGATGCCGAGCCCCTCGGCGATGCCCCCGAACCGCCGCGGCAGCGCGAAGCAGTCGAGCAGCGCGCGCTCCCGGTCGAAGATCCGCACCCGCGACGCGCCCACCCAAGTCTCCTCGTCGCCGAAGAAGTGGGCCGGCACGACGACGACGATCTCAAAGACCTGCCCCGCAACCACCCAGGTGGAGGGCGCGGACCGCACCGCCCCCCGCATGGACGGGGTGACCACCGACTTTGGAGTCGTGAGCGTCACCACGCGGGGGATTTGCTCGGTGAGCCCGTGGTGATGGAGGGCCGACCACCCGCTCACGGCCGAAGGCCGGACTAGCTCCATGCCGAGCGCGAAGGGATGGGCTTCCGGGGACCCCGGGAGTCCACCGGTCAACGCGTAGGTGCCCTGCTTGATCCGACGAAGCAGCCCGGCGCGGTGGAGGCGGTGGAGAAGCACGTCGAGGTAGGAGTCGGCAATCCCGAGGGTCCGGGCGGCCCGGCGGGCGTCGGCCGTGGTGAAGGTCGCCCGGTCTTCTCCGGAGAGCTCGCGGAGAAGGGCGATGCCCTTCCCTCCGTAGGGGACCATCGGCTGGCTCCTGGTAGGCATGGAATGAATATACTACGCTTCTTATCAATAGGCAAAAGAGCGAAGAAGTTTCATGGAGACGCCCGCCTGCGCCTGGTGCGTGTGTCAGCGGAGCCGCTTGAGGGCCCGGTTGACCTCGTCCATGTCGAACCTCTCGGGGTCGAACTTCCCGCCGATCCACCCGGAGAGATCCTTGTACTCCTCGTGACTGGGGTCCGCCATCACCTCGAGGAAGTGCTCATACCCCGGGGTCCCTCCGACGTCCTCCGGCGGGCAGGCCCGGGCGCCGGCGATGCAGGCGGGGCCGAAGCCCGGAGCAGATTCCGGCGGATGCACCTTCACGACCTTCAAGTCGTGCTCCCAGGAGTCCCCGAAGTCGTACTCGTAGACCACCCGAGCCTTTCCGGCCTTGAAGGCCTTCGCCACCGTTACGGAGTTCTGGTCCCCGTCGGTGATGCTCTCGCCGTCGTCCATCTCGTATTCCTGGTCGCCGTAGCTCTTCCCCCCGACCCGGAACATGTGCATGTGGCCCCCCTGCCACCCCATGGCGACCTGTAGAACCGTGTGCAGGGGGCCCAGCGTCAGGTTCCCCTGGACGAGGATGCGGCGCCACACCGGGGGACGGGTGTCCCGGAGCGTCACCTTGATCTCGTAGACGTCGGTGGGGGGGATCCAGCCCCCGGCGGCCTGCTCTCTCGGGAGCTTGCGGGGGGGCGACGAGCTGGCAGGGCGGCGGGATGCCATCGCAAGGTTCTCCTTGGGCCTTTACACCGAATCGTAGCGGCCCCGCCGGGCCCATGGTGTGTGAAGTCGAGCCCCACCGCCACGGCTGGACCGAGCCTGACGCGCCCTGAGACTCGACCGGGTGCCCGGTCCCCTGCGCCGTCTTGCCCGCCGCCTCCTTGGGTGGGTGATCTCGGACGAGCCACCGGAGAGCTTCTGGAAGTACCCCGGGGTCACCGCGCCGACGTCCTCCGGGGTGTCGGTGAACGACGACTCGGCGCTCCGGATCACCGCGGTCCTCTCCTGCGTGAAGGTCATCGCCGAGACCATCAGCACGCTCCCGCTCCGGGTCTTCGAGAAGGAAGCGGGTGGGGACCGGCGGCTCGCGGACGAACACCCCCTCGACGGCCTCCTTCACCTCTCGGCGAACGACGAGATCACCGCGCAGTCCCTTCGGGAGACTCTCTGCGCCCACGTGCTCCTCCGTGGGAACGCCCGCGCTCAGGTGGTCCGGGACGGTGGGGGGGATGCCCGGGAGCTCTGGCCGCTTCTACCCGCCCACACCCGGGAGTTCCGGGAGACGCCGACGGGGCCACTTCTCGTCGAGGTGAACGAACCCGGCGTGAAGCCCCGGACCCTCCGCCCGGGCCAGGTCTGGCGGATCCCCGGGCTCTCGTGGAACGGGGTGTCGGGCCTCTCTCCCATCGGCCTCTGCCGGGAGTCGATGGGCCTCTCGCTGGTTCTTGAGCAAGCGCAGGCCTCGTTCATGAAGAACGGCGCCCGAATCGCCGGCGTCGTCACCCACCCGGCCGTCATGGAGGACCCCGAGTACCAGCGGTTCAAGGCTTCGTGGGACGCGGCCTACGCTGGCGCGGTGAACGCCGGGAAGACGGTCATCCTCGAGGCGGGGGCGAAGTTCGAGAAGGTCGGGATGAACCTCGACGACGCCCAGTTCATCGACCAGCGGAAGTTCCAGGTCGCGGAGATCGCCCGGATCTTCCGCGTCCCCCTCCACATGCTGGGGGACACGACCGCGCAGCCGCGGGCCAACATGGAGCAGGCGGCGCTGGAGTTCGTGCAGAACACGCTGCGGCCCTGGCTGGTGCGCTTCGAGGCCACGATCTCCCGCGACCTCCTCCTGCCCTCGGAGCGGGGGCGGTACTACGCGCGACACAACCTCAACGCTCTCCTCCGCGGTGACCTCGCCGCCCGGGCGCAGTTCTACGGGCAGATGCTCGACCGCGGGGTCCACAACATCAACGAGGTGCGTCGGCTGGAGGAGGAGAACGGCATCGGTCCCCTCGGGGACATCCGCCTCCGCGCGGGGAACCTCGTCCCGGTCGGGACGCCCGCGCCCGCGGCGACCCTCACCACCCCGCAGCCGAAGGAGACTCCCGCATGACGACCGCGATGAGGGACGGAAGGGGCTACGTGCTGGCCAGGTCGGAGGAGGAGGACGCCGTCCCCACGCTCTACCTGTACGACATCCTCGGCGAGGACTTCCTCGGGGGCATCCCGGCCCGCCGGGTCGTGGAGGACCTCCGGGCCCTCGGGGACGTGCCGGCCCTCGATGTCCGGCTCTCCTCGAACGGCGGCGATGTCTTCGAGGGCATCGCCATCTACAACGCGCTGACCCGCTTCCCCGGGAAGGTGACGGTTCACGTCGACGGGATCGCGGCGTCCATCGCGTCCCTCGTGGCACTCGCGGGGACCAGGACCGTCGTGGCGGAGAACGCCATGGTGATGGTCCACCGGCCGTGGACGGTGCTGGCGGGGGACTCCGAGGAACTCCGTCGGCAGGCCGAGACCCTCGACAAGGCGTGGTCGGGCATGCTCGCCACCTACGCCCGGCGGACGGGTCGTCGGGCGGCCACCCTCGCGCAGCGCGTGGCGGACGAGGGGGGCGAGTGGTGGATGACCGCCGAGGAGGCGGTGGCAGAGGGGTTCGCGGACGCGACGGAGAAGCCCGAGAAGGCGGCAGCGGTGTTCGGCCTCGAGAGGTTCAAGCGAGTGCCGGCGCGACTCGCTGCGGAGGTGAAGGAGGAGGCCTCGATCGTGGTCCCCTCCCTTCCCAGGACCGCGGAGATCGCTCCGCCCCGAGTGGAGAGGGCCCCCCGTGGAGGAGGTTCTCCCCCCGAGGAGGGGGCTCCCCCGACGGGAGGCCCGTGCCCCGGGGAGGACCCTCCCTCTGCCCCGGGCGATGCCACGCTCCCAGGCCGGGCGGGGGCGGCGGCGCGTCGGCGGATCGTTGAGGTCCTCCGCGTCACGGCTTGACCGAGTCTGACACGCCTCGATGCTCGGTGCGTCGAAGGCAGTCCTGACCACCGGAGGCCGACCCCATGAGCAAGGTGCTGGAGCTGAAGCGGGCGCGCAAGGACCTCGTCGCCAAGCTCGCCCCGCTGGCCGAGAAGGACGTCCTCACCCCGGAGGAGGAGAAGGAGTTCTCCGAGACGAGGGCGCAGGCCGAGGGGCTGGCCCGGCAGATCGAGAGGCTGGAGTTCGTGGAGGGGGAGCGGGAGACGCTGGCCCGGCTGGACCCCGTGGCCGTGAAGCCCAAGCCCGAAGGGGACGGCCCGAAGCCCTCCGCTCCTCGCGGCCAGGCGGTCGAGCCCGGGACGAGGGTCAACCGCCCCGGCATCGAGAACCCCGGCTTCGAGTGCGTGGGGGAGCTGGTCTTCTGCGCGCGCTTCCAGCCCCACGACTCCCGCATTCTGGCCCTCCAGGAGATGGGGACCGGGGAGTCGGGCGGCCTTCCCATCCCCGACGACATCAACCCGACGCTGCGGGAGGTGATGCCCCAGGAGGCCATCTTCCGCCCCCGTTCCACCGTGGTCCCCGCCGGCGAGTCCCCCGACGCGGACCTGGTCCTCCCCTCTCTCAACCAGGGATCGGGGGGCAACATCTACGGCGGGGTGGTCGTGGACTGGATCGGCGAGGGCGCGGAGAAGCCCGAGACCTCCGTGAAGCTCAAGGAGACCCGCTGGTCTCCGAAGGAGGTCGCGGCCCACATCGTCGTGACGGACAAGCTGCTCCGGAACTGGCGCTCGGCCTCCTCCCTCATCGACCGCATGCTCCGGGGCGGGATCCTCGCTGCGGAGGACGTGGCGTTCCTCCGGGGGAACGGGAAGGGGAGGCCCCTGGGGGTGCTGGCCTCGAAGGCCCTCAAGAAGGTGAACCGCGCCGTGGCGAACTCGGTCGGCTACGCCGACCTCGCCAACATGGAAGCCGAGCTCCACGAGGACGGCGAGGCCATCTGGGTCGTGAGCCCCCGGGCGATCCCGAAGCTCCGCCAGATGGAGGACACCGCCGGGCACCTCATCTGGCAGGAGGACGCCAGGTCCGGGGCCCCGGGGACCCTCCTCGGGCGCGCGGTCGTGCGGAACTTCCGGAGCCCCGCGCTCGGCACCCTCGGCGACGTGCTCCTCATGGTCCCGACCTACTACCTCATCAAGGACGGCGTGGCGACCACGGTGGCCGCCAGCGAGCACGTGCTCTTCAAGCAGAACAAGACCGTGGTGAAGGCCTTCAAGACCGTGGACGGCGGGCCCTGGCTCGACGGGCCCATCGCCCAGGAGGACGGGAACACCTACAGCCCGTTCGTGGCGCTGGACGTGCCGGCGTAGTCGGAAGCCGGAGACCGCGAGGAGGACGGACCCATGACCGCGAAGCTGACCGAGAGGCTGGCCTTCCTGGCGCTGGTGGCCCCGCAGGACGTGGGGACGGCAGCCGTGACCAGCGCCTACGTGGACGTGACGGACGCCGGGCGGGTGGTGATCCTCGCCAAGGGCGGCGCGGTCACCGCGGGGAAGACCCTCACCGTGCAGGCCAAGCAGGCCAAGGACGCCGCCGGCACGGGGGCGAAGAACCTCGGCGCCGCGGTGGCCTCGGTCGGGGTCGGCGGGGCCGCGCCGCCCGACGTCGAGATCGAGTTCGGGGAGCACGAATTCGACGGGAAGAACGGCTTCACGCACGTCGCGGTGACGCTGTCCATCGACGAGGTCGGGAAGCTCGGCACGGCGCACCTCGTCCAGGGCAACCGGCGCTACGTCCCGTAGGGGGGCACCGTGGCCTACAGGGTGGCCTCGCGGTTCTTCCACAGGGCATCGGGCGCCTACATCGACCCCGGGCAGCAGTGCCCTCCGCTCCCGGTCGAGGACGCGACGCGACTCGTCCGGGCCCGGTGCCTCGTGGAGGTCCAGGACGACCCGCCGGCCCCACCTCCCCCCGTTCCCAGGAAGCCCCGTGCACCGCGCCAGGAGGCCCCGCCTCCTCCCGGGGAATAGCGCGTGGGCCTCCTCCTCCTGGAGGCACCGGCGACGCCCCTGGTGTCCCTGGAGGACGCCCAGGTCCACCTCCGGGCCGAGAACCTCGAGGAAGCCGCCCTCGTCACCTCGCTGATCGCGGCGGCCACCGCGCAGGCGGAGGCCTTCTGCCGGCGGCGGTTCGTGACGCAGCGCTGGCGCCTGACCCTCGACGCCTTCCCGGGAGGCGCCATCCTCCTCCCGTACCCGCCCCTCCAGTCCATCGAGGCCGTCCAGTACCTGGACGGGGAGGGCGTCCTTCAGACAGTCCCCGCGGAGGACTACCAGGTCCGAACCGCCGAGGTTCCGGGCGAGGTCGTGTCGGCTTACGGGGAATCCTGGCCCACCGCGCTCGCAACCGAGGACGCGGTGCGGGTCGAGTTCACCTGCGGCTACGGGGACCCCGAGGAGGTGCCCGAGGCGATCCGGGCGGCGGTGCTCCTCATCGTGGGGACCCTCTACGCGAACCGCGAGACCGTGGCCCCCGTCGCGATGCAGCCCATTCCCCACAGCGCCGAGTGGCTTCTGGGACCCTACCGGGTGCTCAGGTGGTAGTCCGGGCCGGCCTCCTCGACCGCCGCGTCACCCTCGAGCGCCGCGTCGAGGTCGTGGACCCCTCCGGACAGCCCGTCGTCACCTGGGTGCCCCTGGCCACGGTCTGGGCCCGCGTGGAGCCCCTCGGAGGGCGCGAGAACTTCGGCGCGCAGCAGTTCGTCGCCACGGGGGATCTCCGGTTCACCGTCCGCTGGCGCTCCGACGTCACCCCGCTCCACCGGGTGATCTACGGCGGAGTCCCCTACGACGTGGTCTCGGTCGCAGAGGAGGGGCGCCGGGAGGGCCTCCTCATCGTCGCCCGGGGCCGCGCGGAGAAGCGGCCATGAGGATCCAGGTCATCGGGTTCAAGGAACTGGACCAGGCCCTGGGCCAGCTTCCGGCGTCGCTCCGGCGTGAGGTCGTTCTGAAGGCCCTGAAGAAGGCAGCGGAACCGATGGTCCGCGAGGCCAGGGCCCGTGCCCGGCGGCAGGCCAACCCGCGTCGGCGCGGCGGGGTCCCCGCGGCTGAGCTCAAGCCCCTGGCCGACTCCATCACCGTCTCCGCGGTGAAGCCCAACTCCGAGTTCCCGAACGAGGTCGCGGTGAAGCTCGGGCCCGACGCCGACCACTTCTACGGGCTGTTCGTCGAGAAGGGGACCCGGGCGCGGGGCCGCGTCTACCGGGACGCGCGGGGGAAGTTCCGCCGGAACCGCCGCCGTCACGCCGCGACGGCGGCCCACGAGTTCCTCGACCCCGCGTTCCAGATGCACGCCGACCGTGTCGCCGCCGCCATCGGGGAGGAGCTCTGGAAGACGCTGGCGAAGAAGGCCGGGGACCTCGCGAAGAAGGCCGAGAAGGGGACCCTCGGGACGAAGGCGCGCGAGGGGCTCCTCGAATGACCCTCGGCCAGTACCTGAGGATGACGCTCGTCCAGGACCCGGGTGTCGCGGCCCTGGCCGCGGACCGGGTCTACAGCGATTTCCTCCCGCAGGCCCCCGAGACGCCCGCGGTGGTGTTCGACCTCGTGTCCGCGGACGAGGACCAGGCCCTCTCGGGCCCCACGGGAGTCCGACGGGTCAGCGTCGTCGTGGACTCCTGGGCGAAGAAGCGAGGCGACGCCACGGCGCTCGGGCTCGCGGTGCGCCGGGCCCTCTCGGGGCACTCGGGGGCCGCCGCCGGCTTCGAGATCCAGGCGGCGTTCCTCGTCGCGGAGCGGTGGGCCTTCGAATCCGACGCGGACCTGTACCGCACGACGCAGGACTTCGAGGTCTGGGCGTCGGGGGAGGAGGCCCCCTAGCGACCCCCTAGCGGTCGGGGACCGCCCCCGGCGGCGCCCCCGGCACAGTCGGCGGAAGGAAGTGGATGTGTCGCGCGGCCCTCGCCCTCATGTCCAGCGGTTCACGGACGCCCCGGGGCGGGGCCTCCCTGGGCCGGAGAGGAGGAAGAGATGCCGCGACCCACCGAGTGGGAGAAGCGGGAGGCGGAGGCCATCCGCCGGGAGTACGCCGCGCTGGCCGGGGCCACGCTGGTCGAGGTGCGCCCGGGCCGGATGTTCGACGGACGCACGGTGGCCGAGCTCGAGGTGCGCACACGGGCCGGACAGCGGGTGGTCCTTCAGGCCTGGCAGGACGCGG
>Ga0187893_10010725_pt1 | contig 13537 bp, 10 predicted proteins | sample MA1701074metaG_FD_139574 | JGI IMG/M metagenome (GOLD analysis project Ga0187893, IMG submission 139574) | White microbial mat communities from a basaltic lava cave in the Kipuka Kanohina Cave System on the Island of Hawaii, USA - MA170107-4 metaG ...
ACATTGCTCACTTCCATCTCGATATTCAGCGCACGGTTGTCGCCAACGCCGAGACGCAGATCTTTTATAGCGACGGGACGGAAGCCGGAATGAGCCGCGGTGACGGTGTACACTCCGATCGCCAATAGCGGAAACGTGTATGCGCCGGATTCCGAAGTCAAAACTTCCCGGCGGAGGCCCGTTTCCTGGGATACGATTTCCACTTTCGCGCCAGGTATGACGGCTCCGGTGCTATCGGAAACCGTGCCCGACAATGTGGCACGGTCAATCTGGCCAACGACCGGCCCCGAGCAGATACAAATGGCCAAGAAAAGGAAAAACAGATTCTTGAATTGGAATCCGGCTTGAAGCTTTTTTCGCATGGCGCTCCCTTCCCAAAACGAATGTCCCTCAACAATCCCCTACTACTGCGAAATTATACATTAAGCGGCAAAACTGCGCCATCGCTGCAACGTAGTCCCTCTGATATATTGGGACATCAATCGAACCCGGCCGGACGCTGCTGCACTACCAGTTAATTGAAAAACTCGGTGAGGGCGGAATGGGCGTTGTCTTCAAGGCCCGCGACTTGAAACTCGATCGTTTCGTTGCCCTCAAGATCCTTCCGCCGGCAATGCTCGCTGATCCGGAACGGGTCCGGCGATTCGAACAGGAAGGCAAGACCGCTTCCGCGCTCAATCACCCCAATATTGTCACGATCCACGACATCGCCAGCGACGGCGGCGTTCGCTTCATCGTGATGGAGTACATCAAGGGCAAGACTCTTGGACAGATGATCCAACCGGCGGGAATGGCTTTCAAACAGGCGCTACCTTTGTTGATCGAAATCGCGGATGCCGTCGCGACAGCGGCCGCGGCCGGCATTACTCACCGCGACATCAAGCCGGGCAACATCATGGTCACCGAAAGCGGCCATGCCAAGCTGCTCGACTTCGGCCTGGCAAAGCTCAGCGAGCCCGCGCTGGGTCCATTGGATGAAACGGTCACAGTGGCCGCCGGCCGTCAGGTTTATTACTTTGACTTCGGTACACGGCGGGAGAAGCCCTCATATGAGCATCCACAGATCACGGGCGGAAGGAAGATCAGCGTTTCCGCCGACGGCAGGCGCATCGCGTTTTCGAACCGGCATACCGCCGGCGTGGACCTGATGCTGATGGAGAATTTCCGCTGAGACAAGCAACTCACCCGGTTATCTCGATCAAAAGCCCAGGCACACGCCCGAACTCTCTCTTGTTCCGCGTCAAGAGGCTTCCCTTGTTCCAACGGACTGTTCCGGCGATCAGGCAGTCGGCGGCGCCGATTCGTTGTCCGGCCTCCAGCAGCATTCTTTGTATGCTTGCCGCCTCTTGCGCCGCACCAGCGGTGATCGACAGCACTTCCAACCCCGCGATCAATGTTTCGACTCGCTGTAGCTGGCGGCTCTCTCTTGCTCCAGCAAGGAGTTCAAACTGGTTAATTGCCGTAGTCCGAAGTTGGCCACCGGCAATAAGGTCCCTGACAAAACGATCGTGCTCGCCTCGTCCGGCAAGGAAGTCGACGAGTACGTCGGTATCCGCAACGATCATCGCCACTCGTTCCTCAGCTTCAACGTCTCGCTTCGCAAATTTTCGGCATCTTTGGCGCTCAAACTGCCTTCCGTTCTGATCGCCGCCTTCAGTGCGGATTCCCGGCTGGCGCGCATTCTCAAGTACAATTCGATCGCTTCAGCCACCACCGAAGAAAATCCCTTCTCATTGCGGGCGGCGGCAATCTCGAGCAGTTTGGCGCGATGGGCTGGCTTCATCTCGATGGTAGTTCGCATGCCCGTAGGGTAGCACATACTGCATGCACGTGCATGTAGTTGCGTTTATTTACTTGCGGCGCTGACCGCAGTCTTGGTTGCGATAACAGCGACTATGCCCACAACTCGTTAACCGGCCCGTACAAATCCTGCTCCGAAGAAGGCACATATTCAAAGCCGCGGCCAAACGGGTCGTCGTAGCGGACTGTGGTCCAATCGATGCCGAGCGCCGAATATGCCGTCGCTTCCAGATCCTCGATGCGGATGTCGCGGTTGCGCGACCAGCCGGATTCCGCAGTCGCCGAACCGTCGCTGGTGGTCGAGCCGATGGTGCGGCCGCCGCGCACGCCGGCGCCTGCGAATACGGCGAACTGTTGCAGATAGTGATCCCTGCCGCCCTGAGCCGATAATGCGCCCACCGTGCGGCCGAACTCACCCATCATCATTACCAGCGTGTTGCTGAGCAGACCGGAGGATTTCAGGTCCTTGAGCAGCTCGGAAAGCCCGTTATCGAGCACCCGGCCGAGTGTGTACAGATTTTGCCCGTTCGGGTCGGCCGATCCGTAGATGTCGCTGTGCATGTCCCATCCGCCGGAATTGATCTGGATGTAGCGGGTTCCCTGATCCGCCGCCAAAACCTGCTTGGCCACCAGACACGCGTTGCCGAATTCGGAGCTGCCGTAGCGCTGGCTGTCGGTGGTTGAGAAGGCGAAAGCCTTGCTGACCGCATCGTTGTACATCAGCCCTTTGGCCGCTTTGTAGAAGGAATCGTAATCCTCGGCGGGTTTGCCGAGCGGGGAATTCTGGCGCAGCGGCGCGTCAAGCATCGCCAACCGGGAATACATACTCTCAAAGCGCTGCTGGCCGAGGGTGTTCGTTGTGTCTCCCAGACCATTGGCATTCGGCAGCACTTTGAAGGGACCGTAGCTGGCCGGAAGATAACCCGAGCCGATGGCGCCGTTGGCATTCAACGCCAGAAAAGGCGGGAAAATCTTGGACGGGTCGCCTTTTTCCACGGCCACAATGCTCCCCATATTGGGGGCGATGTCTCCCAACGCGGCTACCGGGCTGCGTCCGATCTGCGTCCAATGCTGCGCGAGTGAATGAACCAGCGCCCACGCCCGCACACTCCGCACGATGCACATATCCGGGAGCTGTTCGCCCAGCTTGGGCAGCAAACCGGCAGGCCACAGCAATCCGTTGACGGTGGTTGGATTGAAGTTGGAGGGCGTGACTCCGGGAAACACTTTGAGGTCGAACAAATCGACGTGAGAGGGCGCTCCATTCAGCAAAATGAAGATCAGGTGCTTGGCTTTGTTCTGCGTGGTAGCGCCGCCCCGGCGGATCGTCTGGCCGGCCAGGCGGTTTTGCCCCGCCAGGTAATAGCCTCCAAGTCCGCCTCCCAGAATCTGGAAGAAGCGGCGCCTGGATGTGTGCGGCCGTTCGAAGAAATTCTTATGCGGATGCGGGCGCCGCTCTACGAACCGGTTGAATTTATCCTGTCCGATCATGACTCCTCCTGTTAGCTCCTCAGTAATTAAAAACGAAATCGACTTTGTTATAGAGCGACCACAACAGGTGCTCCGCTTCCTGCGTGCGATTGCCGGTGCGCAACCCCGATTGCGCCTGGCTGCGCTCCTGGCTGGTGGGCAGGCGCGAAAGAACCGTCAGAAACAGCGTGTTGATCAGCTCATCGTCGCTCCGCGACAGGTTGCGGGCCAGCAATCCGCCGGAGGCGCCGGCTCGCACGCGGCTCATGACGAAATCGTCGTTCATCAGGTTAAGCGCCTGGCTGATCGATCCGTCCGGCCGGCGGTCCTCGTCTTCCCTGTTGCCGCGCAGGAACGCGTCGAGGAACGTAGTGATGGGATTGCGAATGCCGGGCGTGCGGTTCGGCTCGGGGAATTGCATGGCCCAGGCCAGGTTGCCATGTAATTGCACCGGATAGCTTGGCAGCATGCCCGAAGTTTGCGCGATGGCGTCGTGCACCTCCTCGGCCCAAAGCCGCCGCACGAACTTGCGGGCGAAGTATTTATCCCAATCCGGATTCCATTGATCGTCGTGGCGCGACGTAAGCTGATACGCCTGGCTGGTGGCGATCTGCTTCATCAGCGCTTTCAGGTTGTAGCCTGAGTTGACGAAATCCCGCGCCAGCGCGTTCAGCAGCCGCGCGTTGGAAGGCTGAAACGTCCACGGCGCCGGCGGGGGGCTATCCGGATCCAGGCGCGCTGGATCGAATTGATCCACCGGCTCCACCAGCCCGACGCCGAAAAACTCTTTCCAGATGTAGTTCACCGAAGCGCGGGCAAATTGAAAATCGGCGGTCAGTTCCCGCGCTAGCGCCACGCGGTAGTTTTCCCCCTGTGCCGGACCTTTCTCCGTGAAGGGGTATACAGGGGCTACCGTCCGCGTTGATCCGATCGGTACCCGGGCGGGCCGGTTTCCGGTGGTTGTATTTAGCGAATAGTCGGTGCGGTAACGAGTGTCGTCAAGAAGGCTCCAATAATAATCGTTGGGAGGCGCAACAATAGTTCTCCTCGTCTCGGTATGAGACATGTAAGAAGCGAACTGCCATGCCTGCATCCGTGTCGCCGTGCCGGCCCACAAGCTGAGGGTGTCCAGGTGCCCCCGGCCGTTATGGCATAGCAGGCAGTTCATGTGGCCTATGCCCAGGAACGTGGTCGCGATATCGGCCGCCTGCTGGTCCCACACATCCTGGACGGGGCCTCCCGTCACCAACCCACCGACTACGAAGTTGACTTCTCCCTTCGTGAAACTGTTGTCGCCAGTTGCGGTAATCAACTCTCTCGCCATCTGGTTGTATGGCTTATTCGCGGCGAGCGAGGCGCGCACCCAGTCGTTGAAGGCCTTCACGCCTTCAGGGAAGCGGCGCACCTGGCTGGTGTTGGATGCATTCTTGTACAGGTCGCCGAAGTACATGGTCCATTTGTCGACCCATTCGGTCCTGGCCAGCAGCTCATCGATCAGCCTGGCGCGCTTATCGGCGGCGGTGTCGGCTGCGAAGCTTTGCACTCGATCTGCCGTAGGCACGCGGCCAATCAGGTCAAGCGTGACCCGGCGGATAAACTCGTAGTCGTTGGTAACAGCCACGGGAGTTACCTTGGCATCGCTCATCGCTTGAAACAGATGCCTGTCGATAGTGGGCATTGTGGAGAAATCGGCTGTGACGGCTTTCTCCCCGGCAGGCGCCAGTACTAAGGCGGCAACCTTAGTTGTCAGATTACTTAGAATAATCTCCGCGGGCGGCCGCTCACCTGCAAGCGGGATCCAGGCCCTGCGGCGCGGCTTGTTAAAGTTGACGCAATCGGCATGCTCGGGCAATTCCTCCTGCGCCGGAAGCACAATCGTCCCGATCAGCGCCAATGCCAAGCCCGCCCATGTCCATCCCCGTCCGGCTTTCATCTTTTGCATCCTCCGTTGTTTATTTACTTTCTAATCGGACTAACCCAGCCTGCAATGCATAAGTTGCCCGCAACTTTTTTCCGCCAATGGAGTTGGCTTCCGTTTCCGTTTAGCGCCAGTTGCGCCCGCGAGCACGCGCCTCGTTTAACTGAGACTGGCTGTAGCCGGCTATGCTGGGAACCGTCAGCTTCTGCCCAGGGTGGATCTTGTTGGGATCCGGTCCTACCACCGGTTTATTGGCGTCGTAGAGGATGGGCCACAACAGGACATCGTTCCAATATCTGCCGGAGATTAGTGACAGGCTATCGCCGCTCACCACTGTATACTTTTGCCCGTTGGAGATAGGGATGGCTCCACCGACTGGGCGGCCTGTCACCGGAGGGGAAACGGTCGAAGGCGCCTGCACAAGTGAATCGCAAATCTTTTTCAGCTTGGGATAGAAATAATTCCAAACTGCTGTACGTGCCGCTGTATCCTGCGCCAGCGTTACGCGTGTAGGAAAAAGCTCTGCATATTCATGAATGAAGCCCTTCTCATTGGCCTCCTGCCACACCTGCCCGCCGATGGCGGCATGGGTGCCGAAGAAGTGATCCCAGGCGCAAGAGGTTGTGATCGGGTTCCACACGGAGCCGCAATTGCCCCAGGCCGGCCGGGATAACGTGAACCCGCTTCGCATGGGTTTGATGACGTTCTTGACATTACTGGGGATGAAATGCGACTCGGCGGAGGGTGTCCAGTTGACTGGATCAAGCAGGACCATGGCATCGACGGAGACGCCCAGCATCATCAAACGCCGCGCCGCAACGACTACGGCGGCGCCACCGCGGCTATGGCCGCACAAAACGACGCCTTTGCAATCCGTCATCTTGCCTTTGAGGGTCATGACATCATCAACGACTCTCGCTACAATCGTGGAATTGGTGCCGATTCCTTCGACGCCAGGGCCTCGGTGATAAGAGGTGCCACAGCCGTAGGGCCATTGGATGGCCAGTTTCTTGACGAACGTGTCTGGGCCGTTTTCGCCCAAGTACTTACCGTCGTCCCATGGTCCGGTTCCGCCAACTCCTGCGTAGATTATTGAACTCATCGGTGTGTTCTCCTGTTCTCACCTGACTCTACGAATGAGCCAGTGAAGACGGAAGAAACCCAGGTACTTTTCATTGGAATCGGCAGAGAGCCTGTGAGCGCTCATAGGCGGCCGCCTCTGCAAGCTCTCCCAAAGCCCTGAGTGCGGTAGTCAGATTCACAGCGATTCCCTCTGAGCAGGGGCTTAGGGTCAATGCACGGCGCCACAAGGGCACAGCTTCCTTGACCGCGCCCCGGGAGGCGACAAGCGTGGCCAAGTTGGCTAAAACAAGGTAGTTATCGGGTTCAGCCTCCAGCATTTTGCGGTACAGGAGGAGCGCTTTGTCCGTCGTTCCCAATCGCTGGTATAGATCGGCCAGGAGGACCATTGCCGGCGGATCGAGGTCTCCTCGATCCAGCAAGCAGATGGCCTGTGATGCCTGCCGCTTGTCTCCGGAGCGTAGAAAAACCTCGGCATAGGCGAGCCCGAGGTCACGATCCGGCGGCGTAACTCCCGAGAAGGGAATCAGTTTCCAGGCCACGGCCTGAGCAAACCCGACGCGCGTCGCGCGGCGCGGGATGCTGTGATCCGTGAGAACGCCATGAACTCCGTCTACCGCCGTGGCTTTCGGCATGTGGCACGAGGCGCAGGCCGGTCCGCGGCGGCACTGCTGCTTGTTGTGGCAACTTTCGCAGCGCGCCCGGTACCAGCCCTCCCGGTTGTCCGCTACCGGCTCCCCGTGCGGGTCGTGACAGGAGCCGCACCACACCTTGTCCCCGCTTCTCTGCTTGCACCGGCTGGCGGAGAGTTTTTCGACATGGCTGGTGGCTTTGAGCGCGGACCGGCGATCCTCAAAGACAAAGTAGCCCACAAAATCGGAAAGCAAATCACTGGGGCGATAATCTTCAATGCGGCGTCCGGCCGTCTCGATGCGCGCTTCTCCGGAAAGATGACATTGCGCGCAAACCGCATCGCGGCGGACCGGCTCCAGCTTCGCCGGGTTGACCATTCTGCCCTTGCCTTGAACGTGATCCGAGCCCGGCCCATGACACCTCTCACAGCCGATGCCGTCCTGGACGAAGGGTGGATCGGCGTAGCGGTTCAATGCCGCCTTCAACGGCTGCGGGTTTTGAGCGGGATACCGTTTCCCGATGGAGCCGGCCCGTGGATTCTAGCGGAACTGGCCCTCGCCCGGCCGCTCGCCTCTTTGCAGTGCCACCCGTCCGCCCGGGCTGATGCGGTATTCATACGCCGGAAGGCTCGTGCAGGAACACCCCCGGTACTACGCCGTTGTGTACGCGGCCGGAAGATTGCGCCATCGGAGTCGCGGAGTACTTGCGGGCGATTTCGGAATGGCAAGGCGTGCATGCGCCGCTTCCCACGTACACAGCGGCGGCCAGCAGGGGAATCATCGGCGCAGCGTTACCGGAGAGGCTTCGAATTTCCTCTTGTGCGCTTCGGCCAGCTCTTTGTCGCCCAACTTGCCGTAGGCGCGCGCGAGAAGAAAATGAATCTGGCGGTCCGTGGTTCCCATGCCTTGCGCCTTCAGCGCTTTCTCTCCGTGCAGAGCGGCCTCTTTCCACCGGCCGCCATCCAGGTGCAGGCGGCCCATCTCGTAATTGCCGTCGCGCGATTGCGGATCGATTTCGAGCACCTGGGCGAATTGCTTGCCCGCATCTTCACGGCGCCCCAGGGTATAGAGCAGCCTGCCGTAAGCAGTGTGCGTCTCCGCCGATGGGTGGCCGAGCGATTGCTCCAGTTCAGTCGTCCGCTCATAGAGCGGGATGGCCAGCTCCGGCCTCGCCAGCCCTTCCTGTGCCATCGCCTCGTAGAGCAGCGGCCGTGGGTCGCGATGGTTTAATTCGCGGGCACGGCGCAGCGGGGCCAGCGCTTTCCGGAAATCGTTCTCAAAATAGTAAAAAAAACCCAGCATGAACTGGGCGTGCGCATTGCCGGGTGCGACCTGAGCAGCCCGCTCAAAGGCGAGCCGCGCAATGTCAAACCGCTCAAACGCCATCGCCAGCTTGCCTTTCAACGTGAGCGAAGCGGCGTGGTTGGGATCGGCAGCCAGCGCCTCATCGAGCGCCTGGTTTGCTTCGGCGAATTTCTGCTGTTCAAACAGCCGGTTGGCGCGCGCGTAGTGTTCTTCCACGCCGCCGGCCAGCAGCAGGAAAAAAAGCGCATACCCCATCACTCCAGTTTCCCACCGCGCCGCAGCTTGTAGTACCGGCCCGCGGATACGTTTTCGAAGCGGTCCAGGCGCGCCGCGGGCGCCGGCCAGTGGATTTCGAGCAAATCCACAACGTCCACCTTACCCAACCCCAGCAAATGGCGTGGGTCGTGAGCCGAGAGATAGCTGCCGCCGGCGTTGATGAGCCTGGAGCGTTTCACTGATCCGGTGGTCCATTCGATTCGAGTGCCCGCTTTTGCTCCCACAAGAGAAAGGCCGATCCAGCCGTTCCCGTTGCCGCGATGACGCAGCAGCAGAGGCGCCTCGCCGTTGTTTCCTACGACAGCATCGGGAAACCCGTCGTTATCCAAATCGCCGATAGCCAGCCCGCGCGCCGGGTAGTGTTTGAAAAACGCTTCGCCGGCGCGAGGTCCCAGATTCTCAAAACGCGCCCCTGTGTTCTCGAACAGCAGCAGAGGCTCGCGGTAGAGCAGCGTTGTCGAAATCTCTTCGATGCGGTCATCGGGATGCCCGTTCACGACCATCAGGTCCAGGTCGCCGTCGTGATCGAAATCGAAGAAGCGGACGCCCCAGCCGCTGTACATCTGAGTTGCGGTCCCGATGCCCGTCGGGCCGGCTTCATCGCGAAAGGAGCCGTCGCGCAGGTTACGGTAAATCGAGAATCGCTCGCGATTGAAGTTGGCTACGAACAGATCCTCCCACCCATCGCCATCGTAGTCGGCTGCATCCACGCCCATGCCCGAGCGCGCGGCGCCATCGGAGCTATAGGCAACGCCCGCCTCCAACCCGGTCTCCTCGAAAACTCCGCCGCCCTTGTTGCGGAACAGGAAATTGGGCACCGAGTCGTTGGCGACGAACAGATCCAGGCGCCCGTCCCGGTCGATATCGGTGGCCACGGCGCCAAACACCTTACCCGGATGCGCGGCAATGCCGCTTGCGCGGCTGACGTCGGTGAAAGTCTCGTCGCCGTTGTTGCGATACAACCTGCTGGGGAACGCATCGTAGCTCAACGGGTAGCAATAATGCGGAATCCCCTGATACTTGCAGTCGCGCTCGAGCGACTTGTTGTATTTGACGAAGTGCCCAACAAAAACGTCTTCGGTCCCGTTGCCGTCGTAATCAAACCAGACAGCGGCAGTGTATAGACCCGGCGCGTCGAGCCGGGCCTTACGCGTGACATCGGTGAACGTACCATTTCCGTTGTTCCGGTAGAGCACGTTGACGCCGTAGTTAGTGACAAACAGATCGGTCCAGCCATCGCCATTGAAGTCGCATGTGGAAACGCCAATTCCGAAATCACGGCCCGCGACTCCGGCCTGTTCGGTGACATCTGTAAAGGTTCCGTCGCCGTTGTTCTTGTATAGTGCGTTGCGCAGGCGGCGTTTAGGTGTAAAGAAATCCGCCGGGCCACTGTTGGTGAAATAGAGGTCCATGCGGCCGTCGTTGTTGTAATCGAAAATGGCGACCCCGGGGCCCATCGACTCAGGCAAATAGCGCCGTTCGGAAAGCGCGTTGTCATGAACGAAGACGACGCCGGTTTTTCCCGGCATCGTCTCGAAGATTCCCCCGGCCGCCAACGCCAGAGCTGCCCAAGCCAGCGCGAAAAGAATCGCGGGCCGGATCAAAACTGGAAGCGCGCCACAAGCTGTCCGGAGCGCTGCGGCAGAAACACCGAGCCCGGATTGATGCGCCCAAACCCGGATATGGGAACGCCTTGCGCGCTGGTGCGCTGCGTGGCCAGCGAGTTGCCCGATTCGGGATTGTTGAGGTATACGCGATTGAAGACGTTGAAGAACTCGGCGCGGAACTGCAAACTCATCCGCTCGCGAATGGGAAAGATTTTCCCGAAGCTCAACTGCTCATCATGACGGCGCTGGAAGCGGTAATCGCCATAATAGGCGGCCGCAAACCCCCATTGTCCCTGGGCTGGATCGGACCATGCTCCCGGGTTCAGTACAAAATCCTTGTTCGGGTCGATGCAGTGGCAGTTCAGATCTTTGGTAAACAGCGGCGCGCCGGAAACGCGGTTGGCGTTGGTGCCGCGGAACAGAAGCGCCCCCAGGTTGTTCTGCGCCGTGGGAACCCGGATCGGAGTTCCACTGGCGTAACGGAGAATCCCACCCGCCATCCAACCGGACAGCGCCACGCGCGCCAACCGGCTTCTCGCCGCGAATCCCGGCAAGGGGACTTGGTAGTTGAACCCTGCTACGAAAACATGCGGCTGATCGGTGCGCGAATAGGATTTTTGGTTCCGGCGGTTGAACACGTCATTGACGGGGACGACTTCTCCATTCTGATCTTCCACAGTGGTCAGATTCTTGGACCACGTGTACGCAATGGTGAAATCGAGCCCGTGGGAATAGCGCTTGGTGACTTTGACTTGCAACGAGTCGTACCAGTTGTTGCCCAGCGGGGCCCAGAGCATCCCTAAGCCGCCGAACTGCGGGAATGGCCGCAGCGTCTGAGCCACAGTTGCTCCTACAGGGAACGAAGCATAGGGGAGATTGAACCCACGCGCCCGCGCCTGCGGAGAATCGATACGGGAAGTCAACAACGCGCGGTCGTTGGCGTTTTCGATATCCAACCCCACTTGCCGGATACGCTCCGGCGTCAGAGCATTCAGATCCACCAGGCCGTTGGCCTGGAACCATGCCCCGCGGTTGCCGACATAGTTCGCTTCCACCACCAGATCCTTGTTGATCTCCCGTTGCAGGCCGAAGCTCCATTGATTGATTCGCGGCGGACGGCCACCGTTGCGGCTCACCAGTGCCGGCGGGGAATTCAATTGTCCGGGCGAGGGCCGGATCGCCGGATCGTAAGTAGCTACGTAAAGTTCAGAGAGGTTGTAAACCAGGCCGTTGCGCAGATTGGCCGCAGCGTCGCCAAAGGCCGGCGCCGTAAAATTAATCGAGTTGAATCCCATGCCCAGCGAGTTACCGCCGCCGATGTAGTTGAAGTTCGCCGATATGCCATAGGTGATGCCCCAGCCGGCGCGCAGCACTGTCTTGGAGTCAATCTGGTAGGCCACACCCAGCCGCGGGCCAAACGCGTATTTGTACGTGTCGGTAAACCGGCAATTGCACCGCCCGGCGCCGTCGCCTTCATATAGAATGCCGCCCATAAGTCCGCCCGCGGCAGGGTTGGCTACGGTGGGCGCGAACATGCTCTGGCGATTACGCAACTCGCCAGGCGCGGGCTCATAATCGTAGCGGAGCCCATAATCAAGTGTGAGCCGCCGCGTCACTTTCCAGGTATCCTGCGCAAAGGCGGACCACGCAGTTTTCCGGTATTGCGGGTCCTGCGGATTCCCGATCGTGGCCGTGTTCACCAGACCGAGCAGGAAGCTGGCGTAGGGGAAGCCGACGCTGCCGCCTAGCAGATTTTGTCCCTCCGTTGCCGGCAAGCCGGATTGAACACCGCTGAATGTGTACTGGCCGGAAGCAAGATTCGTGTTCTGGTTGGTGAAATTGTCGAAGCGATATTCCGCGCCGAACTTGTAGAAATGGTTGCTTCTGGTTACGCCGATGCTCGCAACACTTGTGATCTTGTCCTGAAGGTATAGGTTGCGATTCGTAGGACCCATGCCGAAGGCCATCCCGCCTTGGGCAGTCCCGAGTCCTGTTATGCGCGGAAATCCTTTCTCGACCGCCCCGCGCAATCCCAGTTCCGAGATCGAGTCAAAGGCCAGAATGCTTGGAGGCGCTGTATCGGGATTGTGATAGCGCTGATAGCCCGCTCCCAAGTGCAGCAGCATGGTGGGCGTGATGGAGTGGTCGTAGTTGATCCTCTCGGTGTGGCTTCGAATGAACTGATCGCGGCGCGCCGAAACCGGGTCGGGAAGACCATCCTGGCCGTTATCCTTGTCGGTGCGCATGCGCGACCAGTAGAAGGACAGCCTGCCCTTCGTCTTGAAGCTGTGATCGATCTTGATGCTGGGAATGTCCTGGATTTTGCGGAAATCGAATCGCTGCTCGAAGTTGTTGATCAGGCTCGGATTGATGGCGGTTGGGATCAGAGCCTGAATCCTGGCCGCCACAGGGTCGAAGCGAGACGTTGGCATCACATTGCCGGGAAACACATCGCGAAAGATGCGGCCGTTCACCGTGCGGTTTGTGGCCGGATCGTAGATTGCGTTCTCGAGAATTGGGCGCCCCATCAAGTCGTTGCCGAGGTTGCGCCCCGTCATGGCGGCGCTGAAATCGCCGCGGCGATAAGCGTCGGTTGGAACGGTTCCGAACGTTCCCGATCGGCCCTCCCGATTGCGGTACATCTCAAAATTGAAGAAAAAGAAGGTGCGGTCGCGACCATTGTAAAGTTTCGGAAGGAGCACCGGCCCTCCGACGCTGGCGCCAAAATCGTGCCTGCGGGCGCGCGGCCGCACCAAACCGCCACTGCCGTTGTCCGTGAACGGAATTCCCGCGTTAAATGCCTCATTCACGAAATATTCGTAGCCGCTGCCGTGAAATTGATTGGTGCCCGAGCGGGAGGTGAAATTGAACAGTCCGCCGGCCACCTGGCCGAATTCCGCTGCGTAGTTGCTCGTCTGAAGAGTGAATTCTTGAAGCGCTTCCACTGAAGGCTGGGATTCGTCTGAAACTCGGGGATTGAGGGCGCTCGTCATGTCCTGACCCTCGAAAATAATTCGGAAAGTGTTGCCAGGGGCGCCGTTGACCCGGATGTCGTTCCAGCCGGTGATGCTTGATCCAGGCGACAATTGCACGAAGCTGAGCGGGTTTCGCACCGCGCCTTGACCGATCGCGAAGTTCAACGGAAGGGCGTTGATGCGATCGCCGCTCATCGTAGTGCTTTGTTCGGCGCTTTCGCTTTTCAGCAGAGGCGCATCGGCGGTTACCGTCACCGATTCCGTCGTTGCGCCGACTTGCAGTGAAACATCGATGCGCGCCGTCTGCGCCACCTGGACCCGGATTCCCGTCTGCTGAAACTTCTTGAATCCCGTCAGCTCGACCACCAGATCGTAGGTTCCGGCAGGCACCGAAGGAATCGTGTAGTTACCCGTGGATGTGGAGAGCGTGCGGAACAGCACGGCAGTCTCCGTATTCACGGCAGCTATCGGCAC
>Ga0187893_10010726_pt1 | contig 13536 bp, 6 predicted proteins | sample MA1701074metaG_FD_139574 | JGI IMG/M metagenome (GOLD analysis project Ga0187893, IMG submission 139574) | White microbial mat communities from a basaltic lava cave in the Kipuka Kanohina Cave System on the Island of Hawaii, USA - MA170107-4 metaG ...
CGCGTACATCGCGGCGAGCACGAGCAGTGCAGCGGTCGCCCTTGCCGCACGCGTCGGGAGTCGACGCTCGAGCTCGCCGAACGCCAGTCCCGCCAGCAAGGCCAAGCCGACGAGCGCGGCGACGCCGAGCCGCACCGTACCCCGGACCGTGGTAGCGAGGTGCGGCACGAGCCAGTCCACGACGACGAAGAGCGGCGACGGGACGAGGACGTGCGGCTCGCCGTGCCAGATGATCGATCGCGTCGAGATCGCGATCCCGACCGTCGCCCACAACGTCGCGTGCATCCATGCGGTCGTCGTGCGGGCGCGCTCCGCACGCGGGCGGAAGGCCAACGACACCAGCGCGAACGCGATCAGCGGGAGGATGATCCACGGTACGCCCGTGGGGCGGATGTGGGTCCAGATGCCGCCGGCGAGCACGAGGCCGTCCATCGGTGGACCGAGTATCGCGTCGGGTGGCCTGGACCATACGCTCTGCGAGAGCAACGTCGGATTCCGCGCGCGGACGACGGCGTAGCACGCATAGATCGGCGACAGAATCAGCATCGCGAGCACGAGCGCACCCGCGAGGCCCCGGGCCGCCGGACGGCACGCCGGCCGAAGCGACCGCACGAGTGCCACCAGGCCGATCGGCAGCAAGACGGTGGGCGCGACGTAGATCGGGTCGGCCATGCACTGGAGCGCGATCAGGACGCCCAGCACGAGGGTCCGGCCGCGATGCGATCCCGGCGAGGCGACGACGGCCACGATCCACGGCAGATACTGGAGCGCCACGTGAATGGATCGCACGGGCATCCACGACCACAGTACCCACGGCGTGGCGAGGAACGCCCCGCCCGCGACCAGTCCACCGAGCCACGAGCCCGTCCAGCGGAAGACGACTTGATGGATGCCCCACGCCGCGAGCGCGACGCATCCGAGAAAGGCCAGGTTCGCGGCGAGCACGGGATTGCCCGTCGCCAGGAACGTCGGGGCGAAATACGGCAGCGTCCCGAGGCCCATGGTGCTGTAGAGCAGCGCGTCGGGCGCCGGGAAGTAGATGTTGGCGTCGAGGATGCGCGCGGGATGCACGGCGAGCGCATGGCTCTCCCACGACAGAACCCACAGGCTGTGGAGCGTGTCCATCCACGCACTGACGTTGACGCCGGGTAGATGGGTCGCGAGGTTCGCGCCGAGCGGCCACGTGAGCCATGCGACCAGCGCGACGTAGGCGGCGAAGGTGGCGGCGGCGGCGATGCGTCGGAGACGAGCCGGCGGCTCCGTCACGTCGTCGCCAGCAGCCAGTACTGCGCGCCCAGCGGGACGTGCGCGAGCAGCGGCTCGAGCGGACGCAGGAAGGCCAGCGGCCGCGGGAAGTAGAACAACGACCGCGACGAGACGCAGCGAAACCCACAGCTCGACAGCAGCCGGCGTGCGCCGCGGGGCGAGATGGGAACCGCGTCGCGGTCGAACGGGATGCGCCGCATGACCATGCGTGCCCCCAGGTTCCAGGGGTTGTTCTCGAAGAGCGCGAGCACGCCCCCGGGGCGGAGCGCGGCGCGGATCTGGGCCAACATGTCCGGCCGCCGCTCGGGCGGGACGTGATGCAGGACGCCGCTCACGTAGCACAGGTCGAACGGACGCTGCCCGCCGAGGCCGTTGGCGTTCGCGAACGAGACGCGCTCGCTCGCATGGTGCGCCGTCGCCCATGCGAGCGCCCCGTCCGCGGTGTCGATCCCGACCACGTGCGCAGTGGGGAACACCTCGCCCAGGAGGCGACTGGCGTCACCGAGCCCACAGCCGTAGTCGAGGATGCGTCCGGGTGCGAACGCCGGCGGCACGTGGACGAGCAGGTCCGCGATGCGGCCGCGCACGAAGAAGAGACGATCCTCGCCCGAGAGGCGGGTTCCCTGCTCCAGGAGGGCCTCGTATTCGCTCGCCCGCTCGAAGAGGGGCTCGCCCTCGCTCGGCGGCGTCATGTCCCGCGCTCGCGTCGTTGGTCGGGGGGCGCGGCGGTGCCCGCGCCGGCCGTGCTCCGGAGATAGGCGACGCGGGCCGCGAGCAGCTCGAGGCAATAGTCGACGATGCGCGCGACGACGAGGATGAGCGCACACGACGCGAGGCACGACATCGCGATGAAGCGCGACCAGTGCTCGTAGGTGGAGCCGCTGCGCACCAGCTCGATCAGGCTCGGCATGACGAGTCCGATGGCGACCGCCAGCAGCGCGACCGGCACCGACCAGAAGAGCAGCCCGTGGGGGCGGCTCGGTACCGGCCGTGCGGGATCGCCGTCGGAGAGCACGATCGCGACGATCTTGCGCACGAGGTAGGCGGACGTGAGGAGCAGGCAGGCGCTGGAGGCCATCAAGCTGCTCACGACGAAGCGATAGATCATCCATTCGGCGACGGAACGATGCTGCAGGTAGTACCACGTCGGCATCGCGATCAGGCCGAGTGCGATGGTCGCGCAGGCGAAGCCGGCGAGCGCGAGCGGCCGGAAGGGCCGGTACAGCAACGCCGCCTCGGCGATGACGCGCAGGAAGCGACCGCCGTCGCGCACGACGCGGAGCTTCGAGCGGCCGGCGCGCTCGTGGTAGGGAATCTGCACCTCGACGAGTGCCAGGTCGGTGCCGAGGATGCTCCGCGCGCTCATCGCCGGCGTGAAGTGCATGCCGTCGGGCAAGGGCAGGAGCCGGGGCAGGCTCGAGCGGCGCACCACGCGCATGCCGCTGGCGACGTCGCGGACCCGTTCCGACGAGACCGCGCTCAGGAGCACGGCGAAGATCACGTTCCCGACCCGGCGGAGGAGCGGCATGCGGCTCTCGGCGTTGAGCCGGCAGCCCACCGCCACGTCGGCGCCCGTGGCCAGCAGCTCCGCACACAGGGGGGCGAAGGCCTGCGGATCGCACGTGCCGTCGGCGTCGAGGAAGCCGAGGAGGTCGGCATCCGACTCCAGCCATGCGGCCTTGATGGCGGCGCCGTAGCCGCGGTTCTGGGGAAACACGAGCAGGCGGATGCGGTCGGCGAAGGCCGTGGCCCGCTCGACGGTGCGATCGGTCGACCCGTCGCTGACGACCGTGATGTCGACCGCGGTCACGGGAGAGGTGCGGATGATGACGTCGCGTGCCGCGAGCGAGCGCGCGATGATGTCGGCGATCGACGCTTCCTCGTTCAGCGCGGGGATGACGATGAGCAGTCTCATGTCGCGCCGGTGGCGGGCACCGCTCGGCGCAGCGCCGGCGGGAGGAGGATCAGCGCGAGGGCCGCGAGCAGCGCCCCCGGGAGCAGCCCGCGCTCGCGGTACGCCACCTCCACGTCGTGCGCTCCGGCGTCGACGAGGATCGCCAGGAAGAAGCCGCCGGCCGGATACACCCGGGCGGGCCGTCCGTCGATCGACGCGCGCCAGTTCCGGTAGTACGGCTCGCGGAGCACGAGCCAGGTCGGCCGGGCCAGGACGGTGCGCGCGCGCACGAGGCCCGGCGCGTGCTCGCGGACCTCCAGCCGGCCGTTCGAGTCGCCGTCTGCGCCGCCTGGCAGCGCGTCGGCCTCGACCAGCACGCGCTGCGTGTCGAGGGCGCGCCCGAAGCGTGCCTCGGCAGCCGCCGTCTCGGGCGTCACGGCCTCCGCGCGCGGCACGAGCACGGCTCGCGGCGCGGGCGGCGTGGGCGGCGACAGGAAGAGCAGGCCGTGGCGCGCGTCGACGCGCGCGAAACCCGCCGCGAGGAGTGCCGGCGCCAACGCTCCCTGCTCGGCCACCACCACCGGATCGGCACCGATCTGCCGGACGAGTGCGATGGCGTCTCCCGGGGTCGGCTGCTCGATCACCTCGTTCTGCCGGCGCTGCGCGAGATCCGCCATGCCGTTCCACGCTTCGATGCCCCACAGCGCGCCGAAGTTGAGACCGACCTGCGCAGGCGGGGGATTCGCCCGCAGCGCGAGCATCCGGCCCCCCTCGCGCGGCCGCACCGCGGGGGCGTCGCGCAGCAGCTCGATGTAGCCCGGGGGCAGGAACGGCAGCGTCATCGTCAGCACCCGCGTCGAGACGAGGAATCCGACGCTGCCGGCAAGCGCGGCCGCCGCCGCGCCGGCAGGGAGCAGCGTGGCGGGCGCGCAGGCGACCAGCACACCGGCGCCCGCAAGCAGCGCGGTCGCGAGCGGAGCGGCTCCCCAGGAGAGCGCGGCGGCGACACCGACGGTCGCGACGACGGCGCGCTGCCATGGGACCGGGAATCCGCCGAGCCGCCCGAGACCCAAGCCGGCGAGGGCGAGGAGCGCGAAGCACAGCGGATAGAAGAGCTTGACGGGCGCGTTGAAGAAGCTGAACGGCGGAACGCTGCGAATGGCCTGATAGATCGCGCTGTCGCGCGTGGCGAGGACGGCCGTGGCGGCGACGACGCCCGCGAGAAACCGCGGAGCGAATCCACCGCCGCACAGGCCCACGACGGCGAGCACGACGACCGCCGGCGCCACCTTGGCCGGTGTCATGATCGACAGAGGGGTCGCGCGCGCCGCGTCCAGCCATGCGGGCAGCGTGAGCGCGAAGTGGTAGTTCAATACGTCGCTGACTTCGGCAGAGCCGCCAGCGAGGCGGATCGAGTCCCCGGCCATGTCCAGCCCGGTCAGGATTTGCGGCAGCGCGAGCGCGATTGCTCCCAGGCCGATCGTGACGACGAGCCGAATCCGCCCCATGCCGCCGGGAGCGAGGATGACCCACGCGAGTGCGGGCAGGCCCGAGTAGAGGGAAAACTCGGGATAGCCGGCGTAGACCTGCGCGGCCAGCGCCAAGGACGCCACGAGCGCGGGCCGGACGCTCGGCGTGCGCACGAGGGTCGCCGCGGCCCAGAAAAGCCAGGGCCAGTACGCCAGCGCCGCCCAGTACTGCTGCCAGCCGCGCGCGGCGTAGACGAAGGTGGGGCTGACGACCGCCATTCCCGCCGCGGCGACCGCCGCCACCGGACCCACCCCGAGTCGCGTGAGCAAGCACACCATGCCGGTCGCCAGCAGGGTCAGGTGCAGGCACGTCGACACGTCGAGGGCGCGCCAGTGCGGAAAGGGCGTGAGCAGATAGCTCGCGTAGTATGGCGGATAGAGCGCGCCGACGACGGGATCGCCGATCAACGGCGAGCCTCCCCAGCGTCCCGCCGTCCACACGGGCAAGCGCCCGCCGCGTACCTGGCGCACTGCATCCGTCAGCAGGGGATGCTGGAGCATCTCCGCGTCGCCATCGAGCGTGAGCGGAGTCGCACGTGTGAGGATCCATGTGCTGGCGATCGCTGCCAGTGCCACCGCCCCGGCGAGCGACCACCACAGGCGGCGCGCGTGGTCGCGGGCCGCCGCCGCGTCGCTCGGAGTCACGCGTCCAGGCTGTAGCGTAGGCGCACTCGGAGGGTCAAGAAACCTCGGCGGCGTGCAGCATCACCTCAGCGAATGTAGCCGAGCGCACGCAGCTTCTCCTCGCGCTCGCGATCGAGCGCCGGGGCCGGCGCCGAAGGGTTGGCCACCGGCACGGACGCAAACGTCTTGATGGCCTCGCGGGCTTTTACGAACCGCGGGTCGGTTTTCACGATCGATCCGCTGCCGGTCTCGGCGGGGTCGATGGTCCGATCGTAGCACCGAGTTCGCCCGTGCGGCCGACCGCCATCCGCCGCGAGGAAGATGCAGGATTCGCCGGCGGTGCGATAGCCGATCAGGTTGATCTCCGCTTCGAGAACGCTCGAGATGGTTTCGATGAACACCCCGGGCCGCTGCAGCGTCTCCGCGCGACCGAACGCCAGCGGCAGCAGGCTCAACCCATCGGGGCGCGGCAGGCCGGGAAGACCGAGCAGGTCGAGCACGGTCGGAGCGACGTCCACCAGCGACACCGCGACAGGAATGCGGCGTCCCGCCGGGAGGGTGCCGGGCAGACGCAGCACGAGGACGATGCGGGCCGCCTCGTCGTACACCTGGAAGCCGTGGGTGGTTTGGCCGTGCTCACCGAACTCCTCGCCGTGGTCGGAGGTGATCACGAGGAGCGTGCGCTCCCCCAGACCCATCGCCTCGAGCCCGGCGACGAAGGCGCACAGCTCGTCGTCGAGGTAGCGGACCTCCTGCTCGTAGCGCAGGAGATCGCGCGCGTTGGCGTCGGGCAGCGTGTCGATGGGCTCGAACTGCGTCTCGTACCCCGCCGGCGGCGCATAGGGAGCGTGGACCTGATACGTGTGGAGGAACAGGAAGAAGGGCCGCGACCGATGGGCGGCGATCCAGTCGAGCCCGTCGCGCAGGATGCGGGCGGCGAATCCGATCGGCAGGTGGATGTTGGGACTCTTGTCCTCGTGGTAGTCCTGGAAGCCGCGCGCGATGCCGGTCCACGGCAGCACGAAGCCGTTCTCGGTGAAGGCGGCGGTGGAGTACCCGGCGTCGACCAGCCGCTCGGCGAGCGTGGGGTGCTCGGGACCGAGGGTCTTCCCCATTTCCCTGATGCCGTGGTGGCGCAAATAGAGGCCGCTGAACAGCGAGATGTGCGACGGCAGCGTGTGCGGCGCGGTCGTGATGGCGTTGTCGAACGAGGTACCTCCTGCCGCGATCGCGTCCAGGCACGGCGTCGTCGGGCGCCGCGCGCCGCCGAGACCCGTCGAGATGGCCCGCAGGGTATCGAGGGAGATGACGATCACGTTCACGGGTACAGGACCGTCGTGCACCGCGGATGGAGCGACCATGACGACGTTGCCCCAGAGCGGGAACGACGCGCTCGGCCGGTCGTCGACCGGGCGCGCCGAGAAGCGGAGGCGAACCGAGCGTCCGGCCACCGCCGACAGGTCGGCGCGTTGCCCGACCCATCCGCGATCCTCGGCCCGTTGCCCTGGATCGAGCACCACCCGGTGAACCTCGGTCTCCCGATCTGCCTCGACGGCGGTGATCACGAACGCGAGCGCCGTCGTCGGTGACCCGGGCATGGTCGTATGGACGGCTGCATAGAACGTCAGCTCGGCACCAGCCGGGACGAACAGCTGGCCGCTGGTGATGTCGAGCGTCGGCGGATCGTAGACGAGCTGGGTGACGACGGTCTGCTCCGGCGGCTCCCCCATCGAGTACGGCAGCCGCGCGGCTGCCGCGCCTGGCGTGATGTCGGCCATCCGGAACGAATCCGTCCCGGGCTCGGCGCGCGAGAGGACGACCGCGAGCCGTCGTGCGCCGCGCCGGTCGGGGGGCAGGGGAACCTCGAGCACTGGCTGCTCATCTGTCCCCACGACGCGCTTCGCGGTTTCGACGCGGGGGTCCGGGAGCTTCGCCGCCGGATGCGTCTCGTGCCCGATCGACGTGGGTGCCTGGAGGTCCAGGTACGGGGTGGCGGTCACGCCCGGCACCGTGAACACGCGTGTCACGTCCATTCGACCGGGCTTCGACGGGGACGATGGGTCGCACGCTGCGACTACCGCGAGGAGGGCGACGATCGTCCACGCCCGTAGAGCGAGACTTAGGTACATCACGATTGCGACCGTCGACGCCGCCGAGCGCCGGTCACCGCGGCGGCGGCAATCACTCCCCAGACGAGCAGCGACACCGCGAGCCCGGCTCGCAGGCCCGGCGCGCGGAAGACGAGGTCGACCCGGCTCTCGCCGGCCGGGACGAGCACGCCACGACCGAGGTAGTTGGCCGCCAGCAGCGGGGCCGGCTGGCCGTTGACGGTCGCGCTCCAGCCGGGCGCGATCTGGTCGGTGAGCACGGCCACGGCGGGCCGGTCGCTTTGCACCTCGAGGGCTACGTGCTCGGCGGTGTCTCGCAGGATGCGTGCCGCGCGCAGCGAGTCTGCGCGACCCGCCGCGAGCTCCGCCGTGTCCTCGGGCCGCGCGGTGCCGACCAGGACGACTTCCCGGCGGGCGTCGAAACCGGGCGCGCGCACGATGTCGAGGGCGGTCGCGTCGTCGGGCGCGAAACGGGCTCGCTCGATGATGTAGGCGCGCGGGAAGGCGCCCGGATTCTCGTACAGCGTCCACCGTTGCACCTGGCCAAGCGGCTGGAACGGGGGTACGCGGATCGGCATCGCGGCACCCCGGATGAGCACGGTCCGAACCGACGCCATGTCGAGCAGCTCGGGCCGCACGATCCGCTCGTTCATCGGGATAAAGCCCACGAACAACGGAACGTCGGCCGGTCGTGGCGGCGGCTTGCCGACGAGCGCGTGCAGATAGGCGGCGAGGCGCAGCGACGACAGCGGGTTGTAGTCCTCGAGGTTGCGGACGTGATGGAGACCCGGCTGCTTGACGGATATGCCGTCCACGTGGCCGGTCCCCGTCAGCAGCGTGCGTCCGTCGCCCGTGGAGCGCTCGAGGAGGGACATGAGGGCCGGCGGTCCGTCGAGGGAAGCGGCGGGAAGCGTCCAGGGCAGGGCCGAGACGATCCGTCGCGGGCCGAACAGACTCCCGACCACGGCGACGACCCCGACCGCGGCGACGACCCGTGCCGTCCGGCCGCCGCGCACGAGGAAGTCGGTGCCGAGCGCGGCGCCCACTGCCGCGAAGAAGCCGACCAGGAACACGAGGCGATCCGGCAGGCGGAACGACGAGAATCCCGGCAGCACGTGGAAGAGCGCGTAGGCGGGCGTCCCGCGGCCGAGGCTGAGCAGGATCGACGCCACCAGGGCGACGAGCAGCACGGCGCCGAAGCGGCGCGTGACGAGACACCCGAGCAGTGCCAGCGCCGCGACCGGGTACGTCACCGCGAGCAGGTTCTCCTCGCCCCAGCCGGGGAACATCAGGTTCCAGACCACGGTCGGCCAGGGAAACGGATCGAGTTGCTCGTCGGTGAGCGGAACCCCGCTGCGCACGGTCTCGGGGCTCCACGCGAGCGTGGGCAGCGCCTGAGGAGCCACGGTCGCGAGCACGACGACCGCGGCTGTGGCGAAGCGCGCCAGCATGGCCGGCGTGGCGAGCCTGCCGCGCCGCGCGGGGTCCACGAGTAGCGCCAGTCCGAGCAGTACCAGCGCGTAGGTTCCGTAGAGCGCGTGCTGGTAGGCGCCCGCCAGCACCCACAGTCCCATCGCCAGACCGAGCACGACGGCCCATCCCCACGCGGCGGTCGCCGCCAGTCGCACGAGCGCGAGCGCCGCCACGGGCAACCAGGCGCCGGCCTCGAGGAAGGGCGGCCAGTAGAGGGCGGGAAGGGCATGGACGCCGACGAAGACCGCGGCCCCGAGGAGCGCGCCCGTGATGCCGGCGCCGAGTGCCCGACAGAGCGCGATCGTCGCGACCAGCGAGAGCACGAGATGCAGCACCGCGGAGGCGTGCATGGCGGCGGGCCCGTCGAGCACCAGGAGCAGCAGGCGCGCGGGATAGAAGACGGCAGGCAGCAACATCGCGAGGAACGGCTGCCCGTGCATGGGGTTCCACTGGGGGAGCTCGCCCGCGCGCAGGCGTTGCGCGATCACGGTGTAGTCGGGGAGGAACTGGTGCGGGAGGTCGCTGCCGCCGAACGACACGGCACCATCGACACGGCCGTTCACGCCGACGAACCAGTAGCCGAGCAGGACGGCGACGGCGACGAGCGTCCAGCCGAAGTCGCGGCTTCTCACCGCCACGCGACCCGCGGCTCCGCCCTACGCCGCCGCGGCCGCCGCGGGGCGAGCCTCGACGACCGGCACGCGACGCAGCGCCAGCACGCCCACCGCGTAGATGCAGACCGCGATCACCATGACGGCGTCGAAGCCGAACGCCATCGAGCACATCGTCGAGAGAATCGAGGCGACGACCGAGCAAAACCCGTTGACCGCCCAGGCCCACGCGACGTACTCGCCGCTGTGCGGGCTGAGCCTCGCGACGCTGCGCAATCCGATCGGCATGAACATGCCGAGACACAGCCCGAGCGGCGCGAGGACCGCCGTCGTGAGCGCGATCCGCGCCGCCAGCGGCCAGCCGATGCACGCCCGCGTCAGCGGCGGGAGGGCGAGGAGGTAGAAGGCCACGAGAACCGCCAGCACTCCGAGCAGGCGCGTCACGGCTTGGCGGTGGTCGGGCAGCGAGCGCTCGCTGAGCGCGCTGCCGATTCCCGTCGAGACGAGGATCGCGAACAGCGTCACCGACAGCGAATAGGTCGGGTAGCCGAGGAAGAGCGTGAGCCGCTGGATCAGGCTCACCTCGAGGAACATGAAGCCGAGCCCGAGCGCGGCGAAGTAGAGGGCGGTGTGGCGCTTGTGCGGGATGGCGCGCCAGACCTCGCGCCGCAGAAGCAGCGGCGTGAGGAGCACGACCGCCGCGAAGACCGAGACCACGCCGAGCAGCAGCAGGAGCAGCCGTTCGCCCATGCCTTCCTCGACCGAGCTCGCCGCGATACCCCCCCCCGGACGCAAGGCCGAGCGGAAGGGGACGAAATGCCAAAAGAACGGACCGTCGTCCGTGACCGGGCGCACGTCGAATGGATAGCTCCCGTACCAAGTCCGGAGCTCGTCCGGCGAGCTGGTGATGACGGCATCCACCGGATGCCCGGCTCCCTCGGACGACGGGTAGCGCACGCGCGCGTCCTTCACCCCCCCGACCGCGGCGGTGAACCGCTGCACTTCTTCGGGCGTGAAGGGCGTGCGCTTGATCAAGATGTTGGAGATGGTGAACGCGAAGCCGGGGCTGGTGGCGACCAGGACGTGTCGCGGGAAGTCGTCGATGCCGAAGCGGCGCAGCGCCTCGCGCGCGGTACCGAGGTAGCGCGCGGTGCGATTGGGCTTCTCGTCGAAGTTGACCTCGCCGAACTGCGCGCAGACGATGCCCTGGTCGCTGAGATGCCGGAGCGACTCCTCGATCATCTCGGCCGTGTAGAGGTAGCTCTCGGACAGGACGAACGCGCCCGACGTGGCCGCGTTCATGGCGGCGTAGCTGTCCGGAGCGACGAACCACACGAGGTCGAATTGCTCGGAGGTGCGCATGAAGAACGACCGTCCCTCGGCGTTCAGCAGTGTCACCCGCGGATCCTCGGCGACGCGCCCGATGTGGTCCTTGAAGTGCTCGCGGACCAGCGAGACCGTGACCGGGTTCAACTCGACCGCCGTGACGTGCGCGGCGTCGAAATGCAGCGAGGCGAGGATCTCGTTGCCGCCCGCCGCGCCGATGATGGCGACCCGCGGCCGCGGCGGGAGCACCCGGAACGGGATGCTGCGCTCATCGGCGTCGTAGCGCACGAGCGAGGCGGGGTTGCCGTCGTAGCGCGGCAGGATCGCGCCCCACATGCCGTCGTGCGACAGGAGCAGACCGATCGAGCGGACCAAGTCGGAATCGAGCAGGTCGACGCGAAAGACCGGACTCCAGCGCGAGAAGACCGTCTTCGGGTGGTGTTGCGGGCTCATCGTCTTCAGGCGGTCCGGGACGACGTCCGGTAGCCGCGTGGCGAAGAGCGCCGCGCCGACTCCGGCCAGCGCGACGGCCGCCAGCGGCAAGCGGAGTCCTCGCGCGTGCGTGGCGGCGAGCCGCAGGCCCGACGCGCTCATGATCGCGCCCGCGAGCAGCACGCAGCCCGGCGGTGCGATGGTGGCCATGAGCGGGACGGCGAGGGCGCACCCGATCCCGGCGCCCAACAGGTCGGCGGCGTAGAGGCGTCCCACCCGCTCCGGATCGCTCACCAGAATCGTGGAGACCGCGATCCCGGCAACGAGGAAGGGAAGGAAGAGCACGACGCACAGGACCACGAGCCGTGCCAGCTCCACGAGAAAGCGGCCCTCGCCGCCGAACGCGTGCTGGATCAGGTCGAACGCGTTCAGTTGCACGCGGGCGATCACGAAGTACCCGCCGAGGATGCTCCCACCGCCCAGCAGTGCCAGCGCCGGCAGGAGCCGCGCCGGGGTGGCGCGCCGCAGTCCGGGCAGGAGCGCCACCAGCACGCCGCCGGCTCCCAAGCCGAGGAGGGCCAAGCCGATGATGACGTACGTGAAGTAGTAGACGAGCTTGAAGGAGAAGACGCGGGTGTAGCTCACCTCGAGCAAGATCGCGGCGAGACAGATGAGACCGATCTCGAGGAAGAGTCGGGGACGGGGATTGGTCAAGCGCGCAACCTAGCTGCCCGGCGGCTCGGTTGTCGAGCGCGGTGGCACCGCGTAGACGATGGCGTCGTCGAAGGTGGCGGCCCGCGGCAGGCGGCCGTCGAGCACCGCCAGCCAGGCAGCGCGGGCGTCGGGGGGCACCTCGCGCAGGTAGAAGAGCACCCAGCGGACCGTGACCTTGGCGAGCACGGCGTCGAGCACGCCGTCTTGCGGGAGCTTTCTCCCTTCGTCCGAGACGTCGATGTACAGCGTGGGCGGGTACGACGAGTAGCCGTTGACGATCGGTGCCCAGTTGAAGATGCTGTCGTACGCGTATCGGCTCTCGCGATAGAGATCCCAGCGGTCGATCGGCAGGGCCAGGATCGCGCCGCCGTGCCCGTTGGTCCGAAGCCAGGCGAGCGCGGCGGGGACGCTGCCCTGCGCCGGTGCCGCGAGCGCACGGAGCCCGCGTGGCCACGCTTCGCCGAGCGTCGCGCACACCGCGACGAGTACCAACAGCGCCGCCGCACGGGGGCGATCGGCGAGTCGGCGTCGGGCCACGGCGAGGCCGAGGCCGGACAGCGCGACCGCGGCCGCCGCGGTCACGGCCCCGAAGCGCTGCGGCGCGCGCATGGCCGCGAAGCCCGGTACGACCTCCATGAGCACGCGATAGGGCATCGGCAGCACGCCCCAGGGCGTCGGGAGGATGGGTCCGAGAAAGAGGATCGCGCCCGCCGCGCCCGCGGCCAGCAGCGCGCCCCGTGGCGGCCGACGCCAGCGCCAGAGCGCGTAGCAGGCGAGCAGGATGGTGGACACGGTGAGGTACTGCGGAATGCCGTCGCGGCGCGGCAGCACGAACCACGACAGCATGCCGAGCACGCCGAACTTGAGGATGCCGAGGAAGGCGAGGCTCGCCTGTTGCACGTGCCCGTAGTCCGGCAAGAGCTGGCTGCGCTGGAGCAGGATGTAGGGGATGGTGACGACACCGACCAGCGCCGCGGCCGCCGCCGTGCCCGCCGCGACGCCGATGACGGCGCCACGTGTCGGTCGGCCTCGTGTCACGAGGCCGACCAGCGCGTAGACGCCCGCGAGGGCGAACGCCGCGTAGCCCACGTAGTACGAGACCAGGGTCGACAGGACGAGTGCTGCCGCCAGCAGCGCGGGACCGCCGCGCGGACTGCGGCGATCGAGGGTGAGGTCGATGCCGAGCATCACGAGCGGCAGATACTGGATCGACACCACGTGCAGGTTGCCGAGCTGCCACATGCGATACGGCGCGAACGCGAACAGGAAGCCGCTCGCCAGCGCCGCGATGCGGTCGTCGGTCCAGTAGAGGACGAGCCACGCCATGGCGAGGCCGCAGAGCACGAAGCTCGCGAGCAGCGTCGCCTGGTGCGCCAGGATCGGGTTTCCCGTCGCCAGGAACACCGGAGCGAACACGGGGACGTTGCCGAGCATGTGCTCGGACGTGGCGAGGCTGTAGGGCGCGGGATGGAACGTGTTGGCGTGGAACAAGCGTGTGGGCTGCGTGGCGAGGGCGTGCGTATCCCACGCGAGGATCCACATGGTGAGGTTGAGATCGC
>Ga0187893_10010728_pt1 | contig 13535 bp, 16 predicted proteins | sample MA1701074metaG_FD_139574 | JGI IMG/M metagenome (GOLD analysis project Ga0187893, IMG submission 139574) | White microbial mat communities from a basaltic lava cave in the Kipuka Kanohina Cave System on the Island of Hawaii, USA - MA170107-4 metaG ...
CAAGAAAGCGAATTTTGAAAAGATGCCGGCGCTGAAACCGGCTTTTACTAAAGACGGTACGATAACGGCAGCGAATGCATCGAAAATAAATGATGGCGCAGCAGCGGTGGTATTGGTGAGTGATGAAAAGATGAAGAAGCTTGGATTGAAACCATTGGTGCGTGTTGTTTCTTTTGCGGATGCAAGCCAGAGCCCTGAATGGTTTACTACCACTCCCGTGATCGCTATGAATAAAGCATTATTCAAAGCGGGATTGAAGGTGGATGATATTGATTTTGCAGAAATAAATGAAGCGTTTAGTTGCGTGGGCATCATTAATGCAAAGCAAATGAATATACCGATGGAGAAGCTGAATGTGTGGGGCGGGGCTGTGGCATTGGGTCACCCGATTGGTTGCAGCGGTGCAAGAATAACTGTGACGCTTAGTAATATTTTGCAAACGAATAAAGGGAAGTATGGAATGGCTGGCATTTGCAACGGCGGAGGTGGGGCGTCAGCAATTATTGTTGAGAATGTTTCTTGATTTGGGATTTGAAATTTGAGATTGGGAGAGTTTTGGGTTTATGGTTTTTTGTTTTTGGATGCTGTGAATAGATTGAGCCTTCCGGTTTTTTGGAAGGCTTTTTTGTTTGAAACACGGAGGCACCGGGGCACAGAGACACAGAGACAAGGAATGGCAAAATAATTCTTCTTTATGGTCTGGCGTCTTAGTGGTTCAAATTTATAAATTGAAGCGTTGCCAGAGTTGTCTGCTGGAAGACTTATCTATTTGAATGTTACATCCATGTCCTTGTAATCCAAAAATCTACCCAAATCAACGTTCAGACAATCCCGTTCCGACAATGTTTAAAGCAAATGGCAATCGTTTATTCACTATAGGTATCGTTATTAGTTACGGAGGCCTGGCGCTGCAAGGAAGGCAGCGAAGAAGCTGTGATGATCTGCAAGGATGGATATTTTACGCAAACAATGTTTGATAAAGCAAACAAGAAATTTATGCTTAGCAGAGGCGACAGTTATAAAATAACCGGCAACAAGTTTGTTGCAAAGATTGAATTTGATACCGAAGAAGAGATCAATATATGGAAAGAGGAATCAATTGATTTTAAAATTAGCGGCAACAAACTGACGATATCGGCTGATGATGGCAAGAAGAGGCAGTTTACCAGGATTGACGATGCAAATGGATCACTTGCAGGTGTATGGCGCATCACGGGCTGCATGGTTGATGGAAAGATGAATGAAATGGCGAAGCGGGATCGCAAAACATTAAAGTTACTTTCGGGTACACATTTCAATGGATGGCTATTAACCCTGCTACGAAAGAATTTTTTGAAACAGGTGGCGGCACTTATACTTTTAAAGATGGAAAGTACACAGAGCATCGAATTCTTTTCCCGTGATAGCAGCAGGGTAGGCGCATCACTTAGTTTCGATGGTAGTGTGAGCGGCGATAAATGGAATCATTCAGGCAAAAGCTCAAAAGGTGAACCGCTGAATGAGATTTGGACTAAAGAAAAGTATTAGGAGTTTATGGTTTATTGTTTTTTGTTTAGAAATGCAATCAATTAAAAAACCTTCGCAACAGAAAATGCGAAGGTTTTGCAATTTCAACTTAACCAATTTTGAACCCTGTTCTTAAAGAACAACCTTAAATTATTTTGAGCTGAGATCGGCACGGTAAAAAAGCATTTCACTCCATCTTCTTTCTACAGCTTTTGCATAATCATCGAGGTAATAGTTCCATGATCCTTCTCCGTACACTGCCTCATATCTTTCAGGCAATGGTTTGCGGAAAGAAGGATCTAATTCTTTTAATCCATTTTTTAACCTGGTGACAGCAGCTATCTGCGGTTCACCTGATTGCATTGATGAATAAACAGCCACACTTTCATTGCTGGCTTCCCATACTTTTTTCAATTTCTTTACCAAGTCCATTGTTTTATTGATCATTCCCGGTTTGGGATATGCATGATTGATAATGATCTTATCGGCATAGTCGGTTAGCTTAACCGTGCTTAACTCTTCATTGAATGTAGAATAAAACTGTGTGCCCTGGCTGGTAGTTAGCGGAGCAACTGTTTTGTTCCAATCAGCCTGGTGCTCGGCGCCAAGATTGCCTCGGCCATCAAACTGTTCCCAGCTTAACGGGCCTTCTATTACCTGGAAGCCGCCTGCATCAGGCCCTGTTTGAATTTCAAATACCCGCCATTTCCAATCACCGGTATGATATTTTTGTGCATGAGCCACCAGGGCTTTTTCGAACTCCGCATTTTTTTCGGGCTTTGAAAAAATTCTGAATGCATTGACAACATTTTTTGTTTGGCTTATTCCAAATACAGGAATGAGCAAGCAGAGAAGAAAGATCTTTCTCATGTCTTAAGATTTTATAGCCTGCCTGTTCACAGAATGCTGCGCATCGGCAGACAGGGTTAAAAAAAGAGAGGGTAGTGTTGGGATAGGGGATAGAAGTATGAAAAAGGTATGAAGATTTTATAAATTACCAATAAATATTTTAGTTTGCTGTCATGATAACTATCCGTATTGCTTCAAAAAATGATGCAGAGCTGATTGCTGACATGAGCCGGCAAACTTTCTATGATTCTTTTGCAGACTTCAATACAAAAGAAGACATGGACATCTTTTTGACAAAAACATTTTCTAAAGAAATATTGATGGCCGAAGTGGGGGCAGAGAATAATATTTTTCTACTGGCTTATGATGGTGATGAACCGGTGGGCTATGTAAGAATGCGGGAAAATAATATTCCGCCTTCATTGGGTACAAACAAAGCAATGGAAATAGCCCGTATCTATGCAGTGAAGACTGCTATTGGAAAAGGAGTAGGCACTGCATTGATGCAAAAATGTATAGACATAGCAAAAGAGAAAGAACATCACACTGTTTGGTTAGGAGTATGGGAGTATAATCAGCGGGCCATTGATTTTTATATACGATGGGGGTTTGAAAAATTTTCAGAGCATGATTTTATTTTGGGTAAGGATGTGCAGAAAGATTGGTTGATGAAGAAATCAATATAGATTTATAGGTGGCCTTTTTTGAATAAATTTTTAGCAGTGTTAAACTTTTCAGTCACCTCATATTCTCACACCTAAACTTAAACTAACATGAAAAACGATTTGCTTTTATCTAAAAAAGTTTCGGGTATTTTGTTTGCTTCATTGCTTCTTGTTTGTTTCAGTCTTTCAGTATCAGCTGCAAAGCCTGTTACTAAACATCATCCTCAGCGCTGGGAAAAGCCGGGACAAAGAAAAGTGAATTTCAAAGTTGACAGAGATGAAATAATTGTCGGCAGGATAGAAGGTTTCTTTACCGCTTTGCAGATTAAAGTGAAAAAAGGCCCGATCAATATGCACAGGATGGTTGTTCATTTTCGCAATGGCGGTACAAAGGAAGTAGAGTTAAAAAACAATTTTGCTGCAGGCGATGAAAGCCGTGTGATTGATCTTCCTGGTAATATACGTGTGATCACCAGTGTTGTTTTCTGGTACGATACAAAAAATTTTAACGATAGTAAAGCAGTGGTGGAATTGTGGGGGAGGCATTAGTGAAAAAATTTCAAATACCAAATTTCAAACCCGAAATTTCAAACCCTTTTCGTTTCTTTAATGTGCTGAATAATCTTTTCTGCATGTTCTCTTGAGTTTTCAATGAACAGGCGATGAGTATTCATGCCACCGCAAATAACGCCGGCTAAATAAATATTTTTGATATTCGTCTCATGGGTTTCTTCATTGAACACAGGTTTTTGCACTTCATCGTCTGATAATTGAATACCTATCTTTTTTAAAAATGAAAGATTAGGCTGGTAGCCTGTCATTGCAATCACCCAATCGTTTTCAATAGTCACAATTCCTTCAGGAGTTTTGATATCTGCTTCGTTTTCCCTGATGGCAGCTAATGAAGAATTTTTATATGCTTTGATTGATCCTTCTTTTATCCTGTTTAAAATATCAGGTCTTACCCAATACTTCACTCTTTCGCCAATGTCATTGCCACGTATTAAGATGGTAACTTCAGCGCCTTTTCGCCATGTTTCCAATGCTGCATCAACAGCAGAGTTTTGTGCACCCACTATCAATACTTTTTGAAAAGCATAAAAATGGGGGTCTTTATAATAGTGAGTGACCTTTGGTAAATTTTCTCCCGGCACGTTTAATAAATAAGGAATATCATAAAAGCCGGTAGCGATGATGATATGGTTTGCTGTATAATTTTTCTTATTAGTAACAATTGTAAAAAGATTGTCTTTATCACTTGTTTCTTGTCCCTTGTATCTTGTACCTTGTTCCTTTATTTCCCTCACTTCTTCAAACAAATGAATATGGATATGATGTGAAGTGGCTACCCTGCGATAATATTCCAGTGCTTCTAATCTTGTGGGCTTGGCATTGTTGGAAACAAAAGGCACTCCACCAATTTCCAATCGTTCCGAAGTGGAGAAAAATGTCATGTTTGCCGGGTAGTTGTACAATGAATTAACCAGCGGCCCTTTTTCAAGAATCAAATAATCAATATCAGCTTTTTTTGCTTCCAGTCCGCAGGCAAGTCCAATTGGGCCGCCGCCGATAATAATGATGGGATAATGCGTTTTTAGCATGCACAAAGATAAACCCGGGAAAACGGAACTCTGTTCCGTTCAGGAAAATTATTGCAAAATAAACGCTGATACTTTTTAAGGATAAAGTGACTATCCGCTTTACACAACTATAATCATTTTGAACCACCAACAGGCACATAGTAAACATAGGATTTTCACATAGACTATGTGTTTTCCTGTTATGTGTGCTATGTTTCTAATGTGGTTTCATCAAGGACTGGAAATTATACAGATAATCATTAGGGATAAATAACTGAGTAATGAATTTCTAAATTTTCAGTTTGTAAAAGCTGCTGTTTTTTATTTCATCACAGACATATTTTTCGCCATCAAAAACTTTAACAATAGCGGCAGTCAGTTCACCGAACGGTGAGCTTTTGGTAACAAAACCACAAGCGCCAAGCTCCATCATTTTATTGGCATAGCCGGGATGATTGTTTACTGAAAGACCGATGATCTTTACAGACGGTGTTTTTTCTTTGATAATTCGTGTAGCTTCAAAGCCGTTTACAGGATTCATATTAATATCCATCAGCATGATATCAGGAAGCAGTAGCTGGGCTTGTTCAATAGCTTCTTTTCCATTTCCGCATTCAGCAATTACAGTAAAGCGTTCATTTTTTTCAAGAAAATATTTCCATGATTCACGTACGGCCTGGTGATCATCAACGAGGATGATTCTTATTTGTTTCTCCATGTGACTTGTTTATATCAATATCCATTAATTCAAATGATATATCATCTACCTAATTTGGGGTAGCTAATTTATACGGGCTTTGTTGGAAGATGGATTGTTCTGAACCATTCGAAAGGTTTGCAATTTGCTGCTTTTAAGCTATTTACTAATGCAGGTCTTGTCCTTTGTGCGGAAAAGTTTAATAGTTAAGCGTATAAACAGTAAAAATACCAAAAACTAAAGTAATATTACTTGGTGATATTCTCAATAGATTTTACTGATTTTTTTTAAAAAGCCCGTCAGCCGGTATTCGAGCCGGCTTTAATGAATAGCGCAGCAGGATAGTATAAGAGCATTTTAATGCTTGCAAATGTACTTCCTTTATATTCGTAAAAGATAGCTGTTGTGGCAAACGGAAAAGTTTACTTCAATTCCATTTTTATCATTTTTAAAATGTTTTCATGAAACGAGAATTAACATCCTGGTATAGTCCAGCGCTTAATAAAGAAATGCCGGTTGCTACTTATGGCGATTATGGCTTTGCCCTTTTGCTTGTTCCCACTGCTGCTGCTGATTACCTCGAGTATGAACGATTTCAACTGATAGATGCTATTTCACCTTTTATTAATGATGGCAAAGTGAAAGTATTTTCTATTGACAGCATTAATAATGAAAGCTGGATGAACAACAATATGGATCCCTGGCATAAGTCCGTTCGTCACCAGCAATGGAATGACTATGTGTTTCATGAAGTGATCCCTTTTGTAAAAAACAGCACAAGCGGAGACACGCCAATCATTGCTTGTGGCGCTTCATTCGGCGCATTACATAGCATGAATTTATTTTTGAAAAGGCCGGATATTATTAATGGCGTGGTTGCTATGAGTGGTGTGTATGATCTTACTGAATATACCAAAGGACATTATGATGATAATGTTTATTTCAATAGTCCTGCTCATTATATACCCAATCTTACTGATCACAATATACTAGAGCAAATAAGGGGAAGCAATCATATACATATACTCACCGGCAGTGGCAACTATGAAGATCCGGCTGCCAGCGGACGATTTGCAAAACAACTTTACGATAAAAACATTTGGTACGAGTTGGATATATGGGGCGCCGAATGGCCGCATGATTGGGATACCTGGCGCCACATGTTGCCGCATTATCTTGGCACGAGGTTTTAAATCTTAAAAAGATAAACTGATTGTAGAAAGCGATAAATTGAAAAAAAGTGAATTTTGCTGCAGCATTCACTTTTTTTCTGTTTTTATATATTGGCGTAACAGTTTCTTGAATTCTTTGCCCGGAATCATCCTTGCACCAAAGCTTTCGAGATATTCGGTATAAACCTGGCAGTCTATCAATTCGACGCCTTCAAGCTTTAACTGATCAATGTATTTTATCAATGCAAAACGTGAAGCGTTACTTACAAAGCTGAACATGCTTTCACCAAAAAATACTTTACCAAGCCTGATACCATAAATGCCACCGATCAATTCATTGTTCTTCCATACTTCAGCGCTGTGAGCATAACCCAACTCATGCATTTTGGTATAAGCTTTCTCCACTTCATCAGTGATCCATGTACCATGCTGGCCGGCACGATAAATTTTTTTACAATTCCTGATCACTTCACCAAATGCTTTGTTGATGGTAAAATCAAATTCATTTCTTTTCAATAAAGGCTTTACGCTTTTGCTGATCTTTATTTCATTGGGGAAAAGAACAAATCGTGGATCAGGGCTCCACCAAAGAATATGGTCGCCATCATACCAGGGAAAGATGCCGTTTTTATAAGCAAGCAATAATCTTTCAGGAGAAAGATCGCCGCCCATTGCTAACAAACCATCCGGATAAGCATGATGTACCGGCGGGAAATACATTTTTTTATCAAGAAGAAAAAGAGGCATGAACCGGGTTGAGTAAAAACTAAAAATAGTTCAGAATACTGTTTGGTGAATAAAATAGACTATTGGCTTTTGCCTGATGCCATGAAAACGGGACGTACAAGTGAGTGACACAACAGGCGATGCCATGAAAGTATATAGCTGGTATAAAAATAAATAACTCAAACAGCTTTTTATACGGCTATTATTTCTACCGTGGCGCCGATTCCTCTTTCAGTAATAGCATCGCACATGGGCTTTAGTTCATCATATTCTCCATGCTTGACAGCGCATTTTCCTTTGTAGTGTACCAGGTAAGAACATTGCTCGGCCTGTTCGGGTGTATGACCGCAAACTTCTATCAGTGTTTCTATCACCCATTCAAATGTGTTGACATCATCGTTCCACACAATCAGGTGACACGGATCTTCATGATCGGTCAAAACATCAACATCCTGTTCGCTGTCGGTTTGAATAGAAGTTTTTGTGTAAGCCATTGCCGTTGGCATTTCTACAAAAATAAAAATTAATGGCTATACAGTCAGCAGTTGGTCAATATAATTTGAGTATTCAACCGTATTTTACTAAAAATCAGTTTTATGGAAAATTAAAAAAAGATGAACCGGAGAAGAACTTGTCGTTAACATTTTAATTGACGGCTTTCCGGTTATTCCATTTCATTACTTTCACATAAAAATTAAAATTTATGGATCAGCAAACAAACAGCATTAACTGGTTTGAAATACCTGTGAATGATATGGCAAGAGCCAAACATTTTTACCAGGTTGCATTCGGCATTCACATGCAGGAAGAAGATATGATGGGAATGACTATGGCTTTTTTCCCATACGAATCCGGCAGTGGCAAAGCATCGGGTGCATTGGTTAAAAGCCAATACCATAAGCCAGGTACTGAAGGGGTTTTGATTTATCTCAATGCCAATCCCGATATGGTTCCTATTCTGGAAAGAATACAGTCAGAAGGTGGTCAAATAATAATGCCTAAAACGCAGATAACACCTGAGATAGGATACATGGCATTCTTTATTGATACAGAAGGAAACAGGGTAGCGCTGCATTCGCAGAATTGAAATACTCGTTTTATACAAGAAATATCTCTGAACAAAGACAGTTTTTAGAGTCATTTGAGTTAATTAAGGAAAACTGTTTAGTATCTTTTTTGCCAATGCTATTGAGTAAAAAAAATTTGGCAAAAAACTATTCAACCCTATCTTTGCACTCCCAAAAACGAAGATTACTTCGTTGCACCCGCAAGGGAGTTTAGCTCAGCTGGTTCAGAGCATCTGCCTTACAAGCAGAGGGTCGGCGGTTCGATCCCGTCAACTCCCACAAAATCAAGCCCCGCTTCGGGGCTTTTTACTTTTAATATGGCAGCATCATATTGTGAATTCATTCAAAACGCCGGTAAAGACACTATTCACCGCCATTATCATGACAATGAATATGGATTTCCCATTCACGACGACAATCTTTTATTTGCAAGATTGGTGTTGGAAATAAACCAAGCGGGGTTAAGTTGGGAAACGATCTTGAAAAAGAAAGATAATTTTTTTAAAGCCTTTGACAATTTTGATATTGATAAAGTAGCCCGTTATACAGAAAAGAAAAAAGAAAAGTTGCTCCAGGATGCGGGCATCATTCGTAATCGTTTAAAAATTGAAGCTGCAATTCATAACGCAAAATGTATTAAGCAGATTCAAAAAGAAACAGGTTCGTTCAAAAACTGGCTTGATGCACATCATCCCAAAACAAAAGAAGAATGGGTGAAGTTGTTTAAACAAACTTTTCGCTTTACCGGCGGCGAGATCGTGAATGAATTTTTAATGAGCACCGGTTATCTTCCGGGATGTCATATTGAAACTTGTCCTGTGTATAAGAAAGTGTTGAAGCAGAAGCCAAAATGGGCAGAGAAGTGAATGGTGAGTAGTGAATAGGCAATAGTCAAAGTGCAATAATCAACGGGCAGTGAAAAACATCAATTAGGCTGTACGGCCGGCAGGCGATAATGATGTCCGTCAATTACAAAAAGCTCATCCACTTCAATGTTAGTCCAGAATTTATGCAGCGGTGATTTCTTTAAAATATCTTCCACATCTTTTTTACTCTTTGCGTTGAGAGTAACCCAAACCCGTTGCGTTTCCATACTCACCGCATATTGGTCAATCACATCTTTATTGATAAGAAAATTGATATAAGTACGATGCGGCGGCACCAATTGCATAAAGTCGTCTGTCATCTCAAAATGTATGGTCACCTGGAATTTCTTCATCTTACTAAAATGACAATTAAAAAATAAAAAAGTTGCTTTGCTGAAAAAAGAAATAGAAAACCGCTTAATTTTATCGCACCGGAACGTTAGCTCTCCCGATAGCTATCGGGATGGTTTGGAGCATTACTTTGACAGAACAGGGTTCACGGGTTCGCAATAAGTGTTCATACCGGTTAATGCTTTTCTTTGAGTTTAATTTTGCTTTAATGGCAGCGCTTTATATTCTTTATTCACCGTCACTTAATAAATTTTACACCGGGAGTTGTATAGATGTTTCTGACAGGATCGATCAGCATCTTTCGGAATATTTTCCGGGTGCATTCACCGGCAAGGCAAAGGATTGGGTTATTTATTTTGATCTTAATGGATTGGTCTATCAGCAAGCAAGAAAAATTGAAGCACATGTAAAAAGGATGAAAAGCAAAAAGTTTATTGAGAATTTAAAGGCTTATCCTGAGTTATCATTAAAATTAATAGCATTATATCAATAAACTCTTCGCTGAAAAACAGAAACCTCTTAATTTTACCTTCACGGAACGTTAGCTCAGTTGGTTTAGAGCATTACTTTGACAGAGTAGGGGTCACTGGTTCGAGTCCAGTACGTTCCACTTCTACTTGAGCTCTGTGTCAGAATTATAATTTCCACTCCACAATCTTATTCTTCCATTCTTCCCTGTAAGGCGTTGTTACACGAATATAATTATCGGTATATCCTTCCATCATATCACCTTTCTCTTGTTTTTCAAACAATACTTTCCTTGTTTGCCCGGTATGTTGCCCGGTGAAGTATTGCATCTTCATATAAGAAAGATTGCGGAGCGTCTTGTTTCTTTCATGACGGACATGCATGGATACTGCCGGTTTTAATGTAAGAGCATGTGTATTGTCTCTTTCTGAATAGGTAAATACATGCAAATAAGAAATATCGAGACTATGCAAAAAGTCAAATGTTTCTTTAAAATGTTCATCCGTTTCACCAGGAAAGCCAACGATCACATCCACACCAATAGCGCAATGAGGCATCAATGTTTTGATGAGTTTTACCCTGTCAGCATATAATTCTCTTTTATACCTGCGACGCATCATTCCAAGAATGGTGTTGCTTCCGCTTTGTAAGGGAATATGAAAATGCGGCATGAACTTGTCGCTGTTGGCAACAAATTCGATGATGTCATTGCTTAACAAGTTTGGTTCGATAGATGAGATGCGGTACCGTTCTATTCCTTCAACTTTATCTAATTCTTGTACCAATGCGAAGAAATTTTCTTCCTGAGGATTTTCAAAGTCCCTCCTTTGGAGGGATTTAGGGAGGCTTTGTCCTCTTCCAAAATCACCCAAATTGATTCCCGTTAAAACAATTTCCTTCGTTCCGCCTTTGGCAAGCTCTTCAACATTCTTTATTACATTGGTAATACTATCACTACGGCTTTTTCCTCTTGCCATAGGTATAGTGCAAAAAGAACAGTTATAATCGCAACCATCCTGCACTTTTAAAAATGTCCTTGTACGATCATTAAGTGAATAAGAAGAATGAAAACCGGAAACTTCTTCAATATCACAACTGCAGATCTTTGCCGAATCACCTTTGCTTAGTTCACGGATATGTTGTGCTATATTAAATTTTTCAGCAGCGCCTAATACTAAATCAACACCGGGTATGTCTGCAATTTCTTTTGGCTTTAATTGAGCATAGCAACCAGTTATCACCACCAAACTTTCGGGAGCTTTTCTTTGAATGCGTCTCACAAGATGACGGCATTCTTTATCCGCATTTTCCGTTACAGAGCAGGTATTGATCACATACACATCAGCCAGTTCATCAAACTCTTTTTTTCCAAAACCTTCCTGCTCCAACAAACGGGAAAGGGAGGATGTTTCAGAAAAATTGAGCTTGCAACCCAATGTATGAAATGCCACTGTTTTCTGCGCTGTCATCTGCTTCGCCTGGTCATTTTACTGCGGAGTAATTTAAAATTTGCTCGCAGTGACGCAGGGCCGCAAAGGTAAATTGTATTGGGGAGAGTTGATAAGATTGTGTGCTGAAAGTTAAAAGAGCCTTGCAGGCTTCTTTATAATTATTCATCCTATTTACTTTTTATCTACTTTTAGCCAAAGCTTTGATAGTGAATAAAAAATGGATGCCGTTATTGCTGATCGTGGTTTTAGCTGTTGTTTTATTCTTTGTTAAAAGAGATACGGCAAGTGAAACAACTGACAAGAAACGGGTAACAAACAATAATGATAAGGCTGACCCTTCAAACATTAACCGCAACCGTGGATTTGATCGCCGTGTTTCTTTTATTGAATACACCGAACATGCTAAATGCAGAATGGAATGTCGCAATATTTCGCAGGCAGAAATAAAAGAGATCATGCAGGATGGGAAAATAAATTATAATAAAAGCAATGTGAATGATAAACCCTGTCCCACTTATGCACTCGAAGGCATTACAAACGATAATCAAAAAGTACGTATTGTTTTTGCGCAATGCGATTTTAAAACAAAAGTAGTGACCGCTATTGATCTTGAAACCGATTGGGAATGCCATTGCCCGGGTGACGATTCCAAACATAAAAACAGGAACTGATGAGAATGTTGCTGAAGCCAATTCACCTGCTTTATAATCTTTATGCATTTATAACATTTGTGGCGGTCATGCTGCTGATCTTTCCATTTGTCATTATAGCCAGTTTTTTTGGCAGGATAAAAGGCGGCAATATGATACTTCGGTTATGTATGCTGTGGGCAGATATTTGGTTTCCGCTCATTTTTATTTTTTTCAAAAAAATATTTGAATCGTCACACGACCGGTCAAAGCAGTTTGTATTTATAACGAATCATATTTCTTATCTCGATCCGTCCGTATTGGTAAAGGCTATTCGCCAGCCATTTCGTCCATTGGCAAAAGTTGAGTTGTCGAAAGTTCCTGTTTTTGGATTTATATATAAATACGCTGTAGTGGCTGTTGACAGAAGCAGCGCCAACAATCGTGCGGCAAGTATTCGGATTTTGAAATCAATTACCTCCAAAGGAATTTCTATCATGGTTTTTCCGGAAGGAACATTTAACATGACCAATAAACCACTAAAAGATTTTTATGACGGCGCTTTCCGTATTGCTATCGAAACACAAACTCCCATCAAACCAATTTTGTTTTTAGATAATTACGACAGGATGCATCATAAAGATATCTTTTCTCTTACACCCGGAAAATGTCGCATCGTTTATCTTGATGCCATTCCGGTGAACGGATACCGCATTGAAGATGTGCCCCTGCTAAAACAAAAAGTGTATGACATAATGGAGAATAAATTAATGGAATACAAAGCAAGCTGGATCAAAACAATCACCTCTAAAACTCCTTTCAAAGAAGAAACGTACTAAAAAGATGATATTTATTTTTATCCCCGAATAAACGATCAAAACAAAATAGAACTGATGTTTGAAGGCAAAATAGAAAATAGTGATACAGGCTCCGATGCTTTTTCTTTTAAAAAAGGCGGGAATGAAATATTTGCTGAAGTCATTATACCACTGGCATTGCCGAAAACGTATACCTGGCTGGTGCCTTCTAACTTGATTGATACTATAAAACCCGGTTGCAGAGTAGAAGTAAATCTTGGAAAAAATAAAAAATATGCCGGCGTTGTTAAATCGCTGCATAATATCAAACCTGATTTTACAGAGCCAAAAGAAATATTAAATCTCTTAGATGTTGAACCCGTCGTATATGAGCAGCAGTTAAAGCTCTGGGAGTGGATGGCATCTTATTATATGTGCAGCGAAGGAGAAGTGATGGCAGCTGCTTTGCCGGCTCACTTTAAATTATCCAGCGAAACGATACTAATATTTAATGACGAATACGGCGACGATTTCACTGCTTTAGATCATGACGAATATATTGTAGCCGAAGCTTTGCAAATAAAAAAAGAACTGACATTGGCCGAAGTACAACAGCTTCTCGATTCATCGCATGTTTATCCTGTCATCAACCGGCTGATACAAAAAAAAGTTTGTCATGTTTGGGAAGCATTGAAACAAACTTATACTGCA
>Ga0187893_10010729_pt1 | contig 13534 bp, 8 predicted proteins | sample MA1701074metaG_FD_139574 | JGI IMG/M metagenome (GOLD analysis project Ga0187893, IMG submission 139574) | White microbial mat communities from a basaltic lava cave in the Kipuka Kanohina Cave System on the Island of Hawaii, USA - MA170107-4 metaG ...
ATCCAGTTGGTATCGCCTCCGCGGCCGCCGGCCATCGCCAGGGCGGGGCTGTTTTGCACCGGGTCGGCGGCTATTGGCATTACCATAAATCCAGCCAGCCGAGCAAGTTGGCCAGCTCTCCGGTCCGACAAAGGCATGTTGGCGATTGTTCGCCGGTCTACTACGGCAGCTACGGCGGACGTTCCCGTTTGCAGCAGCGGAATCCTCTCCTCGACGGTGATACTCTCGGCGACTGCGCCTACTTCGAGCTTGATGTCAGCTCGAGCGGGAACCCCGGTTTCCAGCACGATACCCGTCCTCAGGTGCTGCCTGAATCCCTCCGCCTCGGCTGTGAGGCTGTAGTTGCCGGGCTTGACCAACGGCATGAAGTAGTTGCCAGCCTGATTCGTGACCGCATGCCATTGCTCTCCGGTATCCACTTTCAGAAGCTGGAGCTTGGCTCCCGGTACAACCGCATCCGAAGCGTCGGTGACTCTCCCGGTAAGCGTGACCGACAGGTTCTGCGCCAGGCCGATACCCGCGCCGAGAATCCCTACAGCCATCCATCGAATTGACCTTTGAACTGCCATGCCGCACCTCCTTTGATAGGTTCCAGCCTAAGCTCCATCCCCGGGCGCGGGCAAGCGACGCTAGTGTAGACATTTCAGTTGTCGTCTATTGTCGCTATCAGTCGCAGCCGAGAAACAACTTGCTTTCCAGACAATGCCATCGGACTCAGCCTCCCAAACCAGTCATCGCCCGCGGCGCAGCAACGGGAAGAGAATGCCGGCTTTGAGGTTGGTCTTCACCTTCAATCCAGACTTGGGCAGGTCGCGGACCAGGGTCTGGTTGTGATTGATCCGCCTCCCGCCGGCCTTGATGTTGGTCTTCACCTTCAATCCAGACTTGGGCAGGTCGCGGACCAGGGTCTGGTTGTGCTGCGAGCGTCGCCTGCCCGCCTTCAGTTTTGTTTTCGTTGTCATGTCTACTACTCCTTTCACACTTGTAGGCGTTAAGCAGGGTTCAGAACTGGCATAGACGGTCGGTAAAAAGCAAAAGGGCGGGAACTCGGTAGGAGTCCCCGCCCGCGATTGCGATTTCTTGGGTCAGTAGGGGCACATTGCCCGGCCCATCGAAGTGAGGATCTGAGCGCCCAAGGGGCTAATCGGCGGCGGCAGGCGACGGGGATGCTCACGCTGCATGTCGTCGCGACGGACGGCCGAGTTCTTGCCAGCCAAGTGGAATGACACCGCACCTACGGATGCGCCACGACCAGTACAGCATGGGCCCGCCGTAGGACGCATTCCAGGCATAAGCGGAGCGTTTCTGGGTCCAGGGAGGCAAAGCTTTCGTCGAGAATAAGCAGGTCGGCGCCTTGCAGCAACACGCGTGCTATGTAGAGGCGGCTTCGTTCACCATGCGAGAGTTGCCACCCTGACTCGCCCACGTTCTGAAGCATTCCGGCGGGCATGCGGGAAAGCAAGTTTCCGAGGCCAAGCTCCATGCAAATCTCCTCCGCGGCCTGGACGTCGTAGTTTTGAGCCCCGAGGAGCACGTTGAAGGCCAGCGTGCCCGTGAGAACGTGGTTCTCATGGAATTGCGGTGCAAGCGCGACGCGGCGGCGCCAAGCTTCCAGCCCGAGCGTTTCAAGATCCAGTCCACCAGAAAGGAGCAAGCCCGACTCAGTCGTGCGCAAACCGCCCAACACCGAGGCCAGCGAGGATTTGCCTCCCCCGGAGGGCCCCTCGATGAGCAAGCGGTCGCGCGCATGAATGTGGAGGGAACACTTGTTGAGAGTTGGCGCCCCCATTATTCGATGCCTGAAGACCAGGCTACGGGTCTCCAGGACAGTTTGTCCCGTGGGTGGAAGCGCGCAGGCCGGGGCTCGAGATTCTCGGGCGGCATCGTACAGCGGCGCAACGCGCTGCCAGGCGATCCAGGCGCCCGCTAGCTGGCCGATACTGTCGGAGATCTGCTTCAAGGCGCGCCAGGCGAGTAGAATACCTCCAATTGCTGCAGCCAAGGCGGCGGGTGTTGCGCCACCGCTAGCAAAAGCCGAAGCCAGGATCCCGAACGCGGCGAGCAGCCATCCGCGTGGAGCCAGAGCAAACAGCGTAGCGGCTGCGTCCATTTGTTTGGAGAGGAAAGCGTATTGCTCCAACGCCTGATCTTCGCGGTCGTGCCACTGGCCGCGAGTCTCTTGGGCCAGACGCGTGCGGCGCCCTATCAAACTCTCAACGAGGTCGCTGGTCATAGCCAGACGCGCTTCGGTCCAGCGCTCACGGCGGCGAAGGTAACGCCAGCCCGATAGGGCAGTCAGCCCAACCCAGGATGCAAGCAGCAGAACATGACTAGCGCCGCCGGTTCCCACCGCCAGCACTCCCGCCGAGATTACTAGCTCGATGGTCGCGGTCAGGGCCACGAACCCGCCGTTAAGCGCCAGCGACTCGAGTGCGTCGGCCTCGATAACGCGTCCCAGCAGTTGACCGGCGCCTTGACGCCGGACTGCGTCCGGATCCATGCACAGTGCGCCAAAGAGTAAGCGCTGTTTGAGCAGCCCGCCGCCGTCCACAGCCAGACGGCCTTGCAGCCAGGTTTCGGCCAGGCGCATGGGGATGATCGTCATCACCACCAGCACCCAGCAGAGCAGCCATCCCTGATCGAGACGACCTTCGAGGGCGCCCTTCCCCGCCATCCACCAAGCCAGCAGCCAAAACAGATGTTGTGTGGCGTGCACCGTGGCCAGCGCTGCCAGCCGTTGCGGACCACGCACTAGCCGAAACTGTCGCCAGAAGCCGCTCCCTGGCGACGCGCGCAACATCCAGCAGCCGCCGATCGAGGCATCCCGGATGCGCTGGCGGATCATCGACTCGCCTAGATCCGGTCTCTTGTGTCGCGGGACACCGGCCTCTTCCATCAGGCGGTTGAATCTTGCACGATGAGGTGTCTCCAGGTCTGCGCAGATGCACTGCCGGAGAGCCGTGATGGGTACGCGGTGTGTTTTCAGGTCCGGGGAAAGTATTCTACCTTTCGACGTCAGCAAGAGGAATCGGTTCTGCTCAGGTAGGCGCAGGACGGCAGGGCCCGCAATGGGCAACTCAGCTTCCAGCTCAGCAACGCTGAACTCGATGGGCTGGGCTTCCAGCCCGAGCCGGGCGGCCAAAGTTTCCATCCACCAGGAGAACCCTTCGGGCGATGGCGATTCCGTTTCGGACTTGCTAACACCATCGGCCAGTCCGGACGCTCGTGCGAGTGCCCTCAGCCCTGCCCCAAGTTGATGGGAAGGCCATGCCAGTTGCTCCAGAGGGCGGCTCATGCGATCGCCGCCGTTGGCTGGATGGAACGAGAGGCTTCGCGTAGTTCTCCGTTCACCATTAGGAGACGCCTCCATTGTTCCCCTTGCCAGAGATCACGCACGGCCCGCTCGGCATGGAGCAGATCGTGATAGCGCGACGCGCCATCGCGCGCCAGGCGCGAGGGGTCCCCATCCTCGACGACGTGTCCGTTCTCCATCACCAGCACGCGGTCGAATGCCTCGGTCTCGCAGACGTCATGGGTGATGCACAGCAGCGTAGCGTCTTTCCACCAGCGTCGGGCGTTTTCGAGCAACTCGGCGCGCTTGCCGCGATCAAGGCCACGGGCCGGCTCATCCAGGATGACCAGGCGAGCGTCGCGGCGCAACATGGCGCGGCCCGCTCGGACGCGGACTCCCTCGCCGCCCGAGAGCAGGGCGCCGCCTTCTCCGATCCGAGTCTGCATTCCCTCCGGGAGCTTCTCCACTACGCCCAGCAGATCCGCCTCTTCGAGCGCCCGGTCGACTCGCAAGTTGGATTCGCCGTCCGCACCGTAGGTGAGGTTCTCGAGCAGCGATCGGTTCCAAAGTTGGATGGCGGGATCGATCCAGGCGGTTTGCGCGCGAAGCCCCTCGGGATCGATGGGTTCGCCGTCAACCAGTACGCGTCCGGCCGCGGGCTGATGCCATCCGAGCAGCAGGCCCGCGAGCGAGGATTTACCCGCGCCCGATGGCCCGACAATAGCGACGTGGCTTCCCGGCGCGATGGAGATGTTAAGATCCTCGAGGATCGCGCGGCCGGCGGCGCGCACCGCAACACCTTCGATGGCGAGGGAAACGCCGCCAGCCGCAGGCGCCGGCTCGTGAACGTGCTCCCGCTGCGGCGGGTCTTCAACGGCGCCCAGCGGTTCGAGGAGCCGCAGCGTCACGTTGCGCAAACTGGGGAGCTGACGGGCGGCGTGGGCAACATCCTGCCCCAGCGAAGGAAGACTCAGCACCCAATACAACAACAGCAGCATCCCGGCGGGATCACCGCCGCGCGCGGCCCTGTCCAGGAGCAGCCAGGCGGCAAACCCAAAACCGCTGAGGAGCTGAAGCGCCTCGAGCGCCACCGCCAGCCGTTGCACCGCATTTCCCGATCGCGTCCACTCGAGCAGCAGGCTCTCGTGCGCACACCGTAGAGTACGCTCGGCACCGTGGGCCCGAATCGCCGTCAGTCCCAGCAGCGCATCGAGATAGAAACGGCTCAGCGCGCCGGCATGGGTGCGGAAGCGCAAGTCGCGCTCGATCAACATAGGCTGCGTCCCAAGCGGCAACAACACCGCCACGATGGCAGCCGACAGACCAAGAGACGCGGCGGGCGGGTCGACCCAGGCGATGGCGGCCGCGATGAGTGCGAGTTCGAATACGGCGCGCACCAGATCCTCTGCAATCCCCGGCAGGCGGCGGACCTGGTGGACGCTGTGGCAACGCTCCGCCATGTCGGAGTTGAGGCGGCTTTGGAAGTAGCAATCGCGGAGACGCGGGATCTTTCGCAGGAAGCTCAGGCGGAGGCGCAGTTCCAGTCTTCGCGACAGGCGCAGCCCGGCGGCGGCGATCGGGAATTCGAGCAACGCGAGCGCCGCCAGGAACAGAGAAAAAGCTGCGATCCCCCACAAACGCTGGCTAGTGACGACGAGTTCGCGGCCGAGATCGAATAGACCGCGCAGCAGGACCGCTTCAGTCACGACTCCGGCGGAGGCCACCGCCAGGCTGACAAGGAGTGCTATGGCGGTAAACCTGCCATCCGCACCCACTAGCTTCAGCATCTCCCAGCTGGGGTGCAGTCGCTTGTCCTCCAGCGCAGCCACCAATTCGGGCGTGGACATCGTAGCGTGCTGCCGCGCGTTTGCGCCGTGCACGGTGATCAAAACTGCTCCCTTCACGAGCACGTAGTCTGAAGCAACGTCGTCGGGCCGAACGAACCAGTATTCGCCGGGGATGAGCTCAGGCTGTTCGGCCAGCCGCTCCACCAGACCTGCTGAGCGGCCGCACCCAATCGACCTCGTTAACCGGACTGCGGCATCAAGGGCGCCAAGACTACGCCATCCCGGATCTGCGAGCGCTGCAGCGATCCAACGTTGCGCGGTTGAGTTTGAAACGCCAATCTGACCCAACCGCCGGCGAAGTGCGCCAAGGAAGTGCTCGGATTCAGCGAACCGCCGCCAGTCCGCGACTGGCGCCCGCATCTCGTGCATGTAGACTTCGTCAAGAAATCGCTCGCTGCTGATCCAGCGGCGCCCGACGCTCGGATCCATTACCTGAAGCAACGAACCGTGACGCCGCCAGACTACCACGAAATGGGTCTCACCCTGCGGGAGCACGATCACCACCAGCGCGGGCAAGCTGTGGGATTCTGCGATCAGGAGGTGATCGGCGGGCACAAGCACCTGTTCGGCTTCCAGTCCAAGGGCCACTGCAGCTTCCTCGATAGCGTCGATGGAGGTGCCGTCGACGCCGGTTTGGCACGCTTCGCGCAGGCGGCCATAGCTGGCCCGAATGCCAAAGCCCTCCAGCAGGCATTTCAGCGATGCCGGGCCGCAATCCATGGCCGATGTCTGAATGACCTCCGTTGCCAGGAATCTCATGGCTGCCTCTGGTTGCCGGTTGGCGCCCTGAGCATGCGTCCGGCATTGCGCATTACCAACGTGGCTGGTGAGATATGCTCCACTTCGACTTCGAGCGCGCCGGGCAGTCCGTGTTGGATCGGGATGCGGGACGCGGGATCCGGGCTCAGCGCAAGTTCGACGCGGATTCGGCCGTCGCGGACTTCACCGCCGACGCGGGCCACGGCGAACGAGAGGGCGCCGTACTGGGTCCAGGGAAAGCCATCGAGACGAAGCCGGGCAGGCTGGCCCCGGCGGATGCGGCCGAGCGCGGCGGTGGGCCGGAAATGTGCAACCGCGCGAACCCCGCCCGGAGGCAAGATGGTGCAAATCTTTTCTCCTTCGGTGAGTACCCCTCCAGCACGAACCATAGCAACTTCACCCAGGCGTCCGGTGATAGGAGCACGGATCGTACGCCGGTCAATCTCGTATTCCAGCCGGCGAAGGGTCGCTGAGCCAGTATCGATCAGGCCCTCGAGGCGTGTGAGTTCCGATTCCAGCCGTCGTAGGTGAGATTCGCGGTCGCTGTGCCGGGTCTGACGCTCGTGACTGATGCGGCCGACAGCGATGCGCAGGCCTGCTTCGATGGCAGCCAGGCGCCGGGCCTCGGCGCGTCCGCGGTCTAATTCGCGCTCGGCGATGAGGCCGGCGGCACGAAGCCTGGCAAGGCGATCGAGTTCCTGCTGAGATTGGGTCGCGGAGGCTTCCGCCTCGCGCAACCGGGCGCCAGCTTCGTCGACTGCGGATGCCGAGGCGTCCTGATCGGCGCTCCGCGCATCTGCGGAGGCTTCCATTTCCTTGCGCAGGTACCGGATCTGGAGTGAGTATGCGGCAATGCGCGCTCGCTCCTCCTGAGCCTGAAGCCGAACTGAGCCGGAGTCCAAATCGAGCAATACATCGCCGGCCCGAACCTGGCGGGCGAGCACGAGTTCGGTGGCCGTGACGCGCCCGGCGAGTGGCGCCTGAACGACGTACGCGGCGTGCTCCACTTCCAGGCGGGCGTCGGAAGTTACTTCATACAGCGTGACACGGGCCCATAGCATCCAGGCGATCCAGCCGGTTAGGAGCGCTATAGCCAGCATGAGCGCTGCGGCCTGAACGTGGAAGCGATCCGCCGTCAATGAGCGCATCGTACGTGAGAATGGTGTTGTCATCTCGCCTCGTTTCAAGGGTTTCCACAGTCGAGCCCGATTTCCGGGCTTCGCATTTACGGCCAAGCAGCCGCCCGCGGAGGCGGCTGCTTGGCCGCGTGCACTCGTTTAGCGCCTCCAGTGGAGTACGCCGACCTTGAGATTGGTCTTCGTCTTCATGGTGTTTCTCCTTTCAATCAAAGAAGGCGGGAAATGATTCTGGAAACTGGAAGCCTCCTCGCACATTGATCGTGCCGCGGCACTGGGGCGATCCGCATCGGCAAGGGACGGCCGGCGCCGATATTGAGAACTTGTAGTCGACGTCAACTCCTCTGCCGGCTCGATCGCCCTGCGGCTGACGTACCAGATGTTCCCTTCCTGGAGTCGGGCTCGCAGGTTCGGATCGCACGAGTGATTGATGTACTCCGCTACGCTTCCTCCGACCGCTCCATCCAGAAACCAGTAGCGGTTCAAGGTAAACAGGTACTCCCGGGAGCGCTCCGGGCGGCGCTCGACGGCCTGCCGGCTCACACGCTCACCGGTGTACTGGATCACACGCCGGTTCACGGGGATCGTTTCCTCGGCGACGACGCCCCAGCGATGTATTCGGGAAGGCCGCACCGAAATCTGGAAGCGAGCGAACTCAAGATTCACCGTTGCCGTCACGCCTAACTCTCCGTCAGCAGAGTGTCCAGACCGGCACGGATTCGCCTGGCCCGTTCCTCCAGCCGAAGGGCTTCGGCTGTCTGCTTGATCTCTCGAAGAAGCTGCGCCCAGTTCTCAAGGTACACGGCAACATTTGGGTGCCGGAGCCCCAACGCCTTTTGGAAGGCCCTCAGCGCGCGCCGGAAGAGCAATTGGGCCTCGGCGAAGTGTCGGCGCTTTTTCAGAAGCACTGCGAGGTTGTTGAGGCTAACAGCGACATCGGGGTGGTCGAGCCCGAGCAGTTTTTCTTTGGTGGCCAGTGCGCGCCGGTAGAGCGACTCGGCTTTGGCCAGACGTCCGTGGGCTTGATCGATGGCGCCCAAGTTGTTCAGGGTGGCGGCGACCTCGTAATGGTCCGGACCGTAGACTCGCTCGAAGATGGCGAGTGCGCGTTGGTACAGTCGCTCAGCCTCACCATATTTGCGTTGCGCATCGAGCAGGGCAGCCAGCGCAGCGAGGTCGGCCCCTACATCAGGATGTTCTGGCCCCAGAGCCTTCCGGCGAATCTCAACGGCGCGCCGCGCGAACGGTTCACCGCGCGCCCAGTTGCCAGCGGCGTGCTCGAGACCGCCGAGGTTATGATAGATGGTGGCTGCGTCCGGGTGATCGCCGCCGACGGATGCCTCGGTAATCGTCAGGGCTCGTTGGTAGAAACGACCGGCTTCTGAAAACTTCCCCATGTACTTGTAGAGCACGGCGAAGTTGTTGAGAACCGTCGCCACCTCGGGGTGATCCGTTCCGAAGCGCCGCTCGGCCGCCCGCAGGGCGCGGCGGTACATGCGCTCCGCCTTTTGGTAGAGTCCCCTATCCTGGAACGAGTCGGCTTTCGCCATCAGGCTGCGCGGCTCGGCGCCCCGAATGGGAGGCCGAGAAACAACTTGCTTTCCAGACAATGCCATCGGACTCAGCGTCCCAAACCAGTCATCGCCCGCGGCGCAGCAACGGGAAGAGAATGCCGGCTTTGAGGTTGGTCTTCACCTTCAATCCAGACTTGGGCAGGTCGCGAACCAGGGTCTGGTTGTGGTTAAGGCGTCGCCCGCCCGCCTTCAGTCTTGTTTTCGTTGTCATGTCTACTACTCCTTTCACACTTGTAGGCGTTAAGCAGGGTTCAGAACTGGCATAGACGGTCGGTAAAAGAAAAAGGGCGGGAACCCGGTAGGAGTTCCCGCCTGCGATTGCGATTTCTTGGGTCAGTAGGGGTACATTGCCCGGCCCATCGAAGTGAGGATCTGGGCGCCCAGGGGGCTGATCGACGGCGGCTTGGCTGTGGTGCCCGCAGCGACCGTATCGAGAAAACCCTTCATTGCGGCCTGCTCGCCTACCCGGTCGCCCTGCGCGGAGGCGGCCTCAGCCAACTTCAGGCGGCCTTGCAGTTCGCGGACCTTCTGGTCGACCGCCGGCGTTTGCCAGACGATCTGCAACAGAGAGCTGTAGCTGAAGAAATCGATCTTAGGCGTGGGGCCAACGATCGCGGGCAGCGACATCCATTGTTCGCCGTACTTGCCCAGTTGCAGATCCTTTTTCACGTTGTCCCAGAACGACTCCAGGATGAAACGAACCGAACCGTCAGCCCGGGTGCCGGTACTCGCCCCTTGCTGAAACCACCTCTCGATGCTGCCTAAGGTGATGGTTCCGTCCGGGGCTGTCAGTTTGCGGGACGCGTCTTCGGCCATGCCCGGCAATTCGAGGTAGGAACGCACCTGGCGGTACAAGCTATCCTGTTCGACGTAAGGCAGGGTATACGCTAGCTGAGCGAAAGCTTCCGCGGCGTGATAGCGAACGGCGGCGAACATCCGGGCGCGTCCTTGGCTTGCGCCCGGTGTCGGCGTGAACTCGATTCTGTAAGAAGGAACTCCGGCGAGCAGGAAGACGTGCAATTGGCCGGAGTACGATCCGGTCACACCGGGCTCAGGGCTTGCATTGAGAATCCAGCCTCCTTGCGGGTCTTGTTGACGCATGTCGGGGCCAATCTTGTAGCCGTCCTTTTCGCCGTTTGCCGGGAAATTGGCGACACGGAACACCTCGGCCAAGGTCGCCGGGAACCGCTTGTTGAGGTTGTGATCTCTGCGCAGAGCGAGCGCTGCCTCCCTCAAGTTGTCCGATAAATTGCCCGTCGCCTTCAACTCGCGGTACGTTTGGGTCCCCGCTGTGAACGCCTCCGCCAGAATACTCATAATGAACACGATGAGCGCCATGGCTACCAGCAATTCGGTTATGGTGAATCCGGACCGTTTGCTGCGAACAAGATTGTTTTTCGTTGTCATCTTTGCTACTCCCTCGCACATATAGGGTTGAGCAGTGGTCAAAACTGGCATAGAGCGTTTGGCTCTCGGGACCACCCGGAGATACAATCAGAGGCGGTCGACCGCTATGTCTCCCACCCGGGATGTCACCGAACTGCTTCTTGCCTGGAGAGACGGGGACGACACTGCGCTCGAGAAACTGACACCACTGGTCTACGACGAGTTGCGGCGCCTGGCGCGCCGGTACATGGCCGCTGAGCGCCCAGAGCACACCTTGCAGGCTACGGCGTTGGTGAACGAAGCTTACCTACGGCTGGTCGATTCGCGCCACGTCAAATGGAATGACCGCGCGCACTTTCTCGCGGTCTCGGCGCAACTGATGCGGCGGGTGCTGGTGGACTACTTCCGCTCGCGCAACTATCAGAAGCGAGGCGGCGCCGTGCGGGCGACGTCGCTCGATGAGGCTCTCGAGGTGGGGGCCAGGCAGGACCCCGATCTGGTGGCGCTGGACGACGCTCTGAACGCTCTCGCTGCGATCGATGAGCGCAAGGCCAAGGTCGTTGAACTGCGTTTCTTCGGCGGGCTGAGCGTCGAGGAAGCGGCTTCCGCACTCCAGGTGTCTCCCGACACGGTAATGCGGGACTGGAAGTTGGCAAAGGCTTGGCTCTTGCGTGAGTTGAGTGAGCCGGCAAAAGGCTGAAGATGGATCCCGAACGGTGGCGGCGGATCGAGGAGATCTACCAGGCAACGCTCGAACAGCCGACGCAACAGCGTGCCGCGTATGTAGCACAGGCCTGCGCGGGGGATGCGGGACTGCGAGAGCAAGTCGAGTCGTTGCTCACGTTCGCCAGCAAGTCTTCGGATTTCATAGAGGAGCCGGCTTTGGAAATCGCCGCCAGAGAGGCGGCAAAAGGGGGTGCGCGGCAAGCCGGCGACTCGATCGGACATTACGTGCTGCAAGATGAAATCGGCGCCGGCGGTATGGGTGTGGTTTATCGCGCGATCGACACGCGTCTGGGGCGCACAGTCGCCATCAAAATGCTTCGTGATCTGCTTCCTCCAGTAGAAACCGACCGCGCGCGGCTATTGCGCGAAGCTCGAACATCGTCGTCGTTGAACCATGCCGGCATCTGCACGACGTTCGAAGTGGGGGAAGCCGAAGGCCAGATCTACATTGTCATGGAGTATGTCGACGGACGGCCGCTGAGTGGTATGATCCCGGCGGGCGGGCTGGCCGCGGAGACGGTGTGCCGGTTTGGAGTGCAGATCGCCGATGCATTGGCGCACGCGCACGAACGGGCGGTGATTCATCGCGACCTGAAAGGCTCGAACGTGATGATCACCAAGGAAGGGCGAGTGAAGGTCCTGGATTTCGGACTGGCCAAGCGCTTGCCGCAGGGCGGGAGTGCGCCCCAATCGCAAACGCTGACCGAGTCGGGGATTCTCATCGGGACACCGACGCACATGGCGCCTGAGGTGCACCGAGGCGAGAAGCCGTCGGTGGCGAGCGACCTGTGGTCGCTGGGCATCCTGCTGTATGAACTCGCGTCGGGGACGTTACCGTTCAAAGGGCATTCACCAGTCGAGTTAGGCGCAGCGATTCTAAAGGAGCCGGCGGCGCCCCTTCCGGTGCGAACGCATCCAGCCCTCGCAGGGACTATTCAGCGCTGCCTGGCCAAGGACGTAGCCGACCGGTATCATTCGGCGATTGAGGTACGAGCGGCGCTGGAAGCTGCCGGCCAAGGTACTGGACCGATCGGACGACCGGTCTTGAGCACTTCCCGGCGGACTGTTGTGACCGCGGCTGACATGCTGAACTCCTGGAAGGAGATCGCGCAGTATCTCAAGACCACCACCCGGACTGTCCAAAGATGGGAAAAGATGGAAGGACTTCCCGTGCATCGGCACCTCCATTCCCAGCGCCATGCGGTATACGCCTACAAGCCTGAGCTGGACACGTGGTGGAGGAAGCGGGGCACCCCCTCTCCAATCCCCAGCCGTCCCGGCCGCGTTGTGTACGCAGCTCTCGCCGCAGTTATTGTCGCGTTCGCCGCGGGAGTCACCTGGTGGCTCTCGCGACCCACCGGTATCGTCCGGCCTCCGGCGTTAACTCAACTGACCTTCGATTCTGGATTGACCACCGACCCGACATTATCTTCTGACGGGAAGCTGGTGGCATATGCTTCGGATCGACTTGGGCTGGGGAACCTGGACATCTGGTTGCAGTCGGTTGGCACGGGAGAGGCGCGACGACTTACTCAAGATTCCGCGGACGAATCCGAACCGGCCTTCTCGCCTGATGGCAGTCGCATCGCATTCCACTCCGAGAAGGCCGGAGGCGGTATCTATGTGATTTCAATCCTCGGAGGAGAAGCGCGGCTGATCGCCAGGAACGGCCGCCGTCCACGGTTTTCGCCGGATGGCAGCCGGATCGTCTATTGGATTGGCGGCTGGTACAAGGGTCAGACGTTCGTGGCGCCCGCAGCCGGCGGACCCCCGGTTCAAGTGCAACCGGAGTTCTACACAGCGGCTTATCCAATTTGGTCTCCGGATGGGCGGCACATCCTGTTTGTCGGCGCTCGTACCCAACCCGAACTAGTGACCGAGCCCGACTGGTGGACCGCGCCATCAGAAGGTGGTCCCGCCATCGCGACGGGTGCCGCTGCTATCTTCCGCAAGCAGGGAATCAAGATGGAGTGGGCGGCCCTGGTGACGCCTGGCGATTGGCACGGCGATCAAGTTTTCTTCTCCGCAAGAGCAGGCGCCAATCACAACCTCCGGAAACTCGGTTTATCCACTCGGACGCTGCGCGCAACCAACCCCCCTGAACGGATTAGCTTCGGAACCTCCGTGGAAGACAAGCCTGCTGGGAGCGCGGAACGGTTGGTGTTTTCGAGTCTGACGTCGAACCTCAATATCTGGGCAGTTCCCATCGACGCCAATCATGGCAAGATCGCACGTAAGCCCCAACGATTGACGCACGGGGCCTTCGATGCCAATAACAGCGCTTCCTCCGACGGCAAGAAAATCGTTTTCGTGTCCAACCGTTCGGGCAATCGGGATGTTTGGCTGAAAGATCTGACGACCGGCAGGGAGACCGCTCTGACCACAACCACCGTTGAGGAGGAGTCGGCGGAGATCACCCCGGACGGCGGTACGATCTGCTACACGGCGATTGAGGATAAGTGGAACATTTACGTGATGAGTCTCGGACCGGATGGCGCCCCAAGCGTACCGGAGCGCGTTTGCGAAGGGTGCGAACGTGCCTGGGATTGGTCGCCCGATAAGAAGACTTTTCTTTACCTTCCGATGCCCTTGGTTCGTCTTCACCTCGGCTCTCTCAACCTGGTTACGCGGCAACGAAGCGACGTGCTGAAACATCCAAGATACGAGTTAGCTCGGGCTCGTTTTTCCCCCGACGGCCGATGGATCGCGTTCGTGGCCGGAACCGGCGCGGGTCTTTTCTCGCGGAATAGGATCGCGATTGTCCCGGCCGATCCGCCACAAGATGAGGAAAGGTGGATCTGGATTACCGACGAT
>Ga0187893_10010730_pt1 | contig 13533 bp, 11 predicted proteins | sample MA1701074metaG_FD_139574 | JGI IMG/M metagenome (GOLD analysis project Ga0187893, IMG submission 139574) | White microbial mat communities from a basaltic lava cave in the Kipuka Kanohina Cave System on the Island of Hawaii, USA - MA170107-4 metaG ...
CAAGGTGGCGACGGCAGACGTGCAGCGCGTCGCCGACGCGTACCTGAAGCCCGCCAACCGCGTGCTCGGCCTGTTCATCCCGACGGCGCAGCCGCAGCGCGCCGAGATCCCGCCGCGGCCCGACCTCGCCGCGGCGCTCGCCACCTACAAGGGCGCCGAGTCGATCGACGCGGGCGAAGCCTTCGACCCGTCGCCGGCCAACATCGAGAAGCGGCTGGTCCGCAAGTCGCTCGCCAACGGCATCCGGCTCGCGCTGCTGCCGAAGAAGACCCGCGGCGGCAACGTGCACGTGTCGCTGTCGCTCTACTGGGGCGACGAGTCGAGCAAGGAAAAGCGCGCGACCGCCTGCTCTCTCGCCAGCGCCATGCTGATGCGCGGGAGCAGCAAGCACACGCGCGCCGAGCTGCGCGACGCCTTCGAGAAGCTGCGCGCCAATGCCTCGGTCGGCGCCGGGGGCGCGAGCCTAGAGGTGCGCCGCCCTCAGCTCGACGAGGCGCTGCGCCTCGTCGCTGAAGTGCTGCGCCAGCCCGCCTTCCCGAGCACCGAGTTCGACGAGCTGAAGCGTTCGATGCTGACCGGCGCGGAAGGCCGCCGCGGCGATCCTTCGACGGTCGCGAGCGAGCAGCTCTCGCGCCACCTCAACCCCTACCCGCCCGGCCACTGGAACTACCCGTTCACGACCGACGAGACGGTTGCGGCGCTGCAGGCGGCGACGCTCGAGGACGCGAAGCGCTGCTACACGGACCTGGTCGGCGCCACCGGCGCGCAGCTGGTCGCGGTGGGCGACTTCGATCCCGACGCGCTCGCGCGGCTGGTCGAGGAGCTCTTCGGCGGCTGGCGCAGCCCCGCGCCCTACAAGCGCATCCCGAGCCGCTACTTCGACCGCGATGCGCTCGAGCGCACGCTGCGCACGCCCGACAAGGCGAACGCGGTGCTGCGCGGCGCGCTGAACATCGAGCTGCGCGACGACCATGCGGACTTCCCGGCGCTGGTGCTCGGCAGCTACCTGCTCGGCGGCACCTCGGCCGGCCGCCTGCCGGCGCGCGTGCGCGAGAAGGAAGGCCTCTCGTACAGCACCTACGCGTACTTCAGCGCGGGCGCGCTGGACGCCTCGGCGACGTTCGGCATCTCATCGATCTATGCGCCGCAGAATCGCGAGCGCGTCGAGCGCGCGATCCGCGAGGAGCTCGAGCGCGCGCTCGCGCAGGGCTTCGCCGACGCCGAGATCGAGTCCGGGAAGAAGAGCCTGCTCGAGGCGCGGCGCCTTGCGCGCGCGCAGGACCGCTCGCTGCTCGCGCGCCTGTCCAACTACCTCTACCTCGGGCGCACTTTCGCCTGGGACGTCGAGTTCGAGAAGCGCATCGCCGCGCTCGGCCCGAACGAGGTGCGCGACGCGCTGCGGCGCCATGTCGACCCGAAAAAGCTCTCGGTGATAAAAGCGGGCGATTTCCGCTAGCGTTTCTGGAGCAGGTCCCGGATCTCTTCCAGCAGCTGCTCCTGCCGCGGCGGCGCCTTGGGCGCCTCGGGCGCGGCTTCCTCCTGCCGCTTCAGCCGGTTGATCACCTTCACCATGAGGAAGATCGCCCAGGCGATGATGATGAAGTTGACGCAGGTCTGGATGAAGCTGCCGTACTTGATCGTGGCCCCGCCGACCTTGATCGCCAGCCCGCTGAAGTCGAAGCCGCCCAGCAGGGTGCCGACCAGCGGCATGATGAGGTCCTCGACCAGGGACGAGACGATCTTGCCGAACGCGGCGCCGATGATGACGCCGACCGCGAGGTCGACGACGTTCCCCTTGACCGCGAACTCGCGGAATTCGCTGGCGATGCTCATGCGTCTCTCCCGAAGAAAAGCGGGGACGGAGCCCGATCTCGGCGAGATCGGGCTCCGTCCCCGAACTTGTCAATCGACAGGATCGTAGCGGACTTGGAGGATCTCGAGTTGCTCCTCCCCCGCCGGCGTGCGCAGCCGGACCACGTCGCCCGCGCGCGCCTTGAGCAGCGCCTTCGCCACCGGCGAGACCCACGACACGCGGCCTCTGGCCGGGTCGACCTCGTCGGCGCCGACAATGGTGACCGTACGCACTTTGCCCTTTTTATCTTTGATTCTTATCGTCGAGCCGAAAAAGGCCTGGTCGGTGTCGCGCCCCGACGAATCCACCACCTCGGCGGCCTCGAGGCGCTTGATGAGGAAGCGGATGCGCCGGTCGATCTCGCGCAGGCGCTTCTTGCCGTACAGGTAGTCGGCATTCTCCGAGCGGTCCCCGAGCGAGGCCGCCCAGGCCACCGTCTTCACCACCTCGGGGCGCTCGGTCTCCGCCAGGTGCTTCAGCTCCGCTTTCAGGCGCGCGTAGCCCGCCGGAGTGATGTAGTTCCGGGCGGGGCCCGGCGCCCGCCGGGGCGGGGGCGCCTCCTCGCCGTCGTCCTCGCGCACGAACGCCTTGGACATGCGCGAAATTCTACGCTTCCTGACTTGCAACCCCGCCGCGCAGAAAGGAAAATCCGGGGCTGAGCGGCCGGGACCAGGCCGGGGGGGAGACCGAGATGGCGGCAATCGAAAAATCGATCGACAAGGACGACCTGCTCACGCGAATGCGGGTGCGCGAAGTGCTGCTGTTCGCGCTGATCGCGATGGCGGCGGTGCTCGCGCAGCTTCCGGCCGAGTCGCTCGAGGAACTCGGCATCAACCGCAACTACCTGCTCGGCGTGCTTGGCTGCGGCATCGTCCTCGGCCTGTTCTTCTACCTGAGGTTCTTCTTCTTCCTCGCGGTGGTGCTGCTCATCCTCGGCGCCAACCTCGACCAGCAGATCGCCGAGTACATCCAGGTCTCGAAGATCCCGCTGGTGCTCGCGCTGGTGGCGATGGTCGGCATCTCGCTCATCAACTACGTGGTCAAGCTGATGCCGACGGGCCTCGAGCCCAAGCCCAGGGAGAAGAGCCCGGAGGGCATCCGCGCCCTCTTCTACGCGATCGAGAAGAGCAACCTGGTCTACGCGCAGAAGGTGCTGCAGATGAATTTCGATCCCAACCTGCAGCACGACAACGGCTACACCGCGCTCGCCTACGCGGCGATGAAGGGCAACGGCCGCATGGTCGAGCTGCTGCTCAAGAACGGCGCCGACCCGAACGCGGTCACCAAGGAAGGCGACACCGCGGTCGAGCTCGCGCTGCGACTCGGCCACTCCGAGGTTGCCGACCTCCTAAAGGCCGCGCGCCAGGGCGCGCCGCAGCCGCAGGCGGCCTGACCGCCCCAGTGAAACCGCTCGCCGCCGCGCTGCTCTTGTGCGCGGCGAGCTCCGCGCTTTCGCAATCGCTCCCGCTCGAGCGTATCAAGCTCCCGCCGGGCTTTCGCATCGAGCTCCTCGCGCAGGTGCCGAGCGCGCGCTCGCTCGCGCTCGGCGCGAAGGGCACGCTTTTCGTCGGCTCGCGCTCGGGCAGCGTGGTGCACGCCGTGCTCCCCGGCGCGCGCGTGGTCAGGGTGGCGGAAGGCATGTCGATGCCCAACGGCGTCGCTTTCCGGGACGGAGCCCTCTATATCGCCGAGGTCGGAAGGATTTTCAGAATTGACAACGTGGAACAGAACCTGGAATCACCGTCCAAACCCACCCTTTTCTTCGACAAGCTCCCTCGCGACGTTCATCACGGGTGGAAGTTCATCCGCTTCGGCCCGGACGGCAAGCTCTATGTCCCGATCGGCGCGCCGTGCAACGTGTGCGACCGGGAGGGGTATTCGCTGATCGGCCGCCTCGATCTTTCTTCCAAGTCCTTCGAAGTCTTTGCCCGGGGAGTTCGCAACACCGTCGGGTTCGACTGGCACCCGCAGACGCGCGAGCTCTGGTTCACGGACAACGGCCGCGACTGGCTCGGAGACGAGCTGCCCGCGGACGAGCTGAACCGCGCGCCGCGCGGCGGGCTGCATTTCGGCTTCCCCTACTGCCACCAGGGCGACCTGCAGGACCCCGAGTTCGGCCGCAGCCGCAAGTGCGCGGAGTTCGAGCCGCCGGCGCAAAAGCTCGGGCCGCATGTCGCCGCCCTCGGCATGCGCTTCTACACCGGCACGATGTTCCCGCCGGCTTACCGCAACCAGATCTTCATCGCCGAGCACGGCTCCTGGAACCGGTCGCGCAAGATCGGCTACCGGATCTCCCTGGTCAGAATCGAGAACTCCAAGGCGATCTCGTATGAACCCTTCGCCGAGGGCTGGCTCCAAGGAGAATCGGCCTGGGGCCGGCCGGTGGATGTCGAGGTGCTGCCCGACGGGTCGCTCGCGGTCTCGGACGATTCCGCCGGCGCGGTCTACCGTATCAGCTATCGGGGCAACTGAAACGCGCTGGTGTGCTGTCCCGGCCCGGTGATCTCAAGCGCATCGGCATCGACCCTGACCGCGCCGGGGAACCGGGCAGCCTCCAGCTCGGTCATCCGATAGCGGGTCTCCCGCATCCGCCCGGTGAACGGGTTGGGCACCATCCAGAAGTAGATCCTGAAGGGGTACTTGCGCTGGCTCTCCATCCGCAGTACTGTACATCCATACATGCCGGCCGGCAATAGCCGGAAACTGCGCGCCGGCAAACCTGCAATAATCCCGGACCCGTGGAAGAAGCCCTAAAGACCCTCCCTTCCCTCGCCGAGCAGGAGATCTGCCGCGATTCGCTGATCGAGAAGTACGCGAAGAACGGCGAATCCTCGGCCGCCGAGGTGCGCCGGCGCGTCGCGCGCGCGCTCGCGCAGGCCGAGGCCGAGGGCGAGCGCGCCCGCTGGGAAAAGCGCTTCTTCGCCGCGCTCGAGGGCGGCTTCATCCCCGCCGGGCGCATCAACTCCGCGGCCGGGGTGCAGCTGCAGGCGACGCTCATCAACTGCTTCGTGCAACCGGTCGGCGACTCGATCTCCGAGGTGGTCGACGGCAAGCCGGGCATCTACACCGCGCTCGCCGAGGCCGCCGAGACGATGCGCCGCGGCGGCGGGGTCGGCTACGACTTCTCCTCGATCCGCCCCAAGGGCGCCGAGGTGAAAGGCACGCATTCGCGCGCGAGCGGCCCGGTCTCCTACATGCGCGTCTTCGACCGCTCCTGCGAGACGGTCGAGTCGGCCGGCGCGCGCCGCGGCGCGCAGATGGGCGTGCTGCGCTGCGACCACCCGGACATCGAGGAGTTCATCCACGCCAAGGACCAGGGCGACCTCGCCAATTTCAACATCTCGGTCGGCGTGACCGACGAGTTCATGGCCGCCGTCGAGAAGGACGCTTCCATCGAATTGATTCACAAGGCGAGGCCCTGGCCCGGCGCCGAGAGCTACCAGCGCGCCGACGGCCTGTGGGTCTACCACAAGGCGCGTGCGCGCCAGTTGTGGGACCAGATCATGCGCTCGACTTACGACCACGCCGAGCCCGGGATCCTGTTTCTCGACCGCATCAACCGCGACAACAACCTCTACTACTGCGAATCGATCGAGGCCACCAACCCCTGCGCGGAGCAACCTCTGCCGCCATACGGATGTTGTTGTTTGGGGTCTATCGATCTCACCCGGTTCGTAAGAGAACCCTTTGAAGAACGATCCAACTTCAACTTCGAAGGATTCGCCAAGGTTGTCCATGCCTCCGTCCGCATGCTGGACAACGTGCTCGAGGTGACCAAGTGGCCGCTCGAGCCGCAGTACAAGGAGGCGATGGCCAAGCGCCGCGTCGGCCTCGGGTTCACCGGCCTGGGCGACGCGCTCGCGATGCTCCGGCTGCGCTACGACACCGACGAAGCGCGCGCGATGGCCGCGCGCATCTCGGCGGCAATGCGCGACGAAGCGTACAAGGCCTCGGTCGACCTGGCGAAGGAGCGCGGCGCTTTTCCGCTTTTCAACGCCGATCTTTTTCTCTCGGGAACGAGTTTTGCCGCCCGCCTCCCGGACGAGATCAAGGAACTCATAAGAAAGCACGGCATCAGAAACTCCCACCTTCTCTCGATTGCCCCGACCGGCACGATCAGCCTCGCGTTCGCCGATAACGCCTCGAACGGGATCGAGCCGCCCTTTTCCTGGGTCTACACGCGCAGGAAGCGCATGGCCGACGGCACGCTGAAGGAGTTCCCGGTCGAGGACCATGCCTGGCGGCGCTACAAGGCGGCAGGCGGCGATACCGCGAGCCTGCCGCCCTGGTTCGTCACCGCGCTCGAGATCTCGGCGAGCGCGCACGAGCAGATGGTGGCGGCGGTCGCGCCCTTCATCGACACCAGCATCTCGAAGACGGTCAACGTCCCGGAGGACTACCCGTACGAGGACTTCCAGGACTTGTATTTCCACGCCTGGAAGTCCGGCCTGAAGGGACTGGCCACCTACCGGCCGAACAAGGTGCTCGGCGCGGTGCTCTCGGTTGAGAAGGAGAAACCCCAGGATTTCGTCCAGGACGACGTCAACCGGCGCCTGCGCATCAAGAGCATCCCGCAGCCGGTGCTTGCCAGCCTGCGCTGGCCGGGGCGGCCGGACCTGGGCGGCGGCAACCCGGCGTGGACGTACATGCTGGAGCACCCGCAGTACCATTTCGCGGTGTTCGTCGGCCACGTCGACGACGGGCGTCCGCATGCCTTCGAAGTCTGGGTGAACGGCAGCGAGCAGCCGCGCGGGCTGGGCGCGCTCGCCAAGACCCTGTCGATGGACATGCGCGCCAGGGATCCGGCCTGGCTCAGGCTAAAGCTCGACACGCTCGCCAAGGCGGGCGGCGAGGCGTTCGACATGCCCTTCCCGCCCTCGGGCGAGAGGAAGTCGATGCCGTCCATTGTTTCTGCTTTTTCACAATTAGTGCATTTCAGAGTAAAAACCCTGCAAGGATTTTCCGACGGGCCCACACCGGTGCTGGACGCGATGTTCAGCCTCAAGGAGCCCAAGACCGGCACCGACGGCACGATGTCCTGGACGGTGGACGTGCTAAACCCGCGCACGGGTGATGATTTCGTGCTCGGGCTGAAGGAGATCGCGCTGCCGGCGATGGAAGGCCACCCGGCCGGCGTGACGCGGCCCTACTCGATGTGGCTCTCGGGCGAGTACCCGCGCGCGCTGGACGGCCTGTGCAAGATCCTGTCGCTCGACATGCGCGTGCTCGACCCGGCCTGGATCGGCATGAAGCTGCGCAAGCTGCTCGATTTCCCGGAGCCGCTCGGCGACTTCATGGCGTTCGTGCCGGGCTCCGCCCGGTCGCAGGCGAGGCAGCAGACGTTCCCCTCCACGGTGTCCTACCTGGCGCGGCTAATCCTGCACCGTTACGCGATGCTCGGCATCCTCGACGAGAACGGCATGCCTTTGCGCCAGATGGGAATTCTGCAAGCCCCGGCCCCCGGCCAGGCCCGGCTCATGGCCGGCGCCCCCTGCCCGGAATGCGGAAATACGACCTTGATCCGCAAGGACGGGTGTGACTACTGTACGGCGTGCGGCTATACGGGGGTCTGCGGTTGAACGTCTGGCGCGCGGGGCTCGGCGCCTGTGCCGCCCTGCTGCTGTCTTCCTGCGCGTGGTTCGTCAACCCGGAAGCCGAGCGCGAGGTGATGCTGAAGGGCCACGACCCGGTGGGCTACTTTACCGTCGGGCTGCCGATGCCGGGCCGCGCCGAGCTCAAGGCCGAGCACGGCGGCATGTCCTACCGCTTCGCCAACGAGACCAACCGGCGCCTTTTCATCACCAGTCCCGAGCGCTACGCGCCGCAGTTCGGCGGCCTGTGCGCGAACGGCATGGTGTACGCGCTGCCCACCACGGGCGAGAGCGACGCCTTCAAGATCATCGACGGCCGCCTGTATCTTTTCGCCAGCCGGCGGGCGCGGCAGTACTTCGAGATGGAGCAGGAGCGCAACCTGCGGCTTGCCTGGCATTACTGGGATGCCGAGGTGCGGGATTCGACCCTGTGGTGGCAGTCGCTCAAGCGGCAGGTCTTCCGGGTGCCGCACTACAGGACGACTGCCGAGCTCGGCTCCGAGCTCGAGCGGCGTGCCGCCGCGCGCAAGACCGACTAGGCTACTTCTCGAAGCTCGCCATCCAGAGCAGGCCGGCGACGGTTTTCGCGTCCGTGATCTCGCCCTCCCGGACCTTCCGGATCGCGTCTTGCAGAGGTAAATCGAAGACTTCCAGAAATTCACCGGCGTCCAGCTTGCGCTCGCGCTTCGCCAGGCCGCGCGCGAGCCACAGCTCGATCGCCTCGTTCGTATAGGCGATCGCCGTGTGCAGCACGCAGAGCCGCCGCCACTCGGCCGCGACGTAGCCGGTCTCCTCGAGCAGCTCGCGCTTCGCGGTCTCGAGCGGCGGCTCGCCCGGCTCGAGCTTGCCTGCCGGCAGCTCGATGAACTCGCGCTGGTGCGGGTAGCGGAACTGGCGCTCGAGCAGCACGCGCCCGCCCTCGAGCAGCGGCACGATCATCACCGCGCCGGGATGGCGGATGTACTCGCGCACGCCTTCGCGGCCGTCCGGCAGGCGCACGACGTCGCGGCGCAGGTGCAGCAGCCAGCCGCGATACACATCCTCGCCCGAGATGAACGTCTCTTTCAGGTCGCTCAAAGGTTCTGGATCGCTTTCAGGCAGACCTGCATCAGCTCCTGCGGCAGGAGGCCGAGTGCGATCAGCGCGAGGCCGTTGGCGGAGAGCAACACCCGCACCGAGCCGCCCGGCTCGCCGGCGCGCGCGTCCATCGGCGAGTCGCGCATCTCATCGAAATACATGAGCTTGACGATGCGAAGGTAGTAGAACGCGCCGATCAGCGAGAACAGCACCGCGACCACCGCCAGCCAGATCTGCCCCGTGTTCACGACCGCGGACAGCACGACCAGCTTGGCGTAGAAGCCCGCCGTCGGCGGCACGCCGGCCAGCGAGAACATGAGGATCAGCATGACGAAGGCGTACCAGGGCGCGCGCCGGTTGAGGCCCTTCAGGTCGTCCAGGTTCTCGCATTCGAAGCCCTTGCGCGACAGGAACAGGAGCATGCCGAAGGCGCCGAGCGACATCAGCACGTAGACCAGCGTGTAGAACATGGCCGCGGAGTAGGCCTCGCCCGCGCTGAACAGGTTGCCGCCGATCTTGCCCGAGAGCAGGCCGAGCAGCATGAAGCCCATGTGCGCGATGGTCGAGTAGGCGAGCATGCGCTTCAGGTTCGACTGCGCGATCGCGGCGATGTTGCCGACCGCCATCGACAGCACGGCGAGGATCGCGAGCATCTGCTGCCAGTCGGTGGCGAGCTCGAGCAGCCCGTTCACCAGCAGCCGCATCGCCATCGCGAACGCGGCGAGCTTGGGCGCCGTGCCGAGCACCAGCGTCACCGCGGTCGGCGCGCCGTGGTAGACGTCCGGGATCCACATGTGGAACGGCACCACCCCGAGCTTGAAGGCGACGCCGCAGACCACGAACACCAGCCCGAAGACGAGGAAGCCGTACTGGGTCGAGTCGCGCGACAGCGTGGCCACCTGGCGCGCCACTTCGTTCAGCTGCAGGCTGCCGGTCGCGCCGTAGAGCATCGACATGCCGTAGAGCAGCAGGCCGGAGGCGAGCGCGCCGAGCACGAAGTACTTCATCGCCGCCTCGACCGAGGCGGCCGAGTCGCGGTTCAGCGCCACCATCGCGTACAGGCAGAGCGACAGCAGCTCCAGGCCCAGGTAGACAGTGAGGAAGCTGTTTGCGCTCATCATCACCATCATGCCGAGCAGCGCGAAGAGCAGCAGCGTCAGGAACTCGCCGCGCAGCAGGCCGCGGTCGAGCAGGTACTGGCGCGAATAGACGAGCGCGAGCGACACCGCGCCGTAGGCGGCGAGCTTGAGCACGTGCGACATCACGTCGGCGACGTACAGGCGGTTGAAGGCGTAGGCCGGCGTGCCGTCCGAGCTGCCGAGCAGGTAGATGGTCGCGAAGGCGCAGGCGAGCAGCACGACCTGCGCGAGCGTGGTGCTCGTGCCGCGGCCCTCGTCCTTCACGTACAGGTCCACGATCATGAGCGCGCAGCCGCCCGCCAGCAGGACGATCTCGGGCAGCGCGAGCATGAAGTCGAGGCTCACGTCAGAACTTCGCCTGCCCGATATGGCGCAGCAGCTCGTTCACCGAGGCGTGCATCACCTCGGCGAAGGGCAGCGGGTAGATGCCCATCGCGAGCACCGCGACCGCGAGCGCGCCGAGCACGAAAAACTCCCTGCCGTTGAGATCCTTCAACGCCGCCACGTGGTCGTTCGCGACCGCGCCGAATATCACCCGCTTGTACATCCACAGCGTATAGGCGGCGCCGAAGACGAGCGTGGTGGCGGCGGCGAACGCTAGCCAGAAGTTCGCCTTCATGGCCCCCATGATCACCATGAACTCGCCGACGAACCCGCTGGTCGCGGGCAGGCCGCAGTTTGCCATGGCGAAGAGCATCATCAGCGCGGCGAACTTGGGCATGGTGTTCACCACCCCGCCGTAGTCCGCGATCATGCGCGTGTGCATGCGGTCGTACATCACGCCCACGCACAGGAACAGCGCGGCCGAGACGAAGCCGTGCGAGATCATCTGGATCAGCGCCCCCTCGATCCCGTAGGCGTTGAAGATGAAGAAGCCGAGGGTGACGAAGCCCATGTGCGAGATCGACGAGTAGGCGATCAGCTTCTTCATGTCGGTCTGCACCAGCGCCACCAGGCCGATGTACACCACCGCGATGAGCGAGAGTGCGATCATCAGCCAGGCCAGGTTCTTCGACGCGTCGGGCAGGATCGGCAGCGTGAAGCGGATGAACCCGTAGGCGCCGAGCTTGAGCAGGATCGCGGCGAGCACCACCGAGCCGCCGGTCGGCGCCTCGGTGTGGGCATCCGGCAGCCAGGTGTGCACCGGCCACATCGGCACCTTGACCGCGAAGGCGAACAGCAGCCCGAAGAAGAGCAGGACCTGCGTGTTCAGCGGCAGCGGCAGCGACCACCAGGTCTGGATGTCGAAGCTGCTGCCCGCCTTGTTGTACAGGTAGAGCAGCGCGACCAGCATCAGCAGCGAGCCGAACAGCGTGTAAAGGAAGAACTTGACCGCCGCGTAGACCCGGTTCGGCCCGCCCCAGACGCCGATGATGATGAACATCGGGATCAGCGTCGCCTCGAAGAAGATGTAGAACAACAGCCCGTCCAGCGCGGCGAACACGCCGTTCAGCAGCCCGGACATGATCAGGAACGCGCCCATGTACTGGCCGACCCGCTGCTCGATCACCGTCCAGCCGGCAATCACGACGAGGATCGTGACGAACGAGTTGAGCAGCACGAACAGCACCGAGATGCCGTCCACGCCAAGGTGGTAGAAGACGTTGAAGCGCGGGATCCACGCCAGCCGCTCGACGAATTGCATGCTCGCGGTCGAAGTGTCGAAGCCGGCGTAGAGGGGCACCGCGACGAGGAAGCCGAGCACCGCGCCGGCGAGCGCGAGCTGGCGCTGCAGCGGCGCGCGCCGGTCGTCCCCGGCCGCGAGTACGAGCAGCCCCGCGACGATCGGGACCCAGATGGCGAGCGAGAGGACCGGGGCGGCCTGCAAGCGTCAGGCCTTGTGGGCGAGGAAAAGGAACCAGCTGAGCGCGAGCAGCACGCCGAACAGCATCACGAAGGCGTACCAGTAGATCAGGCCGCTCTGCACCAGCCGCACCACGCCCGCGAACCAGCCGACCAGGCGCGCCGAGCCGTTCACCATGACGCCGTCGATGGTCGCCTGGTCGCCGCCCTTCCACAGCCCGCCGCCCAGCGCGCGCGCGCCGGCGGCGAACACGCTCGCGTAGAGCTCGTCGAAGCCGTACTTCCTCTCGACCAGCGCGTAGAACGGGCCGAAGAACTGCGCAATCTTCTTCGGCAGGTCGGTGCGCTTCCGGTACAGATACCAGGCGGTGGCAATGCCGGCGAGCGCCAGCCAGAACGGCCAAGCCTTCAGGCCGTGCAGCGTGTAGGCAACGAGGCCGTGCCAGTCGCCGAGGGAAGGCTGCGTCAGGCTCTTCCCGAAATAGTCCCCGAAGACGAATTGCCCCACCCACCACCCTGCCCCGATCGACGGAATTGCCAGCAACACGAGCGGCACCGTCACCACCGCCGGCGACTCGCGAGGCGGGTGCGCCTGGTCGAAGCGCTCCTCGCCGTGGAAGGCCATGAACACCATGCGGAACGTGTAAGCCGCGGTGACGAAAACGCAGGCGAGCACGCACAGGTAGGCGAAGGCAGCGCCCGGCGTCTGCGAATGCAGCGCCGCCTCGATGATCGCGTCCTTGGAGTAGAAGCCGGCGAAGGGCGGGATGCCGGCCGAGGCGATGGCGCCGATCAGGAGCGTCCAGTAGGTGACCGGCATGTACTTCTTCAGGCCGCCCATGCGGCGCATGTCCTGCTCGTGGTGCAGCGCGATGATCACCGAGCCGGCAGCGAGGAAGAGCACTGCCTTGAAGAAGGCATGCGTGGCGAGGTGGAAGATCGCCGCCGAATAGGCCGAGGCGCCGAGCGCTACGGTCATGTAGCCGAGCTGCGAGAGCGTCGAATACGCGACCACGCGCTTGATGTCGTACTGCGTGAGGGCGACCAGCCCCATCGACAGCGCGGTGATCGCGCCGATCACCAGGACCGCCGCCCGCGCCGTCTCGCTCAGCTCGTAGAGCGGCGACATGCGCGCGACCATGAAGATGCCCGCCGTCACCATGGTGGCGGCGTGGATCAGCGCCGAGATCGGCGTCGGCCCTTCCATCGAGTCGGGCAGCCAGACGTGCAGCGGAAACTGCGCGCTCTTGCCCATCGCGCCGACGAAGAGCAGCAGGCAGATGAGCGTGATCTGGGGGGTTTCCAGAGAAGCTCCTGAAAACACGGACGCGTAATCCAAAGTCCCGAAATAAAGAAGGACCAAGGCAATGCCCAGAATGAAGCCGAAGTCGCCCACCCGGTTGACGAGGAAGGCCTTGAGATTCGCGTAGATCGCGCTCGGCCGGGTGTACCAGAAGCCGATCAGGAAGTACGACACCACCCCGACCGCCTCCCAGCCGAAGAAGAGCTGCAGGAAATTGTTCGCCATCACCAGCATCAGCATCGAGAAGGTGAAGAGCGAGATGTAGGCGAAGAAGCGCTGGTAGCCGGGATCCTCGGCCATGTAGCCGATGGTGTAGACGTGCACCATCAGCGACACGAAGGTGACCACCACCATCATGAGCGCGCTCAGCCGGTCGATCAGGAAGCCGATCTCGAGCTTCGCCTCCCCGCTCGTGATCCAGGTGTAGACCGGCCCATTGAAGGTGTTTCCGTTCAGGACATCACGGAAAACAACCAATGAAAGAACGAAAGACAGAAAAACCGAAAAGATAGTGACTCGATGGGACCAGGCGCGGCCGATCACACCGCCGAACAAGCCGGCGATGATGGCGCCGGCGAGCGGCGCGAGCGCGATGATCAGGTAGAGGGTTTTCATCCCTTCAGGGAATCCAGGTCTTCCACGTTGATGGTGTTCAGGTTCCTGAAGAGGACCACCAGGATCGCCAGGCCGATCGCCGACTCGGCGGCGGCCACGGTGAGGATGAAGAACACGAACACCTGCCCTGCCGTATCCCCGAGGAAGTGCGAG
>Ga0187893_10010731_pt1 | contig 13532 bp, 12 predicted proteins | sample MA1701074metaG_FD_139574 | JGI IMG/M metagenome (GOLD analysis project Ga0187893, IMG submission 139574) | White microbial mat communities from a basaltic lava cave in the Kipuka Kanohina Cave System on the Island of Hawaii, USA - MA170107-4 metaG ...
CGCGCCCGCGGCACCTGTATCGCCTAATTAAAGAGCGATGAATCCATCGGAAACACTGCGATACTTTCAGACGCGCACGGATGCGATGATCGACGCGATCCGGCAGATCGTCGAGATCGAGTCGCCTTCGTTCGATACCGAGCGGAGCGGCTTGGTCGTCGATTGGATCGAGAAGAAATTTCAATCGATGGAATTTGATCTCGAGATCGAGCGCGTCGGTGCTGAAGGCTACGGCGACCACTTGATCATTCGTGCCTTTTCCGGCGATGCGAAGCCGTTGCTTCTGATCGGACATACAGACACGGTTCACCCTTTGGGTTCCAGGGAACGAAACCCAACGCGGATTGAGGGCGACAAATTTTTCGGCTGCGGCATCTTCGACATGAAGGCGAACATCGTGTTGATGCTGGAAGCCTTGCGGTTTTTCAAAGAGACTGGAACGCGGCCGGCGCGGCCGATCACGTTCGTCCTCTCCTGCGATGAAGAGGTCGGCAGCTATTCGGGGCGCGCGATCGTCGAACAGGAAGCCGAGCTTGCCGACCACTGCCTCGTGCTTGAGCCGTCGGCAAATGGAAGCGTGAAAACCGGCCGCAAAGGCACCGGAATGTACACGTTGCGGGCACACGGCATTCCGGCACACGCGGGGCTTGAGCCGGAAAAAGGCGCCAGCGCGATTCTGGAACTCGCACGCCAGATCGAGCGGCTGCATACCTTTAATAATGTTTCGGCGGGCACGACGGTCAACGTCTGCACCGCGACGGGCGGCACGACGACGAACGTGATCCCCGAACATGCCGAATGCACAATCGACGTGCGTTTCTCGTCACTCGCCGAGGCCGAAAGAGTTTACGAAGAAGTTTATTCGCTCAAGCCGTTCGACACGCGCGTGACGCTCGAAATTCTCGGCAACGTAAACCGCCCGCCGATGGAGCGAACCTCGGCCGTCGCCGCGCTCTACGAAAAAGCGCGGGTTCTGGCAGCATCGTTCGACTACGATCTCGGCGAAACGCAGGTCGGCGGCGCCTCGGACGGCAACTTCGTCGCCGCCCTCGGCGTCCCCGTTCTCGACGGCCTCGGCATCACGGGCGACGGCGCGCATACGCTGAATGAGCATATTTTGGTGAGTGATATCGCTGAACGTGCGGCTTTGATTACATTATTATTAGGGTGAGACAAAATGGAACGCGGATTTGCACGGAAGAAGGCGGGTTTCCGCGGATCTGAATTTTTAGATTGTTTTGATCCGTGAAAATCGGTTCTGATCCGTGTAAATCGCGTTCGGTTTTCATCTGAAGGAGGCGCATCCTGTCCGGTGACGGGCGCGGTCTTCAAAACCGTCTGTGAGTGCGCGAGAGCGTGCTCGGGTGGGTTCGACTCCCACACGCCTCCGCCAATTCGATTTTAGGTTTCAGATCGCCGATAAGAAATGACCGAAGCCTCTTACTTATGTGAAGTGTGGTGTCCGCTTTTGGCGTCGATCGATGTGGGCGGGTGGCGAGAGCGGTACGACGAATACGGGTCGGCTCAAAACAAACTGCCTTGGGCTTTTTCCTCTTCAAATTCCTTAAAATGAGTCTCCGAATCAGGCAACGGCTTCATCAAGGCCATTACGTCAGATTCTTTGGCATTCGGGTCGAGCCACGCTTCTTGATCCGCTTCCCGAATCACGACGGCTTGCCTTTGCTTCGTATTGTGTATCAGCTTGAAAGTTTCATTCGGGCTTGTTGTGATTATAGCCGTGCAGCGTTTGAGTTCTCCTTTTATCTCGCAGTGTCTTGCTATCCCGCCGAAAGAGAAAATGGGTTCGTCAAACCAGATCTCATATTTCTTCTTTGTGCCGTCGTTTTGCAACTGCCACTCGAACAAGCTCGTCGCCGGAATAAGGACGCGGTCTTTCTGGAATGCTTCCCGAAACATTTGAACCTTGTTAACGGTCTCCGCTTTCGCGTTGATGGCATTTGCGATTTTGCCGTCCCAGGTTTCAGCCCGAATCGTCCACCAATCCATTTCGGGTTCGTATTTGTTGTTGATGGCAAGGACAAGTTCGCCCGGAAAGATCTCAACGCGATTGATCTCCCTGTGAATCCGATAAAACTCCTCCCAAAGCTCTTCGGCGTAGAGAGGATATCTTTTCACTATCTTCTTGTACTCGGTTATCAGCTTATATCGACCGCACATCCTGAAAATCCCTTCCTTCTCAAAGGTGAAACCCGCTGCCTCTAATATAGCGGCTAGCTTTCATAAATCCGAACTTTGTGTCATATTTTTCGTTATAATTCTCACGGGGAGATCAAAAAATGAGCATTATTGACAAGGTCAAGGAAGCGGCGATGAATCAGTTTATCGAGGTTATCGAATGGCTCGATGAATCGAAGGACACTCTGCTTTACCGGTTTCCGGTTTATCAGCAGGAGATCAAGAACGGTGCACAGTTGATCGTGCGCGAATCGCAGGCGGCCGTTTTCGTTTTCGAAGGCCAGGTGGCGGACGTTTTCGCGCCCGGCCGCTACACGGTCGAGGGCGGAAATACGCCGATCCTTACCAAACTCGGCGCGTGGAAGTACGGTTTTAATTCGCCGATTAAGTCGGAAGTTTACTTTGTCAACACGAAGCAGTTTACGGACATGAAATGGGGCACGTCGAATCCGGTGATGCTCCGCGACGAGGATTTCGGCATCGTTCGGCTGCGTGCCTTCGGCGCCTACAGCCTGCGTGTCGCCGATCCGGGCGAATTTATCAAAGAGGTCGCCGGGACGAATGCTCATTTTCAGACCGAAGATATCGACGGCCAGTTGAAACGCGCGATCGTTACGGAATTTTCAGACGCGCTCGGCGAGCTAAAAATCCCGGCGCTCGATCTCGCGGCGCAATACAAAGAGATCGGCGACAAAATCCGCGCGATGATCAACGAGGATTTCAAAGCGTACGGCCTCGAGGTAACGAAGTTTTACGTCGAGAACGTGAGCCTGCCGCCCGAGGTTGAAGCCGCGATGGACAAGCGTGCCTCGATGGGCGCCCTCGGCGACGCAAATCGTTACATGCAGTTTCAGGCGGCAGACGCCCTGCGCGACGCCGCGCAAAATGAAGGCGGCGGTGCCGGTCTAGGCGCCGGTCTAGGTGCCGGTTTTGCCGTCGGCGGACAGATGGCAAATGCATTTGGCGCCGGTCCGCAAGGACAAGCCGGCGGCGCTCCCGCGGCAAGCGCGACCTGCCCATCGTGTGGAAAAGCAAACGCCTTCGGCGCAAAATTCTGCGCCGATTGCGGGGCCAAAATGGAAGTCGCCAAAGTGCCGTGCGTGAAATGCGGCGCACAGCTCCGCGAAGGCGCAAAATTCTGCTCGGAATGCGGCTCATCGCAAGAGAAACAAATATGCTCAAACTGCAAGGCCGAGCTCAACGCAGGCGCAAAATTTTGTCCCGAATGCGGTACCAAGACCGAGTCGGTCTAGAGTCAAAAGTAAGAAGTCAAAGGTCAAAACCAAACAGCATCGTCTGACGAGTGCGTTCGGTTTTGCCTTTTGCCTTTTGCCTTTTGCCTTTTTACTTTTTACTTTTAAGGTATGGCACTAAAACCGGAACTTCTTGAAATTCTCCGCTGCCCGAAATGCAAATCGAAAGTCGAGCTAAAGCCGGACGGTAAGGCGCTCAGATGCGTCAACCCTGAATGCTCACTCGTTTACCCGATCAAGGACGACATTCCCGTGATGATCGTCGAAGAGGCAACCGTCGAAAAATAGCAGCTGGCCGAACTTCTAACTGCAAACTAACTGACTATTAACTGTTAGAATCTAACAGTTAATAGTCAGTTAGTTTTTAGTTAGAAGTTAAGCGATTCCAAAGGGATACCATGGCCGAAGACCGAGATCCGATCGAATGGAAAAGTGTCGAGCGCGTTCTGGTCGTCCGCCTTCGTTCTATCGGCGACACGGTACTGTCAACGCCGTCACTGATCGCTCTCCAACGGTTTCTCCCTCACGCGCAGATCGATATTCTTCTCGAAGATTGGGTCGCTCCGCTGCTCGACGGTTTCGACGCGGTCAATAATGTCGTTCGTATCGGCACTGGAACATTCGAGCGGCTGCAAACTGCACGAAAACTGCGCCGATCAAGATATGATGTGGTCTTCAATCTTCATGGCGGGACGACCTCGACGTTTTTGACGTATGCGACTGGTGCACGCCATCGCGTCGGCTACGCCGCTTATCAATATTCGCGCCTTTATACGCATCTTCTTTCCTCATCTGGCGATTTCTGGCTTCAGCAACACACGCATTCCGCCGAACAACAACTCGCCCTGCTCGGCTTTGTTGAAATTCCCGTGGCCGATCGGCCGCGCAGCCGCTTGATCGCCTTACCGTCCGCCGACGCAACTCTCGAAGAAAAATTCTCCGCAGAGATGCAGAGGCGCGGAGCGGCAGAGGCGGAAACACGAGCGATAGCGAGCGTGCCATTTGCACTAATTCATCCGACGGCGGCTTTTGCCACGAAGCAATGGGCGACCGAGAATTTTGCACGCACCGCGGAATTTCTTTTTGAACAAGGTCTGCAAACGATCGCTGTTGCCTCGAATAATGAACGCGGCGTTTTGGAGAATCTCTCCAGCGAATCGAAAGTCCAGATCCTCACATTTGACGATCTCTCGTTGCCTGAGATCACGGCGCTCGCTTCGCGCGCCAAAATTTTCGTCGGCAACGATTCCGGCATAGCGCATATCGCGGCGGCTGTGGAAACGCCGACGGTCGTTATTTTCGGATCGTCGAACCGAAATCATTGGCGGCCGTGGACGGACGCACCGAACGAGATCGTTTACGAAGAATTTGCCTGCCAGCCGTGTCCCGGATATGAATGCAAAGAGTTTGGCGAGCCGCGCTGCATCCAGAGCGTCCGCGTCGAACGGGTGATCAGCGCGATAGAACATGTCCTGTCGGTACCACCTGCGGCACCGGGTGGTTCGGGCTGAGGATTAAAGAAGACGAAAAAGGCGAGTCACTTAACCCGCCTCTTTCGGTAGCTGAAATTTGGTCTAACGACGGACTCGAAAGTCCGTGTACGTGCTCCTACCGATTCGAATTTCTATTCGAGTTATTCCCGGACATGTTCGTCATCGAATCATCCGGCGCGACCTTGAGCTGATCCGTCACGCTCTTGACGCCCTCAATGCCTTTAGCGACCTTGACCGCCGCAGTCTTTTGAGCCGTCGTCTCGACCGTGCCACGCAAAGTCACGACGTCGTTCTCGACATCGACATTGATAGTCGAATCGCGAAGGTCGTCGGTCGTAAGCAAAGCTGCCCGCGTCTTAAACCACAGCCAGCTGTCGTTCGCTCCCTGCCCGATAGTGCTCGATCCGCGATCACGCTCGTAATCGGCGCGGTTCCGGTCATATTCCTCCCGCGAAATGTTCCCATTCACATTCACCCACCGGTTCGTGCTATTCGCATTCACCAGAACGGCCGTGTTGCTGTTCATGTTTGCATTACGCATGTTGGCGTTCATGTTTGTGTTCGCGTTCATATTCACGCCGCCGCACCCGACGAGCGCCACGGCAATGATCATCATTCCAAAAGTTAGTGCAATTTTTAAACGATTTATCTTCATTTTGTCCTCCAAGTCTTCTCAACGATCCGCGTAGGGATACAATACAAAAAGAGTCGTACGTGAAGTGATTGAAGCAAATCCCATGCCTCTGTGAATGTATGCTCGGTTACAAAAAGTCCCGTCCGTTTCAGAGGTCGCGAGATTTGAGATATGTTCGAAAATCGCCGCCGAGGTCTTTGCGTTTTAAGGCAAATTCGACCGTGGCGATCAAAAAGCCGAGCTTGTCGCCTGCGTCGTGACGTACGCCGTCAAGCTTTACGGCGTAGAACGGACGATCCTTTAACAATAATCTCATCGCATCGGTGATCTGAATTTCACCGCCGGCGCCGGGCTTGGTTTTGTCGATTGCGTCGAAAATGTCGGGCGTGAAAATGTAGCGGCCGATGATCGCAAGGTCGGAGGGCGCGTCTTTGAACGCGGGCTTTTCGACCATGTCGTTTATCTTGAAGACGTCCGGTTCAACTTCCTCGGCGTCGATCACGCCGAAACGCGAGATCGCTTCGCCCGCAACCTGCATCGTCGCAATCACCGGCGACTGATATTTTTCAAACACTTCGACCATTTGCTGCAACGCCGGTTTTTCGGAATCTATCAAGTCGTCGGCCAGCAGCGCTGCAAACGGCTCGTCGCCCACAAAATCCTTCGCCTGAAGAATCGCGTGTCCAAGACCAAGCGCCTGTTTCTGCCGCGTGTAACTTATTCTTGCTATGTCAGAGATCGCCCTAACCTGCTCAAAAACATCCTTTTTTCCTTTTTCCAGTAAAAGCTGCTCAAGCTCGAACGAGATGTCGAAATGATTTTCTATCGCTGCCTTGTCGCGCCCAGTGATGATCAGGATAGATTCGATGCCGCTCGCTATCGCTTCCTCGATCGAATATTGGATCAGCGGCTTGTCCACCAGCGGCAGCATCTCCTTCGGCGACGCCTTCGTCGCGGGTAGAAACCGCGTGCCCAAACCGGCAGCGGGAAAAACAGCCTTGCGAATTGTTCGATTCATAGAAAGATTGCTAAATTTAGTCTTACGCTTAAACCAAAAAGTTTAGGTTATATTTCGTCTCGAAACAACATCGGCGAGTTGGTCATTTTATGCTGGATCTTCATTTTGTCAGAGAAAATTTGGACGCGGTCAGACGCGCGCTGTCCGGCCGCAATTTTCCCGCCGACTCGCTTGATAAATTCACCGAGCTCGATCAAGAGCGCCGCCGGATCATCGGCGAATCGGACGAGATAAATCAGGCGCGCAACACCAAGAGCAAAGAGATCGGCGAGCTGATGAAGTCGGGCAAAAAGGATGAGGCCGAAGCGAAGAAGGCTGAGGTTGCCAGGCTGAAAGAAAGACAACTCGAGCTTGAGGCAAAGCGTGACGAAGCGGAAAAGGCGATGCGCGAGCTGCTCGGCGGATTGCCGAATATCCCCGCCGCCGATGTTCCCGAAGGTGTCGACGAGGCGGCAAACGTCGAGGTCAGAAAATGGGGCGAGCCGCGCGAATTCGATTTCGAATTAAAGGATCACGTCGATCTCGGCGAATCTCTCGGCATTCTCGACTTGGAGCGCGCGGCGAAGATTGCAGGCTCACGGTTTGCGATATTGAACGGCGCCGGAGCGCGGCTCGAACGCGCTCTGATCAATTTCATGCTCGACGTCCATATCAACGAGCACGGCTACACCGAAACGCTGCCGCCGTTTTTGGTGAATCGCGATGCGTTGTTCGGAACAAACCAGCTGCCGAAATTTGAGGAAGACCTTTTTCACATCAAAGATGAACGCGGTTTTGCGCTCATCCCGACAGCGGAAGTTCCGGTCACGAATTACCACGCCGGCGAGATACTCGACGCCGCCGATCTCCCGAAATATTACACGGCATACACGCCCTGCTTCCGCAGCGAGGCGGGCAGCTACGGCAAAGACGCCCGCGGGCTGATCCGCCAGCATCAGTTCGAAAAGGTTGAGCTGGTGAAAGTGACGCTGCCCGAGGAATCTGAAAACGAGCACGAAAAATTGACCGCCGATGCGGAAAGGATTCTCCAGCTTCTCGGTCTGCCGTACCGCACCGTCGTGCTTTCGACGGGCGATATGGGTTTCGGCGCGCGCAAGACTTACGACATCGAGGTCTGGCTGCCGTCGCAAAACACTTACCGCGAAATTTCAAGCTGCTCGAACTGCGGCGATTTTCAGGCTCGAAGAATGAACCTGCGTTTTCGCCGCGCGGGCGGCGCAAAACCCGAGTTCGCACACACGCTAAACGGCAGCGGTCTCGCCGTCGGACGCACGTGGATCGCGATTCTTGAAAACTATCAGCAGGCAGACGGCTCGGTCGCGATTCCCGAAATTCTCCATCCGTACATGAACGGCATCACAAAGATCGAGAGATTGCCAGAAGCCCGACCGTAACCGACGGCTCAAAAATCTCGGGAAGGGGTGCGAGCAGTTCGGCATAATTGTCCGGAGCATCAGCGGCTACGATGGACATGCCTTCTTTAACACCCAATTTTTTCGCCAGCGGCGTCGCTGAATATCCTGCAGTCATGGCATTCGACTTTAGACTTTAGACTTTAGACTTTAGACTTTAGACTTTAGACTCGACCGTGGTTACGACCACGCGTCGTTCCTTCGGCCCGTCGAACTCGCACAAATAAATTCCCTGCCAACGGCCGAGCAGCAGCTTCCCATTCTCAAACGACACCGTCACGCTTGAACCTACAAGCGACGATTTGATATGGGCGTCGGAGTTTTGTTCGCCGTGCTTGAAATTAGGCTCATGCTGAGGGATCAACCGCCGCAGCCACCCAAGCATATCGCTTTGCACGTCCGGGTCCGCATTCTCATTCACCGTCAACCCACAGGTCGTATGCTGTACAAACAAAACACAAACGCCATCGCCGCATTTCGGAATATGTTTTTCGACATCGGCTGTGATGTCGATCATCTCCTCGCGCTCGCGTGAATTTACGTTCAATGTGATCATATTTTCTTTTACCACAGAGAACATAGAGATCACAGAGAGGAAAAAGCAAAAACGAATAGTCATAATAAAGAAATCAACCTTTATACCTTTCTTTACCTTTTGACTTTTGCCTTAAACCTCAGTGCCTCTGTGTGCTCTGTGGTGGATTCCCCTTGATTTTTTGCGTCATCTAATTTGTTAAAAAGCCTTAAGTAATTGATAATCAATAATTTTGATATTTCCGAGATTTATAAGCTCAGAATTCGATTAAATATGAACAGTTACGTGATTTGGTTGGCACCCGCATTCGGGGTTTTGGGATTGCTGGTGATGTTTTATAAGTCGGCCTGGGTCACCAGGCAGGACGCCGGCGAGGCGAATATGAAGGAGCTTGCCGGGCACATCGCCGACGGGGCGATGGCGTTCTTAAAGGCCGAGTGGAAGGTGCTCAGCATCTTTGTCGTGATCACGGCGGCGTTGCTGGCCTATTCGGGAACGATCCATGAGGTTGGTGGAAGAGAGATACATTCGCATTGGCTGATCGCCGTCGCGTTCATCATCGGCGCCCTGGCCAGCGCGACCGCTGGATTTATCGGGATGAAAGTCGCGACGAAGGCAAACGTCCGCACCACGCAAGCGGCCCGCACAAGCCTGAAAAAAGCACTGCAGGTTTCCTTTACCGGCGGTACCGTGATGGGACTCGGCGTGGCCGGTCTGGCGGTTTTGGGTCTCGGCGGACTGTTTATTATTTTTCTTTCGGTCTTTGCCGACCTGGGCGCGAATACCGTCCGCACCTCGATCGAAGTGTTGACAGGCTTCTCGCTCGGCGCCGAATCGATCGCGTTGTTCTCGCGTGTCGGCGGCGGGATTTATACAAAAGCGGCCGACGTCGGCGCTGACCTGGTCGGAAAAGTTGAAGCCGGCATTCCCGAAGACGACGTCCGCAATCCGGCGACTATCGCCGATAACGTTGGGGACAACGTGGGCGACGTCGCGGGCATGGGCGCCGATCTTTTCGGTTCCTATGTCGCAACGATTTTGGCGACCATGGTGCTCGGTCAGGAGATCAGGGTGAACGACGCATTCGACGGATTGTCGCCGATTCTTCTGCCGATGGTGATCTGTGGCTTGGGACTTGTGTTCTCAATCGTCGGAACGTTCTTCGTCAGAATTAAAGACGAAAGGTCGAGCGTTCAAAACGCGCTGAATCTCGGAAACTGGTCGTCCATTATTCTTACTGTTGTAGCGGCCTACTTCGCGGTCGCGTGGATTCTGCCCGAAGGCCCGATCACGCTGCGGACGATAACTTTTACAAAACTGGACGTATTTTTTGCGATCGTTGTGGGAAGCATCGTCGGCGCGATCATGAGCTTCGTTACGGAATACTACACGGCGATGGGCAAAAAACCGGTGATGTCGATCGTTCAGCAATCATCGACCGGACACGCGACCAACATAATCGGCGGCTTATCGGTCGGCATGAAATCGACCGTGATTCCGATCCTGACGCTGGCCGCCGGTATCGTTGTTTCATATCAACTCGCCGGCCTGTACGGCGTTGCCATCGCGGCCGCCGGGATGATGGCGACGACCGCAATGCAGCTCGCCATCGACGCCTTTGGCCCGATTGCCGACAACGCCGGCGGCATCGCCGAGATGAGCCAGCTTCCACCCGAAGTTCGCGAGCGCACGGACACTCTCGATGCGGTCGGCAACACCACGGCCGCGACCGGAAAAGGTTTCGCCATTGCTTCCGCCGCTCTCACCGCACTTGCGCTGTTCGCGGCTTTCGTAGGCATCGCAGGCATCGATCGGATCGACATATACAAAGCGAACGTGCTGGCCGGTCTTTTCGTCGGCGGAATGATCCCGTTCGTTTTCTCGGCGCTGTGCATTCAGGCGGTCGGCAAAGCCGCGATGGATATGGTGCAGGAAGTGCGGCGTCAGTTCCGCGAGATTCCGGGAATCATGGAATATAAGGCGAAACCGGAATATGAAAAATGCGTCGCAATCTCGACCCAGGCATCTATTCGCGAAATGATCTTGCCCGGAGCGATTGCTTTGATAACGCCGGTCCTTGTCGGATTCACGTTCGGCCCGGAAGTTTTGGGCGGCCTGCTGGCGGGCGTTACCGTCTCCGGCGTGCTGATGGGCATCTTCCAGTCAAACGCCGGCGGGGCGTGGGACAACGCCAAGAAGTCTTTTGAAAAAGGCGTCGAAATCAATGGCGAAACTTTTTTCAAGAAGTCCGAACCGCACAAGGCCTCCGTGACGGGCGACACTGTCGGCGATCCGTTCAAGGACACCTCCGGCCCGTCGATGAATATTTTGATCAAATTGATGTCCATCGTCAGCTTGATCATCGCTCCGTATATTTACGGAATCGGGCAGTAAAGTATAGATAGATCGAAAGATAGACGAGAGGATGCGGGTCGACGGATTCGCATCCTTCTCGTTTTCCGCTGGACTAATATGCCGACCTGCCACGTCGAAATAGCTTCTTCACAGCCCGCACTGGATGCCAGGGCGAATCATGTTACAATCCTCTCGACTCTTCTAAGGGAAAGAACCACTGCGTCAGCAAAAGATGCTGACGACCAAGTAATCAATTTCAAATCTCCTATGACCGAATTAGTTTGGGAAGGAAAGTATGACGAGGCCGGAAAGAAGCGCACGCCCGTGCGGATCGCTTTGCCGTTTCAGACGATCGAGACGATCAACGAATCGTCGGGGGATCGTGAAAGGCGTTTGGGTTCGCTTTTCTCCGAGCAGAACTGGCCGCCCACTGACGCAGGCGGTTCTGACATGGAGTGGCGTAACCGGCTGATCTGGGGCGACAAGAAATACGTCCTGCCGAGCCTCTTGCCCGAATTTGCCGGACGCGTAAACCTGATCTACATCGACCCGCCCTTCAACGTCGGCGCCGATTTTTCATTCACGGCAAAGATCGCCGACGACCCCGATACAGATTACGAAGTTGCCGAGTTTGTAAAACAGCCGAGCATAATTGAGCAGAAGGCGTATCGAGACACTTGGGGGAAAGGGCTAGATAGTTACATGCAGTGGTTTTATGAGACTGCGCTCCTGCTTAAGGAATTGTTGTCTGACACTGGAAGTATCTATGTACATCTTGACTGGCATGTAGGACATTACGCAAAAGCCCTCATGGATGAAGTGTTTGGTTATGAGAACTTCATAAACGAACTAGTCTGGCGTCGCACTGGTACGCACGGGACTAGCCGCTCATTTGGCGTGATTCATGACTCAATTCTTTTTTATGTGAAATCCGAAGAATACGTTTTTTGCCCGCCGACAGTGGCCTTGGAGCAGTCGTACATAGAAAGTCACTACACTCAAGTCGAACCTGACGGTCGGCGCTACCAATTAGTTTCGGCCCACGGAGCTGGCGCCGGTCCTTCGCGGCGATTTGGAGACAAGGAACTCGCTCCACCACCGGGACGGCATTGGGCAAATTCGCAAGAGGGCGTTGATCGACTAATGGCGGAAGGTCGCATTGTTTTTACATCGACCGGAATGCCGCGAGTAAAACGTTATTCCGATGAGGCCCGAATGCCTGTTTCCTCTATATGGAGCGATATAGCGGTCGTGAATTCACAAGCTGCCGAACGAATCAATTACACGACTCAAAAACCCGAAGCGCTTCTCGAACGCATAATAAAAGCGAGCAGCAACGAAGGCGATCTTGTTCTTGATTGTTTTTGCGGGAGCGGGACGACGGCGGCGGTGGCGGAGAAGCTTGGGCGGCGTTGGATCACGTGCGATCTTGGGCGGTTTGCGATCCACACTACGCGAAAGCGTCTGCTCGGCATCGACGGCGTAAAGCCTTTCGTCGTTCAGAACCTCGGCAAATACGAACGCCAGCAATGGATGAGTGCGGAGTTCGAACGGAGCGGGGACACTTCTGTCCCCATGGACGCCGCTTCGGCGTCCAAAAAAAGCGTGGGAATTGAGCATAGCGCAACCGCGGGCGAGGACAAGAATCTTCCGCCGCAAGCGGCGGTGGGGACAAGAGTGTCCCCGCTCCGTCTGGAGCGAGACTACCGCCATTTCATCGCGGAGCTTTATCATGCAAAACCGCTTGACGGTTATACGTGGCTGCACGGTGCAAAAGCGGGACGGATGATCCACGTCGGGAGCGTCGATGCTCCGGTGACGGTCGAGGACATCAAGGCGACAATAAAGGAATTCTGGAAAATGGCCGGCGGCGAAAAGGAAGCCGCTTCGAACGGAATAGATTTCTTAGGCTGGGATTTTGCTTTTGACGTAAACGAAACCGCCGCTCATTTTGCGAACGCGAATAACGTGAACGCCGCGTTCAAGAAAATTCCCCGCGAGGTGCTTGAGAAAAAAGCCGTCGAGCAGGGCGATATAAAGTTTTACGAACTCGCCTCATTGGGCGTCGATGTAAAGACCGGAAAGCGGCAGATCGAGATAACGCTGAAAGATTTCATCATCCCGCCCGACGACGTGCCGGAAGATGTCCGCGGCAAGATCACGCACTGGAGCCAATGGATAGACTACTGGTCAGTCGATTGGAACTACCGCGGCGACACCTTTCACAACGAATGGCAAAGCTATCGGACAAAGAAAGAACCGAAACTGGAATTGACCGCCAGGAATACGGACGTTTCATCCGGAAAATTCACCGTATTGGTCAAGGTAATAGATATTTTAGGGAACGACACGACGAAGGCGGTTGAGGTTGAAGTGAAATGAGCAATGTCGAGTTGATCTTGTACGAATCTCCGGAGGGAAAAACCAGCGTCTCCCTGCGTTATCAGGACGATACATTTTGGCTGCAGCAACGCCTGATCGCCGAGCTATTTGGCGTAAGCATTCCGACGGTAAACGAGCATATTCAGAAGATATTTTCTTCCGGTGAACTATCGCCGGAACGAACTATTCGGAAATTCCTAATAGTTCAACGCGAGGGCAGCCGGGATGTGGAACGCGAGATCGATTTCTATCAG
>Ga0187893_10010732_pt1 | contig 13532 bp, 11 predicted proteins | sample MA1701074metaG_FD_139574 | JGI IMG/M metagenome (GOLD analysis project Ga0187893, IMG submission 139574) | White microbial mat communities from a basaltic lava cave in the Kipuka Kanohina Cave System on the Island of Hawaii, USA - MA170107-4 metaG ...
CAGATCGATGCTCCAATAGTGAAAGCGGGATATTGATTCGAAAAATGTCCTGTGAGGAATTCCCAAACTCCTGTCGCAAACAATATTGACCCAATAATGCCACCGAAACCGGCAACCATTAGCAATGGACTCAGTGTTATTAGTAGAATGCCTGATACCGCTATGGCAATTGAGTTAAGTGTGGCCGTCACGCCCAGGTAAAATGATGAGGGATTGTTCTTGAACGTTAATAAAAGAACTGCTGCATTTGCCGGAGCAATCAACAGCAAAGGAGTGCAGATTGCACTCCAGTATGCGTTTTGGGAGCATATAAGCACAGTCGCTATGGCGTAGAATGCGCAAGTAATTACGCCAAACACCCAGTAGTAAACGTAGAAGATAAAGTGCGCCATCATCCTACCCAACTAAATTCCCTACTCTTACAATCATATTGTAAGGACGTCTTTCAGACAACCTTGAAACCAATTGTGGCTCAAATTAGTGCGCCGGAGCGCAAGACCAGTATTCGTAATTGCTTCAAAGTGTTATTTAGACTTCTTCTTTGTCGTGAGAGACCGGGACATTTTCCTCTGTACCTTAAGCTTTTCTTTTAATTTGGTTACAGACAGCCATCTTGCGGTTAGGTTGATCTTTTTGTAGGGAACAATATTGTGCTCGAAGGGGAATTTAATCATGAAGCGTAGTGTTGCATCCATATGCCTGCTGCTGACCGCTGTTGCTATTCTGCCGCCAATTATGCTGCAAGCTCAAACGACAGCGGTTAAGGTTGACAGCATAAAAGAAGATGGCTTGAAGGTCACAAAATTTGAAACTCCTTATGGCAATCTTGTTGTGAATTTACCGGATGACATGTCGGATTCTGACACGCTATCAGGTACTGTCATTGCAGAACCTGTCGGTGAAACTGAAGAAGAAAGAAATAGCAATACTGATACTTTGGAAGGTTTTGTTATTGAAGTTGTTCCAAAGAAAGCACCGGAAAAGAAACTTAGTTGTAAGCCAAAATCAGACTATGCTCCGTTTTGCTTGTCCATTCCTGATATTTGCGGGGCTGTAGATGTAATTGTCACCAGACACGTAAATGCAATAGATAGTCCGTCAGTGCCTGTTGCTACTTGTTCTGTACCGTGCCTTCCTAAGCCGCCTGCTATGTGTGTGCCGCCTAACAAGGCAATATTGCCGACAAAAGCTAATTGTGGAAAGCCTATGGTCATTAAGGGAAAATGTGATGGCAAATTTGGTAATAGTGCCGTTTATGTAAGTAAGGTGAAGTGTCCCATGCTTGCTGAGTCGCCGCGCCAACAAGTGGCACAAAGTCCTAAGAATTTAACTGGAAAACTTGAAATCGAATGTGTTGAAGGCACTCGGAGAATTTGCGGTACATTCATTAACATGCCGATTGCAAAGAACTCGCAGTGTCCGCCGGTCTCTGAAGCTAAGACGGCTAACTATGTGCAGTATATGACCATGCGCACGCCGTCTGCGCCGACGTCTAACAAGATTGACCTATCGGGAAATTGGATAATCACTGCTAAAAATGACTATGGCTCGCAAGACGTCCCAACGACTTTGACCCACACCGGAAATCAAGTAACTTGGGGAGCTTCAGGAGAAGGGTACAGTGTAGGCTATCGCGGTGTGCTAGCCGGAAATTCTCTTGATACTACTGAAGTCGATAGCGCTGGAAGATTTACAGCGCGTGGTGTGTTGAACTACGATCCGACTGCGGATACCTTGTCCGGAACGATGACATTCGTGTTTGCGAATGGTCCGCAAGGGGTTACCGTAGACATTGTGATGCATCGAGTAGCTAAGTGAATTATTTTGAGCATTAATGATTGCCCTGCAGCTGATCGAGCCGTTCAGTACTGGAAAATCAACATTTAATATTCCTATTTGTCTGTTTGCATTGCCTCAGTCATCAATTGGGATGCCAGAGTTGTTGAATTGTGCCAAATTGGGAATAAATTCTCTGGAAGCATGTGGCGACTAGCAAAGCAGGTTCGTATGGGTGAGCAGGATAGCCTGGAGAAGAAGGGGTCGAAGCCGCCTGTACCTGCTTTGGATAGCCATCAAACAAGAGAAAAAGAGCAGCCATCTGATAAGACTGGTCCAAATTTTCTGGATGCTGTTGCAGATGCCTGGCTGCATCCGAAGGCGAAATTATCGCCGAACAAGAAAGGTACTGATCTTGTCTCTGAAGCGTGGGATAACGTAAACAGGCTCCAAAAAGTCAAAGACGAGGCATTAAACCAAATTGGTCTTGTTGCAGCGGATAAAATCACGCAAGACTTACATGGATTTGCAAAAGAACTGAATCAATTTTGGGATGGTTGCAAGAAAGACCCCGTGTATGTGCCGAGATCTCTATCGAAACTGTTTGATAGTGTTCTCAGTCAGGGGCTACAGACCGCAGTTACGAAGCCGTTTGAGCTTGCTCACCTTGCGATAGCAACTAAAGACTATTTACAAAACTCCAACGACGCAAATGCAGCCAAGTTTGTTGATGCGCTTAGTAAAGGCATGAACCTGACACCGGTGCAGACAGCTCTTGCTGAGGCGTACACAAACCCTACCGTGGATTCGCTGAAAAAGTTTGGCAGTGTATTGGGTAGGGAAATGCACTTGCCGGCAAATAGCTACGCAAAGCTCTCTGAATTCTTGGAAGATCCAAAGAACGAACAGAAAAGAATCAAGATGACTCAAACACTTGCCAAAGAAGTGGGACCTGGCGTTGCTGAAGAAATTGAAGGGATGATGTCCATTGTTGTGCCAATGGCAGGTGAAGTGGTCGGACCAGCAATAGTGGGTGGTGTTAAAGCGGCAGCCAGGAAGGCTGTTGTAGAAAATATAGTGAAGCAGTCAGCGAAGGAAATTGAGCATACTGAGGTAAGTAAGGTTATCGAAAACAAGTCAGTTGAAAGTACCGCTGAAAACAAATCTCTTAAGAGGGAAGTTGTGAAGGCTAAGGCGCAACCACTTGAAACAACCAAGCGTGCGACTGTTAGTGGCGGCTATATTCAATCATCTGACATACCTCGCGAGAAGATTTCATCAGCACGGTTAAATAAGATTCCTGAAAGTGTTGCTCTAACACCGAAGAAAATTGAAATATTGAACAGTGACGGAAAACTGCTTGTAGCAGGTGAATACACAAACATGTCCGAGGCTGTTGAGGCAGCAGTCAAATCTGGCGTCTCCTTGAAAAATGCAAATTTAGTGGGTGCCGATCTGCGAAAGGTGAATCTCAAAAACGTGGACCTTAGTTTTGCCAATCTTAGCGGGGCAGATTTGACTGGTGCAGTTATTAAAGATGCACAGTTGACTGGCGCAAAGCTCTCTGAAGCCAAGTGTTTGGGAGTAGACTTCGAAGGAGTTAATCTAGCAAATGCGGATCTTCGCAAGGCGCAGTTATCTGGTGCGGACCTATCCAAGGCAGATATAACAGGGGCAAAGATTGACGGTGCACATTTGGTTCAAGCTGATTTGTCCGGTCAAGATTTGCGAAATGTCAGCATTAAAGACGCTGATCTTTCCTTCGCGAACTGTCGTGGTGCAACTGCGGATGGGATAAATTTTCAAGAAATCGTAATTGCAGGTACGGACTTTTCTAAAGCTTCATTGTCCGGAGCCGACTTTTCTAAGCACACTTTTTCTAAGGCAAAGTTTTCGCAAGCAGATTTGACTGGCGCGGTATTTGATGAGACAGCCTTTGGTGCGGGCAGTGACTTTTCTAGTGCCAACTTGCAGGGTGCAAGTTTTAAGGATGCTTACCAGATGGCTGAGGTCAACTTTGAGCGTGCGAATATGAAGGGACTAAATTTGCAGAATGCCCATTTATATGAATCAAAGCTGGCATTCGCAGATCTCGAAGGTGCGGATTTAACGGATGCGACATTGGACGGTGCTGATCTTCGCTCCGCAAATCTCAAGAAGACCTGTTTCACGAAGGCAGCACTGTTTGAAGCTGATCTGCGTTCTGCAACTCTCGAAAATACCAAATTCGGGCATGCAACTCTCAGTGAAGCAAACTTGGAAGGGCTTGACTTGCGAATGGTTGATTTGGATAGGACCGATCTTGGTGGGGCAAAGTGTCGTCGTGTCAATCTTGAAGGAAAGAATCTTCAAGAGGTGAGACTAGACGGAGCAGATCTATCTCAAGCGCGCTTATCCGGTGCTGACTTTACAAAGCGGACCCTCGTTAAGACAGATTTCACTGATGCAGATCTAAGAAAAGCTAAGTTCGATTCGGCAGACCTTTGCGATGCGATTTTTGAAGGAAGCAATTTAGAGGGCGCTAGCTTTATAGGCTCTCACAGTATGCGTTGGGCAAACTGGGAGAGAGCCAATATGAAGGGGCTCAACTTAGAGGGAAAGAGTTTTGAATCGGCACGAATGTCATCGGCTAACCTTGAGGGAGCTACCTTACGTGGCGCAACCTTGAGTGGAGCCGATTTGCGCTCTGCGAATCTTAGAAATGCCAATCTTCAAGGTGCAGAAATTATTAACGCGAATATTGATGGCAATATTGTTGATCTTCACGCCAAAGAAGTATTTTTCAATCCATATGGTGAGGGTTTATCACAGGGAGAAATGGCTACATTTAGAAGTCCGCATTTAGATGGGGCAGACTTCACTGATGCTGTCATCAGTGGAACCAACATGAGTGGACATAATTTTGTAAACACAAAGTTTGACAAAGCACTGATTCATAACTCTAATCTTAGTTATTCGGACTTTACAAATTGCAGTCTAGATAAAGCCGCAAGCGTTAGTAAGACGAGCATGAAAGGTTCAAATTGTGAGAATTTGAATTTTGCCACAATACACCTTGACAGTGTAGATCTTAGTCATGCAAATCTTGTCGGAGCTGATTTGAGTGGGAAAACCTTGCAAAATGTTACTCTGGACATGTCGGATGTGAGAGGCGCCATTTTGGAAAATGTGTCATTCCACGGCGGCAGTGCATGCGGTGTCAATTTTGAGGGCAGCAATCTTAGAAGGGCGAGCTTTAACGAAACACACCTAAGAGAGCACCAGGACTTCAGAACGGACTCCGAATTTGTTACCACCTTTAGCGACTGCGATTTGAGCCGCGTTATGTTTCACAATGTCGATTTGGACGGCATCAACTTTGAAGGCGCAATTAGAAAGACTAGCTTGGAATAAACCTATGGGGGCTATCTGGAATAAGTGCCAATCAACTGACACTCAGCAAGGACATGTCCTTTTATATTGGAAAGTAATTGCTCTTTTGATAGTGGTGAATTAGAACTCAGAGAGTTATCTAAAGCATAGAGCTTGAAATAATAGTGATGTACCTTGCCCGGAGGTGGAGCTGGTCCGCCATAACCTGTGTTGCCCCAGCTGTTTTTTCCTTGATTAGTGCCTTTAGGCAGCTTTTGATCCTTGTCAATGCCGGACGGTAATTCGTGCGATGTACCGGGCAAATTGTAAATGACCCAATGCACCCAGTCTCCGACCGGTGCGTCCGGGTCATCGCAGATTAGTGCAAACGACTTACAATTGGCTGGGGCATCGATCCAGGAAAGTGGTGGGGAGATGTTCTTGCCATCCCCCGTAAACTCTTTGGGAATGCGCTGCCCGTCCTGGAATGCCGAACTTGTTATTTTCATGTTTGAAGGCTCAGGTTTGGGTTTAACATTTGCGGCATATGCGGGAAGGACAATGAAAGAAACAACAGCGACAATAGCCACTGACAGCAGTTGCCAGTGATTGCTTGAATTCATAATTAGTCCTCCATTCAGCCTCTATTCTCAGCCTAGATCGACAAAGCGAATTAGTGGTAGAAACTTCTCTCAATAGTTATATTTTGTTAGATGTGCCGCGGGCGAAATACGCGCGGGTAAAATATGTTAGATGGAACTTGAGGTTGTTATGACAAAGAAGATTTCGCTTCTAATTGGTACCCGCAAGGGAGCCTTCATTTTGTCGTCTGATGACGGACGTAAAGAGTGGAAGCTGTCCGAGCCGATTTTTCTTGGCCATATTGTTTACCATCTCGTCTCCGATCCAAGAAATAGGAAGCATCTTGTCATGGCTGCCAAGACGGGACATTTGGGACCTACGGTCTATTATTCGCATGACTATGGAAAGACTTTTGTTGAGTCATCTTCTCCGCCGAAGTTTGCTTCAGCAGACAATGAAGCAAATGGCAAAGCAGTGGAAAATGTTTTCTGGGTTTCGGTAGGACATGAGAGCGAGCCGGGTGTCTGGTATGCAGGTACTTCGCCGCCTGGGCTATTCCGGAGTGAGAATAATGGGGGCACCTGGGCACCGGTTACTGGTTTTAATGATCATCCTAAGTATTCCGAGTGGATGGGTCAGGGCGCCACACCAGGTGGGCAGATGGTGCATTCGGTCAACGTAAATCCGAATAACAAAAATCATATGTACGTGGGTGTTTCCGTTGGTGGCGTATTTGAAACTGTCGATCAAGGGAAAAAGTGGGTACCCTTGAATAAGGGCATTGCGGCTGATTTCATTCCTGATCCCAATGTTGAATACGGGCATGATCCACATTGTGTTGTTGTGCATCCAGCAAAACCGGAAAGACTTTATCAACAAAATCATTGCGGAATTTATCGCCTAGATCGTCCTGACTCTACCTGGATACGCATTGGCGATAATATGCCGCGTGAAATTGGCGATATTGGATTTCCTATTGTTGTACATCCAAGCAACCCGGACATGGCTTGGGTATTTCCCATGGACGGTACAACCGTTTGGCCACGCACTAGCCCGGATGGAAAGCCATGCGTCTATTTAACGAAAGATGCTGGTGCTTCGTGGATTCGCCAAGATAAAGGTTTACCTTCAAGCAAAGCCTATTTTACGGTGAAGCGTCAGGCGATGGTAAATGACTTTGCTAAACCCTTAGGATTGTATTTCGGTACGAGTCAAGGAGAAGTTTGGGCGAGCGATGACGAAGGTGCTTCTTGGAAGTGTCTCGTCAGCTATTTGCCGGAAATTTACTCATTGTCCATTATGGAAATTGATGAATAATGCTGGTCAAGATTCCTAGTCCACTTCGCTCATACACTAAAAATCAAAGCGAAGTTCAAGCAAATGGGTCAACAGTAACAGAGATTCTGGCTGACTTGGATAAGCAATATCCAGGCATTCGTTTTCGAATGATCGATGAACTTAATGCTATTCGCCAGCACATAAAAATCTATGTGGATCATACGCAGATCAAAGACACCGATGTTCAACTGAATGGGCAAGAAGTGATTTACATAATCTGTGCTTTGAGTGGAGGCTAATTTGAACGAATCTCTCAGCAAAGAAGAGTTACTTCGATACAGCCGGCATCTGCTGCTGCCCGAAGTAGATGTGGCAGGACAGTTGCGAATCAAAAATTCATCGGTATTGGTAGTGGGTGCCGGCGGCTTGGGCTCGCCTGTTATTCTCTATCTCGCTGCAGCAGGTGTGGGTAAAATAGGAATTGTTGATTTTGACAGTGTCGATTCATCTAATTTGCAACGACAAATCATTTACGTCAATGACGATGTTTCAAAATCTAAGACTGCTCAGGCGGCCCAAAAGGCAATTGCTCTCAATCCAGAAATCCAAGTAGTCGGACATAATGAGCGCCTCACAAGTAAGAATGCACTCGAGATTATCTCTCAATACGATCTTGTTATAGATGGCAGCGACAACTTTGGCACTCGCTACCTAGTTAATGACGCTTGTGTTTTCTTGGGAAAGACAAATGTCTATGGCTCAATTTATCGATTTGAAGGACAAGCCAGTGTCTTTTGCAAAAAGGACGGACCCTGCTATCGTTGTCTCTTCCCAGATCCACCGCCACCCGATGCTGTGCCCAATTGTGCTGAAGCGGGAGTCTTAGGCGTAGTAGCCGGAGTTATTGGCTGCATTCAAGCAACTGAGGCATTGAAGCTTATTGTCGGAATTGGCGAATCTTTGTCTGGAAGATTAATGCTGTACGATGTACTTTCTATGAAGTTTGACTCCTTGCCGATTCCAAAGGATCCAAATTGTCCTGTCTGTGGCGTTAGTCCGCGAATTGTTAAGTTGGAAGACACTGAAGTTGCCTGTGCTGCTGCTGTTGAAGTGGCACATTTAATTGCTCCTGCTGACTTATCTGCACAACTGAAGGCGGGAAAGCCAATTCTCCTACTTGATGTGCGTAGTCCCCATGAGGTTGCTCAAGGCAAGCTGAAAAATTCGACAAATATCCCGCTTCAGGAGCTGCATGGACGAATAAATGAACTTGAACGCAATGCCTGCATTGTCACGTATTGCCGCAGTGGTATGCGCTCAATGCAGGCTCTTGAGGTTTTAGTTCAAAACGGATTCAAGAATGTGCGCAGTTTAGATGGCGGGATTATGCGATGGACTGAAGACGCGCTGTCAATTGAGACAAGTTCATAAATACTTAGTTCAGCGCTAGTTCAGCATTAATACTTGCATTTTTCATCTTGGCATATATACTTCTGGACAAGATTACTAGGAAGGTTGCTTATTATGAGACTCAGAATGCTTTACTTGATGGCAGGGTTGTGTCTTGTTCATTCTGCCTTCATACCCAGCTGTTACGCCCAAGGAAATCCATCTCGTGAATTCTGCAGGCAGGAATTGCTCAAGCGAGAAACTAACCTGCGCGAGGCAAAGGCGGCTTTGCAGCTGAAACTGGACCGCATGTACGAACGTCTAAATCGTATGAAGACGCGAACGACCGAGCTGGAAAACGGACTTACACAAATCGACGACCATCTAAAACGTGTCGGCTCGGCGATCGTCGATTTGGACAAGTAGCTAGGGGTAGCTCAACTTTAGCTTGAAGTTAGTATCGTATAATTCCAACGGGCTTTACCCGGGAGGATTAATGCGATTTCGTCGTCTATTGAGTTGCTTGCTTTTGTTTTCGATGCTGAGTGTAAATAACCTACCGTTGGCAATGGCTGCTGATGCTCCTCCTGCTACAAGTCCCGCTGTGACGAAACCGGCACCGTCAACTGACAAGGCAGCCAAAGATACCCAGGACACCAAAGATACCAAAGACACCAAGGAGCCTGCTCAGACGGTAGTCGTTAAGCCGGTGCGTCCTAACTTCGTGGAGAAGTTCTTATTTGAAGGCAAACTCGCTGAAGGTGAGACAGCCATAACTGCTGAGCTGAAGCGCAGACCAAAAGATGATCAGTTGCGATTTGGTTTAGCTGTGGTTCAGTTCTTGCGCGGACTAGAAAGAATGACGCGAAGCTTTTATCGCTATGGCATGCGCGATAACGTGGCCAATGGAATGAATATTCCTTTCTTGCGCCTGCCTGTTGGTGGAAATCCCTACCCGGAGATATTTAGTTACGAAAAAGCACGCGGTGTCTTCGAAGTTTTTCACGACAACCTTGCTCAGGTTGAGTCCACTTTGGCTGAGATCAAAAACGACAAAGTTAAGTTGCCGCTGCATTTTGGCTTGATTAGATTTGACGTTAACGGTAATGGTAAGTGTGAGCAAGACGAAGTGTTGTGGAAGCTTTTTGCAGATCTTACCCACAACTATGAAATGCAGGTGCAGAAAGCAGAGCAATTTACTATCACATTTGATCGCGGTGATGTTTACTGGTTGCAAGGCTACTGCCATTTGTTAATGTCGCTGGCTCAGATCTATTTGGCTTACGACAGCAAAGAATTCTTTGAGTGCACAGCGCATATGTTTTTTCAAAAGGTTGAATCACCATATATGTTTTTGAATAGCAACAAGCGTGTTCATGCATTGCTGGGAAGTGAAATTGATGTTGTTGATCTCATTGCCTTGATTCACCTGATTCGTTGGGATGTTGCCGAGCCGACACGTATGGTGTCTGCTCTTCACTATCTTGAAGGAATGGTAGGTAAGAGCAAAGAAATGTGGCAGTCGGTCATGGCTGAAACAGATGATGATCATGAGTGGATACCAAACCCAAACCAAACAGGCGTTATTCCAAATGTACGCGTTACAGAGCAAATGGTTAGTGCTTGGTTGGATTTGATGGACAAGTCCGAAAAGGTCCTTTCCGGCAAGTTGCTAATTGCGTTTTGGCGCAGCGATGATGGACGTGGAGTAAATCTCCGTCGCGTATTCCTAGAGCCAACCAAGCTGGACTTGGTCTTGTGGGTGCAGGGTCCTGCGGCAGCCCCCTATTTGGAAAAGGGCGAGACTACAAAGATGGAGACTTGGCGTAATTTGCAAAACGCCTTTGGTCGCGAATTTCCTGGCTTTGCACTTTGGTTTAACTAAGCCAGCCGTTGCTATGGGTCTGACACTGGATTGTCCAAGGAATGAAGACATAAATCTAGCTTCTTCGTCTTCTTGTTTGTGACTGGCTTTATTGCCGCAAATGCTTTGTCGGACTTTTCAGTGGGACGGTCGTAGTAGATATTGATGTCTTCGAATGCTTTGATAAACTTCTCAAATGGCACATCGATTTCGCCGGCTCCGTTGACATTGATAAGGTCCGAATTGGATGGCACGGTAGTCAAATTTCCATACGGATTGCGGATGCGCACCATATGCGTGTCTGGGATATAGTCAACGATGCTGTACGCGTGGTTCGGAATTAGGCCTAAGTTGTAGATGCTGTCGCCAGCTGCTGTGGTAGCCACAGCCGGACTGCTTCCAATTATTCCTGATTCGAGAACCTTGGTCAATTTTTCTTGGTCGGTGGTAGAAAGAGGTTCATTCCAGATTAGGTGTCTTGCTCCAAGCGATCCTCCTAAGATCATCATTGTTGTCATAGGGTAACCGCCACCAGTGAGATTATCTTGATCAAGAGTGCTTGGTTTGTGATTTTTTGAAAGTCCATGCAGTTGGAGAAGAGTTTTTCTTTCGGCAGGCTTTAATTGGGTAGTCAGTTGCTTAAGGAAACGGCCGTATGCACACTGTATGGCAAGAGGCCAGTCGACTTGAGTTCGATAATACGCTATGGCAGATTCAGTAGGCTTTGGAATGAGCATAGCCAAATGTTCTTTTCCAAACTGGAAATCAACTTTATACGAGTCTGTTGATTTATCTTCACTAATTAGGCGTTTGATAATCTCAGGCCGCTTAGCAGCAAAATCCGAGAGTGCTGATATTAGATAGCAGTCCTCCAGTGGACCTTGCACGGGATCGTCTTTGCTTGGCTCATTGTAATTTGCCTTGCTAAAGGTCTTATGTTCGTAATTGTTGAGATTATTCTGTGCATCATGGAAGAATTTTTCTGAGGCGAGGTATTTAGCAGTGCCCTCATTTTCGATAAGCTTATCCATGTCGGCATGTGTGACCGAAGCATGTTTCGAGTGATCTGATGAACAAAGTCCCGATAGCCAGTCAAAGGATTTTTTTACTGTGGCAAGAGCTGCCGCACGTTGGCCGGTTATTGCAGGATCCAACATAGCTAGATCGACTTCTTTCCTGCTAAGGCAATTGTCCTTATCCTTGTCGCAGGGGGTCCAGATCTCGTTGGCGAGCGAGGGTAGTTGTGATGAAAACTTGTCGTTCACGATTAAATGTGCCGTAAGTCCCTGTATGGCAGCATCCTAGCCATTTTAATGGGGGGCGTCAGTGGGGAAAGTACGAAATCAATAAATCTGGGTAAGTTAAATAGAGATGGAGGATTTAATCTATGACGAAAGGACATCACGGGCATCACGAATCTTATGCCGAAAAGGAAGCCCATAAGCTGGAGAAACTCTACAAGGACGAAAAGCCTTTGGCAGATGAATTAAACAAAATTCGCAAAGAGCGTCCAGGTGAGTACAACAAGATATTTCAGACGATGAATCATCATGCAAATGTGGATAAGACACTACCTCATGTGGAATTTTTTCAGGATGGCAATCGCGAGCTTAAGATAACACTTGAAAGTTCAAACAAAGAGCATAATCCGCTCATGCAGCGGGCCGAGCAATACGGGGTAGACACCAAAACCAACAAGTGGAAGCAAGACGATGCGACGCTTAAGACTGCCGGAAAGGTTGTTGAGTCGATGGGAGCATCTGTTGGGGATGCCGTTGCCGGTGCCGGCAATGCGATTGCCGAGCCGCTGAAGTGGTTAACCCCGGGACCGAATTTGATTGAAAAAACTATTCACGCAGCAACTGAAGCCGCTAAAAAGGCTAGTCAGAGTTAGTTTTACTTCTTATTCAGCTTTTCCAGCAATGCGGACAGTCCCTGTTGATAGAAGCCTTTGACGCCCTGGCTCACGGCTGCAGCTGTCTCATCGTCGAGAGAGCCTAAATCCATGTCGGCTTGCCAGGTTATGCGGCTGCCCTTTCCGTGCGGTTCAACACGCAAGGTTGAAATTGGTTGCACTGGCAATCCTTCAGCCATCTTATATGTGTAGTAGCGGGCGCCCGTTTTGCGATCTTCACCTTGGTCAAGGAGCTGTTCGGTAAATGTAGGGTTGCCACCTTGTGCAACAAGTGTGCGAACATCTCCCTCTGGAGATACGCTGCCTGACTCGATTCCGGGGTGCCATGGCAAGGCATCGAATTTACCTATTTGTTTCCAAACTTGTTTTGGTTTCATTGCTACATCACAAGACACGGTCTCATGCTCTTGTTTGACCAAGGTGTTTTGCACATCCATGCTATCGCAACCTAAGTCGTGGGCAAGTGTTTTGCGGCTTTCTTCAAGCTGCTTTGTCAGCTTGCCGATTGTCCTGTTTTCCTTGGAAATTGCACCTTCATCGTAGCGTCCACCCGAGGTCATGTTGTAGAGATTGTTAGTTTCCATCTCTAGTGACGTTAGTCGATTGTTTAGCTCGTTAAGGTCTTTAGCGAGTTTGGGATCTGATGAAACTAGAGGAGACAATTGACTCAGATCGCTATGCATAACTTGTTCGCGCTTGATCATATCGCTGACTCTATTATCAACGACGGCAGGGTTAGGAGGAATTTCTTCAAAGCGGCAGCGCGGTGTGATTGGCGGCGGATAGCACTCCACACGACCATTATTCATTTCATAGTTGATATCACTGTTGTCTTTTGATATGCCGGCAACATTTTCACTCAGGCGCTGCGATGCCTTGCAGGCAGCTGCCTTTTGATCGCCTGTAGGTTGATTCAGGGCTTCCACTTCGTTCCAGGAATTTTGTCCAGCCATGTATTGGCCCCCCAATAGGTAATGCACCAATTTTCTTAAGGTGAAGGGTGATTGTCCATCGTAGAACCACCAATAAAGCACTTAATCAATCGGATCAATACGTAAGTAACACCTTGGTATCGAGTATAATTCGGCGGTTAATAACCTTATAGAGCAAGAGCAATGCAAAAGAAACCGCGTGGAAATAAACCCAGAAGTGGGTCGGCTGGCAAATCATTCGGAGGCGGCGGCGGACGCAATCGTTCATCTGCGGGTAAGTCTTTTGGCAGCAAGTCATTTGGCGGCAAGCGCGCTGGCGGTAGCTCCGGCTCCGGCAAGCCGTTCCGCTCACGTTCAGGCGATGAAGGTGGCTCCGGTAAGCCATTCCGCTCACGTTCAGGCGATGAAGGTGGCTCCGGTAAGCCATTCCGCTCACGTTCAGGCG
>Ga0187893_10010733_pt1 | contig 13528 bp, 17 predicted proteins | sample MA1701074metaG_FD_139574 | JGI IMG/M metagenome (GOLD analysis project Ga0187893, IMG submission 139574) | White microbial mat communities from a basaltic lava cave in the Kipuka Kanohina Cave System on the Island of Hawaii, USA - MA170107-4 metaG ...
CGCTTTTTCGTGACCACCTCGACGCTGCGGGAGCCTTGATCCTGACCAGCCATCAACCCTTATCCTTGCAACAGACGGGGCTTAAGACTTTGCACCTCGGATGAATGAATCGGGAATGTTCTCGGCGATGGGGGTGCTGATCAAACGCGACCTGATGCTCGCGTACCGGTGCCGCGCAGAGCTCGCGAACCCTGTGCTATTCTTTGCCGTGGTCGCTGTTCTGTTCCCTCTTTCCGCGAGCCCCGATGCGGAAACCCTAAAGCTACTCGGCCCCGGCGTCCTGTGGGTAGGAGCGCTGTTAGCCACGGTATTATCGCTGGGTCCGCTGTTTCGCTCCGATTTTGATGACGGCGCGCTCGAGCAAATGCTAGTGAGCCCGCACCCTCTGCCAGCCTTGATCGTCGCAAAGGTGTCGGCCCATTGGCTGGTGACCGGTTTGCCCTTAATCGCGGTGTCACCCGTGCTAGCCCTACTGCTTAACCTACCCCCACAGGCTTTGCCCATACTGCTCTTATCACTGGCTCTAGGCACACCCGTGCTCAGCTTCGTGGGGGCGATCGGAATGGCGCTCACCGTGGGCCTACGCGGCGGCGGCATGTTACTGGCGTTGCTCGTGTTGCCCTTGTACGTTCCGGTATTGATATTCGGTGCCAGCGCGGTTCATGCCGCCGTATTCCAACTCGATCCGGCCGGGCAGCTTTTTCTTTTAGGAGCGCTTCTGGCGCTGGCGGCGACCCTCGCCCCCTGGGCTATCGCTGGTGCGCTGACGCTCATCTCCGGGTAAAACTTCTTGCTATACGGCAGTATGCGAATAAGAGTCTCACTCAGCGGAAAAGCGCGCTGAGCCGCTAGCCCGATTTGGGTCAGACGCCGCGGGGCTGGTTGGATACAGAACATGACAAAAGATCTCCTCGCAAGGAGTGTAAACAGCTATATCGGTTAGTCTTGTTATTTTAAGCCAAGAAAGTCTTTGGTTGCGAGCCACCAAGGAGCTTGTTCATCCCAAGGGACACGGCGTCCATTCCAGATGACGACACCGTCCGCATGTTTCTTTAGGGTCGCAAGTTGCAACAAAAAGTAATCTCGTGGATAGGCTTCCGTCTGATTTCGCGGGCAGCAGCGACATTATGATAGAAGGGATTGATAAACCCATAGACTGGTTTGCCCTTCCCAAGACGCTTGGCCTCACTAATCTGCCTAACGGCAACTTTTACCCAGAGTTCTCTATTATCTGTGGCCGTGTACATAACAGGGAACAGCGCGTCTTGGGCTTTCGCTAAAGGCGTGAGTTTATCGTTATGTTGCTGCCACTCCTTGTACCTCCTGTGCGACGGATCCAGTTTCGCTCTCTTGTCGGGCTTTGGTGGACGCCCATAGTAGCCAACCTTTGCTTTCGGTGCGCCAGACTTTATCCATTCCAATACCGTCACAAGCTTCTGCACACTTTCGCAGACTTGTGTGTCAGACCCCCCGAGTTTCCAATGCTCAATGTCCGGCACCAGCAAGCCCGTATAGTCTCCATACTTCTTTTTCGCGAAGTCAATCACACGCTGCTTATTGGGCAGTTGCTGTCGATCCTCGCGCTTTTCCCAGAATGCGCGACGGTAAATCACACGCAGTTTTTTTGCGCCATAGCACGAGAAATCGGGCTGGTCTATGAAGTTCGTTTCTATATAGATTTCAAACGACCGGTTGGTCTTTGCAGACTTTCCCGCTTCCTCTGCGTGAGCCGGAGATGCGAGAATGCTGGCCAAAAAACAACTAATAGCGATTGACATATAGGCACATTCATGCCTTGTCGCGTTTGCCCACACACGATGGTGCGAAAAAAGGAAACCTTGTGTCACGCGGATCCCGGCAAGATGGGTCGCCTATTTTCGTGTGGTTGAGAGAGCCCGTTGCGCACAGTAAAAAAATAGTTGGGCAGGCCTACTGCCTGCCCGGGACGCAATGGTTAATTAGCGCTAAGAAACTCTTTGGTGGCGAGCCACCAGGACGCTTGCTCATTCCATGGGATGCGCTTGCCGCTCCATATGACGGCACAATCGGCGTATTTCTTCAGGGTTTGAAGTTGGAGCAAAAAGTAATCCTTCGGGATGGGTTGGTTCGCTAAGCTGCCGTACGCCGCTTGATGATAGTATGGGTTGATGTACACACATACCGGTTTGCCATTCCCAAGCCGTTTGGCCTCACTGACGTTTCCGATGGCGGCCTTTACCCAGAGCGTTTGGTTATCGTCAAAGGTATACAAAGACGGAAAGAACGCATCCTGAGCATTCGCCAGAGGAGCGAGTCGATCGTTATGCTTCTGCCACTCCTGATACCTCACGGCTGATGGATCCAATTTGGCTCTATGGTAGTCCCGCAAAGGGGGGCGCGCATAGTAGCCAACCATTGCGTTTGGTGCAGCGGACTTTATCCATCCTAGGAGCGTTAAATACTTGGTCACGCTGGCGGCGATTTGTGCGTCAGAGCCTCTGAAACTCCAGTGCTCGATATCCGGTACCAAAAAGCCACCATAATTAGCGTACTTATTGTTTACAAAATCGAACACGCGCTGCCTTGGCGGCAAGAGCCGCTTATCTTCGCCCGTTTTCCAAAACGAGCCAGTGTAGATCATGCGTAGTTTACTAAAGCGGTATTGTGTTAGGTCAGGTTTATTCGAGAACCGCACTTCGTCATAGACTTCGAACGCAGATACAGAAAATGCGAGAACACTCGCTAAAAAAAAGACAAAAAAAGACTGTATGAGTTTTACCCTCATAATGCATTCCCCTTTTCGGATGCAAAGAAGTTATATTTCGGGCGAGCTTATGCCGGCCGTAGAGGCGGCAAGAAAGCAAAGCCCAAAGATTTTATCGGACGAATACGGAGAGTTTATTCAAGAACTGCGTATCTGCGAACGCAAGAAAGGTGAGACAAAAAGAAAAAATACGAAACCTTCACTTTCATAATCCATCCCCCCTTTAGGATATGCTATGAATGAGCGCGTCCATAGTCGCGAAAGATGACGCCTCTGTCAACCTATGGGGCTAGTTATAGTAAACCCCTGGAGCACAATCAAGTTTAGATTTTCAGTTAAAATACATCATACAGATGTGCCCCACGCGGGGCGGGAGACTAATTCGCCGTGAAAAAAAGTTTTGTTTGGGCCAGGATGTCCCCGCGCTATCTCATAAGTTTGGTTTTCGATTCGGTAGCGTACTTTGCCATAAGGGGGTTGAAACTCGAAGCCCCGGAAATGCGATCTAAAAAAACCTGCGGAGAAGGGAGGACTACGATTTCACATTGCCAAACCGGCTGGATAAAAACGGTGTGGCAGCAATTATCAGAGCGCGAAACAGAGAGAACAAGATCGGGCTTCGCCCTTGGGTCTTCTATCTATGACGTGTTTGATCAGATCGTGGTCGTCGATAACAGCAGTACTGATCGTACGTTGGTGCGCTTCCCGGGAGCCGTTCGCACCCAGGTGGCGCGTTTAGAACTGCTCGCGCACCGCGGCGAACTCTTCCAAACCCCGAATGACGGTGTATGCTTTTGCCAATGAGGGCCTCCTCTTTGGGTATGTATGCCGGTTAGCAATCCATACATACTCGCCCCCTCTTTCCATAGCCAATAAACCCCAACCATTTGACCCGCCTGGGCCGCTATTCAGACAAGGCGGGCGGGCTTTGGGCCCGCCCGGTCATGCAGCATCAAGTTATTATTTTACGCCAAGAAACGTTTTGGTGGCGAGCCACCAACCGGCGTTGTTATCCCATGGGAGCTTTTTTGCGTTCCATATAATGGCGCCGTCGGCACCCAGCCTCTTTAGGGTTTTAAGCTGGAGCAAAAAGTAATCTTTCGGGATAGGCTTGCTCCGGAATTGCACAGGCCCCGCGACGTTGTGATAAAAAGGATTGATGAACACGTACACCGGTTTGCCTTTCCCGAGCCGCTTAGACTCGCGAATCTTGCCAGTGGCGGCTTTTATCCAGAGCTCTTTGTTATCGTCAGCCGTGTACATAACAGGAAACAGCGCACCCTGAGCATCTGCTAAGGGAGCAAGCAGATTGTTTACGGCCTGCCATTGCCGGTACTTGGGACTAGACGGATCCAAGCTCGCTCTCTTGTCGGGCTTTGGCGGACGCCCGTAATAGCCCACTGTTGCTCTCGGCGCAGCGGATTTTATCCATCCCAATAACGTGACGTACTTGTTCACGCTGGTTTCGACTTGTGCGTTAGAGCCCGTAAGCGTCCACTGCTCAACATCCGGCACAAATAATCCCGCGTAAGTTGCGTAGTTCTTTTTCATAAAGTCAATCACGCGCTGCCTTGGCGGCAAGAGCTGGAAGTCATCTACACCCTTCTTCCAAAAGGCGCCAGTGTAGACCATGCGCAGTTTCTTTAGGCCGTATTGCGATAGATCAGGTTGATTCAATAAACGCGTTTCGCCGTAGACGTGAAAAGGCGTGTCGACCGCGTATGCGGAAGGTGCGAGAACACTCGCCAACAAGAAACAAAGAAATGATGGTACGATTTTTAGTTTCACGATGGTTTCCTCTCGTAGCTGTTAATAGGCCGAGCGTTGCTCCTTCGAAACAAACGCCCAAGGTTGCTAGCGGCTGCGAGGGAAAACTCTTGAGAGGGTGGGTCACAAAATGTGACAGCCATCATAGAATGTGGCCATAATGGTGATGGTTTGGGATCGGAGACCAGGTGAAAATGGCGCCATTAACGCTTGTGACGTCCATCGCGTTCCATCGGACCGGCGGTGGCTGTCTCCCGGTGCGACCGTCGACGACTGTGATCCCGTCTAGTTCGGTCGAAGGGTGGTGTATTGCTTCGCTTCCTTCGGGCGAGGTAAGTGATGCTTGACGTCGATTATGGATGGCGGATAGGGTGGAGCCGAGTGCCGGGGAGCGTGCGCAACTAGGGCTGCGGTTGCCGAGCAAAGAGGAGCCGACGGCACAGATCGCGGGTCGTGCCGGTCCCGCAGAGCGGGCGATCTATCGTTGGTGTGAGGAATTCATCCGCGCGGAGAAGCAGCGCCAATGGAAACGGGGGCGAAGAAGAGGGGCGTATGCTGTAGAGACGGGTCAGGACAAGTGTCGATTTCCATTCTCATCTTAACGCTCAACGAAGAGCTGAATCTGCCAGAGTGCCTGAATACCGTTCGGTGGTCGGACGATATCGTTGTGCTTGACTCTTTGAGCACCGACGATACCGTAGCGATCGCTGAAGCGGCGGGCGCGCGGGTTGTGCAGAGGAAGTTCGATAGCTGGTCGGCGCACCAGAATTGGGCGCTGGAAAACATTCCCTTTAAATATGAGTGGGTGTTCTATATCGATGCGGATGAGCGCATGACAGAGGAATTAAAAGAGGAATTATTACAGGAGGCGAAAAAGGATAGAAATAAAAACGTGGCTTATTTTTGTGGAAGAAGAAATTTTTTTCTGGGTAAATGGATCAAGCATGCCATGCCTCCAAGCCCCATCATGCGTTTTTTTAAGCCAAGATATATCCGATTCGAGAGGCTTGTAAACCCGACGCCGCAAATCGATGGGCCCCATGGTTATCTGAGGAACTTTTTAGATCACTATAATTTTAGCAAGGGAATAACGGAATGGATTGACAAACATAACAGGTATTCTCTCTTGGAGGCAGAAGAAGGGAGAAAAATAGCAGAAGCAAAAAGGTTTGAAGTGCGTAGTCTGTTTGCTTCAGACACGTTTGCCAGACGTAAGGCATTGAAGAATTTATCTTTTAACTTTCCCTTAAGGCCCTGGCTAAAGTTCGTTTATTTGTATTTCTTCAAGCGCGGCTTTCTCGACGGCGGCCCTGGATTGACGTATTGTATTCTAAGCTCAGTCTATGAATATTTTATCGTGTTAAAGACGAGAGAATTACTACGGCGGGAGAAAGGAATGCCGATATAAAATGAGCCGTCATGCGCCATCACCTCCGGGGACTCACCCGGGAGGAACTCCCCCACTACCTCGCCCACCGACTGCACCTCGCCGGCTGCGAGCTCCTTTGTTCGAGCCGGCTTCCATCGAGGCCGACGAGACTCGAAATCTTCGAAGAATGGTACCAACAACGTTCCACGATCGTTACTAGCCAATTTCCGATCGAACATTGGCATGAGCCCATCGGCGACCCCACCCTGGCCGATGCCATCCTCGACCGCTTAGTACACAACGCTTATAAACTCAACTTGAAAGGAGAATCGCTCAGAAAACAACGCAAGACATTGACTGACACCGATCACTTGAACTCATAATACACAACCCGCGTCGCTGGCGCTCCGATCAGTGATCGAAATTGCCGGAATACGCATATGGCCTAAAAAAGATGATTAATGCTTTCGTGGAGTGTTGCGTCAGAGAGCTTCGACATTTAACGACATTTAAGCAACTCACGAGCCGGCTTTTTTAATGGCTAAACTTAAGCCGCCGATTTTGGTTATAGGAGCGACCCGCTCTGGCACTTCCATGCTGATAAATCTTCTTTCTCAGGCGGACAACGTATGCCGCTGGTACGAGCCAACCACTCTTTGGCGAATTGGACGAGCTTATAGAAGCGTTGACAATGCGACGGCCGAAGATGCTAAGCCTTGGATCATTCGTCGTATTAGGAGGGTGTTTCTTGAATACCAAGAAGCCCACGACGGCCGTAGGGTGATCGAAAAAACCCCGAGTAACGTGGTCCGTATTGGATTTGTCCATAGAACGCTTCCAGAAGCTAAGATTGTCCACATCTATCGCGATGGTCGGGCGAATATTCGTTCGCAGATCGAAATGACGCGCACATTCCGGGCCTATGGACTCGGTCAGCGCCAAGTTCAACGACACATTATGGGGCGATTGCGCATTACGCCCTGGTGGGAATGGCCGGCTTATATACCGCGCTCTTTGAGCAGCTTCGTCCACGTGCAAATCCTCGACAAACAGGTACCGTGGTTCGGATTGCGCTACCCAGGCTGGAAGAAAGACAGAAAGTGTTTGACCTCACCTCAAATCGCAGCAAAGCAATGGGTTGTGGCCGTTGAAACAGCGCTTTCGGATCTGGAGAAGCTACCCCGAGCTAGCTGGTTAGGGATCCGTTACGAAGAGGTTGTAGCAGCCCCCAGGACATGGTTCGAACGCATCACCGAATTCTGCGGGCTTGAAGCGAATGACACTTATTGGAAAAAAATAAGCACATCGGTTCGACCAGAGTCTAAAGAACGCTGGGTAAATGAATTGGATGCACGCGACCTCGCCGAAGCAATGCCTATTCTTGAACCTAGTCTTAAACGGCTCGGATACCTGAACTGACTCGCTTATTTCTGCACGAGTAACCGGCGGATGGCAGATATTAGAGACAATGTCTAACCCTTTCTTTTCTTTTTTGAGCGGGAACGCCGACGTATACAGACCACTCTTCTAGGTCGCTGGTCGCTACCGAGCCCAGACCTAGTACAGCGCCTTCTGAGACAGTAACGTTCGGCATTACCGTTGCTCTCGCACAGATCCACGCGTAACGTCCTATTTTGATTGGCCCCGGCAACACAGGGAAGGCTGGATCGTCAATATTGTGAGTTGCGCCGCATAGATACGCCTGTTGAGAAACCGTTGCATGCGAACCGAGGAACACCGAGCACGGATTGTAAACTATGGCCTCGTCTGCGATTCCAACCGCATCTTCGCATTGGAGATTCCAGGGTGCCCATATTCGAGCTTTTGGATAGATATGACAATTCTTCCCAAGCTCGGCACCGAAGCATTTCAGTAACAATGATCGCCACGAGTGAAAAGGCTGTGGGGATAACCGGAAGAACAAAACGTACACTATTCCCCAAAGAAATCTAGCGAGCCGATTTCCAAAGGACGTGTGCGGCAGCAAATAGGGATCCAACGGTTTCTTGCTTTCTTGGTTCCTCCTACGCACAAACCCATTCCTCACCGGACAAAGATTCATCAGAACTTTGACTAGTTGGTCGATGCATATTCCGGGCATGTGACGCTTGTTCCAGAGCACCGTTATTCGCTGATTCCGGGGCGACGATTTTTTGTATTCTAATCTTCTTTATCCCCTTTCCACTAGCCAGTGTCCCAACGCTAATCCATCTAACTCATCAAATGAAGGCGCGCCTACATGTGCGAGTACCTGACAAGAAGACACTATGTGTGGTGAGCGATTCACAACGACGAGATACTGACCATTGAAACGGCAAGCGGCGCTATGAGCCTGTTAAAAAAGGCCAAAATGGCCATAGTCCCTCTGATCGGGGAGGACCCATGATCGTGTAGGCGCAAAAGGGGTGCAGCGAAATCCATACCGATTAAGCCGGAATTTGAGGTACAGTAACGATGCATGTGGAATGGGTAACGGTGCGCAAGTTCGCGCTGGAGACGGGTTACACGGAGAAGGCCGTGCGAAACAAAATAGACCGCGCGATTGGCTCAGAGGACAAGTCTGGACCAAGGCCCCGGACGGTCGGATTCTGCTATCAATTGAGGGCTTCAATCGATGGGTCCAGAGCATAAATTCAAGGGGGTCGCTGCGGCAAGCAACACCTCGTTAGTCGTTCGCTTCTTTTATCAGGGGCGCTGGGTGCGGGTGTTCATCCCCGTGCGCCCCCACCGCTTCAGCACTCGCCGCCGGGGCGCACAAGCGGTGATCGTGGAGGAGCAACGGTTGTTTTACCTCGGTTCCCAAACAAACTTTAAGGGCCGTCCGCTAAGCCTTCCAACCCTATGAGGGTACGCACCCGCTTTGCCCCCAGCCCAACGGGCGACCTCCATTTAGGAGGAGTTCGCACCGCGCTTTATTCCTGGTTGCATGCGCGAAAACATGGTGGAGAGTTTATCCTCCGGATCGAAGACACAGACCGAGAGCGTTCCACGGAAGCTTCGATAAAAGCCATATTAGAAGCCATGTCCTGGCTTCGCCTGGACTATGACCAGGGTCCCGTTTTCCAAACCCAACGCTTCGACCGTTACCGCGAAGTCATTGAACGATTGCTCGGCGAAGGCAAAGCCTATTACTGCACGTGCTCCAAAGAGCGACTGGAAAAGCTTCGGGAAAAGCAGTTGGCACACAAGGAGAAGCCCCGTTACGACGGCCATTGCCGCGAACGCATCGAAAACCGCAAGTGCCTAAACACCGCCTCCGTGATCCGCTTTGCGAACCCACTGGATGGCGAGGTGACGGTGGACGACCTTGTGCACGGCCCTACCCTTTTTAGTAACCAAGAGCTAGACGATCTGATTATCACCCGTTCTGACGGCGTGCCCACTTACAACCTAACCGTGGTTGTGGACGATATGGATATGGCTATCAGCCACGTGATACGGGGTGACGACCATCTCAACAACACGCCGCGTCAAATTAATATCCTGACCGCCTTAGGCGCTGATCCGCCCTGCTACGCGCATCTCCCCGCCATTCTGGCCCCTGATGGCAAGCGTCTCTCCAAACGGCATGGGGCGGTCAACGGGCTCGAATACCGCAAGCAAGGGTATCTGCCCGAGGCCATGCTCAACTATCTGGTGCGCCTCGGATGGTCCCATGGGGATCAAGAAATCTTCTCCCTCGAAGAGATGATAGCTCAATTCGAGGTCCACGACGTCAATAAAGCGGCGGCGAGGTTGGATCCGCAAAAACTGCTGTGGCTAAACCAGCATTATCTCAAGTCCCTCGGGCCAGGGCGGATCGGGAGCGACTTGCACCCCTTTTTAGAGGAGAAAGGGATACAACCAACCCCCTCTCCGCCTTTAGAAGGGATCATTGAGTTGCAGCGGGGGCGCTCTAAGACCCTGCGTGAGCTGGCGGAGAACTGCCGATTCTTTTATCAGCACATAGCACGGTATGACGAGCAGGCCGCACGGAAGTTCTTGCGCCAGGAGGCGATCGAACCCTTGCACACGCTGCGCGAAAGGCTCTCACTGTTACCTGAATGGTCTGCCAAGAGCATACACGACTCGCTCAGGGACGTAGCGGAAAAGCTTGGGACCACCCTGGGAGCTATTGCCCAGCCGCTGCGCGTTGCCCTGAGCGGTGGAGCAGTGTCACCTCCCATCGATATTACTGTGGAGTTGATCGGACGAGAGCGCAGCCTGGAACGCTTAGACCATGCCTTGCGCTATATTCAAGAACGGCGACCGCCTTGACACCTTTTCGGCGCTGGCGTAGATTCTCGCCCCTAGTTGAAGCTTAAATTAAACATTGAGTTAAACAACGGTTGACACGGGGCCATAGCTCAGCTGGGAGAGCGCTACAATGGCATTGTAGAGGTCGGCGGTTCGATCCCGCCTGGCTCCACCAACTTGAGGCTGGTGCGCCAGCCTTCTGCTAATCAGAACACTCCAACTCAGTCCCCATCGTCTAGAGGCCTAGGACACCGCCCTTTCACGGCGGCAACAGGGGTTCGAATCCCCTTGGGGACGCCAATAAAAACAAACACTTAGGTAAAGGTGGCTATGGACTGGGGTAAAAGTAGGGTAATAAGCGGCGCCGGATAGGTTAGCGCTACTATGCAACCTCCGATCACACAGCCCGAATGGGAGCGACTCCTCATCGTATTGGATGACTGTGCGCGACCTTATAGCCTGGGCAAAGGCAAAAGGCATTCCGGTCCCCGATGAGCTACGGCTACCCACCCTCCCCTGCTCGCAAACAGCGCTCACGCACCAAGGAGGTGAACCTCGGCGCGGCGCACATTGGGAAAAAAAACGCGCAGCCGTATTAGAGCTGGCGCTCTATCGGCTAGCGAACGACCTAGATGGCTCGTGCCGGGATCGATCTGGACGAGTCGTGGCCTCCAGGCTAGCCGCGCTGGTAGACGATCATCGACTGTCCGATGGGCTGGCACCGGAAACCCCAACGATTCAAACCATCGCCGAGCACATACGGCGCGCGTTGCGCGAGCCAGAGTCCCCGAAAAAAGATCGACTAGGCGTCTAATCGGTCTTGAGTAGTCATCGCCGGCTACGGGTCAGATCATCCTGATCCAGCCCAAGCGCGCGGGCTACGCACGTCAGCGGCAAGCCTCCGCACCCTGGACAACTCTAGCAATCCTACCAACGGCGGCCCAGGTGCAGCCCCCCGCTGTTGAGCGCCGCGCCCCACGCCAAGGATCTGATCTGCTCGCATCACCGTCGCGTTGGTGAGCGCCTAAAAATTCGGACTAGACGTCTAATCGGTATCGAGTAGTCACTACTCCAAGCGATCTCCGTCAACTTATGGGCTACGCTCACCCACGTCCATAAACCAAGGGAGATGCAGCGAGACATGCAACAACAACTGTCGTATCGTGTGGTTGAGTGGTGCAGGTTGCGAAAGATCAGCCGCGCGCAGTTCTACCAACTGATCAAAAAAGGCATGGGGCCGGAGAGCTACACGGCGGGCCGTGGCAGGTACGTCAGCGCCGCGGCGGACCGAAGGTGGGAAGAGCGCATGGAGGAGCTCGAGCGCCAACGAAAGCAGGCGCTGAGAGCCGACTCCACCAGCAAATATCGAGATGAGATGGTCTAGGGATGATCAGTAGATGGAGCACCCCCGGCGCCATCGCGCGGCACCGGGGGGCAGATAGGACGAGACATCGACCCAGAGATCCTAGCACCCGCGTCTGGAGCACGCTACCGATCCCCCACTGCCGCGAGTGCGGCGCACCGAACACGCCCACATGCGGCAATCGCTGCCCGCAGTGCTGGCGCTATGCACTCGCCGAGCTGTGGGCTGAGCGGGCCACGCGGATGTTGGGGGCGGGGCGATGACACATACTCGCACCGAAAACCTGGCCAAAGTGCCCAACGAACATCTCCCCGAAGCGCTTGCAGCCCTATCACCTGCAACGTACGAAATGCTTCGCGAGGAGCTTGCCAAGCGACTGGATTTCAGGGTGTCCGCGCTCGACAGGATGTACAAAGAGGGAGTATCGAAAGCACAAAAGCAAGATAAGGAAATCGAGTCCGCAACCATGCCGCGCAAATCTCAGGTAACACGGCTAATCGAAATCGCCGAGAACTTGGCCCTCTGTCACGACAAAGACGGGACCGCATACGCTGAGTTGGGCATGATAGCCCACCGCGAAGTGTGGCCGGTGCAGTCAAAGGCGTTCCGGGATTGGTTATCGACCGAGCACTATCTGCGGACCTCAACAGGCTGCAACCGTAACAGCATCTCGGATGCGCTGACCACCATCGAGGCGCGGGCCAAGTGCCACGGAGACGAGCGCGAAGTATTCCTGCGCGTAGCGGAGCGCGACGGCGCTCTGTACGTCGATCTGGCCGACGAGCGTTGGCGGTGTGTTCGGGTCACCGGCGAACGATGGGAGATATTGGACCGCTCCCCGGTCATGTTTATTCGCAAGCGCACCAGCGGGGCATTACCCCTGCCTGAGCGCGACGGGAACATCAAAGAACTGTGGCCGTTTCTTAATGTAGCCGAGAATGATCGGCTGCTCGTGGCGGGCTGGCTGCCCGTCCGTTAATAAGCTGGTCACCATCGGTCGCAGGCGCATGAACGTGTCCCAACGCACGCCTGAGCAATACACCCAAGCGCTGCACGCGGTACGTTACGTCGAACGTGTGGCGTTCACACTGGCGCAGACCGGCTGGCGAGTAGGGATCGGGGAATACAACCTTGAGGATGTATTTACCTTCCAGTTGCATAAATTTCTGCGGTTGTCCGCAAAAAATGGCTTGAAGACGGGGGTTCGTCGAGTTTTGCCCCGCTCCCTCCCCAGTCTGAAAACGCGTAGGGCAGGGGAGCATAGGCATGTCGGGACCGTAAACTCCCGTCGTGCCACCGGGGTGTCCTCACTCTATCCAGTCGGCGGAGACCTTTGACGGGGCGTCAGGCGAGTTTATAGTGTTCTCGGCGGCATCGTTTCGCACGTTGAGAAGGACGATAAACGGCATCCTTCGTGCCGCTCCTTCATCGGCATCGGTGATGGCGTGATTGGTGCCCCTTAGCTCTCGACCGGGGCGCTCATCTCTTCCACCAGCTCCGCGATCAAGAACTCGCGGGCCACTTCCTTCGCCCGCTCGTAGGCCTGCACTCATAAACCCCCGTTTTTATACTTCCCGGTTGCCTGTTTCTGCAGATAACTGTCACCCAAATTACAGATAATTATCTTGGGATCATCGACTAATTTATTGATTGGCCATATTTAATATCGTAACATTACAGATATTAAATTTTCTGGTTCGAGATCTTCTGGGCCATGCCTCGATTTGTTCACCACGATCTGCGCCTGTTGAACCCGGCGTTTTCGTCACCACTGCTCGATGTGCTCACCGAACTTGAGCACTTGCGCCGTCTGGAACTACGCGGGAGCACCCCCGCGCCAATCTTCTTTCAGCTCAAAGCCGTGTTCCATTTGCTGGAGAGCCTTGGTTCGGCACGCATCGAAGGCAACCATACAACGCTAGCGGAGTATGTGGAGCGGAAGGTCGGCGGCGCGCCCTCGACCGACGACGAGATTCGCGAAATCGAGAACATCGAGAAAGCCATGTGCCAAGTCGAAGACGCGGTGCAGCCTGGTACGCCGCTCCGCGAG
>Ga0187893_10010734_pt1 | contig 13526 bp, 10 predicted proteins | sample MA1701074metaG_FD_139574 | JGI IMG/M metagenome (GOLD analysis project Ga0187893, IMG submission 139574) | White microbial mat communities from a basaltic lava cave in the Kipuka Kanohina Cave System on the Island of Hawaii, USA - MA170107-4 metaG ...
GCGCCGTCAAGGCAAAAGGACACGGCGCGAAACCGCAGCCCTCCGCAGACTGCGGGCGGGGCATTCGCGCCCTACCACCACGCGGTATCGCTCTGCATGGCTCCAGTATCAAGATGCGCCCTCTGTGACACTTTAGCTATGGGGATGCCAGCAAACGCTCGATTTCAGCCTTTATGTCAGGGGTGATTTGGCGACTTAGCGCTGCGCGCAGAGAGTCCTGCCCTTCCGCTTTGCGTCCCGACGCCAGCAGCACCCTGCCGAGGTTGAAATGGTACATCGCGACGGATGGCGACAATTGCACCGCTTCACGCAGGTGTTCGACGGCTTTCTGGTTGTCGCCCGACAGATGGAACACCCAGCCGAGCGTTCCGTGGATGACATCGCTCGTGGGGAACATGGCGACAGCCTCATTGGCAAGCGCCAATGCCCGTTTGAGGTCGCCGCCCGTTTGCGCCAATAGGTTGGAGAGTTTGATCATGGCGAGCGCGTCATTGGGCGCGAGGGCGAGGGTCCCCTCGTGAATCTCGATGGCGCGGCTAAACTTGCCCTGCATCTCAAGCAACTCGGCGAACGGGTGGCGGATGTCCGAGGAAGTCGGGGACAACCGCAGCGCCATTTCGTAGTTCTTTTCCGCCAACTCGTATTGTTTGAGTTGAACCAATGCCGTCGCCGCCAGTGCGTAGGCGCGGAACCCGTTGGGACGAAGTTTTTGCGCGCGCTCGAACGCCGCCACCGCGCTCAGGTGCTTCCCCTGCGCCATGTAGGCTTCGCCCAGCGCGAGGTGGGCGAAATGGTTGGAATCCTGTTTCAGGGTCAAATCCTGAAATTCCCGCGTCGCCTCCTCAAACTTGCCGCGGTTCATGTGAAGCAGCCCAATCAGCAATTGCGGGGGAATGCGGTTGCCCGAAGCCTGCGCCGCGCGCGTCAGGTATTTCTCCGCCTCGTCCCAGTTTTTCAGCTTCGCCTCGCAACTTGCCAGTTGCATCAGCAACCAGATGTTCTTCGGCTGTAGCGCGTTCGCCTTCTTGAACACCAGCCGCGCCTCGATGATGATCGCGCGCCCGCGCGGGTCTTCCGCGCTGAGCAGCAACGCTTGTTGCGCCAGCGCCAGGGCGTTCACATTGTCGTTGAGCCGCGCGTGCAGTTGCTCCAATCCGCGCACCGCGTCGAGATTGTAACCGTCGCGTTCGAGCGCGTTGACATATTCATTAGAGGCGTCCTGCAACATGTCCCGCGCGAAGTAACCCTGTCCCAACTGCACGCGCGGCTCGGCGGCGCGCGGCTCGGCGTTGACGGCGGCTGTCCACTTCGCCAGTTCGCGCTCGCGTTGCGCCCGCAGTTCGGGCGAACGCATCCGCAGCAGCGCCCTCGACGGCATCGGGTCAACGGGCGCCCAATTCCGATACGCTCCCTGCGCGGTTCCCACCCATTTCCACCAATCGCCCATCTCCTCGCGCATCGTCGTCAGCGCCGCCAGTGTGACGTAGATCGCCGTCGGCTCGCCACAAACCCGCGAGAATTCCAGCAGCGCATCCTCCTTTTGGAACATCCCCACCGCCGTCCGTTGCGCGTGCCACGCCACGAGCGCGGGCTGATCCGTCACCACCACTTCGTCCTCCCGCACAAAATTCTTCAGTTCAACGATGTCCTTGCCTGAAATCAATTCGCCTCCCTGCCTGCGTCCCTGCAGCGCAATCAACACGGGCACAAATGCGACGGCAGCCACCAGCGCATAGACCACCGCGCGGCTCGCCTTTTGTCCCAGATGCACTCGCCACAAAATGCGCCCGCGTTTCTGCTCTGATTCCGTCGTTTCGCGTCCCGTGAACAACTTGCGCAGGCCCGCATACGAAAACTCGCCCACGGCTTGTTCGATCCTGTCCTTCACAAATGCCGCGCACGCCACCGCCGCCAGCGGCAGCCACGCCACCAAAAACGCGCCGTCCACACGGAAAAGCCCCGACGCCGCCACGCACAACACCCATGTTGCCACGGAAAAAATCACCGTGCGCCGCCAGTGCAGACCCGCGCCGCGGCTGAACAGCGCCACCAAAAACAAAATCGCCAGCAGCGGCTCGACCACCCGCAACGCCATCGTCCGATATTGCGCCATGCTGCCGAGGAACTTCACCACCATCCCCGCGGGGTTCGTGACGAAATACCAGAACGGCGATTGCGCCGATGCCATCAGATAAACCGAATCGCCTGGGTACGTCCCCGTCCGCGTCATCGAGTCGTAACACCATAAGGTCATCCACGCCGCGCCCGCCACCTGGAAATTCCGCGCCATCCACGGCGCCAGCATCACCAGCAGCCCAAGCCCAAACAGCCCCACGACGCGCGCCTTTTTCTTTTGTCCTGCCAGCAGATAAATTCCAAATGCCGCCACAAACACCATCATCAGATAATGCGTCAGCACCGCTGCGCCGCACGCCAACCCCGCCAACAACAACCGCCACGCGCTCAAGTCCGATTGCGCCGCCGTGTCGTCTTCTGTTTCCCCGACGACAACGGTCTCGCCCTCGGCGACTTCAGGTTTTTCCTCGCGCCGCCTGCGGAAACCAGCGTTTGCAGCCCACATCGCGCCGAGGACGCAAATCGTCAGCAACGGCGCGATGGAACCTTCCACCGACATCATCAACACCCCCGCGCTGCATCCGTAAAACAACGCCGACATCATCCCCACGCCCCCCCCGAACCAGTTCCGCGCCACCAGATACGTCAGCCAGACCGCCAACACCCACAACGCCGCGCCGAACGCCGCCACCGTCACGTCCGTCAACGGCGCGCCGAACAGGTCCAGCACCCAGAACACCCCGCCCAACAACGCGGGATAGGCGGGCGCGTTATACAAGTCGGGATGACTCGTAAGATCGGTCTCCTTGTAAATCGAGCGCGACAACGGACGGATGTTGTCCGTGGTGAATCCCTTGCCCTCCGCAATCCGCCGCGCCACTTGCGCCCTGTCCGCCGCCATCGGGTCGCGCAGGTCCTGGAATTTGCCCGCTATCACCGTCAACGCCAGAAACGGCGGCAGGAAAATCAGCAGCAACATCCCCGCAATTACACGCACCCGCTTTTCCGAGCGCATCAACAGTGGAATTATTCGTGCCATAAAAAGTTCTCCAAGACCCTCCGACCGAAGCACGCCATCTGCCACGCCAAACTGGGACGCTTCCTCGCGCCAGACGGGCAATTTCGTGCAACAAAAATGGCGACCCCAGCCACGGCGCACACTTTCGTCCATGCCTCGCCCTTTTCCACAAAAAACTAGCTGACGACCTCGCCAACCAGATCGTATTCCGTCGCTCCCACAATCCTGACACGCGCGAACTCGCCCGCCTTCACATCCCCCCTCACAAACACCGCCCCGTCAATGTCAGGCGCATCCGCATGAGACCGCCCCTTCCACCAATTGCCCGTGTAGGGGCGCAGTCCCTGCGCCCGCCCATTCTCGTTGTGCGCGGGTCTCCGACCCCGCACATCCTTTGACCGAAGGTCTCCATTCCCCGCTTCCGCCAACTCCTTCGGCAACTCCTCCGCTTCCTTCTCCACCAACACCCGCAACTCTTTCCCCACAAAACTCCGCATAACCTTCCGCGAAACTTTCTGCTGCAACGCCATCGCCCGATGAAACCGCTCCTTCTTCACCTTATTCGACAACTGCTCTTCCATCGCCCCCGCAGGCGTGTGGTCTTCCTGCGAATACTTAAAAATCCCCAGCCGCTCGAACCGCGCGTCCTCGATAAATTCCAGCAACTCCTCAAACTGCGCCTCCGTCTCGCTCGGAAACCCCACGATGAAAGTCGTCCGAATCGCAATGTCAGGCACGCCCGCGCGAATCTTCCGAATCAAATCGCGAATATATTTTCCGCTCGTCTCCCGCCGCATCTTTGCCAGCACCTCATCGTTGATGTGTTGCAGTGGAATATCCACATACCGACAAACCTTGTCGCAAGCCGCAATCGTCTCAATCAACTCATCGCTCCAATGAAACGGATGCGTGTAAAGCAATCGCACCCAGAAATCCCCCTCAATCTTCTGAATCTCCCGCAACAAATTTGGTAGCGTAGGCAAATTTGGTAGCGCGAGCGTCCCCGCTTGCGATTCCGAATTTGGCGGCACAGGCGTCCCCGCCTGTGGCTCAACCAACCTGGTCGCCGCCGACGTGAGGAGGCGACTCCCCTTACTGTTGTCATTCTGAGCGGAGCGAAGAATCTCCTCCGATTGCGGCAATTTTAGATTTTGGATTTCCGCTTTCGAATTTCCTTCGGATTTCGGATTTCGATATTCGGATTTTTCCCCACTGAGGTCTTTCCCGTAAAAAGTCGTGTCCTGAGAAATGAAATTAATTTCCTTCGTCCCATCCGCCACCAACGCCCGCACTTCCGCCAGCACATCTTCCATCTGACGGCTGCGATGTTTCCCGCGAATCCGCGGGATGCTGCAAAATGTGCAGGGATGATTGCACCCTTCCGCAATCTTCACATAAGCCGAATGCTTCGGTGTCAGACGAAACCGTGGCGCAGAAAAATCAGGCACATACTTCGCAGGACCAAACCAATATAGGGTAGAGCGAGCTTCCAGCTTGCTCATATCTTGATTGGACAAGCTGGAAGCTTGTCCCACCTTTTTCCAGACTTCGCGCACAATCTCCCCAATCCTCGGCACTTCATTCAGCCCCACAATCGCGTCCACATCAGGCAACTGCTCGCGCAATTCCTTCGGATACCGCTGCGTCAAGCAGCCCGCCATGATGACGGCTTTGCAATTCCCCGAATCCCGCAGACCGTTCGCCTTCAGCACCGCGTCAATGGACTCCTGCTTCGCGCCCTCGATGAATCCGCAAGTGTTCACGATGACCACATCGGCGTCGTTCGCGTCCCCCGCCATCTCCATCCCCTCGCGCAACAAAGAGCCGAGCATCACCTCGCTATCCACGAGATTCTTCGCGCAGCCCAGACTGACGAGGCCGATTTTGATTTTGGAGGAAGATGACATTTGCGGACGGGCATTAAACCACGTAGCTACGAGCGTAAGCGAGTGGATTTTTTAGCCACCGATTCACACAAATTTGCACGGATAATTTTAACCGCGAATAAACGCGAATGGACACGAATTATCTTCACCGCAGAGGACGCAGAGGATTTCTTAACCACGAAACACACGAAGTACACAAAAGTTGTAGCGGCGCTTCTGTGAAGCGCCCAAGTGCGCGGAGAATTTTTAAACCGCTATTGAACGCGAATAGACACGAATTATTTTTTACCGCCGAGGCGCGGAGGACGCGGAGGCTTTTAACCACGGATTACGCGGATGAAACGGATAACTGTAGCGGCGGTCTGTGATCGCCGAGAACGAAACGACGGCTTTTCAAATTCTTTTCGTTCTGGCAAGCTGCGCTTATGCCCAAAGGAGATCAAGTTCGTCTACATGAAGTCAGTTTCTGTGGCGATGTGAAATCTTGGGCTGACGCTTTGTTCTCGTCGCATCCCGATTGGTCATTCACCAACGCGACCATCGAAGAATTCGGGAGGGGAAACAACAAGCGTCAGGATTTGCGTTTTTTTAGGAAAGGAAGTCAGACGCCCGCCCTCACTGGCGAAGTGAAAATGCCAGGCACGCCAGAAGGGCGCAGTCCTTACGACCCCGCGTTGATGCAGGACGCCTTTAACAAGGCGGACAACATCCAGGCTCCCTACTTCTTCACTTGGAACGTCAATACCTTTGTCCTCTTTGACCGAAGCAAGTGGAATGTTCCGATGATTGACCGTCGAGTCAAAGAATGGCCGTTGGGGTTGCGTCTCTCGTCACCTGCTGATTGTAAGAGACCCGAAGTGCAAGCTTTCATCCGCGATAAATTTCTTCCCGCGCTTTTTCAGGATATTGCAGCAATCGTTCAAGGCGTGGTTGTCGACTGGGGCATGCCGCCAGACGACATTTTTCTACGGTCATTGGAAAGTCATCTGGATTGGCCAGTCATTGGAACACGCGACTATCTTGTAGCCGCTTGCCAACGTGACAACGCCTTTGCTTCGCAACTTCAGTCTTGGATGTCCGAAGAAATGAACTGGACGTTTGACCCTGACGATCCAGAAAACTGGAACGCAATGCTTGAGCGCGCAGCGAGGACTTTGTGCTATGTGTTCTGCAACCGAGCCATTTTTTACGAAGCGATTCGAGCGAGATACTCCGATAACCTTCATACATTGAAAATGCCTCGCAGTGGTCGCGGCGGGCGTCACGGCATCTACGACTACTTTCGGAGTCAGTTTCAAAACGCAGTATTACAGACGGGTGATTACGAGCCGATTTTCTATCCACAAGTCAATGATTGGGCTGGCTCACTTGTGTTTGCCTCAGACATGGCGTGCCAAGGATGGCGGGGCGTGTTGACAAATCTGGCTGAATACAATTTTCGAGACATTCCCTACGACATTGTCGGCGGGATTTTTCAGAAACTCATTTCGCCAGAGGAGCGACAGAAGTTTGGCCAGTTTTTTACGACCGAAGACATCGTTGATATTGTAAACGCATTCTGTATCCGCCGAGGTGGTGACACGGTCATTGATCCTGCCTGTGGCTCAGGAAGCTTCTTGGTTCGCGCATACCATCGCAAAGCTTGGCTATCAGGGCAAAGAAGCAGGGGACAACGCCACCAAGATTTTCAAATGAGTCACCAAGAATTGCTGAGAACGATTTTTGGCTGTGACATCGCTTTATTTGCCGCGCACTTGGCTACTCTGAATTTGGCGGCGCGACGCATCTCGGACGAAGAGAATTATCCTTACATCGCCCGAAACAATTTCTTCGAGATTCCCGACCGCAGAGACTCTTTTTGTGTTGTTCCTGGTTTAAGAAACGCATCGGGCGAGAAAGACAAAATCATCGTTCCCTTGCCCGACGTTGACGCGGTAATTGGAAATCCGCCTTACGTGAGACAGGAATATATTCCGAAACGCAGTGAGCTAAAGAAGACAAAGGGCGAGACAAAAGAGGCCTATGAAGCACGGCGCAAAAACGCCAAGGAATTCTTGCAGGAAATTTGCAAAAAGCTTTGGCCTGGGTTGAAGCTGACGGGGCGGAGCGACCTTCACTGTTATTTTTGGCCAGCCGCCGCCAGCTTGCTGAAAGAAGGTGGTCACTTCGGTTTTCTGACCTCGTCGAGTTGGTTGGATGTCGAGTATGGATTCGCCCTGCAAGGTTGGATTTTGAAAAATTTCAAGCTCGTTGCCGTAATCGAAAGCTTGGACGAGCCGTGGTTTCAAGATGCACGAATCAAAACCGCCGTCACTATTCTCCAGCGTTGCAAAGACGAAGAAGCTCGCATGGATAACGTTGTTAAATTCGTTCGTTTGCTGAAACCTGTTAAGCAGATTCTCGGAGAGCGTCCACACGGGGACGAAGCCGCCCGCCAGCAGGCAGCAGAATCTTTGAGACAGCTCATACTCCAGACCAATGCTCCTTATTCCAACGACAACTTACGAATCATTCCTGTGCCACAAGAGCAGTTGTGGGAAGAAGGCGTTAGCGTTGGAGCGTTGCTTAAGGAAGACCCTTTGTCGGACTCCAACGGCGAGGAGGAAGAACACACTGAGGTTAAAGAAGCCAGCGCCATGTATAAAATTGGCTCTGACTATGTTGCTGGCAAGTGGGGACGATTCCTACGCGCCCCCGATTTCTATTTCAAGCTGATGCGGGATTACGGCAGTCGGTTCGTCAAACTTGGCGAACTCGCTGAAATCAGGTTCGGGGTCAAGAGTGGTTGCGACGCGTTTTTCATGCCCCGCGATGTGACCGATGACATCATCGCGGAACTCGAGAAAGGATTGCCGTGGAACGAGGTGGGCGTAATGACCTCATGCAAGCGCAGCGAAGTCGAAAGCGGCAAAGTTAGAATTGTCCGCGCAGGTGATAACACGCTTCATCCTGTAGAAGCAGAATATCTACGTCCAGAACTTCACAGTCTGATGGAAGTCGACCGTCCTGTCATCCGCGCCAATGATTTGGAACGCGTCGCTCTGTGGGTGAACAAACCGCTCAGTGAACTGGCACATACTTACGCGGCAAAATACATACGCTGGGGAGCAAAGCAGACTTTTGCGTCGAAGAAATCGAAGGCGGTCACAGTTCCAGAGCGTTCGACCTGCGCGTCACGCCCTGTCTGGTATGATTTGACGACCGACACGATTGGAATTGTCTTTTGGCCCAAAACACAGAAATACCGCCACATCATCCCGACAAATCCTGAATCGCTTGTTTGCAACTGCAACCTCTACACCGTTGTGCCAGAGATGGACACGCCCGATGAAAGAAAAGCTCTTGAAGCCATACTCAACAGCACGCTCGTTGGTTTGATGAAATGTTTTTATGGGCGCTACGTTGGTGCTGAAGGCACGCTCAAAACTGAAGTGGTTGATATGGTTCTGCTCGAAGTCCCCGACCCGCGCGGCATACCTCACAAATTGGCCGAACGTCTTTCGCGAGCGTTGGAGAAAATGGCAACGCGAGAAGTTACTCACTTGGTAGATGACGCAATGTTGCAGTGCCATTCCGAGGAGAACATGAGGGAAATTCTCCGCAAACCGCCAGAATTGCCGAAAGAGTTGACGCAGGAGGACAGACGAGAGCTTGACGACTGTGTGTTGGAATTGATTGGCGTAAGCAATCCCAAAGAGCGGCAGAAACTTTTGGATGAACTCTACGTCGAGACCACAAAATATTACCGCTACCAAAGAACGCAGGACATCCAAGCGATGGCTAATCGAGCGGGCAACAACGGTCGCCGATTAGGGGCACAGGATTTAGCCGAGGGTATTTGGCATTCACTCTCTGATGACGAGAGAGGGAAAGCATTGATTGAATGGATTCGGTTGTCCTATCGGAACGTTCAGACCGTCGAGATTCCAGAAGGTGTTCCGCACGCTTTGGGCGCGAGTGACATGTTTCATCCCGCTGCCGTCGTCTTCAAAGGCGACAAAGACAGTCATCAAATCGACTATGCGAGCCCAGCGCAAGCGGCTCTTGTTGCACAGTTGGCAAAGCTCGGAGTCCGTGGCCGCATCGAGTTGCCCAAAAGCGAGTCCGATTGCATCAAGTGCCTAAATGAAATTCACGCGAGAGCCTCCAAGGCTCACGATCGATTCGCAGTGCTTGCCGCATCACGCACAGGCACTCAACTGCTCCAAGAAAAAACCGTGATGCTGCTCATGCACTGGTTCGTTCACGGAAGAAGTTCTGCAACCGAAAATTCTTCATCTGCTCAATCCGCGTAATCAGCGGTTAAGAATAAATTCGTCTTCGGCGGTCACAGACCGCCGCTACAGTTTCGTGTCTTTCGAGTATTTCGTGGTTTCTAAAATCCGTGACAATCTGTGTCCATCCGTGGCTAAAGAAATTCTGCATCCGTTCCATCCGCGTAATCAGCGGTCAAAAGAGATTCTTCGCTCCGCTCAGAATGACAATCCGTGTGTATCTGTGTGAATCTGTGGCTAAAGAAATTCTGCATTCGTTGCATCCGCGCAATCCGTGGTTAAAATAATTCGGTAAATTCTGTTAATTCTGTCAAAGGCATCGGTTTAATCTGTGCAATCCGTGGACGGAAATTCCCTACGCCGTCTGCAAACGGAGACGGAAGCGGAGCTAACGCGGTTCACGCCCGCGCTGCTGGTAAAAGCGTTTCGTGGGGAGTTGTGAATCTCAAAGAAATTTGACTTGGCGATTCGCGGGCTGTAGAACTCCAAGCCAAGCGGTTGGACGCGTATGGCTACTGACGAGAAACCAGGGCGCATCAGTCTGCGCGCCATTGACCCGCAGACGGGACAAGAGAGTGAGGTTCTCATTTCACACGCGCGGATGCACGCAGTGGCGCGGCGCAGCTTGGGTCACGCCAGAGAATGCGGGGAACTCGTGCCGCACACCTTGCAGCATCCGACGGCGATTTTCGAGGGACTGCGCAGGGATGAGGATGAGGACAAGCGCGCGGAGGGGTGGTTTTGTTATTGCTCGAAGCCCGCTTGCAGTTACGACGAGAATGGCGTAGAACAGCCGCCGTATCCGAAGCAGGTGTTCCTTGTGTTTGTGAACAGGGACAAGGTCGCTTACAATTGGCGGTGGGCGAAATCAGACCAGACCGATGACCGATTGCCCGAAAACCATGAACAACGATTTGAAAGGAGAGCGTTATGACCATCATGAGCAATGAGGAATTCGCCAAGCGCATGATGCTCATGGCGAGACCTGCGAATGAATTCAAACCCGAAGCGACGTATGACGCAGACGGGGATTGCATCGAATTTCTCGCCAAGCCCGACCCGTTTTACGAGGAGAGGATAGACGACCTCGTGACCGTGTATTATTCGCAAAAGACGAACGAGGTCATCGGCTCAATGGTCAAAGGCGTATCGAAATTGGCTAAACGCCTTGCGGAAAAATTGCCAGGGTTTGCCATCACCATTGAGGATGGACGCATTCGTTTGGAGCATTTGTTTTTGGCTGGCATCTGGCTTCAAGAAGGCAAGCCGCCCGCCATCCGAATCCTCGCCTATAAGAAACTCGCCGAAATCGCCGAGAGAGCATCCGTGGACGTGCCAGAAGCGATGTGCGATGCCAGATGATTTTCTGCGGATGAAAACCGCTCACAGGTTCGCTTTATCTCACTCCAAAGTTTTCGCAATCATTTAATCCCCTTCTTCCGCCGTGAGCGGTGTTGGTGTGGGGGCGCGGTTGGGTGAATGTCAGTGCGCCGCTGCGCGACGCCATCGTGGGGAACGTCTGTGCCTCTGCGGGGAGAATCCGTTTAATCTGTGCAATCCGTGGTTAAGAAAATTTTCCACCCTTTCGTGTCTTTCAAGTATTTCGTGGTTAAAAACTCCGCGTCCCCGAGGTCAATTCTGCATTCGCGTCTATCAGCGTTCATTCGCGGTCCAAATTTCCCTTCCACTGCCGAAACATCTTTCCTTCCTCGCTCGGGAAATATTCGGTGGGCGCAACCTTCGCCGTGTATTCGCGGAACAGCTTCACGAACTTTTCTGGCTCACGCTCGAACAACTCCTTCATCTCTTTGTCCGAAAGCTGCAACCTCTCGAAGCGCAATTTTTTCACGATTAGGGAGCTCAACAAGAAACCATCGTCCTTCGTCAGCGTTTCCAGCCAGCCGCGTTCTTGTTCCGTCAGATTTTTTTCCGCCGCCAAACCGTCTCGCAAAGTTTTTTGCGGCTCTTCCGCCGTCAATGCCGTAAACAACAGTCGTTGGACATCCTTCAACATATTTTCCGCATTTCCTCTTTCCGATTTCCTTCGGATTTCGGATTTCGATATTCGGATTTCAAAATCCCCTTCGCCCTCCGCACTTCGTCACGCAACAACGGAACATCCTTCTTCTCAATCGTCTCATTCAACCGCTCCACAGTCACGCCGCGCAGATTTTTGCAGCGCGGGCGCACTTTCTCGAACGCCTCCCACACACCTTCAGGAATCGGGTTGTCGTGCGTATCAATCCGCATCACGCGACCCGACGGCAGCCAACCCGCCTCGCTCTCGCTGCCGCCCGACAAATGAATCTCAATCACGCGCGACAAATCCAGTTTCCCCAGATACTCGTCGAGCGACACGCCGCAATTCAGGCATTGCGTGTAGGCATTGTGTAAATCCAGCAACAGCCACAAATCGCCCAGCTCGCACATCCGATTCCAAAACGGCGGCTCATCGCGCGCGTCGCCGAATGTGAAATAAGTCACCTGATTTTCAAACCCTACGAGCGGAATAATCGGCTTCAACAGCGAAAGCCGCGACGCGACCACCTGCGCCGATTCCTCTGTCGGCGGCAACGGCAACGGCAGCACCGCGTTCAACCCGTCCGCGCTCTCCCAGCCGAGATGCTCGGTATACCACTGATACTCGAAAAGTTTTTGGTCTTCGCGAATCCGCGCCAGCCATTTTTGCAGCCGCGCGTCCTCCTGCGGATTCGTCGCCGCTGTCCCTGGCGAAAGCCCCAGCCCGTGCCCGACAAACGGTTTGCCTGAACGCCGTTTGATTTCCAGAAACACATCCGTCACTTGCGACGGCACAAGATTGCCGCGCGCGTCCACATCCCAAAGCGTTTCGGGCGAGACTTCGTAATAATCCGCTTCCTCTTCCAGAATTTCGCGGCAGAGCGACAGATACTCCGCGTCGGGATGCAACATGAAGCCGACGCCGAGCGGTTTTATTTGGTGTAACAGATTTTTCATGCTTGTCATGCTGAGCGAAGCGAAGCATCTCCTTCCGTCGTCACGAAAGATTCTTCGCTTCGCTCAGAATGACAAAGGATGGCTACGCTTCGGATGGTGGCGCAGGCGTCTCGCCTGTGCATTTATCAGTCGTGCTGGACAGGCGGGACGCCTATCCCACCATTTGTTATTTCTCCGTCACGAACCGCAAAAATTTCCGTGACGCATCGGGCATCACCGCCATCCCGCACGCGTGACACGGGTCAACGGGCTGCGCCTTCACCATGCGCCCCTCCCATTTCGCGCCGAACGGCAGACACGCGCTCGGTTTGTCATCGGGCGCGGATTCAAAAATGGTTTCAAAAATCGAGGCGGCGCGCGCCTTTACTTCCGCGTCGGCTGTCGTCACCGCCGCGAGCGCGAGAATCGCAGGCGCGCGCGGGGCGAGTTCGACCAGTTCCTGCGACGCTAACTCGCGCAACCGTGAACTCTGCGCGCCGAGGTTTTCAATCGCCTTGCGCACCCTGTCGAACGTCTTGTCGTCGAGTTTTTCGCGTTGGGATTGCGCCGCGCTCTTCAACCGCTCGTTGTCCTTGCCGTGCAGGATTTGCGTCGCGAGCGGGATCAATTTTTCGTTGCACTGGTTGATGGGCAGCGCCGCGCCGTCAATCACCTTGCCCGACGCGTCGAGGCAAACCACCGTCCAATCCGCCTTCACGCCTTCGATGCGCGCCGCCGTCTTTGTGGGGACACACGCAACCACCGCTTCGCAGAAAATCTGGTGCGCCGCGCCGTTCTGCGGGGTCAGGATGTGCGCCAGCACCGAAGCCAGCACGTTCGCCTGTCCCGCATCTTTCGGAATCAAAATCAGCACGCCTGGTTTGCGCTCGTCCTTCATCCGCGCCAGCGCTTCCGCGAGAAAATCAGGCGCGTCATCCGCGTCGGCAAAACGCGAGAAAAACGGAAAACCGAGAATGACCGTGGCGGCAGCGGTGTGTTTCAGAAAATCGCGGCGGTTGATGTTGTGGTTCATGGTCATTCCTTTCTCGCGGCTTGGACTTTCGCAGGCGCGAAAATGTTCCCCCCTTGTAGGGCGCGAATGCCCCGACTCTTTTCGGGGTTTCGCGCCGATTTGCGTCATCAACGGCGGGCAACCCCCGCAGGCGCGGGGCATGCCCGCCCTACAAATCATGCGGGCCAGACATTCCCCATTTTGATTCAGAAGATTGACGCAGAGCGAGTTGGAGGGTCACGCTCCGTCGTGACCGTCCCGCGAAGCGGGAGACGCGACAGAGCGCGTCCCTCCAATTTGGGGAA
>Ga0187893_10010739_pt1 | contig 13520 bp, 9 predicted proteins | sample MA1701074metaG_FD_139574 | JGI IMG/M metagenome (GOLD analysis project Ga0187893, IMG submission 139574) | White microbial mat communities from a basaltic lava cave in the Kipuka Kanohina Cave System on the Island of Hawaii, USA - MA170107-4 metaG ...
ACGTCATCTACCGCGCGCCGCGCACCGGCAGGCGGGGCGCAGGGACCTTCTACGCCGTCACGTTCCCGCGTGTCTTCCGCGAGACCTTCTCCGCCACCATGGCATCGTTCGTCATGTTCATGGGCGCGGCGCTCGCGGGCTGGCTCATCGCATCCACCGATCCTCCCTTCCAGCGGTTCGCCCTGGGCCCCGTGATGATCGACACGATCGAGCAGCGGGAGATGTGGACGCATGGGATTCTCGCCATGAAGCCGCTGGCGGCCAGCGGCATCATGACCAACAACATCGCCGTCTCCCTCACCATGGCCGCCGCGGGGATCACGGCCGGGATCGGGACGGTCCTGCTCCTGCTGTTCAACGGTCTGATGCTCGGCGTGGTCGGAGCCGCCTGTTTCCAGCACGGCATGCTCCTCTCGCTCGGCGCGTTCGTGGCGCCCCACGGCGCGCTCGAGCTGCCGGCGATCTTCATCGCCGGGGGCGCGGGGCTGCTGATCGCCCGGGGGTTGTTGTTCCCAGGCCATCTCCCGCGCCGGAGCGCGATCGTTCTGGATGGGCGCCGGGCGGTTCAGCTCGTCCTGGGAATCCTCCCGATGCTCGTGCTGGCCGGCGTGATCGAGAGTTTCGTATCGCCCGAGCCGATCCCCGAGCGGATCCGGATTCTGCTGGGGGCTGTCCTGTTCCTCGCGCTGGCGTCCTGGCTCGCGCTGGGCGGACGCAGCGTCAGAGCAGTCCCCTCTCCTTGATCTGAAGGTACTGGTTCACCATGGCCACCGCGAGCGATCCCGCATGCACGTCCGCCGTCCAGGCGCCGCGGCGCCGCAGGTTTCCGAGCAGGAGCTGCCTTCGCTCCAGCACTTCCAGCGCCGCGACGTAGCGGTACATCGCCCGTGCGTCCGGCGGAGGATTCTCCGCCGCCGCCTGGAGCGTCGTCTGACCGATGGCGGCGAAGACCACCAGGTGCTGGAATCCGATCTGCGTCGCCCCCTGAATCACTTCGGGGACCGTGGCGGTGTCCGCGAGGTCCGTGATCCAGATCACGAGCGCCCGCCGCTTCTGCACCTGGAGCAGCGCCCGCGCGGCGCCGAGGTGATCGGCCTCGGAGCGCTCGGGCCTGACGTCCGTGAGCGCCTCGAGCAGGCCGCGCATCTGCCCGGCGCCGCGCGCCGGCGGCACGCGCTGCTGCACGCGGCGGCCGTAGGCGAGCAGACCCACGCGATCGCCCGAGTGCAGCGCCACGTGCGCGATGCCCAGCGCGGCGCTGGCCGCGTAATCCAGTTTCGTCAGCCCGCCCACCGAGGCCTGGAGGAGGCGGCCCGCGTCCACCACGATCCAGACGGTCTGATCCCGCTCGATCCGGTACACCCTGCTGATCAGTCGGCCGCGCCGCGCGGTGGCGGTCCAGCAGACGTCACGCCATTGATCGCCGTCGCGATACTCGCGCAGACTCTCGAACTCGCGCCCCGCGCCGCGCTGCCTCCTGTGCAGGCGCTCCTGGCCGGCCTGCCGGCCGCGCGTGAGGTAGAGCGTGAGCCGCCGTGACGCCTCGAGGCTCGGGTAGACGCGGATCGTCTGCTCGACCGGCGCGACGGCCCACCGCTCCGCGAGCCCCATCGCGCTCCCGTAGCGCAGCCACGCCCGGCCGAAGGTGGAATTGCCGCGGCGGCGGGGCCTGATCGTGTACGCGGCCACGGCGCACGCGCCGGGACCGGCTTCGACCGCCAGCTCAGGCGGCGCGTCGCGCAGCGCGAGGGGGACTTCGTCCAGCACCCGCGCGGCGATCGCGCGGCGTCCAGTGTTGGCGACTTCGATACGGATCGTCACGTCGCTCTCGAGCGCCGGGGGCCCGTCGAACGACCGCGTCACCACGATCGCGCCTGGGGCCGGGATGCGGCGCAGGTCCCACCACCACGCGGCGAGAGCGGCAGCGTCCCACGCCACGAGCGCCGCCAGATAACGCGCATCGAACCACGCGGGCCCCAGCCAGAGGAAACCGGCGAGCAGGATGTAAGGGAAGCGCGGGCCGAACGCGAACGACCAGCGTTTCGCCCCTCGGGCCGGAGCCGCGCGCTCCGGCGGGATCAGGGGGGCTTCGATCATTTCGGGATCTCGACCGAACGGACGATCTCCTCGACGACCTGATCCGGCGTGACGCTCTCGAGCTGCGCTTCGGGCTTGAGGATGACCCGGTGCCTGAGCACGGGCCGCGCGATGGCCTTGACGTCGTCGGGGATGACGAAGTCGCGCCCCTCGATGGCCGCCACGGCCTTCGCGACCCCCAGAAGACCGATGGCGCCTCGCGGGCTCGCTCCCAGGCTCACCGAGGGCCACTCGCGCGTCCGCCGCACCAGCGCCGCGATGTAACGCACGAGCGCGTCCTCGACCCTGATGCGCGCCAGCTCGCCGCGCGCTTCCGCGATCGCGTTCGCGGGGAGCGGCGCGAGATCCATCCGCTGGATGTCGCGCGCATCGAATCCCTGCTCGTGCCGTCTCAGGACGTCCTCCTCGACACCCGGCGCCGGGTAATCGATCAGGATCTTGACGAGGAAGCGGTCGAGCTGGGCCTCCGGAAGCGGGTACGTCCCTTCGAACTCGACGGGGTTCAGCGTCGCGAAGACGGTGAAGAGCTCCGACAGCGGATGCCGCTCGCCGTCGATCGTCACCTGGCGCTCCTCCATCGCTTCGAGCAGCGCCGATTGCGTGCGCGGGGGCGTCCTGTTGATCTCGTCCACGAGCAGCAGGTCGGTGAAGACGGGGCCGCGCCGCAGCGCGAACTGCGCCGTCGCGGGGTTGAAGACGTTCGTGCCGATGACGTCCGCGGGCATCAGATCGGGCGTGCACTGGACGCGATGGAACGACACCTGGAGGAGGCGTGCCATCGCCTTCACCGACAGGGTCTTCGCCAGGCCGGGGACGCCTTCGAGGATGGCGTGGCCGCCGCACAGCAGGCAGAGGATCATCTGATCGATGGCTTCGCGCTGGCCCACGACGACGCGCTCCATCTCCGTACGAACGTGACCGACGAGACGACCGATTTGCTCCATCCGATCTCCTGACGATTCAGGCGCCCGAGGCGCGAATGAGTCCAAGCCGCTGCGCGTGCTCGTGAAGCAGCTGCACGAGCTGGAGCGCCCGCCATTCTTCGATCGTTCCCCCACGGAAGATCCCTTCGCATTCGCGCAGGGTCTCGGCGACCCCTGCGGCGCCCCGGCCGGCCGCCGATTGCAGGCGCCTCTCCACCTCGGCGGCGCCGGCCCGCAGCGGGATGCCCCGCCGGGCCAGCAGGGAGCGGAAGCGATGATGGGCGATGAGGATCGCGGTGGTCCGGGCGCCGGCGCGCTCGTAGAGACCTCCCACGGTCTCGGTGAACTCGACCGGATCGTGACGCGATACCGGGGCGGGCGCGACGACGGCGCCCGCGCGGCGCGTGTGCGTCAGGATGGCGGCGAGCAGGATGAGCATCGCCTGCGCCGCGCCCCAGGGGATCGGGGTGCCGCGCAGGTACGAGCCGAACGATCCCTCGTGTCCGTGGAAGTACTCGTCCCAGAGGATCCTCCAGGACCCGGCCGCGCCGACGACGTTGAGGAAGTGCGCGAGATTCCCGGCCTGCCGGATGCCGGCATTCGTCAACGGCGTCGGGCCCGACCACCAGAGGAACCGGCCCTTGCCGAGCATCGCGGCCGCCACGCCGGGTCGCCCCGCGCATTCGTAGAGCGCGAGCTGCGGTGCTTTCCCCTCGTCGAACGTCGCGCGCGGCGCGATCGACAGCGTCGGAGCGCCTCGCGTGACGTCGCTGGGATGCACGGCGTTGCAATCCGTCCGCTCCGCTCCGTGCTCGCCGTCGGCCTCCGGCCAGTGCGGGACGAGGGCGGCCGCTTCCGGGCCTGTCGCGAGCACCGCGCCGCCGTCGAGCAGGAACTGCCGGAGGGCGCGCCGCTCGCCTTCGGTGAAGGCGCGCGGCTCGGCGAGGATCAGGAGCACGCCGGCGGGCTCCTTCGGCAGCTCGACCGGAGGTCTCTGCCAGCGTTGAACGTCATGGCCGAGGTCCTCGAGGAGCAGGAACGCCGCGCGGGCGCCCTGCGACCCGCTCGAGAACGAGGTCGGCACCGTCGAGACGTCCTGGCGGGCCGGAGCGACGAAGAACGCCGCCGTCGTGACGACGGCGAAGAGGACCGCCGAGACGATCAGTATGCGCCGGTCGGCGGGGGCCATGCGATGGTCACTCCCGTGCTGCGAACGTGCGCCAACACTCGGGCCAGATCCTCCTCGGTGGCCGTTCTGCCGCCGTACCAGATCCGCTCGAAGGAGCGTGTCATCTCCCCCAGGTCATGACCGAGGGGATGACCCGCGGGGAGGGCTTGCAGGTATTCGCGATGGGTCCGCTCCTGTCTGAGGTCCAGGACTCCCTCGACGCCGAGCTTCTGGATCGCGGCCCAGTAGGCGCAGCGCACCGCGTCGCGATACCGCCCCTGCCGCGCCGCCGCGGCGGCGTCCTGCGCCCACGACGACCAGTCGCGCGCCATCGGCCTTTCGGGGGAGACGGTGCCGAGACTCCGTGGCGCCCCTCCGGCCGCCGCGCGGAGGATCCAGACCATGCCGAACACCACGAAGCCGGCGATGAGGATCCAGCCCAGAATCCTGATGGGGGTTTCCGACACACCGCCGAGAGGCAGCATCCCGTCGATCCAGGCGATGATCTTCTCGAGCATCCGCTCGAAGCGTCCCGCCTCGCGCAGCCCCCGGAATTCTCTGCGGCTCAGGATCTCCGCGAGGCGAAGGGATGCGTCCTCGCCGCGTGGGCCTCCGGGAGCCATCGCCGCCCGCCCTTCTCCCGCCATGGTCTCGAGCAGGACCATCAGGTCCCACCACCGGGCGTCCGTCCCGGGCGATTCCTCGAGAGCGCGGAGCAAGCCGTCGATCGCGCCGCGATGGACGCTGATGCGCTCGTCTCCTGCGATCACGCTCCAGGATTCCGGGAGTTCCCGCTCGAGATTCCTGAGGATCTCCTCGCGCGCCGCCGGCTCGGGAGTCCTGAGCGCGGTGCGCACCGCGCCGGCGAGGGCGTCGAGGTCGGCGACGTAGCGTTCGACCGTCACCCCGGTCCCGGCGGGGGTGACACCCCACGGTGCGACGAGCAGCAGGAGCAGGCAGCCGAACGCTACGCCACGAGGCGGGTTCATTGCGGCGAGCCGGCGGGTCCCGCAGCCGTCTCCAGCATCGCCATCTCCAGATCGAGGGCCTCCTTGCGAACCCTGAGATCGAAGTAGAGCAAGGCGGTGCCGATGCTCAGCAGCGGGCCGGAAAGCGCCATGGAGGCTCCGCCCCCCAGAGCCTGGCCCACCTGGGTCCACAACGGGGACACGCCCCCTTCGGTGAGCAGCGCCGCGGCCAGCATGAACGGACCCTGGAACAGGAATGCGGCGACGTAGGAGATCACCATCGACAGCACGTAGACCAGAATCGCGCGGAACTCGTATCCCTTCACCAGCAACGTGCTGCGTCGGAGCGACTCGAAGACCCCGCCATGCTCGACGACAAGCGACGGGATGGCGACCCCGAGGCGCGACAGCAGATAGACGGCGCCGAGACCCGCCGCGAGTCCGATCGGCACCCCGACCACGAACCCCAGCAACGGGTGGATCGCGACGGCGATGACTGCCGGGATCACGGCGATCATGATGCTGACGAAGAGAGCCCCAAAGCCAATCACAGCGGTGATCAGGGTGAGTCCCAGCACGCCCACGACGCGCCCCTTGACGAGCGCGTAGGTCGTCCGGATCGATACGTTGCGTCCCAGGTGAATCTCGCCGAACGCGACGGTGACGAGGGCCACCGCCACGGCGTGGATCACGAAGCCGACTATGATCGTTGCGGCCATGATCGCCAGGAAGACGAAAGCGCCGGCCTCGGACACGTTCTCCTGGTCGGCGAGCGGGATCTGCGCGAGGAGCAGCAGCAACGTCAGGGGCGACTGGATCAACGCCAGCGGGAGCATCAGGCCCACGAACAGGCCGAAGCGGGACCGGTAGCTCGTGAAGATCCCGTCGAGCAGCTCGCCCACCGACATCGGCCGCATGGCCTGTGCCTGCAACCCCCACCCCCTCGCGCGCGCGGCGCGGAAAGCCGATTCTACCCCAGGACCGGGCCTCCGGAACCGCGCGTACGCTCGAGGCATCGAGCGACTAGAATGCTCGAAACCCCCATGGAGAGAGGAGCGCACCCATGAACGATATCTTCACAACGAAGGCCTGGGGCGCGGCGAACGCCACATCCGCTCTGGCGCCACTCACGATACGCCGGCGCGGGCCGGGAGCCCGCGACGTCCAGATCGACATCATGTTCTGCGGCATCTGCCATTCAGACGTCCACCAGGTGCGCAACGAGTGGCAGAGCGCACTTCCCACCGAGTACCCCTGCGTGCCTGGGCACGAGATCGTCGGGCGCGTCGCGCGCGTCGGAGGCGACGTCCAGGGCTTCAAGGAGGGGGATCTCGCGGCGGTGGGCTGCATGGTGGATTCGTGCCGCGTGTGCCCCAACTGCCGCGAGGGGCTCGAGCAGTACTGCGACGCGATACCCACCTTCACCTACAACCTTCCCGACAAGCACCTCGGGGGCGTGACCTACGGCGGCTACAGCCGGAGCATCGTCGTGGACCAGGACTTCGTCCTGCGCGTGCCCGACGGGCTCGATCCGGCGGCGGCCGCGCCTCTCCTGTGCGCCGGCATCACGACCTACTCGCCCCTTCGGCACTGGAAGGTGGGGCGGGGACAGAAGGTCGGCGTCGTGGGGCTGGGGGGCCTCGGGCACATGGCGGTGAAGATCGCCCACGCCATGGGAGCGCACGTCGTTCTGTTCACGACCTCGCCGGGGAAGGTCGCCGACGCGCAGCGTCTGGGAGCCGATGAAGTGGTGCTCTCCCGCGACGAGGCCGCGATGCTGAAGCACGCCGCCAGCTTCGACTTCATGCTCGACACGGTCTCCGCGCGGCACAATGTGAACGCCTTCCTCGATCTGGTCAGGCGCGACGGGACGATGACGCTGCTGGGCGCCCCGGAGCAGCCGGCGGAGGTCGGCGTCTTCAGTCTGCTGTTCAAGCGGCGCAGGCTGGCGGGTTCGGGCATCGGGAGCGTGCGCGAGACGCAGGAGATGCTCGACTTCTGCGCGCGGAACGGCATCGCCGCCGACATCGAGAAGATCCCTGTCGAAGGGATCAACGCCGCCTACGAGCGGCTCCTGAAGGGTGATGTGAAGTACCGCTTCGTGATCGATATCGCCTCGATGAAGTGAAGCTGAGCCACGGCGCGCACTCGTGCCCCGTCGCAGCCACGGAGTCCTCCACGACCCGAGCATGGACGACGCCACGACGGCACGAAGCTCATCGACCTCGGGACCGACCGGTTCACCTGCAGGTTCGCGGCCGCGCGGACGCGCGGTGGCGACGCTTCTCGTTGCGGGCGTCGTGTCGGCGGCAGGGCTCTGGTACGGCTGGCGTCACTTCTGGTTCCTGACCGACGACGCCTACATCGCCTTCCGCTACGCCGGCAACAGCCTGCTCGGTCACGGCTATGTCTGGAACCCTCCACCCTTCGCTCCCGTGGAGGGCTACACCAGCTTCCTCTGGGTGGTCCTGCTCGATCTCGTCTGGAGAGCGCTCGGCGTGGAGCCGCCGCAGGCAGCCAACGTCCTGTCGCTTCTCTTCTCGTGGCTCACGCTGATGCTCGGCGCCGCGATGGTCCTCGAGATGGATCTCTCCGCCCGGCTCGAGCCGCACAGGCGCCTCCTGCTCGCGCTCGTCTTGCTGGGTGTGATGACCAACCGGACGTTTCTCGCATGGACCTCCTCGGGACTCGAGACCGCGCTGTTCAATCTGACGCTGACCTGCTGGATCTTCTTCATGGTGATGCTCGCCGCCGGCTCGACGGGCTGGCTCTTCGGCATCGCATCGGCCGCCGCGCTGACGTATCTCAGCCGCCCGGACGGGCTGCTCTTCGCCGGCGTCACCGCCGGGCTCGCCGCTCTGGCTCTGCGCGCGCGTCACCGCGAGGGCACGCTGCGCGCGGCCCACTGGGCGGCCGTCTCTCCTCTATTGATGGTGCCGCTGCACGTCGCCTGGCGGCTGAGCCGTTACGGGGAGTGGCTGCCGAACACCTACCATGCGAAGACGGAGCCGGGCCGGATGTGGGCGGCGAGCGGCGCGCGTTACTTCGGGTCGTTCGTGCTGGAGTACGCGCTCTGGATCTGGCTCGCGGCGCTCGTCGCCGCGCTCGTCATTGGAGCGGGTCGGGCCCGTTCGGATGACGGGACGCGCAAGAAAGCGCCGGGCACTCGACCGGACTCGGCGGCGTGGGGCCTTCCCGGCCCGCGCGTCGTGATCCTCGTCGCCGTGGCGGCGTCGATCCTTGCGGCGTTTCTCGGAGGACCCTTCTGGGGAATCTGTCTGCTCGCCTGCGCGCTGTGTCTTCTTCTACTGCGTCTTGTACCGGGTGTCACGCTTCCCATCGCCGCCGCTGTGGTCGCCCTGCTGGCGCACGCGCTCTATTACACGCTCGTGGTGGGCGGCGATCACTTCGAGTTCAGGGTCTACAGTCATCTGATCCTTCTTGCGTTCGTCTCGTTCCCGCGGCTGCTCGACGTGGCGGGCGTCCGCGCGGGCCGGGCGGGGGCGCTGCTCGCGCTCTTCGTTCTCGCTTCATGGCCCGTCCCCTGGACGCACCACCTCGCGACGCGTGAGCTGACAACGCGCAAGCAGACCTACCGGCTCAAGGTCTCCACCGCCGATACGATCTCCCGGGCAGTGCCGTTCGCCCCCGATTTCCTCCTCGGATACTTCCGCCTGCACGATGCGATGCAGTTCTGGCTGATCGATCACTTCGTCTGCATGCGGCATCAGGAGCACAAGGTCTTCCACGAAAGTCTCATCGGCGCGCTGGTCTCGCGCGATGAAGGGTTGCGGATGGACCCTGCGGGGTACCCCGTCATCGCGCTCTCCAACGTCGGGGTTGCGGGGTGGGCGCTGCCGCACGTCGCCATCATCGACCTGTTCGGTCTGAACGACCGGGTCATCGCGCGCAACCCGGCCGCCCGCCCGCATCGCTTCATGGCCCACGACAGGAAACCCCCGCCCGGATACGCCGAATGCTTCCTGCCGAACGTGCGGCTCGAGAACTGGAGCGCGGTGGTCGAGGAACGGCACACCCCACTCACCGCCGACATGATTCGTGAGTGCGAGACCCGCTACGCCGCGCTCGTCTCGAGCGCCCGGCCGTAGTCGCCTTGCAACGAGCGGCACCGTCCGCTAGTCGTTATAAGGGGGCCCGGCGGCTTTCAGTTCCATACATAGGGAGATCCCGACATGATCCTCATCCCGGCACTTCCGGCGCACGGCGGCGCGCGGCGATCTTCGACGCCGATCCGGATCGCTCTGGGAGCGATCCTGGCGGGATGCACGGCGCCGCTCGCCGCTCCGGCCGTCACGACCGCGGCTCCCGGAGTCGCTTTCGACAAGCACGAGATCGTCACCGGCGCCGCGGGGCACCAGAGCGTGCTGCACGGGTTCTTCCTCGGCGGCGACGCCGCGGATCTGGCCGTGGCGAGCGTCGAGCCCAACGGCGACCGCCGCCTGCGCATCTACGCGTGGCGCGACGGCGCATGGACGGAGGCGCTCGACACGAAGCTCCGGCCCGAGGTGCTGTTCGTCGACATCGCTTCGATCGGAGGGCACGATCGTCTCCTCACGCACGAGAGCGGGCGGCTGAGCTGGTTCGATATCGAGTCGGCGGCCGAGCGGCCGCTCGTCGCGGTGACGTCGCGGTTCAACCCGCCTGTCGCCGGCATCCGGCGCGTCGACGTCTCACGGGACCTCAACGGCGACGGCCGCGACGATCTGATCGTGCCCGACGACGAGGGCTCCCAGGTGTTCATCCAGGGAAGCGACGGCGTCTTCGCCGATCCTATGAGGCTCGGTCCGCCGCCACCGTTTCTCGACGCGGTCCCCCACGGCGGGACGCTCAGCTACCGCGCGATGGGATGGACGGCCCTGACCAACCCCTGGAATCAGGCGCGCGTGCACGAAATGGACCATGACGGCGACGGACGCGGCGACCTGGTGTTCTGGAACCAGGGACGCTTCGACGCGCACCGCCAGAACGAACAGGGGCGGTTCGAGCCGGTCGCCGGGACCTTCACCACCGGCGTGCCCTTCGAGTCCGACGGACGGCACTCCCTGATCTTCAGGCGCGAGAGGACCGCCACCGTGCTGCACTCGTTCGAAGACGTCAACGACGACGGGATCTCCGATCTGGTGACCTTCTCGCTGATGGGCGACAGCGTGCTCAGCCAGCGATCCGCCTACGAGGTGCACTTCGGGGCGCGTGGATCCGGCGGCGGCATCGCATTCCCCAGGGCTCCGCACACCGCGATCCGATCGGACGGCCTCCAGGTCGGCATGCAGCGGCACGATCTCGACGGGGACAAGCGTCCCGACGTCATCCTCACGTCCGTCGATCTGGGGATCTTCGGAATCATCGGCGGTCTCATGACGCGGTCCATGTCGTTCGAGCTCGAGTTCTACATCATGCGGGACGGGGTCTACCCCGATGCTCCCGACATCGTCCGGAAGGTCAAGGCGGACTTCGGCGGCGGCAAGGACCACCCTCACGCGGAGCTGGGCGGCGCGTTCTTCCCGACGGTGCTGATCGGGGAGGTCAACGGCGACGGCCGCCCGGACCTGCTGGTCGGAAGATGGCGCAAGCCGCTGAACGTCTTTCCCGGCGTCCCGGGCCCGGACCTCTTCGCGCGCAAGCCCGTGGAAGTGGCGGTATCAATGCCCGGCGACAAGAACGACGACCGCGAGCTGCGGATCTACACGCACGGCGACGGCCCCTGGGTCCCCGTGCTCGAGGAGAACTACACCTGGCTTGTGGATCTCGACCGCGACGGCCGTGACGACGTCCTCCTGCACCACCCATCCGCCTCGGAGCCGCATCGGCTGACGGTGCTGATGGCTACCGATCGGAAGAGCGATCGGGCTCCCTGAAGATGGAGTCCGGCAGCGTAACGTTGTGCCGCACATCGGCGAACCGGAAGGTCATCGTCGAGTTCGGGCGCTTGCGACGGATGAAATGCGGCACGGCCACCCCGTCGATGATCCTGTAGTCGTCAAGCCGGTAGTGCGCCAGGTAGGCCTCGCCGGAGTTGCGGTCCCGGGTCCCCTCCGGTCCTTCCTCCCACACATCGAGTTGCAGCGGGAGCCCGGTGACTACGTCGAAATAGAAGCGGTCGGTCCAGCCTCCCCGCCGGGTTGCGGACAGCACCTCCGTGTCGCGGCCATCGACCTTCACCCGCCCCTCGTACGTCGGCTCGCCGTACAAGTGGCGCACGAGGATCGGCTGGTAGAGGACTCCCACCAGGAGGATCTCCTCGACTTCGAATGACGAAATCCGGCGCACGCCTGCCTGCGGGTGCCGGCCCCAGGCGCGGGTACCATCGAAGCCTCGCGTGATCGACCCCATGGGACCCTTCAGTTGCTCGACCAGTGAGCTTGGCGCCTTCCATCTCATGTGGAGCTGACCGGTCCCGTGCTGCCCGACACCCTGGTATTCGAATGTCCCCCGTAACCTCCTTACCTCGCACCTCGCGCGCATCCGCGCGGTGCCTCTGGTGGGCCCACCTGGGATCGAACCAGGGACCGTCGGATTATGAGGACGGACCAGGGCCGATCCGAGGGGACAAAGGACGACCTATCCGACACGTTCCCCAAGGGGTACACCCTTCCGGCCCGACGACCCGGGCGGATCTGAATGGTTCCGCGCGGACCCTGCTCTCCGCCGATACTACATGGATCCTTGGAATTGACCAACGAATTAGTCAATGTGGGCCGCAATGGGGCGGACTGGGGCGCCACCGGAGGACCGAAGCTTCCTGGTGAGATTCCTCTGGTTAAGACGAATTCGAGGCCCAGCAGAGCGCTCACCTCCGTGAGGGGATCTCTTTCCACGGTAACGAGATCAACAGCGCCCAAGGCCTGTCGGCTGCCGGGGTTCTCGGATGATGGCGTGCGGTTTCGCTCAGCATTGCGTTTCAATGGGCATGACCACTCCTGCCCGATCCCCGTTTGGGACGAACAGATACCGTGGTAGGCTGGACCAACCGGGGAGGCGCTTCGTTATGTGGCATCAATTGCGTGGGTGACGCGACCGATGCCATCCACCGGGCGACTGAGCGAGGAACCAATAATGGGAGCCGATCCATGAGCACGACGACAACCATGCGGGCGGTCCTCGTGGCCGCAATCGCCGCCGCGACAGCCATCACTTCGCTATGGAGCGATGGTCCGAATCTCCTGTCTTATCAGGGAAGACTGACCAATGCATCAGGCGTTCCGTTGACATTGCCAACCACGGCACGTTTCACGCTCTTCCGCGGCGGCGACGCTGTATCTCTTCCTTCGACGGGCGTCGCCGTGTATCGCGAGGATCAGGCGATCAGTCCGGATGCGAACGGTGTCTTCGAGACGATGATCGGATCGGGTACGGCTGTCGGGATGTGTGATGAGAACGGGGATTCGGTGGAGAGTGAACCTTGCACATTCGGCCCGGCCGATTTCCCCGTCGGTAACACCCCGCTGTTCCTCGAAGTGCGGATCGACCCGGCAGGCGTCGACAATGTCCTGCTGCCCCGACAGCGCCTTACCACGGTCGGATACGCGATGCGCGCGGCAAGCGTGGACGGGATCTCCGCTGGAAACGCCGCTGGCCAGATCCCCATCAGCAACGGAACGCTCAACGTGAACCTCAACGCCGAGCTTCTTAACGGTCTGCAGGCGAACGCTCTTCAGGACAGGCTCAACAGTCAGGTGTACACGGGCGGCAGCGCGTGCGCTGCCGGGGCGAACGACCAGGATCCCCGTGCCTTCCGTGTTCCGTCCGGTGTCACCACAGTTCTGCTCCGTGGCACGGGCGGTGGCGGCGGTGGCGGCGGCGGGGGAAGCAATCGAGGAGGTGGTGGAGGCGGAGGAGGAGGCTCGGTCCCCCAAGTGCACGCTTTCCGTGTCATGCCGGGACAGTGCATTCCGATCCGTGCGGCCCGCGGCGCGTGCGGCAGCACCGGCGGTCTGGCGGGATTCCCTGGACCGTACTCCCAGGTCGGCCCCTTCTCAGACCTGGATGGGAACTCCTGGACGCTGCGATTCGACGGTGGGAATGGTGGCAACGCCGGGAGCTCGAACAGCGGTGCGGGTGGGGTTGGTGGGGCCGGCGGATACTCCCCTTTGCGCATGACACTGCTCTCCGCGGGCGGTCTCGGCGGCGTTGGGGCGGCAAGCAACGATGGCCTTCCCGGCCAGGGGACAGTGCTGATTGAGGGAGGCTCGCCCGGTGGACAGACGGGTGGCGCACCCGGTGGCGGTGGTGGCGGTGGCGGAGGAGGAGTCGGCCGCGGTGGGAAGGGAGGTCAGGGCAAGACGAGTGAGCACGGTGACAATGGCGCGTCCGGAGGATATTCCTCGGGTGGTGGCGGCGGCGGTG
>Ga0187893_10010740_pt1 | contig 13517 bp, 16 predicted proteins | sample MA1701074metaG_FD_139574 | JGI IMG/M metagenome (GOLD analysis project Ga0187893, IMG submission 139574) | White microbial mat communities from a basaltic lava cave in the Kipuka Kanohina Cave System on the Island of Hawaii, USA - MA170107-4 metaG ...
GAGAAAGAGCAAGGCCGGCTGGAAAAGAAGGTGGAACATTCCAAGGGCAAAAACATCAACCAACTGAGGAAAGATCTACGTAGCATCAAAGAGAAGATTGCCACAATCGAGGAAGACACTCAGACCAAGGGCGTCGATTTGAAGCGCACGCTACAGACGATTGACCGCGGCGACCACTCGGCGAACTACGCCAAGCGCGAACTGGTGGAAGCCAATCTTCGCTTGGTAGTTTCGATTGCCAAGAAATACACGAATCGTGGACTGCAGTTCCTGGATCTGATTCAGGAAGGGAATATCGGTTTGATGAAGGCGGTGGACAAATTTGAGTACCGGCGCGGTTACAAGTTTTCAACCTACGCGACTTGGTGGATCCGCCAGGCGATCACGCGCGCGATTGCCGATCAGGCCCGGACGATCCGAATCCCGGTCCATATGATCGAGACCATTAACAAGCTTATCCGCACCTCGCGGAGCCTGGTTCAGGAATACGGTCGCGAACCCACGTCGGAGGAGATCGCGGTGCGCATGGACATCCCGGTCCAGAAGGTACGAAAGGTTTTCAAGATTGCACAGGAACCAATTTCTCTGGAAACCCCCATTGGTGAAGAGGAAGATTCGCATCTGGGCGACTTCATCGAAGACCGGCAGGTGGTTTCACCTGCTGAGGCCGTTATCAATATCAATCTGAAGGAGATGACGGAGTCGGTGTTGAAGACGTTGACGCCACGTGAAGAAAAAGTCATCAAGATGCGCTTTGGTCTGGACAATGGCAGCGACCACACGCTGGAAGAAGTGGGTCAGAATTTCGCAGTGACCCGCGAACGTATTCGTCAAATTGAAGCCAAGGCGCTGCGCAAGCTGAGGCATCCCTCTCGCAGTCGCAAACTGCGCCCCTTCCTCGACGGCTCTAGCCGCGACTAAATTACCAACGGTACCGCCAGCAGATTTCTGGCGGTACCGTTTTCGCATCCGCTTTCCCACGCAATCCACGCCAAGCGCAGGGTTGCGGCTTGTGCGATCATCCTCCTGTGTCGAATGTAGCGATGGATTCGCTGCTGTGGATAAGCTACTATCGCCCTCAGGACGCGGCTGACCGGCCTCGACAAAGCAAAAGCTGCGTGCTATAGTCGTGCCGTTTTGCGCGGGCCCATAGCTCAGTTGGTTAGAGCCTCCGGCTCATAAAAGTAAATCCCCTTTCGCCTCCTTCTTTCTCCTCCCATCTAGTCAGACACTTCCTCGCTAGTCGTTGCCTCAAGGCATTTCTGTTTTGGCTTGTTTCTGACTGATACCGGTATCAGTGGGTATCACCGTTCAAGAGCAAAAAAAAGAGCGTGCTCCGATGCAAGCGGAACACGCTCTCCCAACAGAAATGCACTTCGTCCAGCGACAGTGCGTTCAAATCCTACACCCCCCACAGGAGGCGTAGCAACTCGCCTTTTTGGGGCTATCGGGAGTCTCGGCCAAACAGACGGGGCAACGTCCTACCCTGACGACCTCGGACCAAAGCGGCGGGGACTCCCGGCCATTTCTGAGAGCCGCCCGCAATCAAGCCAGGATGGCCCTAGCGCCGCGCGGGATGAAAAGGGGCGGGTGAATCGCCGTCAGGCGAGAGGGCAGAGCCCTACAAGGCAAATTGGCGCATCCTGGCAAGGCCTCAAGGTTAGAGAATCGGCGGAACACAAAGCGATTCGCAAAATGGAGGAGGGCCGGAAGATAGCAAGCCATGTTCGCAAAGCGGCAGAGAGACAGTCTCATGATCTGGCGAAAAGGGAGGCGCTCATGATCGATCGCTGCAGCGGATGTGAGAACGCATGGATCGGTAAGGATTTCGAAACGGTGACCGGAGATCCCGAGAGCCCTGACGGAGCCGACGTTGAAATCTGGAACGCATACGGCCGCTATTGGGCCTGTGGGAATCGTCTTTGCCCTGGCTGCTCAGAGAAGACACGTCGGCGATCGCGGCGCACCGTGACTGAAGCTCTGAAAGGGCACAAGCAACGAGTCGGTTACAGTTGGCGTCTAGTGACCCTGACGCAACCTAAACTGGACGTGAGTATTACGGGCTCTATCGCTCTGATTCGCCGTGCCTGGACTCTGTTCTATAAGCGCGAATTCTGGCGACAGCACGTCGAAAGTGGAGTGCTCGGCATGGAGTTCGAAGCCAAGGCGGAACTCGGATATCACACTCACGTTCACATTCTCGTGAGTTCGCGTTTCATCCCGGTGGAACAGTTGATTAAGGAATGGGAAATCTGTGTGACGAAAGCGCACTCTGAATGCGAAGCGGCGGCCGTCGATCGCTGCAAGCAATGCGGCCGGACACGCGACGCTCACCTTGACGGCCACGAGTTTCGCCTCAACGCATCAGTCAGCGTGAGGCTGGTCAGGCCTAAGCCTGGCAGCAGTGATGCCATCACCATGAAGGATGCGCTGAACGAGGTTTTGAAGTACATCACGAAGCCGAAAACCTGGCTCGGAATGTCGGACGAACAACTCATTGAATGCGCCACTCTACAGAACTGGCCGCGCATGTTCGAAATTTTTGGCAGCTTGAAACCAGGCTCTAAGTCCAGAGCCGACACTATTCTTGATACGAAGGACATAAGTCACGGCGGAGTGTTTATCCTGAGAGAGATTCTCAAGGAGTTCGTCAAACGCATCGATTTCTGGATGCAGCAGCAGCGCAGAAAAGCAAAAAGACGGCCAGGACTCAGAGGATTGATCCGCAAAAAGGAAATGAGCCTCGCGGAACTCGATCAGGAGATCAGAAAGCGCATCAAAGCGGCCGCCTTTTTCCGGATGCAGCAGTTGCAGAAGCTTTATCCGTTCGTGCGATTCTTCAGAATTGAGGATTACTTTGCTGAGGGAGATCTCTTGGAGCCAATACTGAAGCCTGTCTCCAAGGCTGCGTGATTCAAGAATGTTGTGGACTCTTGCAAAACGAAGTGCACATAATGGCTATCAATGAAACGGGACCGCCGAGTGTAGCAAGCACTCGGAAGTCCCTAACCACCACCCAAAAGGCTCTTTGGACATGTGGCTGCGCGAATCCTACCATATAGTTTTTCCCAATTCTCCCTGTCGGCAGTATTGCTGCTTTGCCGAGCCTCGTCTGCTCTCTCACTGTTACTCTCTTGCTTACCTGTGGTGGCATTGCCCACTCGAGGAACCAAAATGAGAATCACTTTTGATGCCGATGCGGCCAACGGCCATCGGGGCAACCTGCACGTTTTTAATCAAGTCAATTTTCGCTACGACTCCTGCCTAAACATTCTGAGTCTCTTCGAGCATGACAACTCTCCTTTTGAGGTTGCTCTCGACATCTCGGAGATCGAAGAAATTTTGAGGTGGTATGAGGTTTTCTGTAGCGCAGTTGGTGATCAGGAGGTGTCCAGGCGATCTAAGGCTCTGGCCAATGGAGAAAATCGCCTTGCCAGCCTTGCTTTGAACGATGGGTCGGTGTCACGTTTCTTTCACGTTCTGACGAAGCTGGCGAGAATCATCCGATTCATCGAGCATTACCACGAATTCGAAGCAGAGGGATTTGAGCTGAACGATTGCCTCAAATATATTCAGTGGCTCGACTTGATGCCGGATCCGCCCGAGCACGATCTCAAAATTCAAAAGAGGCGAAGAAGGGAAATTGCCGGCGACATCGTCAAAATCGGCGGCAGAAATATTCTCGTGAAAAAGCTGACGGTGCAAGACGTGTTCGAGGATGCGCGAAGATTAGGCGGGTGCGAGGTGCGCTCGGTCAAGCCAGAAGCGGAGCCGCCAGCAAAGAGGCGGCAATGGATCTCTAACCGGTAAAAATGAGGCAGGTAAGCCAGTCACATGCGGCAAGGCCAATAAGAGATCCCAGCCAGAACCAGCAGGTAAAGCCGATGTGTTGGATCTCTCATCGCCAGAAAGAGAGGGAGTGTGAAATGCTATCCGCTAAACATGAGCGCCTTTTTGAAAAGCTGTTTGGAGAACTTCAGGACGAAAAAGTGTCTGAGAAAATGATCTGGTATCTCAGGTGGGCCGTGAAGGACATCTTTCGGGGAGTTTTGCCAATGCACTTAGATAAACTCATCGGCAAACTCGATATTCTTCAGGACATCAGACCTGGTGCCCTTGCAAGAGCGTTAAAGAAACTCCTAAAGGCAAAGCGGGGGCGAGGTCGCAGACCTGTCTATAAAAAAATCGATCAGATGAAAAAAGATGGCATGAAATGGCCTCAGATAGTGCCAGTCATTTATGAAGAGTGGAGCGGTGGAGATGCTTGGAAGTCAGTTGAAACAATGAATCAAAAAGACGAGATAGCCACAGTCCGCATACGTTATACCAGTTCTAAAAACTACTCACTCACTGCACAACGGGAAAAAAATAACAAGTCCGCAAAGCCTAGAAAGGGCAAGAGAAACCATCACACCATCAGAAAAAGATTAGTTTCTTGATCTCGACAGAGGGAGATCTGTGACTGAGGATGACATTCAAGCAGCCTAATTCAAACTTTGGAGGACATTTCAATGGCTACAAAGAGTCAACTGGAAAGGGAAAATGAAGAGCTGAGGGACGAGCTTCAAGAGCTTGAGGAAGGGTTTGATGTGGTTGTAGACACTCTGATCGATTTAGGGATCGTCTTGCCACCGGAGGAGCAGGAGGACGAGGGCGAAGATTGAAGACCAAAAGAGCGGAGGAGCAGCCCGGTCTGACTCCCCGGCCCAGGCCGAGTTTAATCCCAATGAGAGAAACCACAAGTGAACAGGCCACTCATCTGTCTGGAAAGTCCCTCGGAATTTTGAGCGAGTGTTCAGAAGCTCGCAGGTTTTACGCGGACCTAACAGCCAGGGAGATCTACAAGCAAGTCCGTGAAATAGAGTTTTCGGACAACTATGTTCATATCGTCTTCTTTGGCGGTGTGAAAGTTAACCTGCCATTTCGAACCCAAGAGTCAGATTTGTTCGAGGCTCTTGATGCAATGCGGGAATTGGGTGAGGAAATACTCAGCGAGTGCGCATGAAGGCCCAAGTTTAAAAGGGGTGCGGCGGCGGTCGGAAACTTGAAAGTGAGAGGTCAAGCAATGAGTTCAAACGTGTGGCCAGACTTTGATATTCCAGCGTATCCAGCGTATCCCCTCGAATTGAAGGACAGTCTGACAATTGAAGTGGAGAGATCCTACGAGGGCGAGGGTTGGGAAGATTTGACTCCAGAAAAGCAAGACCTTTTGAGACGGCGTTTCTACCAGCATCGATTGCTCAAAGCCAAACGGGATGCCTTCTTGGAAGAGAGGGCGCTCGATTTGCTTGTCGAAAAGTGGACTTCGTTCGATGAGTCAGAAAAAGAAAGCTGGCGGTGCTCGGCTCGGGCAGAACTCGACCGGAACACCGCTTTGATGATACAGGGGGGCGGCAATGTTCAGTAACCTTGGAGAGACCACTTCGACTCAGGTGAACACGACGACCAAAAGCTTGCTCGACGTCATCAAATCGTGGTTTCAGACTGGTGAGTACAAGGTGGCAGCAACTGCTCGCGCAGAGGACTTCTCCAAGCGCTTTTATGAACTGGCTGATGGTTCCGTCAGAGAGGGAATCCCGATAGAAGCTAATGGGAGGCTGTTTTCAGCGACTTCGGTTGCGGGAATGATCGAGCGCTGCCAACTAGAAGTGGCCGGAAAAACTGTCAGCTTGCTTGAACAGCAGATCAAAGATCTCGCAGCACGAGACCAATATTTTGCCAACTGGGCGCGTGAATGGGGTTTCAATGACATTACAAATCTCAGATCAGCGATCGAGCGAGCCAAGACGCAATGTAGTTCATCGATCTGGGGGAATATCCCCGACTTTATTCTGCAGGGTGCTGGCATTCCGCCCCCCGGTTCGACTCCAAGCACGAACCCTTGCGGACCTGGCTTGGTGTATCGTGAAGGTTTTTGCGTTAGTGCCGTGCCGACCATCCCTCCAGTCAACACAATGGGGACAATCTCGAAAGAGATGCTAATAATTGGTGGGCTCCTGTTTGGCGGAATTGCAATTTTCTCAATGGCAGGCGGTAGTCGAAAGCGGAGTTGACCACCAACCACGATCGTAGGTTTTGGGTCGTCTAAAACATCGCGTTTATGTTTGGAACCTTGGATAACTGCAGACATCAACACCTAGGCTTCATGCCGGGCGCGACCGCCGCGGCAGCGGGTCTTGGGCCTGTCGGTGTTGCCGTCGTGATTGGAGTGAGTGTTGTTGGTCTTTACGCGACATTCAAGGAGTGGCTTCATCGAGGGGAACTGAAGCTTGCAGCGACCGCGACAGCAGAGGAGTATGTTGACACAATCTGGGGAACGCGACAGCCCAACAGCCCGCCAGTGGAAGATTCTGTCTCGAAGCTGATTGAGGAATGCAAACTAGGCGAAGCTCAGGAACTAATAAATTTTCTCGGTCGCCAGATGTTCGACAAAGCCGAACGGGATTCGTACTTCAAGCGATGGTTCGACGAATGGGGGAAGCTCACTCTTGAAGAGGTGCAAGCGAAACTCGATGCCTATCGCGGATATTGCATCGTCAGTGAACCAGAGCACCAGTCGCAGTCACAACCCGCCGCGCCACTTCCGGTTGTTTCACCACCCGTGCTCCCGCCTGCGATTGAGCCAACAACCGGAGCCCATGTCCCGATGCACTCCAGCAGTCTGGGAACGCTTTCGGGGACAGTTGTTGCAGGATTCTTTGGGTTTTTGATTCTCTTAGCAGTAAAGAAGCAACGTAAGAGTTCGACTCTCTGAGAAGATTCGTATTGCGGGCCAAGGTTGGACGGTTGACCCAGAGCCTGCTACGATCTCTGGGACCATGCAGTTCGATGCCGTTGATCCCCCGGATAAGAAGGGGGAAATAAAAAAGGCCCAACCGGTCTTTGGCAAGATTTTCGGTTGAACCTTTTGAGAAAAAAGAATGAAGAAACCTACCCTGGATCAAACTCCTAGTCAATCAAATTCTCCGAGTCGTCTGCTCACAATTCCGGAGCTCGCCGAGCACTTCAGAGTCTCTAAGAACTGGGTCTACGAGCAGACTCGCAAGCATAGGCTCCCGTGTTTGCGTCTGGGAAAGAACATCCGCTTTCTGCCCGAGCACGTTGCTGAAATCTCCGAGATGTTCAACAGCCCGACTGTTTCTTCCTGAAGGGGATCGATGCCGATATGACCAGTGAACAACCACCTAGACTTTCCGAAAGCATGCTTCTTCCAGGGCGAGACCCAAGCGAACTACTCCTAACTTTTGCGGGCAACATAGTGAAGCACCTTGGCGTGCAGATGTACGCTGGGCGCCCAGTGCCCGCCATTGCGGAACTCATCTCTAACGCGTGGGATGCGGACGCCACACAGGTAAACGTTCGTCTTCCACTGGACGTGCCTTGGGATCCGAGTAATCAGGGACAATCGATCGAAGTCTCAGACAATGGCAACGGCATGACTTGGGACATGGTTCGAGACGCGTATCTCGATGTGGGCCGTGACCGGCGTGAGGCCGAGCATACCGATAGGTCTCTGGGTGGTCGCCTTCTTCAGGGACGGAAGGGCGTGGGCAAGCTCGCGGGCTTCGGCATCGCGGATGTCGTGGAGATAAAGACTGTTCATAAGGACGTCGACCAGAGCGTCGGCGAAAAGGTCCTGATCTGGTTCAAGCTCGCTCTAGCCGACCTGAAGAAAGCTAAGAAGGGCCCTGCTCCGGTGGAGCTGGTTTATGCGGGGCCCCTGAGTAAGGCACCCATTGAAGGCCGATCGGACCAGGGGACAACGGTGATGCTGCACCAGCTCCACCAACGACGGGCACAGAATACCAATCGGTTCCACCGCAGCATGGCGCAACGGTTTCTCTTCCTGGGGCCGAGGTTTCGGGTTCAGTTAAACGGCGAGGACCTGCAAGCCGAAGACATCGCGCTTCAGTGGAGATGGCCTGAAGAAGGAGGATGGGCCACTGATGACGTGCCGGGTTGTGGCCCTGTTCAGTACTGGCTGGGCTTCACGCCTCAGCCTCGAAAACAGAACGAAGGTGAGCTGAGCGGGATCCTTGTATACACGCGCGACAAGATCTCCCAGGAAGCAACCTTCTTCGACATCAGCGGAGGAGTCACGGGGCAGCATGGGTTGCGCTATTTGGTTGGGATGGTGAAGGTCGAATGGCTGGATGCCGGCGTCGACGCACCAGATCTCATCGCGACGCATCGGGGCACGATCGCGTGGGAAAGTCCGCAAGGCGCCGCGCTTCAAGAGTGGGGCCAGAAGTTACTCAGGAAGTACCTTTCGGAGTGGGCCAAGAGGCGTACCCAACTCCGGGAAAAACAGATCAGGGAGGTTCGACCCGAACTCAGGGCACGAATTGAACGCCTCGCACCGGCGTATAAGGATGTTGCCTTACAGTTCTTGGACAAGTTTAAGGCCATCGAAATGGAACCGACAGAGTTTGAAGATATTCTGTCCTGGTTTCTAGATGCGCTCGAAAACGCCACTCTTCGGAGCATTCTGCAGAAGCTCCGCGAAACCAAAATTACAGACCTTCAACAACTGGACGACCTTCTGTCCAAAATGGAAGTTCGTACTGCAGTGATCCTCCTGCAAATAATCGAAAGTAACCTCGCTGCCATTGAGACATTGGAGAAGATGCATCGTGAGGACGCCAAGGAGCGCGGTGTGCTTTCGAAGCATCTTGAGAAGAACCCATGGCTCATTCACCCCACATGGATGCTAAACAAGGCCGAGGCTAGAGTCTCCACGTGGATCCGAACTGAGTTCGGCTTGGCTCCTCAGGGTGACAAGAATGATGAGGACCGGGCCGATTACTTCTGTGTGGCGGTCGGCGGAACGCTCCATATAGTGGAGATCAAGCGAGGAGCCTATGCCGCAACCACGGACGATCTGTTACAAGCAGACAAGTATCGGCAGTACGTGCTAAGGCGCTTCCGGGAACTAACTGACCCCGAAGCCGTCACCTACAGTCACGTGCAGAGCCATCTAATTTCCGCACAGCTGAACGGGGATGCTGAGGCGTTGAAGCAGGCGTATGCGGACAAAGGATGGGTCTTCTTCACTACCTGGGATGATCTAGTCGAGCGTGCGAAGCTGAGCCATAACCAGTTTCGCGAAGCTCTGCGAGAAATCGCGGATGGTAGTCAGGGAACATAAGATGGGATTGGTGTCGTTTCTGCCCCAACCTCAAGACAAAAGGTGGAGAAGAAAGTGAGACTGGCTCCAATTGCAATAGACCTGTTTGCCGGATGTGGGGGTCTCACCAAGGGATTGCGGGACGCGGGTTTCCATGTCGCGGCGGCAGTAGAGATTGATTCTATCGCGGCGATGACCTACAGATGGAACAACCGTCGCACCCGGTTGATCGAGGATGACATCCGAAAGGTATCTGGCAAGGGACTTCTCAAGGCGGCTGGCACCAATCGAGTCTCTCTTCTGGCTGGATGTGCTCCGTGTCAGGGCTTTTGTTCCTTGACGGCGAAGTGTAAGCGTGAGGATCCGCGCAACGAACTGCTTCTGACGATGGCGGAACTCATCGAGAGTGTTCGGCCTGCGGCGGTCATGATGGAAAACGTTCCCGGCCTTGTGAATCGTGGTCAAGTTATTTTTGCAGAGTTTCTGCGAGTCCTAACGCGGCTCGGATACGAGCACGAGTGGCGCGTTGAGCAGATGGCGAACTTCGGGGTTCCGCAATCCAGGCGCCGTTTGGTTCTATTGGCCGGGCTCGGATTTAAGATTCCGTTTCCGGTCCCATCGCACTCGCGCACAGGTGAGCCCGGATCCGGCCTCAAGCCTTGGACAACCGTAAGAGAGACCATCGGTCACATGAGTGCGCCGGTCACTCTCAAGACCACGCTGGCCAATGGCGGACCGGAACTTTGCAATTGGCACGTCGCGCGAGACCTTCAGCCGCAGACGAAAGAGCGCCTGAAAGCGGCCCAACCGGGTCGGACATGGTTGGAGGTTCAGGAATCACTGCGTCCCCACTGTCACAGGAACGGATATAACGGATTTACGAACGTCTACGGCAGAATGGCATGGGACGAGCCGTCGCCAACAATCACCGGCGGGTGTACCACTCCGTGCAAAGGACGCTTCGGACACCCAGACAGACGTCGATATACAATCTCCGTCCGGGAAGCCGCATTGCTTCAGACGTTCCCTGAGAACTATGCCTTTGTAAGTGATCAAATGGATGCGGTGTGTGAGCTGATAGGAAACTCGGTTCCGCCGCTGTATGCAAAGTTGGTTGCCAAGAAAGTCCTGGCTGCCATCAAAGAACGAGCTCACGGTTTGCGGGAGAACACACAGAGATGAGCCTCTGGCCGGGTAATGCACAACAAGAACGAACGACGTTCGGCGGGCTACGCCGAGGCCAGCTTATGTCCCGCGTACGAAGCACCGGAAACCAGACGACAGAGAAGCGCCTCGCTTCTCTGCTCCGTAGGGAGGGTATCGCCGGATGGCGTAGTCATCAGCCTCTTGAAGGCCGACCTGACTTTCTGTGGTCTAATGCTAAAGTCGCGGTTTTTGTTGATGGGTGCTTTTGGCATGGCCATCACTGTGGTAAGAACATCACCCCAAAAACAAATGCGAATGCCTGGCGAGAAAAAATCGCGCTCAATCAAGCCAGAGACCGGCGCGCTACCCGTATTCTCCGAGAGCGAGGCTGGACCGTTATACGCATTTGGGAGTGCAGGTTGACCAAAGAGCCTGCTCGATCGGTGGCTAGAATTCGAAGGCAGCTGAGGAAGAATTTAACCGATGGCTCCCGAGTGAGTCGGCCGATACCGTCAGATTTGAAGGGGGATCGTGGGCAAAAGAGGCGAGCTGATGCTCTCTAAACCGGTGCCCTCTAAACTGGTGCCCTTTAAACGGGTGCTCTTTAAACCCGTTAAACCGGTCGTTTCTCCACCCGTTTGTAGGCCGTCTGGCTCTATACAACGGTGCTCTATACAACGGTGCTCCATACAACCGTGCCCTTTAAAACCGCCAAACCGGATGTTTCTACACCATCGATCTCTACACTGGTTCTTTATACACTGGCCCCCTTATACACTGGTCCCTACAGCAGTCCCCTGTACAGCCGTCCTCGGTACAGCCGTCCGCTGTACAGCGGTGCCATACCAGGAGTGTAAGGAGCGGAGAGGGAACGCGAAAATGAGAAAGCGCGGCTGTGTTAAGCAATATGGCTCCGGATTGTTTCTAGCCAAATTTGATCTCCCTAGGCTCAACGGCGTCAGGAAGCAGGTACTCAAACGTGGCTTTGGAACTGACGACGAGGCTCAGGACTGGATCGATGAACAGCTCCGACGCGTGCGACAGGGCACCTACGTCGAGCCGTCACGGATCACTTTTGCTGCCTATGCGGCGAGGTGGCTTGAATTCAAGTTTTCGATTCGCAAAGGGTCCACCTGTAGAAACTACGAGTCATATCTAAAAGCTCATATCAGCCCGGTACTGGGCCAGGCGGCTTTATCGAAAATTCACTCGCTTCACCTGAAGGATTTGATCCAAATCCTCACCCACAAGACGACACGGCAGGGAACTCCTCTGAAACCGAAGACAATCCGGAATGTGATCGTGATGCTGAGGGAAATGTTTGCGGATGCGGTGAGCGATCATCTCATCGAGCAAAGCCCGGCCGCTTCTCTGAAGAAATCCGATCTTCCCAGTATGACCAAGTATCGGCCGTTGTTGCCAACAGTCAGGGAGCTCCGGGCATGTTTTGACGGAGCTTCGCTGAGAGAGAAGATTGTTTTCTTTTTGGAAGTCATGACTGGACTTCGCCGCGGCGAGATTTGCGGTCTCCAGTGGTCTGATGTTGATTGGCTCGAGTCAGAAGTAACAGTACAACGGTCGATTGTTCTCTCACGTCTGCGGCGCCCGGAGATCGAGGGAAGGCGGTTTGAATGGGTGCCAGGTCCGCCAAAGAGTGACGAGTCAGTGAGGACGATCTGCTTGCATCCGGCAGTCCTGGAGGCCCTGAAGCTTTGGAGGCAGCAAACGCCAGAGAGTCTCTGGATTTTTTCCGGAGAAGACGGCGGGTTTATTCGTCCGGATGACTTTACCAAAAACCTTTCCCGCCCAGTGCTGGAGAAGGCGACCAAAGGGAGAGTGACCAAGTTTCACTCGCTCAGACATATGTTTTCGACGATCCTGCAGCATAACAAGGTCGACGCGAAAACTGTTCAGACGATTTTGGGACACCCGGACCCGGGCATTACCGTTGGCACCTATACGCACGCTTCTCCAGAGAGCCAAAGGGAGGCCGGACAAGTTCTGTATTCCGTATTGTTTCCGAGTGGTCTCAGCGTGAATGCGGTTTCAGAGAAAGCCGATGACGGAAAGGTAAACTGAGGGAAGGACCCATGATGGAATGCAAGCACCTGGCGCAGATTCGACACACAAATAGTCGATACTTGTGGAGAAAGGATCATTTTTGCAGCCAGTGCGGGAAGCAACTCTTTGTCACCCGCCATCCGATTCGGTTCCTTCGCTACGTGCTTGGTCTAGACGTTCTGTAGGGAGATCTCGGTATCGTTTGGGTATCAGGCAACTCTAAGAAAGGAGGTTGAGGCAGCGATTAATGAAGCGGACAGGTCTTGACAGGAATGGGAACGAAAAGATTGACTCTAAAGGTGATTGACCTATACTACCAGCTCAGTTTGTTGCTCCGATTGGGGCCCATAGCTCAGTTGGTTAGAGCCTCCGGCTCATAACCGGACAGTCCTAGGTTCGAGTCCTAGTGGGCCCACCATCTTCCTGGGACATCCTCTTCGAATGCATCCTGAAGTCGAAAAACTCCTCAAGTTACAGGAAACCGACCTCCAGCTTCAACACTACAACGGCAGAATCGAACTTCTTCCCAAACAGTTGGCTGCCCTGGAAGCCAAGCTGAATGGGACGCTGCAGTCGCTCGAGGCCAACAAACAGCAGATTGCCCAGGCAGCTTCAGAGAGGAAAAAGCTCGAAGACAACATTCAGGATCTGGAGCAAAAGAACTCAAAGTATCGAGGGCAGTTGACTGACGTCAAGACCAACGAGCAGTACAGGGCTTTGCTTCACGAAATCGAGTTCAATGAGAAAGAAGTGCGGAAGATTGAAGATGCCATCCTGGGACTCATGGAACAGGACGAAGCGCTTCGCAAGGAATCGCAGGCTCTTCAACAGCGACTGCAGCAGGAGAAGGGGCTAGTGGATTCGGAGAAGAAGGCTGCCGAAGCCGAAGTGACCAAGGATCGTGAGATTCTGACCGAACTCCAGCTTCAGCGGGAGACTCTCATGCAGTCTGTGGATGCTGCATTGCTCAACACCTACCGGCAGATCAGCAAGTTTCGCAAGGGCACAGCGCTAGCACGCGCCACGCAGGACTCGTGCCAAGCCTGTCACGTCCGAATTCGGCCTCACGTGGTCAGCCAGGTGATGGCAGGACAGCAGATCATCACCTGCGACAGCTGCAGCCGTATCCTGTATTGGAAGCCCGATGCTCCCTACGAAGTGACTTCGTAGTCAATCCTTCCTC
>Ga0187893_10010741_pt1 | contig 13517 bp, 14 predicted proteins | sample MA1701074metaG_FD_139574 | JGI IMG/M metagenome (GOLD analysis project Ga0187893, IMG submission 139574) | White microbial mat communities from a basaltic lava cave in the Kipuka Kanohina Cave System on the Island of Hawaii, USA - MA170107-4 metaG ...
CGGCAACGCGTTCGTCTACATCGACCGCGATACAGGGCGCATCGTCACCATCCTGGGTTACCCCGTCCGCCGCATTGCGGAGTGGGGCTGATCGGAAAATTTAAAATATGTTTGGCTAGTCTTCGTCTGCTCGAATCTGTGATTCCCCCGCTCTTAAACATCTCCTCGTTGAACTGGAGCAACAGAGTGGTGAGTTCGGCTTCTGCCTGCCGCAGGTCTATGCCCGTTTTCAGCCGCGCCATGATCCGAAGCCAGTTATTGCGAGGTTGTCTCAGCGCGTTTGGGTTTCCTGGCCACAGCACCGGCTGCATCATCATTGACGCGAATACGTCCGGCGCTTCGCCGACCTCGGTCCCACTGAACCCCTGAGGGGTGACGCCGACCACCGTGAACGGATGTCCGTTCAAAAGAATGCTCGTACCGATCACGGATTTCTGCCCTCCGAATTTCCGCATCCACAGGCTGTGGCTGAGCACCGCGACAGCCCCCCGCCATCCGCCGGAACCCGGCTTTACGTCATCCTCCGCCGAGATGGTTGTCCCGATGACCGGCCGGATTCCCAGCACTTCGAAGTAGTTACCGGAAACCATGGCGCCTGTGATCCGCTCCGTGACACTCCCCGCGCTCAGGCGCCACGGTAATGTTCGAAAGGCGAAAACGCCCTCCAGAGCCTCACTCCGATCCCGGAAATTGCTGAACAGGGGATAGGAGAAGCTGGGTCCGCTTCGACTGATCACTACCAGTTTTTGGGGATCTGCTACCGGCAGACTCCGCAGTACCAGCGCGTGCAGAATGCTGAAAATCGCCGTGTTCGCACCGATTCCGAGCGCCAGCGACAGGATCGCAGTGACAGTGAAGCCCGGACTTCCCAATAACGTGCGGCTGGCATAGCGAACGTCGCGAGCAAGTTCGTGAAGCCACGACCAAAACCATGTATCCCGCACTTCCTCCTGCACCTGCGCCAAGCCACCGATCTCGATCGCTGCCTTCCTCCGGGCCTCTGAATCGCTCAGGCCGGAGCTCACGAGGTCCTGTACACGGCGGTCGAGGTGGTACCGCAACTCGCGGTCGAGGTCCTGCTCCATCCGGCTGCGGTTTCGGCGAAGCAGATTGGCGAGCTTTCGCAAGATCTATTTACCCTCGTTAAGAATCAGCCGGACGGACAGAATCTGAAGATCGGCATGTCAAGCGGGCCCTGTAGGATCGGAAAGCGGGTGAAAGACATACTTGCCTCGACCTTCGACACATAGATCTTATTCCAGTTTGTATTCGCCCGTCAAGCGCGGAGCGATGGAGAATTTCCCAACTCGGCCTCGGAGGATTAACGCGGTGAGCATGCCGGACAAGTGCCCTGTTTCCCTAGACATAGATTTTTCTGGCTATTCTACTCTCGGCCCGAAAGAGATCAGCTAACCACGAACGGTTTGCTGAGTCTAAGATGTCGTGAACAGAACGATCACCCTTTTCCTCACCGCAACCCTGGCCCTGCTGGGGCAAAAAGCCCCGCTTCCGCCGCTGCCGCCGATTCCTCCTCTTCCACCAATGTCCTTTGAGCTGCCGGACCTTTCCCACCTGCATGATCTGGAGTTCAAGCTCGACAAGCTTTCGCACCTGGATCTCGACTTCAAGCTCGACAAGCTTTCGCACCTGGATCTCGACCTTAAGCTTGATGCCCATCGCGCCAAGCTCGACAACTTGCATCACGAAATCTCGGCGAAGGTCGCCGCCAAAGTCGCTGATGGGATGAGCAAGTTCGACTTCAAGATGCCCAAGTTCGACTTCAAGGTGCCTGTCTTGATGGCGCCGCAAGCGATCTTTCACGGCAAGACTACGGACCACGAACGAAGCTACGAGCGCGGTATCAGAGCGGTCGACGGGCGGCACTATGAACAGGCGTTGGAAGCCTTATCGCAGGCCGCGATGACGACGGGATCGAGAACCGACGGGGCGCTGTTCTGGAAGGCTTACGCGCTCCACCGCCTCGGCCGTCGCGATGATGCACTGGCGGCTTTGGCGGAATTGCGAAAGTCGCACGCATCCAGCCGGTGGCTGGGAGATGCGCAGGCACTCGAAGCTGAGATCAAGCAGACCACTGCGCCGCGGGATCGCGCGCAATTGGACGCCGACGAAGATCTGAAGGTGCTGGCGCTGTCCGGTCTGATTCAATCCGACCCGGAGCGCGCCGCCCCCATGGTTGAGCAGATCATCAAGAGCTCCTCATCGCGAAAGCTAAAGGAGCGCGCCTTGCGGGCGCTAGCCGATAGTGATTCCCAGCGCAGCCGGGAGCTCCTGGCGCAGATTGCACGGGGTCAGGCCGGCAATCCCGACCTGCAGCTCCGTGCCATTCGCCACCTCGGTTCCAGGCGTATGGATAACCGGCAATTGCTGCGTGAAATCTATTCATCGACCAGCGACGAGCAGGTTAAGCGCGCGGTGCTGCGAGCGCTCGGCTCTTCTCAGGATAGAGAGGAGCTTCTCCGAATCGTGAAGTCCGAGAAAGAGCCGTCGATCCGGATGGAAGCGATCTCGATGCTGGGCGACTCGGCATCGTCCGCCGAGCTCTGGCCGCTCTACCAAGCCGAGACCTCAGTAGAAGTGAAAGAGAGAATTCTTCACCGCTTGAAGGACGTCGGAAGTACGGAGCGCCTGCTCGAAGTCGCGAAGACCGAAAAAGAGCCAAAGCTGCGGCAGTACGCGATACGGGCGCTTGGCTCGGTCACAACCGGCGATTCTCTGGTAGCTCTGCATGCCTCGGAAACGGATCCGGCGGTGAAGCGCGCCATCATCGACGCGCTGTACTCGCACAAGAATGGGAAGGCTCTGGTCGAATTGGCCCGCACGGAAAAAGATCCATACGTGCGTCGCGAGATTGTTTCCCGCCTTTCAAGAATGAGCTCCAAGGAAGCTTCGGACTATCTGCTGGAGATCCTCAAGTGAAACCCGCACTCTTGGTTCTGGTAGCTGTGATTCCGCTGGCAGCGCAGCCCAAGAAGCTGGTAAACGCTCAGGTACAGACTCGCGCCGTCTCGGGCGGTTTGGACAAGGAAATCCAGGCCTTGGTAGCAGCGCAACCTCAACCCGCCTGGGCGGCCTACGTGGTGCCGGCATCGCGCGGCCGCAATTTCGGTTGCGACAACTACTGGCGGGATAACGAATTCGCCACAGCCGGCGGTACGGTCCACCTGGAGCCGCCCTCGGAAGTGATGGTGCTGTTCCGCTTCAACAATAACCAGGTGAGCCAGATCCGGACCCTTGCGCCGGATTGCGATATTTCGGCGGGTGGCGTGCCGTTCTATTGGCTCACCGGCGTCCAGCCCGCCGACAGTGTCGCTGCACTCAGTGGATTCATCCGGCCCAGCGGACGTCTGGCGGAATCCGCTGTGAACGCGATCGGCCTTCACGCTGGTCCCGCGGCGGATTCGGCTCTCGAGAAGTTTCTCGCTCGCGATCAGTCGGAATCGGTCCGTGTGAGGGCAGTCCAGTGGATGGGAGCCACGCGCGGCCGCCGCGGCATCGAGCTGCTGAAGCCAATCATGACATCCGATCCCTATGACCGCGTCCGCAGAAGCGCGATCCACGCGATCGCTTCGAGCAGCGATCCCGAGGCGATCGATATTCTCATCGCCGCGGCAAAGGGCGACCGGAGCTCGTCTGTGCGTAGCGAAGCACTACGATCGCTCGCTCGTAAGGGTGGCGCGAAGGCCCTCGCCACTATAAGTACTGCGATCGATAACGATCCGGAGAGGGATGTGCGTCGCAATGCAGTGTCCGCTCTCAGGTCGCTTCCGGATGGCGAGGGGATTCCGCTTCTGATGCAGACCGCCAAGTCGCACCGGGACCCGGAAGTCCGCAAGCACGCCATGTCGGCGCTGGGGCACTCCAGAGATCCTCGAGCGACTGCTTTCTTTGAAGACGTGCTTCGTATTCGATAATGGCCCAGGGCCTATGCACAGGAACTTCCGCGATCACCGGAACTACAATCCATCATCGATCAATGCGAAGGCAACCGGTAAAGTTCTCTGGCGCGGTCGAGGATCCGATCCGCGGCATCGGGAAGATTATTCCTCAGCCACAGAATGGTGCCCTCCGCCTTTGGAAGCAACGCCCACGCAGGCCGATAGTTGCCCTTAATAAGCGGCCTCAGCCCATCGGCTCTAGGTCCGAGGACCTCCTGGATAGCCCGATGGATCGCTCCGTCGAGGTCGCCATTTCCGCCACTGGAATGGACGTGGGTATGCGCGCACAGAAGGTCATCCATAGCTGACATGTCGAACTGCCTACTGAAGATGTCAATCGGGTATGCACAGAACAGAGTAAAAGGCATCGATTCCAGCAGCTTGTTCCAGAATTGCTCAAGGCGTAGCGCCGCGGAAACCTGCCCCCCTTCCCAAAGAATGCCCATCATCTCGCCATACCGGTAGACTCTGGCGTTGTCAGCCCGGGCACTGACGTCGCGCATCGCGGCTCCTACTGTTTTCTCAAATCGACTCCAGTCCGGATACCCGTCTACGATAAACCGCGCGAGGGTCTCATGGGCATTGAGAAAAACGAGCCGGCCCTCCCGCACGATCGTGTCCACACTGGCGCCCAGTCTTCTGAGCTCGTTCTGAAAAGCTTCGGTGTGATCCTCGGTTGCAATGACAAGGACACCGCTTCTCTGCTCCAAACCTTCCCAGAGACACAGGCCCACGTTCCTAACCAGGGATAGCTCGTTTCCCCCATAGAACTGGACGGCGTGTCCATTCGGCTTAGTCTCTCCGCCGCCGGAGTCCTGGGAGAACATTCGATGCCTTTACGCGTCACCATTATCACTCATTCCCAGTCTCTCCATAAGGCGAAACACTCCCTCGACCTCTGCGATGCGCCACTGGGCTATTCTGATCGGCATGGGACTCGAGGCCAGGTGCCGCTGCCGCTATGCCGGCCGCATTTCCGAGGGGCGCGCGCAGCTTGAAACTACCGAGCTGCGCTTTCGCGGCGACTTCAGCCTTGCGGCGCCGCTCCAAGGCATCAAGGCTCACACCCACGACGGTGAGTTACGAATTGAATGGGGGAGCGACGTCGCCGTACTCGAGCTCGGTGCAGCATCGGCCAAGTGGGCCGATAAAATTCTGCATCCGCCATCACTCCTCGACAAGCTCGGCATAAAGAAGGGAATGCGCGTCGGCATGAAGGGAGACTTTGACCAGCAATTTGTCGCGGAGCTGCGGGCGCGAACCGATGATCTTGCGGCGGGCCGGATGAAAAAAGAGAGTGATCTCTTGTTCCTGTCAGTCGATAAAGCAGCGGACCTGGGCCATCTCCCGCGATTGATTCCGGCCCTGGCCGCCAATGGCGGGCTCTGGATCGTGTATCCAAAGGGCCAGAAAGACATCCGGCAGATCGATGTGATGATGGCCGCCCGAAATGCGGGATTGGTGGATGTGAAGGTGGCGTCGTTCTCACCAACCCACACAGCCCTGAAGTTCGTGATCCCGAAGGCCAAGCGTTAGCTGGCCAACACCCGCCGTAGCAGTGGGTGCGCCTTCACGCCGTTCCACCGGTGTCCCCCGTCGAAGGAGTCCACTTGCAGGTCCTGCTCAGCTCCCAATGCGCGCCATGACCGCTTCATCCGATCGAGCCCGCGGGGAATCCATTCCTTAACCATGAGCGAGTCGCGCTGCCCGACTTCCCACAGGCAGGGTCGCGGAGCGATCAGCGAGGCGATCTCAGGCACATCGCCGTACTCGAGCAGTCCGGGAATTACCTGCGCTCCGCATGAGTAGCGCCCCTGGATCCGTTCCTGCATCATGTTCAATGCGCCGCTGATCACCGCCACCTTGATGCGTTTCGAGAATGCCGACGTGAGCATCGTCATCCGGCCCCCATACGACAAGCCAACGCATCCGATCCGGTCCGATCCCAGCTCCCACACCAACATCTCCTCCGCCCACAATGCATCCCGCAGATTCTCGCCGATCAGCAGCCGGCCGAGCATTTGCATCCGCACGAACTCGACGGCGCAGGGATCGTCGCCGCCATACGCCTTGCGGTCGCCGAGGCGCCGGCCGAAGGGAGTGAAGCAAGGCGTGGCCACCAGGTAGCCTTGCCGGACGAGTTGCAGTCCATAGTCATAATTAGCGGATTCGATGCTCCTCCGGCGGTCCTCGTCAGAGGCCACGCCTGCCACCGGATCATGTCCGTAGGTCCCGTGTCCGTGCAACGCGAGCAAGCCCGCGCCCAATCTGGTGGGTTTGGGACTCAACAGATACAGCGGAAGCGGACGAACACCATCGGCCTTGAGCAGCAGGGCGCGCCGGCGGTGGTCGGGTAGGTCCAATTCTTCCTCGACTACGGTTTCCCATTGGCGTGGAGGGGCGAAATTGCCGAGAAGTTTCTCGAGTTGCGCGCGAAACTGACCCTGCCAGGAAACGCATTCCCCCGCGGTCGAGCCTTGAAATTTAAGACGCAAGGGTGCGCGATCGGCGATCTCGCGGATTTCTTCGTGAACCGGCCGCTGGCCAAATGCACCTGCGAAGGGAATCAGGGAAGCCAGCCACTCGCGCCGCCGCATGCGCCCTATCGTACCGCGGTTGAGCCGGCAGAACTACAACGGTCTCGTAAACGATTCAAAATACGATACGGTCTTTCTTGGCTTCAATCTTCTCCGCATCCACACTCGGCACCTTCTTGAGGTCCTCGATCGACTTGAACTTGCCGTTCTTGCTGCGGTAGGCAATGATGGCGGCGGCTTGAGAGCGCCGAAGGGAGAGCCTGCTCTCCAGTTCGATCGCGGCAGCCGTGTTCACATTGACCGGGGGAATCTCCTCGCCCGGGAAATACTTGGCCAGGTAGTCGAGAATCAAAGCAAACTCCTGATCCGTTCCCCGGGTGCCGAGAGCCACCATCTTGTTGAGAGTGGCCTGCCACCCATCGCGATCCTGCCGGCGCGATACGGATCGCTCCAATTCGTGGCAATTCTTGCACAGTCTCTCGGTCTCTTCGCGCCCCGGACCTTCTGGCAGTTGCGCCCACAGATTGGATGCGAGCAACACAGAGAGAAATGCTCGCCTCATTGCTTGTTCCACCCCTAATGCTCCATCGGGAAGCCAAACGCATACTGCGTCCCGTCGTGGCCTCCCACATACACGCGGCCCCCGCCTGCCGCAAGTCCACCGGTATGTACAAAGGACGTGATGGCGTTGCCGCTGTTCCACATCTCTTTTCCTGTAGCGGCATCGAGCACGTACAGGACTGCTTTGGACGAGCGCTGAGCACGTTGCGCCGCGGTCATCCTGACATCGCTCGATCGGAACTCCCCACTGGAGAGCGCAAACACTACACCGTTGACGATGGCGGGCACGAGCGGGGAGATCATGTCGCGCGAGATCCAACCCGGGCGTAGTGTGAGAGCGCCGTTCTCCTCCACTACCTGGAACGCAGCGATCGCGGCGGCAGCCGGCGCGAGAACCCAGCGCGTGCCGCCGGGGTCCTGCCAACTGGCAAGCGAGCCTGCGCCGGAATTCGCGCTTGAAAGAGTCGCTTTGGCCAGCGGCTGACCGCCCAATCCTGCGGCATCCAGCAAGTGTAGTTGGTCATTGGTAGCCACCGCGATCAGATCTTTGCCCTTGTACTCAAACACAACGGGTGAAGAAGTGAAGTCCCTGCCGGCCTTGTAAGAGGGCTTTACACGGAGCGTACTCGGATCGAGCGCCACTAGTTCTTCGCCTCCGGCAACATAGAGCGTTCCATCGGGACTAACCGCGAAACCGGCCACTGCACCGCTGGATTTCCACTGAGCGACTTTCTTGGACTCCAGATTGAGCGCCCACATGCCGTCTTCTACACCGCCGCAGCCATTCACCGTGGCCACATAAGCAGTGTTGTCAAACACAATCAGGCCCTTCGCGTGCGCATTTGGCGGCAAGAAGTCGATAGGTGGGTTTGGTTCTTCGCCGTTGGAGACGTACAGCGAATGAAACTTCCCATCAGCCGTGACAGCGTGCACATACTGCGGGCTACGGGCGAACGGATTCGGCGCTGGCGCGGCTCTACGCCCGGGGCCTGCGGCAGCGGCTGGCGGAGTAGGAATCTGCATCGGACGGTCCTTCAACGTGACCGCCCCCTCGAAAGGCTCGCCGACTCCAGACTTGGCCGGGCCGCCGCGCCCAAAGCCGCGAGGGACACCGGCAGCCGGATAGCCGGTAAAGGTCGGACGGGTAACGCTCGACGTCATTCCGCCGGGGCAGAGGATCGACGTGGCCGCTGGGGTAGCCGATGCAAGACTCTTTTCCCACTCGATGCGTGCCAGGTCGACGTCGATCCCCATGACGTTGTCAGAACTGCCACCCACCAATCCCAGCGAGCGGAAGCCGCGGTATCCGATGTAAAAATCGAACAGCGCCGGCGGCGTCAACGAATTCAGTTGCCTGGTTTCGTTTTTCAGCTTGACCTTCCATAGGAGTTGAAAGCCTGGCTTCCGCATCGCGTCGGGAGAAATCTTCCCATCACTTCGGACCCACCATGACCGCTGTGCGTCGTTGCCAATGGTCATCCAGTCCCCGCCGCCTCGCTGCGCGTACAATTGGCTCGCCGCTACCAGCGCGTAGGTGGCAAAGATTGTGCTACGGACAAGCTTTTGCATCACAAAGGAACTCCTTTGCTGTATAGTAGGGGCTTTGAACAGAAAAGTATAGCAACGCAGAGCGAGACTAAACTTCAGAAAGGTTTGCCCATGAGAAGCGCACAGGGGCGCGAGCCGCGCCACCAAACAAGCCAGGAACCCACCGATTCGGCGCGGCGAGCCGCCTCCGTTGTGCGCGTGTTCCATAAAAGCTTCCTGATCACCGTCCCGGCCGCCGTCTTGCTGTTTGGCGTCATCGCCTCCGGCGCCGACTGGCTGACGGACGGCGGCGACGTGACCCGCACCAACTGGCAAAAAGACGAGAAGATCATCAATCCATCGAATGCCAAGGACATCAGACTGCTTTGGAAAATCAAGCTGGATAACCAGCCTCGCCAGATGCATTCCCTGCTCCCTCCGCTGGTGATTGGTAGCATCAACACATCGACCGGGGCGAAACAGGTAGTCATCCAGGCCGGCGTATCGGACAATCTCTATGCGATCGACGTCGCTACCGGTGAACTCCTCTGGAAGAGGCACTTTGACAGCACGTTCCAGGAAACCCCCGGCGGACGCGGGCCAAGTGTGCTTTGCCCCGGTGGGATGACGGCGAACGTAACGATCGGACCCGGTGGAGCGTCCGGCAAATACACCATCTACGCCGCTACCTGGGATGGTCGCCTGCGCCAGGTCAACGCTGCTGACGGCCAGGACGTCGCCCCACCTGCCAAGTTCATGCCGCCCAATGGCAAGCCGTATGCGATGAACTTGTTTAAGAACGTTCTCTACACCCACAGTGCGCAGGGCTGCGGCGGCAATCCGAACGTCGCCTACGCTTATGATCTGGCCACAAACAAGGTAGGGAGTTGGGGACCGGCCGGCGGGGGTATGTGGGGCCGCTCCGGTCCCGCCATCAGCGCTAATGGAACGATGTATACCGGAACTGGCGATGGCCGTTGGGATCCGGAGAATGGACTCTATGGCAACGGCATCATTGGCGTGAAGCAGAATCCCCAGACCAAAAGTCTCGACTTGGTGGACTACTACGGACCTTCCAACGCCGAATGGCTCTTCAAGCGCGATCTGGACATGCAAGTAACACCCACCATTTTCAATTACAAGGGCAAAGAGTACATGGTGGATGCCAGCAAGGAGTGCCGTCTCTACTTTATGGATACGGAATCCATCGGAGGCGACGATCATCGGACCCCTGCCTACCGCACTCCCCTCATCTGCAATGAAATCGTCGATTTTGCCGAAGCTGGCATTTGGGGTTCTTTGGCGACTTGGGAAGACGCCAAAGGAACTCGCTGGGTGTTGACGCCCTTCTGGGGACCGAAGCATTCTCAGTTCAAGGCGCCAGTGGAACATGGCGTAGTCAAGAAGGGCGCTATCGCGGCCTTCAAGGTGGAGCCGAAGGGTGGCAAGGTGCAATTGTGGCCCGCCTGGATTTCCCGCGATATGGATCAGGCAGAGCCGCCGGTGATCGCCAACGGAGTGATTTTCGCTTATGGTAGCGGTGAGAACACTGCGCAGGCATTTCCTGACGTTGGCCTGGACTTCCGGATGGAGCGCCGCGTCCCCAAGTCGACCCACGCTGTGCTGTATGCGCTGGATGCACAGACCGGCAAGGAATTATGGTCCAGCGGCAAGCAGATAACCATGTGGAATCATTGGGGCGGTCTCGCGATGGCCAACGGCCGCGTCTATATCAACACTTACGATGGAGTTCTTTACTGTTTCGGCATCCGCCAATGAGGCTTTCGCTGACTTTGACGCTGCTCGGCCTGTTTGGTGTCCAGGCCCAAACGGCGGACCCCGCCAAAGCCATCGCCGAACTGGAACGCGAGTTGGCCGCCCACATTCGCCTGCTAACCGATTGGGGCGGGCTGGTCCGATACGGAAGTGAGAATGCCGAGCTCGGCCCGCCCGCGCCAGGCGTCGACCGCGTGGTCTTTCTGGGGGATGAAATCACCGAGATGTGGGACCGGGGTGAGGCGAAGTTTTTTGCGGGAAAGCAGTTTCTGAATCGCGGCATCAATCGGCAGACCACGCCCCAAATGCTGGTCCGCTTCCGCCAGGATGTTATCAGCCTGAAGCCGAAAGTTGTCGTCATTCAGGGGGGCGCCAACGATCTGGCGGGATATTCGGGGCCGGCCACCGAGGGCACGATCGCCGAGAATTTCATGTCGATGACCGAACTGGCCAAGGCCAACGGTATCCGAGTTGTGCTGGCGTCGGTGACTCCCGTTTGCGACTGCTTCAAGACGCTGACCGAGCGGAGACCACCCGGCAAGATCATCGGGCTGAACGGATGGTTGAAGGACTATGCGGCCCGCAGCGGCTCCGTTTATCTCGACTACTATTCCGCGCTTGTGGAAGGCAGGGAGATGAAAAAGGAACTGACGGTGGATGGTTTGCTCCCCAATGACGCCGGTTACGAGCTGATGGCTCCACTGGCGGGGCAAGCGATAATTCAGGCTCTTGGCAAGAAGTGAGACGTGGCGCACGCACTCCTGCGTGCCGCGTCGAGACTCTGAACTCCTGAGCCTGAGGGTACTTTCGCGCGTCTGCTCCGGCTACTTTTCCTGTTTCTCTCTCCGCGAGCTTCCCCTCGAGCGACGTGGCGTCCTACTTATCCCGCGGCGCGTGGTCCGCTTGGCCGTGCCGCGCCAGCATCAAGCTGCTGGCCGCCGCGGATGTGATGGCAGAGCGCATTCCCTCCTGGGTAGAGCTGATTGAGCCAATGGACGAACGTAGTTGTGTCCTCGAGACCGGCGCGTCGTCCTTCGAGAGCCTCACGATGCATCTGTCTTTGGTGGGTGTCGATTTCGAAGTCGCCGAACCAGCGGAGCTCATCGAGGAAGTCCGGCGGCTGGCAAGTCGATACCAGCCGGCTGTTACGCCGAAGACGTAATGGTCCCTGACAGGTAGCCCGCGCCACTATCCCCGTAGCCGCTTGAGCAGTTGTACCTGACCCGCGTGGTAGACGGCGTGGCAGGTGATGCCAAGCACGAGGTCGAACCGCTCGGAATCCGCGACAGCCGATTTGACGCGGCCCGCCCCGACGCCGGCAACCACAGCGGCTAACTGCGCTTGCTCGGTCTCGACAACCCGCAGGATCTCCGGCCAAGTCATATTGGACTGGTCGGGAAGTGTGAACCAGTCATCGCCTTCCAGCGCGAACGGCTCCACGGGAGTACCCAATAGTTGTTGCCGGACCGAATGAGCGTAGTAAGCGTGATGGAGCGCGATCTCCGCGATGCTGTGGCGTCCGGGCCCTGGCCGCCAGAACGCAATCTCGGGTGTGACGTCGGCAAGCGCGGCTCTTAGATCCGCTCCGTGCCACGCTCCTGGTCCACACCCCTCCTCGAGGATGCGCGAAAGTACGCTTGCATCGAGCCCTTTCGGAATAGCGGTTTTGGTCGTGGTGGTGCTCATCGCGATCCCCTTTCAAGGTCTGTTCAACGAACTGCGTATACGTCGTACCTGGCGGAACTGGCGGCGGCAGTATACCGGCCGATACCCAAACAGTGGAGGCGATTCAACCATAGATAGTCGGGATGACTGGTGGCGAATCGCGGAGACATCCTGATCTCCGCCTCTGGAGGCAACTCGCCGCGGAGAAACTGGTCATATCCGTTCTCCCCGAAGTCGATCATCCCCGAATACGTAACCAGGATCAAAGCACCGTTATCGGTCTCGAAAGTCGTGCGGACATCGAGGACCGCCACACCGTCCTTTCGAACAGTTAGCCAGTCGCCACCGACTGCCCGGACCTTACCGTTGACCCTCGGACCTGAGATTTCGCCACCGGTTGAGTAGAAGTTTACTCGGATTCCCTCGGGTACGAGTCCGATGACTTCGGGTTGGCTGGCCAGCTTGCCTGTATACGAAAAAATGGGTTCAAGCTTGTAGTCGAGTGTGTTCGTTGAGGTCATCCTGTTACCCTAAAACTGTTATAGATCGTTTGGAGCGACAAAAACTTGGGGGAAATTGCTACTAACATCCTGGCGAGCGGCGACGGCTGGAGCGTGGGCGACGTCGTTTGCACCGCGGGACCAAGTGACCGTCCGTTCGAAGAAGAACACCACGCGGTCTCCATCGCGGTGGTGGTGGAAGGATCTTTTCAGTACCGCTCCGAGTGCAGTTCGGAGGTGATGTCGCCGGGGTCGCTGCTGCTTGGCCGCTACGGGCGGAGCTTCGAGTGCGGGCACGAGCACGGCACTGGAGACCGTTGTGTCGCGTTCTATTACGCACCGGAGTTTTTCGAGCGAGCCGGCTCCGCGTGTACCTTTCCGGTCCACCGGGTTCCGCCGATCGCGACGCTGGCGCCGTGGGTCGTAAGAGCCGGTTGTGCACTTCGCGCTCCGGCAACAGCCGCCCTGGAAGAGCTGGCTCACGGCTTGGCGGGCGCCGTGCTGGAGGTCCTGGAAACAAGCGGCGGGAACAGCCGTACGTCAGCGGCCGATGCGCGGCGGATTTCAGCCACGCTTCGTTTCATCGAAGCGAATCTGAGTGACTCACTGCCGCTGGACCTGCTCGCCTCAACTGCGAGGATGAGTGGGTTTCACTTTATACGGGTGTTCAAGAAGGTGACTGGCGTGACTCCACACCAGTACATCTTGCGCGCCCGGCTACGCGAGGCGGCAACCCGGTTGAAGGTGCGTCAGGAACCTGTGCTCGAGATCGCGCTCGATACCGGCTTCCGGGACCTGTCGCACTTCCACCATGCGTTCCTCGCCGAATTCGGAGTCAGCCCCCGAGCCTACCGCCACCAGAGATCGATGCGCTAAGCATCTGTAAGAAAATAAGTGTAGCAATAGAAACATTTTGGGGTTAAGATGTTTTCGTGGCCGATGAGCGTGAAGTGGCTCTGCGGTTTCGTAAGCTGGAACCCTGGCTGGACGAGCAC
>Ga0187893_10010742_pt1 | contig 13516 bp, 14 predicted proteins | sample MA1701074metaG_FD_139574 | JGI IMG/M metagenome (GOLD analysis project Ga0187893, IMG submission 139574) | White microbial mat communities from a basaltic lava cave in the Kipuka Kanohina Cave System on the Island of Hawaii, USA - MA170107-4 metaG ...
TGAAGAACCAGGTAGCGAAACTGCGGCCGAACGTCGCGCCGCAGGCCGAAGCGCGCGCCCTTCTTGCGGTCATGCGAGGCGCGACAGCCAGGCCCGGCTGACCTCGGCGATTTCTCCAAGCTCCCTGACGCCGAACGAATGGCCGGCGCCGTCGACCCAGTGCATCTGCCACGACAGGTCCTTGAGCGTCTGCTCCATCAGGTCGCGCCGGCAAAGCGGGTCGCGGGTCCCGCTGAAGCACAGCACCGGGACCCGGATCTGCGGCAGATGGGCGTCGCGCAGCTTCTCCGGCTTGCCGGCGGGGTGCAGCGGATAGGAAAGCAGCAACAGCCCGTCGCAGGCGAAGCTGTCGGCGGCAAGCATCGAGGCGGCCCGGCCGCCCATCGAGCGGCCGCCGAGGATGAGCTTCTTGGACCCTCGGGCCTGCGACGCGACCGCGGCCATGCTCGCCTTCAGCTGCGGCATCGGATCGGGCCGGCCCGAGCCCTTGTCGCGGTACGGGAAGTTGAACCGCACCACGTCGAAGCCGGCGCCGCGCAGCGCCTGCGCCGTGAGCTGCATGCCGCGGTCGGCCATGTGGCCGCCGGCGCCGTGCGCGCAGACAAAGACCGCCCGCCCCTCGCCCGCGGCGGCCGGCTCGACGATCAACTTCCGAATCGCTCCGCGGCCCTCGCCCGCAGCTGGGCGCGCGCGTCCCGCAGCACGGTCCGGATGAGGTCGACGTGCGACAGCGCTTCGCGCGCGGCGAACACGTCCGCGTACTCGCGCCGCAGGCGCTTCGCGCGGTGGTCGAACTCGTCGAGCTGCCGCACCGCCGCCGAGAGCTTCAGCACCTCGCAGTACAGGCGGTAGCTGCGGATGCGCAGGGGCTCGGCGAGGTCGAACAGCTTCCCCTGGAAGAAGGCGCCGACCGCGCGAAAGTTCCTGCGGTGGATCTCGCAGGGGCCGAGCCGCCCGACGGCCTCGAGGTGCTCCGCGGTGGCGTAGCCCTTGTGCTGGTCGAAGCCGTACTCGGGAAAGCGGTCGTGCAGCGCGCACATCTCGGCGTCGCGCGCGGTCTTGGCGAGGATCGACGCGGCCGAGATCACCTTGTGCCTGGCGTCGCCGTCGACGATCGCGCGCGCCGGGCACGGCAGGTCCGGGCAATGCTGGCCGTCGATCCAGGCCTCGTCGGGTTTGATACTCAATCCTTCGACTGCCCTCCTCATGGCGAGGAGCGAGGCGCGCAGGATGTTGATGCGGTCGATCTCCTCGACGCTCGCGAACGCGACCGCCCAGGCGATAGCGCGCTCCTTGATCCGGCCGGCAAGCACCTCGCGCCGCCCGGGCTGGAGGACCTTCGAGTCGGCCAGCCCGTTGACGCGCCGCGCCGGGTCGAGGATCACCGCCGCGGCGTACACCGGCCCGGCGAGCGGCCCGCGCCCGGCTTCGTCCACTCCGCAGACGAGCTTCATCGGTTCAATACTTCGAGGACCGCGTCGGCCGCCTTCTCCGCCGCGTTCTGGCGCAGCATGTGGTGGAACTCGTGGAAGCGCTCGACCTGGCGCCGCTGCGCCGCGGTGTCGCGCAGCAAGGTGAGGAGCGCGCCGGCGAGCGCCGCCGGGCTGGCCTCGTCCTGGATCAGCTCGGGCACCAGCTTCTCGCCGGCGAGCACGTTCGGCAGGCCGACATAGGGCAGGTAAAACATCGAGCGCATCAGCGCCCATGTTAGCGGAGACTGCCGGTAGGCGATCACCATCGGCGTCTTGAACAGCGCCGCCTCCAGCGTGGCGGTGCCGCTCGCGACCAGCGCGAGGTCGGCCGCGGCGAGCGCGTCGTGCGAGTGGCCGAAAAGCAGCGTCAGCGGCAGGTCGGTGCGCTGGTGCTCGTGCACCGCGCGCTCGAACATGTCGCGCGTCTCGCGGGTCACCGTGGGGCAGACGAAATGCACGTCGTGCACCTCCTGGCGGAAGCGGTGCGCCGCGAGGATGAAGGACGCGGCCATGTACTCGAGCTCGGAGCGCCGGCTGCCGGGGAGCAGCGCGATGATCAGCTTGCCCGCCGGCAGGCGCAGCGCCGCGCGCGCCTCGTACTTGGCGGGCACCATCGGGATCAGGTCGGCGAGCGGATGGCCGACGTAAGTCACCGGCACCCCCGCCTTCTCGTAGAGCGGCTGCTCGAACGGGAACATCACCAGGATGCGCGTCACCGAGCGCGCGATCCTGCGCACCCGCCATCCGCGCCATGCCCAGATCTGCGGGCTGACGTAGTGGATGGCCGGAATGCCGGCTTCCTTGAGCCTGCGCTCGACGCCGAGGTTGAACTCCGAAGCGTCCACGCCGATGTAGAGATCCGGGCGCTCGGCGAGCAGCGCCTTGGTGAGACGTCGCCGGATCGCCGTGATCTCGCGGTAATGCCTGAGGACCTCGGCGTAGCCGCGCACCGAGAGCTTCTCCATCGGATAGTGCGACTCGAAGCCCTGCGCCTCCATGCGCGGCCCGCCGATCCCGGCGAACAGCGCCGGCCCGGGGCGGCGCGCCTTGAGCGCGGCGATCAGCGGCGCCGCGAGCTGGTCGCCCGACGCCTCGCCGGCCACCATGGCGACGCGCAGGAGCCCGGCCACTAGCGGATGATTCCGCGCTTGCTGCGGGCCAGGAACTCCAGGATCGGCCCGACCTCGGGGCAGTCCTCGACCTGCGCCTCCAGCGCGGCCTTGGCCTCGTCGAGCCCGAGCCCCTTGCGGTAGAGCGTCTTGTAGGCGCGCTTCAGCCCGGCGATCGCCTCCGGCGAGAAGCCGCGGCGCTTCAGGCCTTCCTGGTTGATGCCGTAGGGCTTCGCCATGTTGCCGGCGGCGGTGACGTAGGGGGGCAGGTCCTGCGGCAGGTAGGTGCCCATGCCGGTGAAGGCATGCGCGCCGACGTGCACGTGCTGGTGGACCAGCGTGGTCGCGCCGAAGATCGCCCAGTCGCCCACCCAGACGTGCCCGGCGAGCTGGCAGGCGTTGGCGAAGATGGTGTGGCTGCCGATCTGGCAGTCGTGCGCGAAGTGCACGTAGGCCATGATCCAGTTGTCGCTGCCGACGCGCGTCACGCGCGCGTCGAGCACGGTGCCGCGGTTGATCGTGACGTACTCGCGGATGGTGTTGCCGTCGCCGATCTCGACCTCGGTGGGCTCGCCGGCGTACTTCTTGTCCTGCGGCGGCGCGCCGATCGAGGCGAAGTGCCAGATGCGGTTGCGCCGCCCGATGCGCGTGCGGCCGTCGAGCACCACGTGGGCGCCGACCCAGCTGCCCTCGCCCACCTCCACGTGCTCGCCGATCACCGAGAACGGCCCGACCTCGACGTCGGGCGCAAGGCGGGCGCCGCGATGCACCACGGCAGTCGGATGAATCATGAATGGTCGACGGGCCGGATCGAGCAGAGGATGGTCGCTTCCGCGACCGTGGCGCCGCCGACGCGCGCCACGCAGACGAACTTGCCGATGCCCCGCAGGGCGCGCTCCAGCGTCACCTCGAGCTCGAGCTGGTCGCCCGGCACCACCGGCTTCTTGAAGCGCGCGTTGTCGATGCCGACGTAGTAGTACACCATCCGGTCGCTTTGCTGGATCGCGCCCTCGGCGCTGAACACCAGCACCCCGGCGGCCTGCGCCATCGCCTCGAGGATCAGCACCCCCGGCATGATCGGGCGCCCCGGGAAGTGGCCCTGGAAGTGCGGCTCGTTCGCCGACACGTTCTTGATCGCCACGATGCGCTTGCCGGGCTCGATCGCCTTCACCCGGTCGATCATCAGCACCGGGTAGCGCTGCGGCAGGTACTTCAGGACCTCGTAGATGTCCATCTCAGCCATCTTTTTTCCCCTTGGTCATCCTGCGCAGCGTCGCCGCATGGCGCTTCCAGTCGTCGTGCTCCTCGAACGGATAGATGCCGGTGTAGGTGCCGGGCTTCAGCAGCGAGCGCGAGATGAGGGTGCCGGCGGACACATTGACGTGATCGACGATGCGGATGTGCCCGTGGATCATGGCCGCGCCGCCGATGGTGCAATGCCGGCCGATGTCGGCGCTCCCGGCGATGCCGACACAACCGGCGATCGCCGTGTGCGCGCCGATGCGCACGTTGTGGCCGATCTGGATCTGATTGTCTAGCTTGACCCCCTCCTCGATCACCGTGTAGTCGAGCGCGCCGCGGTCGATGGTGGTGTTCGCGCCGACCTCGACGTCGTCGCCGATGCGCACGCCGCCGATCTGCGGGATCTTCACCCAGCGTCCCCCGTCGGGAGCGAGGCCGAAGCCGTCGGCGCCGATCACCGCTCCCGAGTGCACGATCACCCGCTGTCCCAGCGCACAGTTCGGGTAAATGACCACGCGCGGATACAGGCAGCTGTCGTCGCCGATCGTGACGCCCTCGCCGATCACGCAGCCCGGGCCGATCGACACGCGCTTTCCAAGCTTGGCGGTTGAAGAGACTACTGCCGAGGGATGCACGCCGCTCGCCTGCGTGACCAGCGGGTTGAAGAGTTGCGATACGAGCGCGAAGTAGGTGTAGGGCGCGTCGCACACGATGCGCGGCAGCCGGCTGAGGTCCTCGTTCTCGGGCGCGACGATCACCGCCGAGGCGCGCGTGCCGGCGAGCTGGGCCCGGTACTTCGCTCCGGCGAGGAAGGTGATGTCGCCCGCCCGGGCGTTCTCCAGCGAGCCGACCTGCCGGATCAGCGTCCCGGCGTCGCCTGCTACCCGGCCGCCGAGGCGCGAAGCGATCTGCTGGAGCGTGAACGGCCCCGCCATGAGATCACAGCGGGATCATTTCGCGGGCGGCTTGCCTTCCAGCGCCTTGATCACCTTGTCGGTGATGTCGATGCGCGGGCTGACGTAAGCCGGCATCTCCTGGAAGATGATGTCGAACTTCTCTTGCTCGGCGATCATGCGGATCACGCGGTTCGCCTGCTCGACCACCTGCGCCAGCTCCTCGTTGCGGCGCTGGTTCAGGTCCTCGCGGAACTCGCGCTGCTTGCGCTGGAACTCGCGGGTGAGCTCGCCGAACTCGCGCTCCTTGGCGCGGCGCTGGGTCTCGCTCATGGTCATCGCGTCCTTGTCGAGCTCGGCCTGCATCCGCTTGAGCTGGTCGGCGATGCCGGCGAGCTCGCGGTCGCGCTTCTGGAACTCGGCCTCGATCTTCTTCTGCGCGCGCACCGCGGGCGCCGAGTCGCGCAGGACGCGCTCGGTGTGGACGAAGCCGAACTTGCCGCCCGGCGGCGGGGTTTGCGCGGCGGCGGGCAGTGCAGCCGCCAGCAGGGCCGCAGCGAGGAGGATGTTCTTCATCTAGAAACCGGCTCCGAAGGTGAATTGTAGCTGCTGCTTCTGGTCCGTGCTCTTCGGGTTGAGGGGGTGCGCGAACGACAGCCGCAGCGGCCCGAGCGGCGAGGACCAGAACAGCGCGATGCCGGTGGCGTAGCGCAGGTCGCCGAGGTCAATGTTGTCGGCGTACACCTGGCCGCCGTCGACGAACCAGGCGAGCCGGATCGATCTGTCCTGCTCGGCGCCGGGCATCGGGAACAGCAGCTCCGCGACGCCGGTGAGCTTTCGGTTGCCGCCGGTGGCGTTGCCGATCTCGTCCTTCGGGCCGAGCGAGAACGAGCGGTAGCCGCGCACCGAGCCCGGGCCGCCGGCGAAGAAGTTCTTGAAGAACGGCAGCGGCCGCTCGGCGTAGCCACCGGCGTAGCCGATCTCGCCGCCGAGGTGCAGGGTGAGCGAGCGCGTCACCGGGCGGTACCACTGGTGCTGATAGCCCAGCCGGTAGTACTGCAGGTCGCCGCCGGCGAGCTCGGTGGAGGCGCGCAGGTAGGTGCCCGCGGTGGTGGTGATCAGGCTGTCGCGCGTGTCGCGCGCCCAGCCCGCGGTGGCCGAGGCGTAGCGGTACTGGGTGCCGAAGCTGTTGACGAAGCCGAGGTAGGCGAGCGGGCTGTTGGGGAAGATCTCCAGGTCGACCGACTCGACGGTCATGCCGACGTCGACCGTGACGATCTCGGACACCGGGTAGCCGAACTTGACGCCGCCGCCGAGGGCGTCGGTCTTGTAGGCGCCGACCGAGAGGCCCGAGGCGTCGGTGACGCGCTTGTAGACGTCGAAGCCGCGGCTCACGCCGTCCACGGTGTAGTACGGGTCGACGTACGACAGCGAGTAGACCTGGTTCACGCTGCCGCTGTTGATGTTCGCCGACAGGAACTTGCCGCTGCCGAAGACGTTCGACTGGGTGATCGAGGCGGAGAGCGCGATGCGCTCCAGGCTCGAGAACCCCACGCCGAGGAGCAGCGCGCCGGTCGCCTTCTCCTTCACCGTGTATACCACGTCGACCTGGTCCGGGCTGCCTTCGACCGGCAGCGTCTCGACCGTCACCTCGCTGAAGTAGTTGGTGCGGTCGATGCGCCGCCGCGAAAGCTGGATCTTCGAGGCGTCGTAGTACGAGCCCTCGAGCTGGCGCAGCTCGCGCCGCACCACCTCGTCGCGCGTCTTGGTGTTGCCGGCGACGTCGATGCGCCGCACGTACACCCGCCGGCCCGGGTCGATCACGATGCTGAACGCGACCGTGCGCTTCTCCTTGTCGACGTTCGGGATGGCGTTCGCGTTGGCGAAGGCGTAGCCCTCGTTGCCCAGGCGGTCCGAGATCGCCTTGGTGCTGGCGGCGAGCTTCTCGCGCGAGAACACGTCGCCGGGCTTGAGCTGCACCAGCGCCGCCAGCTCCTCCTGCGGCAGCAGCATCTGCCCGGCGAGCGTCACCTCGGACACGGTGTAGATCTCGCCCTCGATCACGTTCACCGTGATGTAGATGTCGCGCCGGTCCGGGGTGATCGACACCTGGGTCGACTCGAGGCTGAAGTCGAGGTAGCCGCGGTTGAGGTAGAACGAGCGCAGCGTCTCGAGGTCGGCGGCGAGCCGCTCGCGCGAGTAGCGGTCGTGCTTGGTGTACCAGGTGAGCCAGCCCGGGGTGCGCAGCACGAACAGATCGAGCAGCTCGCGCTCCTGGAACAGGCTGTTGCCGACGATGTTGATGCCGCGGATCCTGGCGACCTCGCCCTCGGTCACCGCGATGCTGATGCCGACGCGGTTGCGCTCGAGGGGCGTGACCGTGGTCTGCACCTGCGCCGCGTACAGGCCGCGCGACAGGTACTGGCGCTTGATCTCCTGCTCCGCCGAGTCGAGCACCGCGCGGTCGAAGATGCGCCCGTCGGCCATGCCGAGCTCGCGCAGCGCCTTGCGCAGCAGGTCGGTCTCGAACTCGCGAATGCCGGAGAAGTCGATCTGCGCGATCGCCGGCCGCTCGTGCACGAACACCACCAGCACGTCGTTCTCGACCTCGAGCCGCACGTCCTGGAAGAAGCCGGTGGCGTACAGCGCGCGCACCGCGGCGCGCGCCTTCTCGGCGTCCATCGTCTCGCCGACCTTCACCGGCAGGTAGCTGAACACCGTGCCCGGCTCGGTGCGCTGCAGGCCCTCGACCCGGATGTCCTTCACCACGAAGGGCTGGAAGCCCTGCGCCGCGGCGCTGGCGGCCGCCACGGCCAGCGAGCAGGCGAGGACCGCGGCGATCACGCCGGTGCGCAGCATCTATCCCGTCAGGAGGCGATTCAGGTCGTTGTAGAAGGCGAAGGCCATCATGACCAGCAGCAGCGCGAGGCCGACGCGCTGCCCGAGCTCCATCGCGCGCTCGGACACCGGCTTGCCCTTCACGATTTCGATCGCATAGTACATGAGGTGCCCGCCGTCGAGCAGCGGGATCGGCAGCAGGTTCAGCACGCCGAGGCTGATGCTGATGAGCGCGAGGAAGGTGAGGTACGACACCCAGCCCATCGCCGCCGACTGGCCGGCGAAATCGGCGATCGTCACCGGCCCCGACAGGTGCTTCCACGACAGCTCGCCGAGCAGCATCTTGCCGAGCATCTTCAGGCTGAATACCGAGATGTCCGCGGTCTTGAGCACCGCCTTCCACAGGCTCTCGCCGACGCCGTGCTGCACGCGGATCAGGATCCGGTCGGCGTGCGACGCCGGCACCTGAGGCGCGGCGCCGATGCGGCCGATGCGCTTCGCGCCCGCGCTCACCGACGCGGGCACCACCTGCACGGTGCGGCGCGCGCCGGCGCGCTCGATCGTGAGGCTGAGCGGCATGTCGGGCCGCGCCTGCACCGCCGCGACCAGCTCCTCCCAGGACGCGACCGGCTTGCCGTCGGCCAGGATCACGCGGTCGCCGGCGGCGAGGCCGGCCTTCTCGGCGGCGCCGCCCCCGACCACCTGGCCGAGCACCGGCTCGAGCGGCGGGCGGTACAGGCGCAGGCCGACGCGCTCGAGCGCGTCGGCCTCGATGTCGTCGGCCGGGAAATCGCGCAGGTCGAGCGTCGCGGCGCTGAGATGCCCGCGCTCGTTCTCCACTTCCAGGCGCAGCGGCTGGCGCTGCAGGGCCGACTGCAGCACCCGCCAGCGCAGCTCCTGCCAGGTCGCGATCGGCTCGCCGTCGACCGCGCGCACCGTGTCGCCGGCGCGCAATCCGGCCGCGGCGGCGGCGCTGCCCGCGGGGGGCGAGCCGAGCACCGGGCGCGCCTCGGGCAGCCCGTACATGAACAGCCCCGCATAGACCGCGATCGCGAACAGGAAGTTGGCGAGCGGCCCCGCCACCACGATCGCGAGGCGGCGCCAGACGCTCTGCCGGTTGAACGCGCGCGCAGCCTCGTGCTCCTCGACCGGCCCCTCGCGCTCGTCGAGCATCTTCACGTAGCCGCCGAACGGGATCGCGGCGATCACCCATTCGGTCTGGTCCTTGCCGACTCTCTTCACGAATAGAGCCCTGCCAAAACCAACCGAGAAGCGCAGCACCTTGACGCCGCACAGGCGCGCCACCAGGTAGTGGCCGTACTCGTGCACCACGATCAGCAGGCCGAGCGCGATGATGAACGCGGCGATCGTGTTCACGAGGCTCATGCGGCGAGCGCCATCACCCGGGATTGCGCCGCGCGGCGCGCGCGCGCATCCGCGTCCATGACCGCGGCGAGATCCTCCGCCGGCCCGGCCGGCACGGCCTCGAGCGTATCGGCGATCACCGCGGCGATCCCGGTGAATGGCAGGCGCCCGCCGAGGAACGCCTCGACCGCGACCTCGTTGGCCGCGTTCAGCACCGCGGGCGCCGCGCCGCCGGCGCGCAGCGCCGCGTAGGCGAGCTGCAGGCACGGGAAGCGTGCTTCATCCGGTTTTTCAAAGGAAAGGCTCCTGATCGAAGCGAGATCCAGCGGCTGCGCCCCGGACTCGATGCGCTCGGGCCAGGCGAGCGCGTGCGCGATCGGCACGCGCATGTCGGGATTGGAGAGCTGCGCGATCACCGAGCCGTCGGCGTACTCGACCAGCGAGTGCACGATGCTCTGCGGGTGGATCAGCACCTCGATGCGCTCGGGCGGCAGGTCGAACAGCCAGCGCGCCTCGATCACCTCCAGCCCCTTGTTCATCATGGTGGCCGAGTCGACCGAGATCTTGCGCCCCATCACCCAGTTGGGATGCGCGCAGGCCTGCTCCGGGGTCACGCCCTTCAGGCTCTCCGGCGCCGCGGCGCGGAACGGCCCGCCGGAAGCGGTCAGCAGGATTCTCCGGACGAATCTCCCCTCGGAAAGGCACTGGAAGATCGCATTGTGCTCGCTGTCCACGGGGATGATGTGCGCGCCCGAAGCGCGCGCTGCCCCGGTCACCAGCGGCCCGGCCATCACCAGCGCTTCCTTGTTCGCGAGCAGCACCCGCTTGCCGGCCCGGACCGCGGCGAGCGTCGAGGCGAGCCCCGCCGCGCCGACGATCGCCGCCATGACGGCCTGGGTTTCGGGGTGCCTTGCAACGCTGTCGAGCGCCCCGGAACCGAAAAGCAGCTCGGTGTCGCACTTGGCAAAGCTCTCTTCGAGAGCGCCGTCCCGGGCCATCCCCGACAGCACGGCATAGCGCGGCCGGTGGACGCGGCACAGCTCGAGCAGCGGCGCCACCGAGCCGTTGGCGGTCAGCGCGAACACGCGGTAGCGCCCGGGGTGGCGCGCCACCACGTCGAGCGTGCTTTTCCCGACCGACCCGGTCGCTCCGAAGATCGCGAGGTTCATCTGAGGCAAGGCACCAGCAGGGCTGCCACGGGCAGCACGGCGGTGGCGCTGTCGATGCGGTCGAGCATCCCGCCGTGCCCGGGCAGCAGCGCGCCGCTGTCCTTGACGCCCGCCTGCCGCTTGGCGGCGGATTCGAACAGGTCGCCGACCACGCCCACCACCACGAGCAGCGCGGCCGCTCCGAGAAACACCGCCATTCCTCCTCCGACGAGTATCGAAAGAATGATAGCGTAGGCTGAAGCCGCGATAAGCCCGCCGGCGGCGCCTTCCCAGGTCTTCCCCGGGCTGATTCCCGGTGCGAGCCGCCGCCGCCCCCAGCGCCTGCCGACGAGATAGGCCGCGGTGTCGGCGATCCACGCCACGCCCAGCACGAGGAGCGCATCGAGCGGCCGCAGCGCGATCATCGCGAGCGCCGGCGGAACCAGCACCAGGAAGCCGGCGACGGCGAGCGCCACCCCGTGCCGCGGCCGGACTCCCAGCCACAGCCAGGCGGGAGCCGCCACGATCCAGAACGCCGCCGCGGCGACGAATGCCGACTCGTAGGCGCCGGCCATGAACAGGCCCGCCATCGCGGCCACCAGGCCGGCGGCGTAGAGCCGCCCCAGGAGATCGCCCATGCCGCAGAGGCGCGCCCACTCCAGGCCGCCGATGCCGATGATCAGCGCCATCAGCGCCGCAACGCCCGCGCGCGGCAGCGTGAACAATGCCGCCAGCAGCATCGCGATCAGCACCGCCGCGGTGCCGAGGCGCTTCAGGAAGTCAGGCAACGTCGGCGCGCTTGGACTGCTCGAGCTGCTCGCTGGTGCGGCCGAAGCGCCGCTCGCGGCCGCGGTACGAGGCGATCGCCGCATCGAGCGCCGCGGCGTCGAAATCCGGCCACAGCGTGTCGGTGAAGTAGAGCTCGGTGTAGGCGAGCTGCCAGAGGAGGAAGTTGCTCACGCGCTGCTCGCCGCCGGTGCGGATGAAGAGGTCGGGCTCCGGCGCGTAGCTCATCGCGAGGTAGGGAGACAGGTGTTCTTCAAGAATCTCGTTTTGTGAAGGTCTCTCCTTCAGCAGCCGGTTCAGCGCCTGCAGGATGTCCCACCGGCCGCCGTAGTTGGCGGCGATGGTGAGCGTCAGGCGCCGGTTCTGCGCGGTGAGCGCCTCGCCCTCCCCGATCAGCTTGCGGATCTTCGGGTCGAAGCGCTGCAGGTCGCCGACCACCTTGAGGCGCACGCCGCTGGCGTGCAGCTTCTCGACCTCGTTCGACAGCGCGGTCTTGAACAGCTTCATCAGCAGCGCCACCTCCTCGGCCGGACGGCGCCAGTTCTCGGAGCTGAACGCGAACAGCGTCAGGTACTCGATGCCGCGCTCGGCGCAGGCGCGCACCGCGGCGCGCACCGCCTCGGCGCCGCGGCGGTGGCCGGCGATGCGCGGCAGCCGCCGGCGCCGCGCCCAGCGGCCGTTGCCGTCCATGATGACGGCGACATGGCGCGGCACCTCGCCGTGCTGCGGGACCTCCTGCGTCGAGCTGGTCTCGCTCATACCGCCATCAGCTCCCTTTCCTTCTCGGCGAGCAGCTTGTCGATGTCGGCGACGTGCCGGTCGGTCATCTTCTGCATCTCGTCGAGCGCGCGGCGCTCGTCGTTCTCGGACACCTCGTGCTTCTTCAGCGCGTCTTTCAGCTGGTGGATCGCGTCGCGCCGCAAGTTGCGCACCGCGACGCGCGCGTTCTCCGCCTCGTGGCGCACCACCTTGATCAGCTCCTTGCGCCGCTCCTCGGTCAGCGCCGGCATCGGCACGCGCACCGTCTCGCCGCTCGCGGCCGGGTTGAGGCCGAGGTCGGAGTCACGGATCGCCTTCTCGATCGCCTGCGTCATCTTCTTATCGAACGGCGTGACGCCGATGGTGCGCGCGTCGATCAGGATCACCTTGGCGACCTGGTTGAGCGGCGTCTGCGTGCCGTAGTAGTCCACCGTGATGTGGTCGAGCAGCCCGGTATGCGCGCGGCCGGTGCGCACCTTGGCGAGGTCGGCCTTGAACGCCTGCACGCTCTTGTCCATCTTCTGATCGGTGGTCTTCTTCAGATCCGCAATCACCATGACGAGCTCTTCGCCATCATACGTGAACCAAAGTTCCCTCGTCCTCGCCCAGCACCACACGGCGCAGCGCGCCGGGCTTGAAGATGCTGAAGACCGCGATCGGCAGCTTCTGGTCGCGGCACAGCGTCAGCGCGGTGGCGTCCATCACCCGCAGGTTGCGCGCGATCGCCTCGTCGAAGGTGATCTTCGCATAGCGCTCGGCGCGCGGATCGCGCTTCGGGTCGGCGGTGTAGACGCCGTCGACCTTGGTGGCCTTGATCACGATCTCGGCGCCCATCTCGCTGCCGCGCAGCGCCGCCGCGGTGTCGGTGGTGAAGAACGGGTTGCCGGTGCCGGCGGCGAAGATCACCACCTTGCCCTCCTCCAGGTAGCGGATCGCCTTGCCGCGGATGTAGGGCTCGACCACCTGCTCGATGTTGAGCGCCGACTGCACGCGGCTCGCGATGCCCGCCTGCCGCATCGCGTCCGAGAGCGCAAGCGCGTTCATCACGGTGGCGAGCATCCCCATGTAGTCGGCGGTGGCGCGGTCCATGCCCGCCGCGCCGGGCGCCACGCCTCTGAAAATGTTGCCGCCGCCGATCACCACGCCGAGCTCCACGCCGAGGCGCGAAACCTGCGCCACCTCGGCGACGATGGTCTCGATGGTCTGGCGGTTGATGCCAAAAGGATCGTCGCCCATCAGGGCTTCCCCTGACAGCTTGAGGAGGATGCGCTTGTATTTGGGGGTCAGTGGACGCTCGTTCCGGCCTTGTCGATGCCCTCGCCCACGACGAGGAAGGCGTAGCCGTGGACCTTCGCCTTCCTTGCCGCGAGCATCTTCTCCACCGTCTGCTTGTCGTCCTTGATGAAGGGCTGCCCGAGCAGCGTGATCTCGCCCAGGAACTTGTTGAGCGCGCCCTCGACCATTTTCGCGGCGATCTCGGCGGGCTTGCCGGATTCCCTGGCGCGCGCCTCCTGGATCTTTCTTTCCCCGGAAACGATTTCCTGCGGAACCTCGCCCTTGCCCAGGTACCGTGGCTTGGCGAAGGCGATATGCATCGCCACATCCTTGCCGACCTCCTCGGGGCCCTCGCAGTCGACGAGCGCGCCGATCTTGCTGCCCGCGTGCACGTAGAGCGCGAGCCTGCCCTTCGCCTGCACGCGCTTGAAGCGCCGGATGGTGATGTTCTCGCCGATCTTCTGCACCAGCTTCTGACGCTGGTCTTCTTCCGCCGCGCCCGGGTCCCGGGCGGCGGCGATCTCGGCCAGCGACTTGGCGAACGCGATGAAGTCGTCGTTCCGCGCGACGAAGTCGGTCTCGCAATTGACTTCGACCAGCGCGCCGAGTCTTGCGTCCGGAGAGACAAA